>ERZ772993.92-NODE-92-length-45436-cov-14.958507_pt1 | contig 45436 bp, 34 predicted proteins | sample MGYA00580670_ERZ772993 | MGnify/ENA primary metagenome ERZ772993 (study PRJEB29015, sample SAMEA2737936) | human oral metagenome | biome: human oral; feature: human-associated habitat; material: dental | place: China | collected 2136 ... | reverse complement strand
GCTCCTGGATCCACGGGTCCCAGTTGCGCTGGATGTGGCCGATGGCGATCTTCTCGGGCGCGACGCCCTGCTCGATGAGGAAACGGGCCTGTTCGGGGCCGCAGGTTCCCGCGGTGACATGGGTGTTGATCGGGACGCCGGTCTCCTTGCAGGCGATGGCGACCGCCTCGCCGGTCTTGATCTCCCAGTCGGTGATCTTGCCGTAGGCGGTGGCCCACTTGATGCAGCCGGCCCGGATGTTCGTGCGCTTGACCAGCGGACCCATGTAGTCGTTGGCATCCACGCCCTCGAGGATGTCTGCGATGAGCAGATCGGCGATCTCGGCGACGGTGTACTGGTTGACCCAGGACTGGCGCCACTCGAGATAGACCTTCTGCTGGTGGAAGCCGGTGGCCTGGATGACCTGGAGGCCCGGGACTCGATCCACGACCCTGCGCAGCTTGAGGACGCCGCGCCCCGAGGAGGCGGGGCACATGTCCACGATGGTGGCGGTCGGGGCGAAGCGCTTGGAGGCCTCGACGAAGTAGGCCGCCTCCTGGGCCGCCTTGTCCTCGTCGATGAGGAGGTGGTCGGGGTCGATGTAGACCTCACCCGCGCCGACGCGGATGAGGTGGTCGTGAGCATTGACGACGCCCAGGGTGGAGGGGTCGACGTCGCCGTGGATTGTGCGGACGATTGCCATGGGCTCTCCTTTGAACGAATGGTCGATGAGCGGCCCGAACGGAGGACCTGGCTGCGGGAACCGCCGTCCGGCAACTTCAACGTATGGACGAGCCACCGATCCTTAGAACGTCGCGACGCACATTCGTGCAACCATGACTTCCGAAGGATGGGGAAGGTTTCCCAACCATTCCGATAACCCTCCTAAATTGCCAAGAAATACTCCTGAGAACCTTTTGGCGAAACCGGAGACACAGTCAGTTACGAGCTTCTAGAATGAACACATGTGCGCAAATCTGACTCGAAATCGCGCGTCGCTGCTGTTGGAGGTCTCCCGTCTGTACTGGGAGGAGGAGCTCGGGCAAGCGGAGATAGCCGAACGTACGGGCTACTCGCGGCCCACGGTCTCGCGCATGCTCACCGAGGCGCGCCGGGTCGGCATCGTGACCGTCACCGTGGCTCACCCCATCGAGCGCCTCATGGCCCTGGAGGAGCGACTCACCGCAGCCTTCGGCCTCAAGACTGCGCGCGTGAGCGAGGCGACGCCCGGCAACGGGTCCGACGTCGGGTCCGAGGTCGCCCGCAGCGCTGCGGCCCTGCTGTTGGAGAACTGCGGACCGCGCAGTGTGATTGCGGTCTCCAACGGGCGAGGAGTGGCCGCCGTCGTGCATCACATGCCCGAGCGCAGCTGGCCCTCATCGACCTGCGTGGCCATGCTCGGAAGCGTCGGGGAGTCCTTCAACACCGAGGACGGGCCGGATGTGTGCCGCAACTTCTCCCTGCGACTCGGCGGTCGCTTCCGCTCCCTGACCGTACCGCTCGTCTTCGACTCCTTATCCCTGGCCCGGGCCGTGCGTAAGGAGGACCAGGTCGCCACAACACTCGAGCTCGCCGCCCGCAGCGACGTCGCCCTGACCGGCGTGGGCACGGTCGGGACCTCGGTCAGTCCGTTGCTGCGCCGCTGGATGACCCCCGAGGTCGTGCGCGAGTGCCGCGAGCGCGGAGTGGTCGCGCACGTATGCGGTCACCATCTCGACGCCGGCGGCCGCCACGTGCACACCGCTCTGTGCGACCGCACCCTGTGCCTCGACCCGGACCGGCTCAAGGAGATCCCGCTGGTCATCGGCGTCGCCGCGGGACCGGACAAGGTCGTGGCCATTCGTGCCGCACTGCACGGCGGCTATCTCTCCGCTCTGGTCACCGACGAGACGACCGCACGCGCCGTCCTGAGCGCGTGAGCCGCTGACGGCCGTCTCACGCTGCGCCGGCGGTCGGAACAGCCCGAGGCCGGCCACCGCCCGGCGTCTGCTATCCGCCGGGCGTCCAGGGCTGGATTCCGGCTCAAGGATATGGTTTCGTGACCTCACTATTCCGCTCTGCGCCCTCCCCGGGGCAGCCCGCCGCTGTGCGCCGACCGTTTCTCATCCCGGCCGCCCTGCCGTCAGCCTCACGGTGAATACCAACCGAATACCAAGGAAACGATTAGCCCATGACGCCTCAGAACAAGGTCCACTCCTCTGCGTACTACCTCATGATGACCATCGCAGTGGTCGTCGGGATCGCACTGGGCATCGGCATCTTCGTGTGGATCTCCATGAACGCGACCGGTCGCGTTCGGTTCCCCATCTACCTGCTCATCCTTCCCACCATCCTCCTGGTAGGCCTGGTCAGGTTCATTGACGGAGCCCTCGTGAAGCGCCGGCAGGCATCCAGCGGCCTGGCCAACCAGGACATGACGCCCCTGGCGAGCCCTTACGGTCAGCCGAACAGCTCTGTCGAGTACGGCCAGCAGCCCCCTCAGATGGGAGGCCCGGCGCCCTACGGCCAGGCCCAGCAGCCCGGCGCACCGGCAGCCGCCGCCTACGGCCAGGCCCAACCGACGGCCCCAGCCGCCGCCGGCTACGGCCAGGCGCAGCAGACCGGCGCACCGGCAGCCGCCGCCTACGGCCAGGCGCAGCAGACCAGCACCACCGCGCCCACCTACGGCCAGGCACAGCAGCCCGTTCCCGGCAGTGGCTCGGGCTATGGCCGACCGGCCACCGGCTACAGCCAGACGCCTCAGACGGACGCGCAGTCGCCCTACGGTCAGAACGGATCGCAGATCGGCTGAGTCCAGCCACCAGTTGGGCGCCCAATGAGAACAGGTTCGCGCCTGGCTCCTCAACAACTGATTCCGACAGAACGCAAGACGGGCTGGGCGGAGCGTGCGGCCCAACCTGAACGTACCTTTGTCGCGCAAACGTACTTTTCTCCCATTCTTCTGAGCTTTACCCCCAGAAGGATGGGAGAGAAGTACGTTCATGTTGGGAAGGTACGTTCACGATCCGGGCGAGCATCAGGCGGGTGCCCGGGTCCCGGAGGCTGGACCCACTCGCAGCCGCCACTGCCCCCGAAATCACCCGTCCGGGTGAGCCGGGTGAGCGGACTGCACATGGGAGAACGGGACCTCCACGGGGAGACTCCCATTTTTCGCTGAGATTCCGCGATTGTTCTCTGATCGCCAGAACTCGTTGCCGCGCTCCCATGTGCGCAGACCCCCTCTGCGCACATGGGAGCGTCTCGCCCACAGCGACCGACGCTGTGGTTCCGCATGATTCCGGGGTTCTTCTCAGTTCGGATTGCAGATGAATGTGCAACCCGCCGCGTCAGCGGGTTCCGTGGCCTCGCACACGGCTCTGCCCGCGCCGGGACCGGTCCGGCCGGCAGCGCTCGCTAGCCTGAGCCCATGGCTTCCACCAGAACCGCTAAGAGCGCCAGGGCGCGCACGGCCTACGTGTGCACGGACTGCGGATGGACCAACCCCAAGTGGCTCGGCCAGTGCCGTGAGTGCAAGGCCTGGGGCACCCTCGAGGAGTTCACAGAGGCCTCTGGAGCCTCCGGCGCCGGCGCCCTGGCGGCGGGCGGACCAGGATCCGGCCCGGTCAGGGCGGTGCACCCGGCCTCCGCGGCCCGTCCCATAGGCGAGGTCAGCGCCGAGGAGGCCCGGGCCCGGCCCACCGGGGTCGGCGAGCTGGACCGGGTGCTGGGCGGCGGGATCGTGCCGGGCGCCGTCGTACTGCTGGCCGGCGAGCCGGGGGTGGGCAAATCCACCCTCCTGCTCGATGTGGCCGCCAAGGCCGCGCACACCACGAAGGAGCGCGACGACGGCCCCGTCCTCTACGTCACCGGGGAGGAGTCCGCGAGTCAGGTGCGACTGCGGGCCGAGCGCATCGACGCGATCGATCCGGCCCTGCTGCTCGCCGCTGAGAGCGAGTTGGGGGCACTGCTCGGTCATGTGGAGGCGGCCTCGCCCTCACTCCTCGTGGTCGACTCGGTACAGACCATCGCCTCAGCGCAGACCGAGGGATCGGCCGGCGGCGTGACGCAGGTGCGAGCGGTCGCGGGAGCACTGATCGCCGTGGCCAAGGAGCGCGGCATTCCGGTGCTCCTGGTCGGCCATGTCACCAAGGACGGAGGTATTGCGGGTCCGCGCGTGCTCGAGCACCTGGTCGATGTCGTCTGCCAGTTCGAGGGTGATCGCCATGCCCGTCTGCGCCTGCTGCGCGCGGTGAAGAACCGCTACGGCCCGACGGACGAAGTCGGCTGCTTCGATCTGGGTGAGCGCGGCATCGTGGGCCTGGCCGACCCCTCGGGCCTGTTCCTGTCCGCGGCGCGCTCGGAGGTGCCGGGCACCTGCGCGACGGTCACCCTGGAGGGGCGCCGTCCCATGCCCGTCGAGATCCAAGCGCTGGTGGCGGGCAGCGCCGCAGGCTCTCCGCGACGCACCACGTCAGGGGTGGATCACTCCCGCGTGGCCATGGCGCTGGCCGTGCTCACGGCGCGCATGCGCGTGGACACCTCCGGCTCGGACGTCTACGTCTCCACGGTGGGAGGCGCCCGCGCGGTCGAGCCCGCCACGGACCTGGCGGTGGCGCTGGCCGTGGTCAGCGCGGCCCGCAACCTGCCCACCCCCGCGGGGCTGGTCGCCTTCGGGGAGGTCGGCCTGACCGGAGAGGTCCGGGCCACAGTCGGTATCCAGCGGCGCCTGGCGGAGGCCGCACGCCTGGGTTTCGATCAGGCCATCGTGCCCCTGGCGGGATCTCAGGAACTGCGGCCCGTCGCCGGCATGCAGGTGCTGCCGGTGGGTCATGTGGGCGAGGCCGTCGGAGCAGCCCTGCCCCGCGGCTGACGCACTGCACAACTGCACAGCAGCATTCGCAGGCTGCCAGCCGCGGATGGGCGGTGACGGAATGGACGATAACAGCAGCACTGGGCGCCGTGCGCTCGTTGCTCTCGCGCCCCATGCGCATCCCGCACTCATCCCGCACGTATCTCGGCCCGTATCCCGCCGGTACTGGCCCTCTGAGCAGACCCGCTCAGGACTGCTCAGAGCTTTTCAGGGCCGATCAGGGCTGCGCGCGATGCGCCTCACTGCAGTCGCGCGGGTACACCGATACGATGACATCACCTCGCCTTGGGGCGCCGACCGACGCCCCGTCCCCCTCCCCGCCTGGAGACATGAATGACTGAGCCGACCGGCAAGCCCGGCAGTCCGCTGCGCGAGACCCTGGCACTCGTCGCGCCCGGTACCGTGCTGCGCGATGGCCTGGAGCGCATCCTGCGCGGACGCACCGGAGCGATCATCGTGCTGGGCTATGACGAGATGGTGGAGTCGATCTCCTCGGGGGGCTTCAATCTCGACGTCGAGCTCTCCGCCGCGAGACTGCGCGAGCTGGCCAAGATGGACGGCGGCGTCGTCGTGGACCGCACCGCGGGGCGCATCCGACGCGCCAACGTCCAGCTCCTCCCCCACGCCTCCATCGAGACCGCGGAGGCCGGGATGCGCCACCGCACGGCGGAGCGCGTGGCCCGCCAGACCGGCTACCCGGTGATCTCGGTGAGCCAGTCCATGCGGATCATCTCCCTGTACGTGGACGGCAAGCGCCACGTCATCGAGCCCAGTGAGGCGATCCTGGCCCGAGCCAACCAGGCACTGGCCACCCTGGAGCGTTACAAGGCGCGCCTGGACGAGACCTCGGCCGGTCTGGACGCCCTCGAGATCGAGGACCTCGTCACCGTCCGCGAAGTCACCTCGGTCCTCCAACTGCTCGAGATGGTGCGCCGCATCGCCTCGGATATCGACGGCTACGTCATCGAGCTCGGCACCGATGGGCGCCTGCTGGCCCTCCAGCTCGAGGAGCTCACGCGCGGTCTCATGGCCGAGCGCGATTTCCTGCTGTCCGATTACCTGCCGATCGGTCTGGACAGGGACGCCGTGGACGCCCGGCTCAAGTGGGTCGGCTCCCCCGCCCTGCTCGACATGGCGATGGTCGCCCGCTCCATGGGGATCGGGGGCGATGACGGGCAGGACCTCGACGCCTCGATCTCACCACGCGGAATGAGGATTCTGGCGAAGATCCCGCGCCTGTCGCTGTCAGCGGCGCGCACGATCGTGGGCACCTGGGGGTCGCTCCAGGCGATTCTCGGCGCCACGGTCGAGGAGCTTCAGGCCGTCGACGGCGTGGATGCGGGCCAGGCGCGGACCCTGCGCGACGGGCTCTCCCGCCTGGCGGAGGTCTCCATCGTCGACCGCTACGCGTGAGGACTGCATACCGGCGGGGCCGGCGGGTCTAGTCGGGTCTGATGAGGCTGACAGGCTTTTCTCACCCACGTCCTCGCTGAGCCCTCACTGAGTTCTCACTGGATGAGGAAGACCTGTTCGCCGGTGATGTCGGTCCCGTCGAGCTGGAGGTGGAGGCGGTAGGTGCCGGCCGCGGCCACGTTCGGGTTGACGGGCGATGGGCTGGGCGACGCGCTGGCCCCGGGGCTCGCCGAAGGGTCCTGCGCGGCGCTCGTCTCCGGGGACGGCGTCGGGTCCGGGGCGGGCTCCGACGGCGAGCATCCCGCAGCCGTGGACATACCGCTCCACGTCAGGGAGGCGCGGGCGGACTCCCCGACATCGACGAGCAGGGGCCTCTCGGTGGGCTCGGCGGGGCAGGTCGTGGATGTCCACACGGTCTGATCGCCCGAGTTGATGACCGCCCCCAGGGAGGCGCCGCCGATGTCGAGCAGACAGGCGTCACCGCCCTCGTTCGTGAGCGTGGCCTCAATGCTCATACCGGCGCCGACGGTGGTCTCCTTGGGAGCGTCCACGGCGACGTTGAGCTGTGCGGCATCGCAGGCGACCGGGTTGGGGTAGACGGTGTGCACGGAGCTGGCGGCCTCGGCGTCGTCCTGGCTGCGGATGGTGGCACGGACCCAGGTGGCGCTGGCAATCATGGCGTAGGCGATAGCACCGATGATGCCCAGGACGACGGCGATGACCAGAAGCCAGCGCAGCCAGTACCGCGGCCGGGGCGGGAGGCTGGTCGCCGCGCGGCGCAGCCGGGCGCCGGTGGGGCGGCCGGGCGCCCCCGCCGCGGAGCGGGCGGAGCCGGCGCCCTTCGTGTTCCGCCGCGCGGCGGCTGCGCGGCGGCGCGCACCGGAACGCGATGGGTGCCCGTCCTGGGTGGTCACGGTGCGCGAGCGCCGAGCCGTGCCCTGCGCGGCCTGCCGGGAGGCGGAGCGCGGCCTTTCGGTGGTTCCGGCGGTTCTGTCGGTGGTTTGACGAGCGGCGGAAGAGGGCTTGCCGGAAGCGGGAGAAGTCGTGCCGGGCGTTTGCGGGCGGGTCTTTTCTGCCGGTCGCCGTCCCTTGTGCGAGCGAGCACCGGCCGTTGGAGAGGCGGCCTTGGCCGGCTGAGTCCCCTTAGTCTCCCTGGTCTCCCTGGATCCTCTGGCGGTCCCCTTGGCCCCTTTGCCCGGGCGGCCCGCGTCCGCAGAACGCTTGGTCCTGCCCGCGGGCGCGCCGCCCGCCGGGCGCGGGGTCCCGGAGGCGCGGGCGCTCGAGGTGGAACGGTGCGCGCGGCCGGAGCCCGCGCCGGAGGACGACCGGGCGGCGCCCGTTCGACGCTTCTTCTTGCGCGGCGGAGTGCCGCCTCCCTTTCGTCCCTTTGCCATACGAACGACTGTACCGGTGCTACCCGTTCCGTCCTGCTCGCCCCCGCCGAAGCGAAGTGAAGTTTTTGCAGAAGCTCCGCAGCCGCGGGCCGCGCGTCTCGCTGAGCCGGATTCCTCGCTGTTCTCCGACTCAGATGGAAGCGCGCATGAGGGCGCGGACGCGGGTCAGGCCGGCGTCGGTAGCCAGCTCGTCGCGCAGCTCGGGGTGGTCGGAGTAGACGTCGATCACGTGCTGGAGCTGGGCGTACCCCGTAGTGAACGCGTCTATGGGCAGGCGGGCCAGACCGGCATCAGGATCGAGAAGATGGCCGATGAGTATGTGGCCTGATCGTGTGGAGGCGCCGACGACGCAGGGGCGGCCGTCCCACCGGAATACTGTTTCGTGCCGGGTTCCCGGCGCGATGCGGAAGTCTTCGGGAGTGAGGATGATTTCCGGGCCCGAGTGCGGTCGTCCGGTGTTGCGCCAGACTGTCAGGGCCAAGGCGAAGCACACGGCTGCGGCGAGTACGGAGGGGATGCGGAACTGCTCCTCGGAGGGGCGGGCGGTGACGGTAAGTGCGAAGCAGACGAATGAAATGAGAGCGAGTGTTCCTGCGCCGAGGCGCGTGAGTAGCGGGGCGAGCCAGAAGGATGGCAGCTCGATGCCGTTGCGGCCGGTGGCCCAGTGCCGATCGGCACGGTCCAAGGGGATCTGGAAGACCCGCAGGACGGCGGCCCGCAGCAGCATGAGGATGAAAACGACGACGAGGAGGGCGATCATTGTCGTCTCCCGGCCGCTGATGGCGATCGCTACGAGGCCGGCGAGAGCCCCGAGTGCCCACAGGATGGCGCGACGAGGAGCACCGGATCTTCTGCGGTCAGCCGCCTCGCAGTCGAGGGTCCGGGGCGCCTGCGGTTCTGGCCGCATGGGTGGCGTGGGCCGCAGAGTCCTCTCGATCCGCCAGACGGGAGTGCGCATGAGGGCGCGGACGCGAGTCAGGCCGGCGTCGTCGGCGAGCTCGCGGCGCAGCTCGGGGTGGGTGGTGTAGAACTCGACTACTCGTTGGAGCTGGACGTAGCCCAGGGGAATGGGGGCCATGCGAACCGCAGTGAGTGCGGACCCGGAGGCGGTCAGGATGAGGGCGGAGCCTGATCTGGAGGCGCCGACGACGCGAGGGCCGTCCTGCCACATGAATGCGCTCTCGTGGCGGGTGCCCGGCGCCGCGCGGAACCCCTCGGGGGTGAGAGTGATCCCCGCTCCCAGGCGCGGCCGCGGGGTCCTCGACCAGATCACGACTGCGATCACGAGACAGGCCGTCGCAATGCAGAGAGACTGAACAGGATAATCCTCATCAATAGACCGATCAGAAAGAACAAGATAATAAACAAGAAGACCAAGCAGGGCGAAGAGCAGCGCACCGATCTGTCTAGCCAGAGGGAACGGCCAGAACCCGGGCAACGCGATTCCTCCCGCATCTCGCACCCAGCGCCGAGGCGCTCGCGCTATCGGAATATCGACCATCCAGAGAATCGGCACATGAAGCAGAATTATAAGAATAATAGCAGGACACAATAACGTGAGCGCAGTATTCTGACCGGCGGTATCATATGTGAACAGGGGAAGCGCGGCGATTATGATATAGAGCAGGATGCGTAGAGGGGCGTTGGCGTTCTTGCGATCCGCCTTCTCGCAACTAAGGGCTCCGGACGGCACCGGCGGCCGAGACGCCTCTGAAAGAGGTTCCAGATCAGAGCTTTCCCGGGCATCGGGAGGGATCGGCCGGTCATTCATTGCAGGCGGGACGATATCGGCGGAGACGAGCGTCTCGTGCGGTTCGCGCTCGTGTCCCGCGGAAAATTCTGAGGAGCTGATGGGCGGCAGCTCCTCCTCGACCCGCCAGATCGGGGTGTACATGAGGAGGCGGACACGCTCCAGGCCGGCGTCGGTGGCGAGCTCATCGCGCAGCTCGGGGTGGGCGGAGTAGAACTCGACCACCCGCTGGAGCTGGACGTAGCCGAGCGGGATGGGGACTATGGGAAAGCTCGCCGGGCGGCCTCGGCTCCTGGTGATTACGGCACGTGGAAAATGACGGCCGAGTCGTCCCTCGACGACAGGATCCAGTTCCCAGGGAATGTATTCGCGATGACGACCACCCGGCCACAGCCACATTCCATTGGGCTCAAGGATCAGCTCAGGATTTCGCGGAGGATTCACCGGCATGAACGCCCACATGAGCACGGCGGCGGCGAGCAGTCCTAGAGCGAGCCGCATCGACCTGGTTACGTCGGAATGGGTGGCACCTGGAGGAAATGGCATCCGCAATGCGAGCGCAACACCGATCGTGAGCGTCAGAGGGGGCATCTGCTCCCACAGGAGGAAGCCCCGGCACGGCCCGAATTCGACCGCGCCGTCGCCCCGACGCCACCGGCTGGGAGATTCACGAATCCGGCTGCACAGCACGAACCTGCCCGCACCGGATAGAACCAGGCTCAGGCCCGCCGAAACAACCAAGACGACATTCGGCGTGATCGAGTACACGAACGCGAGGAGGATGAAGCCCAGCATCATACTACCGCCGATCACCACCCCCACCCACGCCTCAACCCTCCGATCACGGTCAGCGCGATCGCAGGTGTAGACCTTCCGCGTTGGCGCCTGGCGCCAACCAGCATCGACGTCGATCACAGCATCTTCCAGCTATCCTTGACCCAGTCTGCGGCATCGCCGACGCCTTCGGTCAAGGACTCCCATCCGTCCGCCACCGTATCAGCAGTCCAGTCCTTGGCATCGACAAGACCTTCGTCGATCTTATCCCGAGTCTCTTGCGACACCCATGTTTCATACGCATAGCTAGTACCTGCTGCGACTGCAGGTCCCACCACGACGCCAGCAGGGCCGGCCATCTCTCCGGCGATCGCCCCAGTAGTAGCCGTTAGAATTGTTTCACTAGGCGACTCGCCATTAGCAAGATCGGCGCCCGCGAAGCCGAGAGTGATCGCAACACTCCCGAAATCTCTTGCGAACTTTCCGAAGCCCTCTATGGTGTCGGCAGTTTTAGTGAGCTTACCGGAGTCACCTTTGCCTCTTTTCTTGCTGATAGCCGTATCGCTCGGCCGCGCACTGCGCGCATGAACTTGTGGATTTTTCGATGAGTCTTGTGCCACCCTTATAGCCGCCTGTTCGGCTGCGCTTCGCAAAATATTGACCGTGGGAATATAATTGTTGTTCACTAGAGTGCCGTAACCTGCATCAAGACAGGACGCGAGAAGTGCTTTTACGCCGGTTATAGCGGAATTGTCGAGGACATCGGACTCCGTGGTCACGAGGTTCTCATCAATCCAGTCGTTGAGTTTGACAAAAGTTGCGTTAACCTTAGTGCGAACCTTCTCGAAATGCGTCACCTTACGACAGTACGCGTCATAGGCTTCGTCTGCCTCATACCATGCGTTCTTCTCATCCTTGGTGGCACCCTTAGGAAGATCCCCTGGATCAGAAACAGCTTCGGGGTAGTGGATAATATTGCCATCCACGTCCAGATCATAACCCCTCGCAGTTTCGAGGTGATCGTTCATATCGTCCTTGCGCCAGGAGAGCTGGTCGGCGAAGGAGCGGATGGTATCGGCGGCGCTCTTAGCACGATTATAGGCGTCGTCGGCAGCAGTTGACAGATCGTTGGAGAAGGCTGTCACAGCCGAGGCCAGCTCGCCAGACAGACTGCCATTCGCCTGAGTGGCGTTATTGGTGAACATTAGCCTGCCATCACGGAGATTATCCCGCAGGTCCTCCAGCCAGGAGGCGGCTCCATCAACGGACTCCACACTTCCGGGAATCGTCACATCGATATCGCCCGAACCTGCAGAGGCGTCGTCGCTCATGGCATCTCCTGTTCCATCCTGCGGAAGGTCTGAGCCGCGTCTTCATCAACACCAGTAACCAGGTCGATCGCGGACTCCATATTCTCTCCGCCCAGAGCCGCGGCCTGGGCCAGCGTGCCAGTGTCGTCCGCAAGCTGAGCGATCATATTCTCAATGTACTGCGTACCTTCGCCGCCATCGACCTCGGACGGAATAGTGCTCGCATCCTCTTCCAGGTCGTACTGCGCAGTGTAGAAACGCGCCTTGCTGTATATTGCGGCATCGTACTCGAATTGGAGATCACTGCTCATCTGCTGCCTCATCCTTTACCTGGCGCCACAGCTCGCGCGGCATTGGCACATCCAGATAAATCACGTCGTAAGACTGAACTCCACCCAACTCGTCCAGCTGTTCCGTGCGGTACAGCACCCACGGCTGGTGCGGTCCCATACATGTCGCCAAACGGTCCAGAGCCGTGTAGGCCAGCAGCGCTACACGGCCATCGCGCATATGACGCAGCTCGACCTCAGCACCCCACTTGCTAGAGGCGCCGGTGGAGGGCAGGTACAGTACGGGCGGGATAATCGGGTGCTTGTCGGTCTCGGTCGTATGTACAGGGGCAGACGACATATTTGCAGGTTATGCAACTCTCCGCAGCATGTCCAGGGGCCAACGAGCAGCAGCTTCCGATCAGGCGCCCCACCCACAGCGTCGTGCTCAGGAGCGCCCCAGAGCTACCTTCCTCTCCCTCTTACAATGACGAGGCCGCAGTCCGACGACACCACGAGCTCCGTGACGAGGAACCATCCACCTTCTGACTCGGTCTGTGCGTGTTCGACATCGAGAATACTGTCAGCCTTATCCTCAGGAACGGCATTAAAAGCACAGTCTTCAGGAACGTATTGCTGCAGATCGGAGTAGATCGCCGGCAGCAGACCCGCGAGACCGGACGAAGCCTCCTGAAGAGCGCCAGCGCTATCGGGTTCCACGCTGACAACGGCGTGAAACCAGTACCTGGGATCCTGATCGGGAAGCACCTCGCGCGGCTTCTCCTCCCGCTGGCCCACCCAGTGAGCGGCCGAAGCGTGAAGACCGGGCATACGTCTAGTGGTCACAGCCTCAAGATCCGTCTTGACCTCCAGCTTCTCGGGAACGTACTCACTGAATTCGGCGAAACGCTTGTCCTTGGGCTTCCCACCCCAGGGCAGAGAACACCCTGTCACAGCTAACACAGCACACATCATTGTCCCGATAAGAGCACGCCGCCCCCGATTCCCCATTGTGTCTCTCCTTATTCACCCGGATTCACCCGGATTCACCCGGCGACGCGACAGACGTAGACAAGTCTGTCGGCAACGGCGACGGCGACGGCGACGGACCAATATTTGTGCGAACAGGGTCTACAGCCATAATCGGTACTTTCTCCCATCGGGATACCGGTTCACCGAATCATGCCGAGAGCTACTGTCATCAGAATCTTCCCTCGGATCAATCCCGGGCTCTGCTCGCGGCTGCCGAACGCCGTCATCGTCCCACCCTCGCCAGTCGCCCCAATCTCTGGATCCGTCGCGGCCCGAACTTCGCCCGTCTTCGGAAGTGCCTGCGTCGCTCGCGATCTGAGGCGGCTCCTCCCCGACCTTCCAGGTGAACGTTCGCGTCAAAGAACCACCGGAACGGTGAGCCGGTCCTCCGCCGCGGGCGAGACGACGAGCGAAGACAAGTCCGTCTCACTGTCCGGAGTCAACGACACTGCGGTGCCGCCGACCAGGTCCAGAACGACGGCTTCTTGCCACCCGCCATCATCTGCTCTGCTTACTGGGTAGGGGGCGCCCAGGCCAGCTGGAGCGCTTGGACCCCGTGGTCGCGGCTGATGAGGCGCGCCCGTCCCGGCGGCCCGGGAATCGGCTTCTGCCGCCCGAGCAGCGGCCCTTCGTCGGGACTTCCGGGCAGCATGATGCCGGGCGTCGACAGGTCATTGAGCGTCTGGGTGATGGGCTCGAACATGGCGCGGCTGGCACCTCCGATGCGCCGGGTCAGGATCAGGTGGAGCCCGAGATCCTGCGATTGCGCGAGCAGCGGCTGCAGGGGAAGCAGTGGGTTGGCGGTCTGCTGGCCCGAGGACAGCAGGTCGTAGTCGTCCACGAGAACGTAGACGTCCGGCCCGTGCCACCACGACCTGCGGCGCAACTGCTCCGGCGTCACATCGGGACCGGGCATGCGGGCCTTGAGGAAATTAGCGAGATCGTTGGCCTCCCGAGCCGCCTCCTCGCGGACCGTGACATAGGTGAGGAGATGCTCGGAGGGAAGCTCGCCGAGCAGGGAGCGGCGCAGGTCGATCGCCACCATGCGGACCTCGTCCGTCGAGTGCCCGCGGCACAGCTCGTTGCCGAGCGCCCGCAGGAAGGCGGACTTGCCCGTCTTGGCGTCGCCCAGGACGAGAAGGTGCGGATCGTGACTCATGTCGAGGCGCACGGGCTCAAGACGCGCCTCGTTGATCCCGATGACCGGGTCGCCGCCCGGCGGCACCTGCTCCTGAAGGGTCGTCAGATCGATGCGCGTGGGCAGTAGGCGCAGCTTGGGCCCCTGCGGACCGGTCCAGGCCTCGGCGATCGTGCGGCAAGCGTTGTTGACGCCACTGGCCAGCGTCGAGGGATCATGGTCGCCGTCCGTGCGCGGCGTGGCCAGCAGCATGTGCCGCGCCTTCGGATCCAGCCCGCGCCCGGGCCTGCCGGTGGGAACCTCGCGCGCGATCTTCCGGTTGATCTCGGAGTCCGTCGGGTCGCCCAGTCGCAGCTCGATCCGGGTGGCGAACATGTCCTTAATGGTCATGCGCATATCGGTCCAGCGCCCCGTGGCGACGACGATGTGCACGCCCAGGGCGAGGGCGCGCGGTGCGATAGCCATGAGCTTGTCGGTGACCTGCTCGAAATCGGTCTTGAGCGTGGACCAGCCGTCGACGATGAGGAAGACGTCGCCGTACCCGTCGTCAATGCGGCCCGCCGCCCGCTCACGGCGGTAGGTCTGGATCGAATCGATGCGGTTGGCTTTGAAGAAGCGCTCACGATCGTCCAGCAGGGCCGATACCTCGGCCATGATGCGGGCGACGATGTCGGGCTCGTCACGGGTGGCGACGCCGGCCAGGTGCGGCAGATCGAGCATGGTCGCGAAGGTGCCGCCGCCCAGGTCGATGACATAGATCTGCACCTCCGTCGGCGTACGCGTCAGGGCCAGTCCCATCACCAGGGAGCGCAGTGCCGTCGACTTGCCGCTGAGCGGACCGCCGATGACGGCGACGTGACCGCCGGAGCCCGACAGATCGACGCTGTAGAGCTCGCGGCGCTGCTCCAGGGGCACGTCGGTGATGCCCATGGGCACCACCAGGTCGCCGCGAGCGCGCCATGATGGGGACACCAGCCCCAGCTTCGGATCCACGCCGAGGTCGCCCAGCAGCGAATCGAAGGTCTCGCTGACCTCCAGGGGCGGCAGCCAGATCTGGTGTGCGGGCGTGCCGTGTCCGGCCATTCGCGCCACGGCGATGTCCATCGTCACCATCTCGGCGTACTCGGCATCCTGGGGAAGAGACGGCTGGGCGGATTCCGCTGCCGGGTCCAGGACGACCTCCTCCTCTTCCTCAACCGGCGGCGGGGCCGCCTGGCCGCGAACCGGGAGCGCGGAGAACGGCACGACTCGGGGAGCACGCGCCCGCTCGGCGGAGTTCCGGGCAGCCGCCGCAGCTGCAGGAGCAGCCGTCAGGGCGGCGCGCGTCGGGGGTGGACCCGCCACATAGCATGACCGGAAGCGCGTCATGTCGCGCGTGCCGCTCTTGAGGTAGCCGCTGCCGGGATAGGGCGGCAGGTCGTAGGCGTCGGCGACCCCCAGGACGATGCGCGACTCGGCCGAGGAGAAGGTGCGCAGACCGATCCGGTAGGACAGATGCGACTCCAGACCGTGAAGACGCCCCTCCTCCAGACGCTGCGAAGACAGCAGGAGGTGAATCTGCATCGAGCGCCCCAGGCGTCCGATGGCGACGAACACCTCAATGAAGTCCGGTTTGGCAGACAACAGCTCTGAGAATTCGTCGAGAATGACGAACAGGGCGGGAAGCGGCTCGCCGTTGTGCTTGCCGGCGCGGCGTGCCTCCTCATAATCGGTGACGTTGGCGTAGTTGCCGGCGTCGCGGAGTATCTCCTGGCGGCGCGTCATCTCTCCGCGCAGGGCCTCCTCCATACGGTCGACCAGTCCCAGCTCGCTCTCCAGGTTGGAGATCATGGCGGACACGTGCGGGAGCTCCGACATGCCCGCGAAGGTGGCACCGCCCTTGAAGTCGACGAGCACGAAGTTGAGCTGGTCGGGCGGGTGGGTCAGCGCCAGCGCGAGCACGAGAGTGCGCAGAACCTCGGACTTGCCCGATCCGGTCGCGCCCACGAGCAGACCGTGCGGGCCCATACCGCTCTCAGCAGACTCCTTGATATCCAGCACCACCGGAGCGCCTTCGGGCGTGACCGCGAAAGGAACTCGCAGCCGGTCCCGCCCCGACCGGCGTCGCCAATCGCTGTCCGGGTTGAAGTCGCGCACGTCCCCGAGCTCGAGGAGGTTGAGGAGATCTGCCGAGCGCTTCGGATCCGGCGTGCCGACAGGGGCACTGCTGACCGCGGTCTCCCCTGAGACGCTGAATCGCGCGGACAGGTGCCTCACCACCGCCTCAGCAGTCGCGATGTCCATGGTGTCGGCCACGGCGAGGGCAGGATCCTCCCCGGCCCGCACGACCTCCATCGGCGTGGCGTGAGTCAGGGTCGAGGCAGGGTGCAGCAGCACACGCAGCGTCGACAGCGAGGTCAGCGGCCCCCATCTCTCGGGCAGGTCGATCACGGTGACACCATTGAGGCCACCGCTGGACGCGATGGGGGACCCGGGCGGAACCCACCCGCCATCGACCACCACGACGATGGACGGCACGGGAGCATCGGTGGCATTGGAGGAGAAGGCCCCACGATTCTCAAGACCCTCAGGAAGCAGCCCCGCCACCTCCTCCCACGACAGACCGATCATGCGCGCCGGGCCGGCATCATCCTCGACCGAGTCCGACCAGGCGTGGGGCGCCCACTTGAGCCATTCCCACTGCTCGAGAGTCTCCCCGGAGGCCACCACGGCCACACGCAGACGGCTCGGCGGCGTCATGGACATCAGGTGCACCAGCAGCGCCCGTGTGAGCGCGCGAGTCGCTTCGGCCTCTCCAACAACCTCCACACGGGAGTAGTACCTCAGCGAGGTTCCCAACGGCAGCCCGTCAACATCGCGGTGAGTGGCCACGAAGCGCGACATGGCGGACAGGCACACGGGATCAGGCTTGGCCAGGGCGTCGAGTTTCTCCGGTATCAGATCAACGCTCAAGGGCTGAGTGGAGCGGCCCAGCCGGACGAGCATCTCATCGTCCCCGGCGCCTCGCTCCCACACGCGGCGCCCGTCCTTGACGAAGTAGGGCAGGGCTTCCGGCTCAGGCAGAACGTGCACCGCATGACGCCGCTGCCTGCCCGCCATCGTCCGTACCGAGTTGCGCAACTCGGAGAGGTAGGCGAGGTATTCGCGCCGCTGATCCTTGACGCTCTCGCGATGCTGACGAACCTGCCGGTAGATGTTGATGCCGACCATCGACAGCATCGCCACCACCATTCCGCCGCCCAAGAAAAGGGTGCGGTTACCGTTAGAGTTCGACACGGCCATGAAGACCATGACGCCCATCGATCCCGTCAGGGGCAGCACAGTGGCCAGGACGCTCGAGGTGTCCTGCGCCACGACCGCGTCCGGCGGCGCCTTGACGTCTATCGACCCCGATGGGCGCTCGGGGGAGTCTGCGGAGCTCAGCTGGCTGTCGGTCATAAGGCGGCCGGAAACCTTCCGATTCGTCGGCGAGCGGGCCCGCCGACGGCAAGGGCGGCCCGGATTCTCCAGATCCCCGGAGTGATATTCACGTGAGGGCACCGGAGGGGATGTACCCCTAGAGTACTCATGCGAGCCGATGCGGCTCCACGCCGAGCGTCCCCTACTCAAGGTGACCCCGACGACCCCAGCACCCCACACACAACGTCCCACTCACACACGAAGAGCGAGAATCCGCATGAATGTGACGAGCGTACGCGTCACCCTCGTCGAGGAGGGCGGGTGGACCGATGTCTCCGTGGCGGCTGGGACGCCGCTGCGCGCGCTCCTGGAGGCCCGCACGGGTGCGGCCGTCCCCGACAACGCCCTGGTGTCCACCGCCTCGGGGACGCCTGCGCCGCTGGACGCCGTTTTCGGACGGGACCTCGAGGATGGCGCCATGCTGCTCGTGGGCGGCAGGGCGACCGGCAGGCACGCAGCCCGTCGTCTCTTCTCTGCCCGTTCCGGGTCTCGACCCGCGCGGTATGGACTCGATGCGGCCTCCGTCGTGCTGGTGGCCCTCCTACTCCTCGCATTGGGCTGGCACTCGGTTCTGGCCGCCAACGACGAGCGCCTGCCCATGCCGGCACGCATGGGCGCAGCCGGACTCGCCGCGGCTCTTCTGCTGGCTCGGATGATCCCAACGCGCAAGCATCTCAGCTCATTGCATGAGGCGGTCGCAGTTCTGCCCCTGCCCCTGCTCGGCGCCGCGACGGGCGTCCTGCTGGCACCGGCGGACGTCCTGCAGCCGACCACGATGGCGGCGCTGCTGACCGCCTGGGGAGCCGGGGCGGCCGCCCTGGCGGTGTGGCTGCGACTGCGCTCGGTATGCGCCGCAACCGGCGCCCTCGCGTGGACCGTCGCGGCCATCATCGTCTCCGCAGTCCTGGCCTTCGGGATTCCCCGGGCCCCTGTGGCCGTCATCGTCCTCGCCATTGGAGCAGTGATCATCACGCTGGTGCCCACCGCGGCCCTCTCCTCCATACCCGATCAGCAGTTGCTCGACCTGTCGGAGCAGCGCGCGGGCAGCCGCGGCGTGAGAGCCCCAATGATGCGACCCCCGGACGAGGTGAGCAGTGGACGGATATCGCGCACGCTGGCTCAGGCGGAGTCGGTGTCGATATCGGTCGGCGTCGTCATCGCGGTCGTCGTGGTGGCCTGCTCACCGGCAGCGGTGAGCATCGCTCTGGGGAGCAACGCAGCCGCTTGGGGAGCTCGCGTCGAGTTGGCCCTCGTCGCAGCCCTCCTGCTTCTCCACCCACGCACCGCCCGCTCGCACACCGAGCGCATCCTGCCACGTCTGGCGGTGGGCATCGCCGCCATCATCTCGATTCTGACCTCCGGCTCTCAACCAGGCACAATGACCTTCAACCTGCTCATGGGGATCGCAGCATTGGCCGGGCTGGTATCCGGCGTGATCATGCTCTCAAGTCTGGGCAGACGCCGATCCGCATGGTGGGGACGTTTCGGAGACATCCTGGGGTCCATCTCGGGACTCCTGGCACTTCCCGCAGCGGTGGTCGCCGCGGGGATCATCGATTTCATGAGGCAACTGTGAGTACACGACGTCACGACTCCGCCCGACCGACCGGAACCGCCAGAACCGCTCGGGCCGCAGAGGCGTTCCCCGAGGCCCCCGGGACTTTCGGAACCGCCGCGACCGCCGCGCCCTCAGCACCCTCAGCACCCTCAGCGGGCCGCTCCACCGCCCCCGGGCGTCCGACAATCCTCGAACTGCTGTGCGCCGCCGTCATCGATCTGGTGATCCTCATCGCCCCACCGGTCGCGCTCCATCTCCTCGCGGGCTGGAACGCACTCGCCTGGATCAGCGCCCTCGAACTTCTCGCAACGGTCATCATCGTTCTGGCGTGCACCGGCAGGACTCCGGGGACGGCCATCGTCGGAGCGCGCGTCGTCACCGCCGAGGGAGCGACCACGCCCGGACTCGGTCGCGCTACCGCCCGGGTCGCGCTGACCCTGCTGACACCGATAAGCCGCAATGGGGAGGAGGCCGGACTCGTGGACGGCGTGACACGATGCCGGACCCTGACAACCCGCCGGTCGCGCCGGACGGGCGCAAACACTCGAGAATCCGATCTCAGCAGCCCCAGGCGGCGGGACGACGCAGACTCCGCACGCTCGCGCGCCCACAAAGCCCGCAAAGGTGGAAGAGCAGAGCCCCCCGCGCCCAGGCCGCTGACCGCTTCGCCCGCCTCTCCGAGCGGGCCTCGTCCAGCATCCTTGACTGCGGGTGAGACCATGCCGTCGGAACCCGTAGAATCCGCAGCACCTGTCGTCGAACCGGCATCCGCATCACCGCACTCCCCCGATCCGGAGCTCCCCGTCCGACCGACGCCCGCCGTGCGTGAGGGAATCCTCGGTCCAGCGGCAAATCGTTCGTGGGCACCGTCCTCGGAGGCCGGTGCAAGCGGCCCGCGCGCCCCACAGCCGCCGGCACCTCCCGGGACGGCCCCGGGGACGGCCAATGCGCCGGTAAGAGGCCCCGGACACACCGCGTCTCCGTTCCCACCCTTGTCGGGACCCGTCGATTCCGCACCCCAGAGGCGCAAGGCACCGGGCGCGCAGGAGAGCCCGACGCCGCCTCTCGCCCCGCCCCCGCCCGCTGCACCCGCACCGCCCGTATCACCAGCACCCGCGGGATCGACATCGCCCGGATCCCCCGCGCTGCCCGTGTCACCGACATCCGCATTCGAGTCGCCCGCATCGCCGCCTAGCGCCGGACGGCGGGCGCTCGCGGGCGGCTCGGACGCGAACGCCGCATCGCCGCAGGCGCCTACGCGCAGCAGAAGGCGCCGGGCCACCTCTCATCGCGCTCCGGCCTCGCCCTCGCCGGCGATTGCCACATCGCCGATGAGCCCGCCCGAGACTCCGCCGCCAACGCCAACCGCCGCAGAGGCTCCTACAGGAGCCTACGCAATCGGCAGAGCCGGTGCCGCAGGTACTACTGGTGCCAAGGGTGCCGCTACTCGCGCTACCGCCGGTGCCGGCAGTTCTAGCCCTAGCCTCGCCGGAGGCCCTGGGGACTCCAGTAGCCTCGGTAGCCCAGGCACGGCCGCGTTCGGCACAACCGCGCAGAACCCACGGGGCACCCAAGCCACCCAGCGGCAGACCTCTCTGCGAGCCGTCCCACAGGACGGCCAGCAGCTCAGCTCGCAGACCAACCACCCAGACGTTGTTCTAGTCACGGGCTCAGGGAAGCGCGTTCCTCTGGAGGGACAGTGCATCATCGGACGGGCGCCGCAACCGGCATTCCCCGACGACACTCAACTGATGACGTTGGAAACCTCGTCGAGTGCACTGTCGCGCTCCCACCTGCGCATCGGCTTCGATGACCGGCAGCTGTGGGCCGAGGATCTGAGCTCCGCCAACGGCACCGTCATGGTGCATCCCACAGGGCAGCAGATCCGGCTCGAGCCGGAGCGGCGCACGGCCATTGCTCCAGGCGCGGTCCTTCTGCTCGCGAACGAGAGCATCACTGTGGAGAAGAGCGCCTGAAGACCTGATCTCAGCTGTTCAGACGCCCGGCCGGACACACTGGCCACGGTGCAGGCGTGTGTCGCTTACCGCCCGGCCGAGCAGGAGGATCTCGCTCATCCACGTGATGGCGGGTGCGCACAGACCAATAAGGTCTGTGCGCACCCGCCATCACGAAACTAGGCCCGCACCTCGTGGAGCGTATTACTCCTCAGGCGCCGAAGCCAGCAGCACTCTGGCTGTCAGCGGTGCTGTAGTTGCCGGACGACGTCGTCACGTGGGCGCCCAGCTGAACGAGTACCTGATTCATGTCCTGGAGCGACTGCGTCCACTCCGCCTTGGCCGCGAGGTACTGCTGGTTAGCATCACCGGTCCACTCGGACTGCGTGGGCTTGAGCTCGGCGTCCATGCTCTCCAGGTCCGAGTTGATCTGCTGCGAACCAGTATTGAGCTCCTGCGCCCCCTGGTCCATCTGGCCGTAATTAACTTCCATGCCGACATCAGACATAAGTGATCCTCCTTTGGTCCTAAATACTAAGTGGGCTTGAGCGTATCAGGCTCAAGGCATCATGCCGTGGTAGCCCTGTGAGGCCCCCGCGAGCTTCTGGGCGCCAGAGGCCGCCTCTTCCTCAGTGGTCTGGTACTGGGTATCGGTCGCCTGCAGAGAATTCTCGAAGCGCTCGAGCACGGCGATAATGTTCTTAGCATCCTGGATCCACTGATTGGCGGCGGTCTGGAAAGCACTGGCTCCCGCGCCCGTCCATCCTCCTGCACCGATGAGGGCCTGAACAGAGCTCTCAACCCTGTTCACGATCGCCTGCTGGCTCGCGCGGTGGCTACTGACAGTGTTCCTCGCATTGGCGAGTACACCAGTTCCTGCACTGAGATTCTGTGCCATGGTCTCTCTTTCTGGGGGTCAGGGGGGAATATGAAAGCGCTCAACGGGAGGCGAGGGCGCGACCCGATCGTTACCGAGCAGAAACCAAAATACCCACGTCTCCGCCTCAATGCGAGTCTTTCACCGGATGGCTTTCGCATCATTCTCCTCATGCACCCCACGCATCCCATACGCCCCGACCTCCACGATCGATCCTGGTGAAGCACTATGGCCGCGCACCGAGCAGGACTGACGTGTCAGGATGGAGCACGGAGCCATCCGACCCCACGCGACGCGCCTGCCCGGCGCGCCGGCCCCGCCGTCCCGCCCCTGGATTCACAGGAGAACGTCGTGCCCCTTACGAGTACCCGCCGCCGGGTGACCGGGCTGACCCCCGTCACCATCCGGCACCGCAACATCCCCGCAGACATCGCCCTCCCCTCCTCGCTTCCGCTCACAGAGATACTCCCCGACGTGGCCGCTCGTCTCGGAGCCCTGGACGAGGACGCCGCCGTGTACGGCCTCATGCTCGTCACCGAGGACGGCAGAGAGCTGGATGATGCACGACCGATCGTCGAGCAGGGTGTGCGGGCGGGCGCTCTGCTCACGCTCGAGGTGCGCAGCACTGAGGCCGAAGCGCGCTACGACGATCTCGTCGAGGCCGTCGCCACAGAGGTAGAGGCGAGACAGGCCGCCTGGAGCCAGCAGGACTCGGTGTCGATGTCTGTGGCCTCCACCTGCCTGCTGTTCCTGGTGGTGGGCCTGCTCCTGCTGCGCCAGGGCCCCGGCGGACTCGTGACCCCGTTATGCGCGCTGGCGTGCAGCTGCCTGCTCGTCCTGGCCGCCTTCGCACTCTGGCGGCTGCGCGGCGCAGGGACCTGGCCGCTGGTGATGACGGCCGGGGCGCTCGGCGCCGTCGCCGCCCACACGGCTTTCATCGGGCCTCCGACAGGCCTGCGCATGATGGCCGCGGGCGGAGCGCTCGCCGCCATCGTGCTGGTGTGCCTCCCCTTCCTGGAAGAGGACCGCTGGCTGATCTCGGGCCCCCTACTGGTGGCCTCATGCCTGGGCCTGACCGGGATGGGGGTCGATCTCCTCAACCGCCCGCTCGCCAGCGTGCTCGCCGTCATCGCCGCGGTCGTCGCCATCATCTCGCTGCTCGCACCATGGCTGGCCCTGGCCTCGGTGCCGATCGACATCTCCCTTCCCGACCGAACCGACCGGCCGGTCCTGGAGCCCGGCACCGAGGTGACGCCCACGCTGACGGCCCGAGTACTCAACGCACATGGCCTGGTGCTGTCGGCACGCATCGCCTGCGCGATGATCGTCCTCGCCAGTGTTCCGACGCTGACGTCGGCCGGCTACGCCGGGGCGGGTCTGGTCACCGCCATCGCCGCGGCCTCGTTGCTCGGCACCCGGGCGGCGAGGTCCCAGGCGGATGTGGTCGCCGGCATCGTCGGGGGCATGGTGACACTGGCCGCACTGATCATCACGATCATCGTGGCCCGAACCGACCTGATCATGCCCGCCGTCGGCGCCGTCAGCGCCATCGGCGTGGTCGTCCTGCTGCTCAACGTGCTCGGCCCGAGCTACCGGCCCCGTCTGGCACGTGCGGCGGACGCCCTGGAGGTCGTCGTCCTGCTGGCCATCCTGCCGTTGGCCGCGATCGTCTGCGGAGTGCTCTGATGGCATCGAACAAGGAGATTCTCGACGCCCAGCGCTTCAACCGGCGTCGCCTGGTGACAGCCTTCGTGGCGGGCGCCCCGGGCGGCCGCGAGCTCGAGCCGAAGCGCGTCGCACCGCCCCTCATCGGCAGCGTGGTCCTGACCCTGGTCATCGCCCTGGCGTCATGGATCTCCGGCATGTTCGTCGGCTCCCTGCCCGCGAACTGGCAGGACAACACCCTGCTGGTCGTCAAGGGCGAGGGCACCCGCTACATCACCATCAACAGTCGCCTGCGCCCGGTGACGAACCTGGCCAGCGCGCGCCTGCTCGCCGAGCCCGGCAAATTCCAGGAGTCGTCTCTCAAGGGCTCGGTCCTGGATGGAATCGAACGCGGCTCCCAGGTGGGCATTGAGGACGCGCCCGAGCAGCTGCCCCGCACCAAATCCCTCGTGGCTCACGGATGGACCGCCTGCTCGACGTCCTCGGGAGAGACGGCCACCAACGTGGGCGAATCACCCAAGGGACTGGGCGACATTCAGCACGCCCTGGTGTCGGTCGACGGGCGAACCTACTTGGTGGCGGAGGGCGTCAGCCACGAGCTGCCCGCGGAGAATCTCGGCTCAGTCCTGCTCGCGCTCGGCGTCGATTCCGAGCCCGTCACCGAGGTCGACGCAGCCTGGCTCTCGCTGTTCACTCCGGGCAGCATGATCCAGAGCTTCTCCGTGCCCGACGCCGGCCTGCCGGTATCGGGCCTGTCCTCGACGATCAAGAACCCGGTCGCCGGAATGCTGCTGTCGGTGACCGATTCAGCAGGCGGCCAGCGGTACTACGTCGTCCAGTCCGACTCGAGTCTGGGCGCTCTCAGCGATGTCTCCCTGGCGCTGTACAAGTTGGGAGGAGGCGCCACAGCACCCGTCCAGGATGTCAGCGTCTCCGATCTCACCCAAGTCAGCACGACGACCGCGGCCCCGGAGGACTGGCCCACAACCCTGGAGAAAGGTGCCGCAACGGATTCCAGCGTATGCGCCGTGCTCGGAGAGTCCTCGTCATCTGGAATCGCCAAAACCACCTTGGCATCCGCAGATCAGATCGAATCGGGGGGAGTGAAAGTGACCGGTGGCACTGGAGCACTTGTGCGTTCCTCCGCCGGCGGCAGCCTCGGCCCCGTTTTCCTCATCACCGACGCGGGGCGGGCATGGGGCCTGGGCGGCACGCTGACCGACACACTCGCACGGTTGGGCTATGACGAGAGCAGCGTCGTCGCCGTACCGGCGACCTGGCTCGCACTTTTCCCCACGGGGGCCGAGCTGTCCACAGAGGCCGTCTGGGATGGGGTCAGCGAGCAATGAGACGGACGATGAGAAGCGCATAGCGAATGACGTCAAGGCGGACAACAGCACGAATGCGGGAGAGAATGATGATGATCCGGGGATGCCGTCGCGGGAGGGGCGCAGCACTGACGGCTCTGGCCTGCGCCACCTGCGTTGTCCTGGCGGTTCTGGCGGGTCCCGTCGGCGCGCGCGCCGACGAAACCTCCCCAGCACCACCCTTCAACCAACGCATACTGCCCAAGCAGCCCAGCCCCAGGCCGACCGAACAACCCACCCCTGAGCCGACCGAACAACCCACGCCCGAACCGACCGAACAACCCACACCCGAACCGACCCAACAACCCACACCCGAGCCAACCGAACAACCCACACCCGAACCGACCGAACAGCCCACCGTCTCTTCTCCAACTCGTGACTCCACAGTCGCGGGCTGCGAGGAGGACAAGACGACATTCATCCCCGCGGTCCCGCCCATCATCTCGCAGATCGGGATGGAGCGGGCTTGGTCGATCACCAAGGGAGGAGGCATGACCGTCGCCGTCGTCGATTCCGGCGTTGCGGAGGACAACCCGCATCTCGACGGAGCCCTCGTCCCCGGCACCGACCTGGTCAACAAGAAGGAGAAGGGCAGCGGCACCGAGGACATCAGCGGTCAGGGCACGGCGATCGCCGGGGCGATCGGCGCCCGCAGCGCGCCGGACTCGGGTCTGGTCGGTCTGGCCGGCGAGGCTTCCATCATGCCTGTACGAGTGTTCACCAATACGTCGGACGAGGCGGTCAAGGCGGGTAACGGCCCCCAGCCGGATCGGACGGCGGAGGGCATCCGCTGGGCGGCCGACAAGGGGGCGAAGATCATCGTCGTGCCCCAGGCCCTGAAGGAGGACAGCCCCGCCCTCAAGGAGGCGACGGAGCATGCGACCGACTCGGGAGCACTCGTCATCGCCAACGCGGGCGACCGCCAGCAGAGTGAGAAACAGAATGAGGAGGAGAGCCAGGAGCGCTATCCGGCCGCCTATGACGGCGTCGTAGGCGTGACGGCCCTGACCTCCGAGGGGGCGGCGTCAGGAGCTGCCTTGCGCAACGAGGGCATCGGTCTTGCGGTCCCGGCACAAGCGGCCCCGACAACCTTCCTCGGCAATGGCGACTGCGTCATCGCCAAGGATTCGCCGTCCTCGGCCCTGGCGACCGGATACGCGGGCGCCGTGGCCGCCCTGGTCGCCGCAGACCATCCGGACGAGCCCCCTGAGGATTGGGCCTACCGGCTGACGGTGACGGCCCTGCGCACGACACCGGCAGAGTGGAGCTCTTCGGTCGGCTGGGGCACGATCGCCCCCTATCCGGCACTGACCTTCATCGACGACGGCACCGCCCTGGGGCCTGAGAATCCGCGAGGATCCCGCATACCGGAGAGCCCCGCGCCCGTTCTAGCTTCGCAGCCGGAACCGGATTTCGGTCCGCAGCAGCGGCGGCGACTGGCGGGCGCAGTCGGCATCGGTGGCGTCACCGTCCTGGCCATGACATTAGTGACATCGCGAGCGCGTCGCACGCAGGACGCCGATGATTCAGCGGATTGGTGAGGCTCGACCCCAGAAGCTTGTACTTCTCCGCCCAGTGGCCCCGGTTGTGCTGAGCCGCTCCCCGCAGCGCAGCATGGGGCGGAGTCCACGCATTCTCGGGAATGTGGTGTCGTGAGGCTTGTTATTCACGGGGTACCTGTGCCAGTAGGCACGGGAGCCGGCGTGGGCGTGGGCGTGTTATTGAGTTCCGCGACGGGGGTGCCGTTGATGTATTGGGCACCGCTGTACTCCAACCACTCGCCCTGGCTGTCTCCGGCGGCGGCGAGATCGGGGACCGCGAGCACGACTTTCTGGGCGAGGTCGGCGGCCGCTTTGACGTCGTCGGGGTTGTCTCGGGGACCGTCCTCAGTGGCATCGATGCCAATGGTGAGGACATTGCCGTCGGGATAGCGCCACGCGACCCCGCTGGCATAGCCGTCCGTGTCTTGAACGGTGACACCCTCTCCATCAATGCCGTCCAGTGACAGAGGCCGGGCCGAGTCCTCAGCAGCTATATCCTCATAGGTCGTGTACTTAGTAACGTCCGAGCGCTTCAAAGACCCATCAAGACGACCGCTGCCAGCCTGATAGGTAATGCGGACCCAGCTGTACTCGCCCTCGTCCAGTTTAATACTACATGTATATTCAGGGGTCGGGTTAGCATCCTTGGGCGCCACGGTTTTGTTGGAGTATATATAGCGGATGATGTCCTGGTGCAGAACCTCGCTTATTTGCGACGCTGTGACAACCCCGCACACAGTCAACTCCGGAGGGACCGGCGTGCGTTCCACGGTCGGCCGCACGGTCGCCTCCTCCTGACCAGGGTTCGCCGAGCAGGCCACCAACGACGCCACCAACCCCAGTCCCGCCGCTAGCTGAATGAGACGATACGCCAACTTGTACTCGCCCATTACCCGCCGCCGTTCTGCTTCACGGTCGTTCCATCTGCATATCGATCCGCTTTCCCCAGGACGACTGCGTTGGTCAATTCTCGCAACCGATCATCACCGGTCGTTTCATATGCTCCTTCAGCCCAGTGCACGACCTGCTGGGATGGAGTCTCGACCTGATCATCAGTCGGATCGGATTTATCGCGCTCGTCATCGATGATATTCGATCCGAAGTCCAGGTTGATATTAGCCCGGGAGGGATCGGCTCCTGCGGGCCTGAGCCACCCGTACTGGGCGAAGGCATCAGGATCATCCTCTGGAGCGTCGTAGTCGGCAGGATCCAGTAGTCCTGCGTTCGCCGCCTCGGCGATCGCCGCCGCCTTCGTCGTCATCGTAAGATCGGGTGTCGACATTGCGGAGGCGACATCCTGCACCTTGGGGCTCTTGGCGATCACCGGCGTCAACAGCGTCGACCCGACGGACATCGCCGTCTTTCCCGCAGTGCCTCCCACCGGCCCTCCGACCGCCCCGAGGCCCGCCGAGGCCACCGTGCTGAAAACATTAAAAGCCAATTTAGTATTATCGCTCGATGCTTTCACCGTATCGTCAGTCTGGTCGGTCTTCCTTTCAGCCTTATCGTCCGCCATGCCCGCCAAGAAGGAGAGGGCCGCCGCGGATTGCTGGTAGCGATTCTGTATCCCATTAAATTGCTCGTCAGGATCGTCCGGGCTATCGGCGATATCAATCTGAGACGCTTGATGCGCCCATTCGCCGATACTGGCGCTCAGAGTGGCAACGGCATCCTGATTATCGACCAGCCTGTAACTCAGATTGATGAGGTCCCTACTGCCGACACCGCCTGGCAATTTATGCTCAGTCACAAGATCGTCATAGCCGTCATCTCCCCTTAGTGCACTGGCGAGCTCGCTACGACAATTGGCCAGGAGTGTTGCAATGCTGGCTTTAGTGTCGTCATTATATATACTTTCTGCCGTATTCTCAGCGAGCCCGTTGACAGCATGGCCGGCCAGCTCGGTGGCACGGTTCGCCTGGTCGCCGACCGTGCTGCTGCGCAGCGATGATCCGGCTGCGAGCGCGGCGGCAAACCCTGCCATACCCACCTGGTCCCAGCCCCGCGTCGACAGCTCATCAATACGACTGGTATCGACGTTGCCGTCATCCGCTGATGGGGCGAGATAGGTCAAGGCGGCGAAGCGGTTATTGCCCATGGCGTCCAGGACTCCGGCGAGCGGGTCGAAGGAGTAAGAGTCGTCAGTGAAGGATAGGACCCCTACAACTCCTTTTTGATCTTCGCGCACCTTGTTGAGATCGATATCATCTAGTTCCTCAGCAAGATCAACCAAAAGATAGCGATTGAACTTCAGGTCATTGACATGGTCGCCGTCAGCATCATGATCGCCGAAGATTCGATTGAGAATCGGCAATCGCTCGCACTCTTTAGAATCATCGACCGACTCCTTGACTGCAGTGGCGACCTGCTGGCACTTGCCCTCGGACCAGCCGGGCCACGACCCGTGCCCTGTGGAGGCGGAGGCGATAAGGGTTCCGAACAAGGACGCGAGATCAGCAGAAGCCTGCTCGGGGTCGCTGGTGTATTTTCCCCGCCCTGCGTACAAGGGCAGACTAGTGAGATTATCCGGACCGATCTCCGTGATCACCGCATCCGCGTAAGCCGGATCGTTCGAATGGGCCCTAATTGAAGCCATAATATCATCATAGGTGCGATCTCGATGTTCTGGAATCTCCGAAAGAGCATTTTTCAGGTCGTCGGCATCAATGGTGGCCTGCGCCCAGGAGGCGAAGTTCTCGGGGTCACTATCGGGAATAGTGGCGTCGTCGGGCAGGGTCAGGGTGATGACGCCGTCGGCGTCCTTCGAGGCTACCCCCGACTGATTCAACTCCACGATCTTGTCCTTATACGTCTCAATCGTGGTCGCCCGGTCCCGCACGGTCCCGACGGCCGTGTTCACAGCGGCCTTGAAGTCCTCCGGCTCCCGATAGCCGTCCTTCTCCAGGGTATCGCCATCATCAGTGTAATAGCGGGCAATATTATCCCTGCTGGTCTCACACTGATCAGCCAGATCCCGAAGGCTCTTGATAGCCGCCTCCAGATTCACCTGATTCATCGTCACCTTTGTCATCACACACCACAACCCCTCACAATAGCTCTCAACACTCCTCAGTATTCTTCACCGCTGTCCGAGCTCCCCGCATCATCAGGCACAGCGTCCGGCCACCAAGCCTCGGCGGTATCGTCGCCGACCTCCGCTGCCTGCCTGCCGTAAGCGTCATCGAGAGTGCTGAGAAAATCGGTGAAGGCGCTCTGCAGAGCATCGACATCGGTTTTGGTGTAGTCCGCCTGATCATCAGCTAAAGAGCTGGTCCACGTCTCGGGATCATTGATCTTGGATCCGTAATCCATACCAGAACTGATAGAATCACAGACCTGGGAGGTCCCGGGTGAATACATCGAGAAGATCGAGGACATCGACACAGCAAAACCAAGCGGATCCTCCAACTCCGCCGAGGTCTTGTCACGCTGTCTGCCGAGTGCTTCCTTCTTCTTATTGACAGCCATATGCATCCTCACGGTCAGGGCGCGGGCAAAAACAGGGCATGAGCAGAGGCTCACATTGAGGCTAACAGAACCGCCACACCCATCTCCAGAGGCAATCCGGCCCAAAATCCGCCCAGAAACCAACCATGGCGCTGCGCCGGCGACGGGGGGGGCGACCGTGCTGCGGCTGCGGTTCGGCGTGCGGTTCTGTGTGGTTCTGTGTGGCGTGGCGGGTACGGGTATGGGGTCTGGGGTCTGGTGGTGGGTGTGGCGGGGTGGTAGCGTGCCCGGTGTTTCTTCCCGTCCCTGGTTGGGAGCTATAATGAAAAGTTTCATTCAGACCACTGCCGGCATCGCGGTCATGGCGATGGCGATCGGCGCAGTAGCAGGATGCTCCTCCGGAGGCGATCAAGACGGTCGGGGTGCGGTGCCGTCGGTGCCGGCGTATTCGGAGCAGGCCACGGATCAAGCCTCCGGACCAGCCGGGTCTGCGGGACCGAGCGCGGCACTGACCTGGACCCCGGAGGATGTGACCCCGCAGGGCTTGTCGAACCCGGACACCGAGTACACGGTGGAGGGCCTTCCCGACGACTTGGACGAGACCGGCAAGGAGATCGTGGCCGGATACGTCGCCTACGACCGCTCGACGTGGGAGGCCTACCGGGTCATGGACGGGGACCTATCACGGGTCGAGGCCAGCACCACCGGCGAGGCCCTCGAGAACTACAAACGCTCCTACGAAAAGTTCCAGGCCAATGGGTGGCACACGGAAGGGCAGTACTCCATGACAATGCAGCAGCTGCGCACCACCGACGCGGACAGCGGCGAAGCCCAGCTGATCGCATGCGGCGACGAGCGCCGAGAACGAGCTGTGACCGCCAGCGGCGAAGACGCCGGACAGGACAACCAGCACAGGTACACAACGGCCGTGACACTGCAGAACGTGTCGGGAACCTGGATGGTCACGGATGAAGACGAGATCGGGGTGGATCAGTGCTGAGCAGATTAAGGAAGAAGCGCAGAGCGCACGGTCTGCTCGTAGTCCTGGTCGTTTTAGAGCTTGTGGTATGCGGCTCGCCAGCATCCGCAAAGAATTTTACTGGTGACGGTTCTGCGGAGGCGTCTGGGGGTGGGTCTGCTGATGGTGGTGGGCAGGCGAGTATCGCGGTGCGGGTGGAGACGACAATGACCACGGCCTCCGGCGGCGGAGGCGGCGAGAGCACGTCGTCGTCGGGATCAACAGAGATCACCGTGCACCCGGTGTGCTGGCACGAACCGGATCTATCAGGCGTGGATATGGCCAAGAAGTACACCGACAAGGGACTACCGGACCGCTGGGACGACCCGGCCGTACGCTCCGGCGCCGTGCACTCCTTCGCACCGATGTACTACACCGAACACGCCGATGACCCCGACGGCCGCTGGTACAAAGGCACATGCGACGTCAGCTACGCAGTAGACAGGCAAGCAGCCTCAGAAACGGTCCTGAAATTCCTCGACCACGACATGGCCTGGACATGGGTACCAGCAGGCCAACCAGCACCCGAGCCTTATATCGACGCCCGCACCCTGGTCAGCGCGGCCATGGACTCAGTAACCATCCCCGCACCACAAATAGACACAAACCCCAAAATCACCACCGGCGACGGCATCACCAACGCCACAGTCGTCGGCATGGACACCTGGATATGGGCCACAGGCGACACCCCCAGCCAGGTGACGGTCACCGCAACCGCAGGATCACTATCAGCCACAGTCACGGCCCAAGCCTCAGGCCTACGCATCAACGCCCCGGACAGCACCGCCTCATGCACCGGCTGGGGCACCCCCTGGGCAGAGGGCACAGCCGAAGGGTCTTCCGACTGCACAATCGAGTTCACCCGCTCCTCCGCCCACCTCGGCGGAACCACACCCCTGACCACCTCGGTGGGCTACGACCTGACCTGGACCGCCACCGACGGCACCAACGGAACCCTCAACCCCATCACCACCACCTCCACCCACGACATCCCCGTCGCCGAAATCCAAACCATCAACCGCACCCCAGACCAACACTGACCACCACACCGACTGATCCCGGGGATGCGATCCCCACAACCTCAAGGCAGGCGAAAGGTCCCTCCCCCGTCATCGGTGGCGATGAGCCCGTCGTCCAGCAGGGAGGCCAGCGCCCTGGACGGCTGCCCGCGATCCGCCGTCCGGCCCCCGCGGGCCCCGGCACCGCCGGCGGCATCCAGCAGCGTCTGCGCATCCAGCGCCGTCCCCGCATCGATCCCGCGCAACCGGGCCATGATCAGGCCACGCGCCTGCCGATCCGTCCCATGCCAGGCCTGTCTGCGACGTCGTCCGGCATGCTCATCCGGAGGCATCCCCGCAGCCAGCCACGCGCAGCCCTCGCGCCACGGGCAGCGCCCGCAGCGCGGCTCACGGGCGGTGCACACCAGCGCCCCCAGCTCCATGACGGCAACCGACCAGGCGGCCGCCTCGCCGTCCGCCTCGGGCAGGAGCGCCTCGGCCCGCTCGCGCTCGGCCCTGCCCAACGAGGGCGGAGGCAGAGCCCGGCCGCCGACCGCACGAGCGAGCACGCGCCGCACATTGGTGTCCAGCGTCAGCGCCCGACGCCCGTAGGCGAAAGCCATGACGGCTCCAGCGGTGTAATCGCCGATCCCCGGCAGCGCCCGCAGCGCCTCAAGATCGCAGGGCAGGCGTCCGCCGTGGCGCTCGACGACGACACGGGCGCACTCCATGAGCCGCAGCGCTCGCCGGGGATAGCCCAAACCGCCCCACACCCGCAGCACCTCCCCGGTAGCCGCCCCCGCCAGAGCGGCCGGATCCGGCCAGCGCTCCATCCACTGCCGCCACGCGGGCACGACCCGGGCCACCGGCGTCTGCTGACTCATGACCTCCGAGACCAGCACGCCATAGGGCGTCGTCCCCGGCTCCCGCCACGGCAGATCGCGGGCGTGCTCGCGGTACCAGGAAACGACCGCCTGCGCGGACGGCATGGGCGACGCGGATCGCGCCCCCTCAACACCCGAGTCGATCACAGCCCCGGCAGACCCGGCGGCCCTCGCAGCCCCGGCGGCTCCCAGGACGCTCACGGCACTCACGGCACTCACAGCGCTCATAACTCGATGATCATCCGCGTATTCCCCAGGGTGTTGGGTTTGACCCGTGCGAGATCGAGGAACTCGGCGACCCCGTCGTCGTGACTGCGCACCATCTCGGCGAAGGTGTCCATGCCCACCGGCGTGCCCCAGATGGGGTGGAAGCCATGGGCGGTGAAGAAATCGACCTCGAAGGTCAGGCAGAAGACGCGCTGGAGGCCCATGCCGCGAGCGCGCTCGAGCAGCTCCCCGAGAATCGCCCCGCCGACCCCCCGATGCATACGGTCCTTGCGAACGGCGAGCGTGCGGACCTCGGCGATGTCGTCCCACATGACGTGCAGGGCGCCGCAGCCGATGATGCCCCCGGCCCCCTCCTGGGCGCCGTCGAGCGCTCCGGCACCCTCGGCAACGGTGAACTCCTGGATGTCCTCGAAGTAGGTGATGAGGTCCTTGGCAATGAGAATACGGCGATCGGAGTAGGGCCGGACGAGCTCGGCGATGGCCCGGGCGTCCGCGGGCCGGGCGGCGCGCAGGACCGTGCGCCAGGGCAGCGAGGATGCGGAGGCCCCGGAGGGCTCGGAGGGCCCGGACGTCGACGGCCCCGCCCCCGACCCCGACGGCCCGGGCCGCCCAGAAGGCCCTGCCGCCCCTGTGAGCGCAGTCCGCGCGGTAGCCTGATCTCCAGGATCGGGGCCGGCGCCGGTCGACGGATGCGTGGCGCTCATGGAGTCTCCTTCCGCTGGCTGAGAGACAGCACCGCGCGGGCGGTGGCGTCGTCGACAATGAGGTCGGTGGCCACACGGGCGCGCAGCGCCGCGAAGCAGGCGCCGGCCTTCCCGGTACCGGCCACGACGCACAGTCTGCGCGGAATGCCCGCCAGCCGAACGGGCGTCGGGCCGGTGGCACGAGCATTGAGGTCGATGTCACTCCAGGTGCCGTCCCCTCTCAGGAGCACGGTGCAGACGTCGCCGACGACGCCCTCGCGCCGAGCAGTGGCGAGATCGGAACGGGTGAGATGCCCGCCGGCGTAGACCTGGCTGGGCAGGGCGCCGGTGCCGGTTTCCAGCGTGCCCACGCCGAAGACGGCCAGGCGCGCCGCGGCCGCAACTGACAGGACGCGCTTGATCGAGCGCTCCTGCCACATGGCCCGACGGGTGGCGGCCCGGTCGAAGAAGGCCGGCACCGGGAAACCGATCGTGCGCGCCCCTAGAGACTCTCCCATCAAGGACAGCATCTGTCCGGCCGAGGGACCCTCGTGCACGGGGTCGGAGGCGCCGTTGAGCTGAACGATCGTCAGACCGGGGACGCGCCTGGCCGGCAGCGCCGCCGCCACCTCGCTCATGGTCGTCCCCCAAGCCGCGCCGACGACGAGCCCCGGCCCACTGCCGGCCCCCTCCGGCTCCCCGCCGCCCGCGGCGGTCTGCGCGAGCTCGCCGACGAGCTCGACGAAACGGGAGGCGGCGACGGCGGCGACCTGCTGGAGACGATGGATATCGGTGGTCCCCTCGCGCACGGGCACGATGTGCGCCCGCACGCCGAATTCGGTCCCGAAGCGCGCCTCGAGACCGCCCGTCCCGCCGGGACGGGACAGTTCTATCCGCACCACGCCCTCACGCCGTGCCCGGGCGAGCAGGCGCGAGACCGTTGAGCGCGAGCAGCCCAGATGGCGGGCGATGACCTCCATGGTCTCGGCCTGGGCGTAGTACATGGAGGCGGCCTCGAAGACTCGCCGGTCCTCGGCGGTCACGCGCTCCGGCACGGGGGCGGCGCCCGCTGAGCCCGCCGCGCCCGCGGCGGTAGCGCCGTCCAGGGCCGGCGGCTTGCGCGTCCCGCCCCGAGAGGCCGACGGCCCGCCCCGGGGGACTGATTGGGCCGACGGGGCAGGCTGAGCCGACTGGGCCGACGGGGGCGACTGCATGGTGCGCATCATCCCTCCCCTGCCGGCTCATGGATGCACATTCGTGCATTCGGCTTGCCCATCATCTCATGAAGCGGCGATCCTGAGTTGAGGAACCCCTTGCCCCGTTCGACCAGGAGCCCGCGCATGCACGTGCCGACCGCCCCGGAGGCCACTGTCCTGACGCGCCTGACGCGCCTGACGCGCGAGCAGCGCGCGGCCGCGCTGAAGGAGATGAGCCGCGAGGAGGGACTCGACGTCCTCGTCATCGGCGGAGGGATCACCGGCGCCGGCATCGCCCTGGACGCGGCCTCCCGGGGTCTGCGCACCGGCGTGGTGGAGATGGGCGACTGGGCCTCGGGAACCTCCTCGTGGTCCTCCAAGCTCGTCCACGGCGGCCTGCGCTACCTCTACCAGCTCGACCTCCCCCTGGTCCGCGAGGCCCTGAGCGAGCGCGGTCGCCTGCTCGAGACCATCGCCCCGCACCTGGTCAAGGCCCAGCCCTTCCTATGGCCGCTCACGCACCACTACGAGCGCTCCTACTCGGCGGTCGGCGTGGGCGTCTACGACGCCCTGGCGCTGGCCGGAGCCCGCGGGCACCGCACCGTCCCGATCCAGAAGCACCTGGGCCGCAAGGGCGCGCGCGCACTCGCCCCGGCCCTCGATCCCTCCAGGCTCATCGGGGCGATCCGCTTCTACGACGCCCGCGTGGACGACGCCCGCCTCGTCATCGACCTCATCCGCACCGCCGTGGGCCTGGGCGCGCTCGCAGCCAGCCGCGCACGGGTGACCGGCTTCCTGAAGGACGCGCGCGGAACGGTCACCGGCGCAGCCGTCACCGACCTGGAGACCGGGGCCACTCATGAGATCCGCGCCGCCCGTACGATCAACGCCACCGGCGTGTGGACCGAGGACACCCAGAACCTGGCCACCGACGCGGGAGGCCTGAAGGTGCTCGCCTCCAAGGGCGTCCACATCGTCGTCCCCAAGGCGGCCATCGACGCCGAGACCGGGATCTTCCTGCGCACCGAGAAGTCCGTCCTGTTCATCATCCCGTGGCCGCGCTACTGGGTCATCGGCACCACCGACACCCCGTGGACCGAGGATGTCGCCAAGCCGGTGGCCACGGCCGCGGACATCGACTACATCCTCCAGCACGCCAACGAGGTGCTGTCCCGACCCCTGAGTCGCGATGACATCATCGGCGTCTACGCGGGGCTGCGCCCGCTGCTCCAGCCCCGACTCAAGCCCGGCGCGGACAACCGACTGGCGGCCAGCACGAAGGTCTCCCGCGAGCACACGGTCACGCGCGTGGCGCCCGGGCTGACGGCGATCGCCGGGGGCAAGCTGACGACCTACCGCGTCATGGCCGCCGACGCTGTCGACCACGCCCTGGGCGAGGCCCTGGCCCGCGCCCACCCCAGCGCGACGGCGCGCCTGCCTCTGGTGGGAGCCGCCGGATACCGCGCCCTGGCCGCACGGGCCGGCGCCATCGCCCGCGAGCGCGGCTGGACCCTGGCGCGGGTCACCCACCTGCTGGACCGCTACGGCGACGAGCTCCCGGCGCTGCTGGACTCCATCGACGACGACCCCTCCCTGGGGCGGCCGCTGGGCGAGGCGCCCGCCTTCCTGCGCGCCGAGGTCGCCTGGGCCGTCACCCACGAGGGTGCCGCCCACCTCGACGACGTCCTGCTGCGGCGCGTGCGCCTGGACATCGAGCACCGCGACCGGGGTCTGGGGGCCGCCGCCGAGGTCCTGGCGGTGATGGCGCCGCTGCTGGGCTGGTCGGCCGCGGAGGTCGAGACCGAGCGGGCGGCCTACGCCGAGCGCGTCGCCCAGATCGCCGCGGCCGAGGAGGACACCTCCGACGCCGAGGCCGCCGCCCGCCTGACCCGCGCGATCTGATCGCCCTCCCGTCCTGGCGGCCCGCGCAGTCCGCGGGCGCACCGCGCCCGTCCGCCGCTTCCCGCGCCGCGCAGCGCTGCCCAGTCGCATACAGTCGCCGCAACGACGCGAAAGGACACCCCGTGACCGGCATGAAGACCGACAAGAAGTACGTCCTGGCCATCGATCAGGGCACGACCTCGTCGCGCGCCATCCTGTTCAACCACGACGGCGAGATCGTCGCCGTCGCCCAGAAGGAGCACGCCCAGATCCTTCCGCGAGCCGGCTGGGTCGAGCACGATGCCGCGGAGATCTGGGCCAATGTGCGCTCGGTCGTGGCCGGCGTCCTGTCGAAGGCCGAGGTCAACCGCCACGAGATCGCCTCTGTGGGAATCACCAACCAGCGCGAGAGCGCCGTCGTGTGGGACAGGACCACCGGCGAGCCCGTCTACAACGTCATCGTGTGGCAGGACACCCGCACGCAGAAGATCTGCGACCGCCTGGCGGCCGCCGCCCCCAAACCCGACGGCTCCCCCGACTACGACCGTTACAAGGACCGCGTGGGGCTGGGCCTGGCCACCTACTTCGCCGGCCCGAAGGTCGCCTGGGTGCTGGAGAACGTGAAGGGGGCCCGCGAGCGCGCCGAGGCCGGCGAGCTCCTCATGGGCACCATGGACAGCTGGGTGCTGTGGAACCTGACCGGCGGAGCGACCGGCGGCGTGCACGCCACGGACGTCACCAACGCCTCGCGCACCATGCTGATGAACATCGACACCCTGGATTGGAACCCTGAGATCTGCGCGGACATGGGCATTCCCGCCTCCATGCTCCCGACCATCAGGCCGAGCTCGGGGATATTCGGGCTGGGCCGCAAGAACGGCCTGCTCATCGACACCCCCATCGCCGGAATCCTGGGCGATCAGCAGGCGGCGACCTTCGGCCAGGCGTGCTTCGAGGTGGGGCAGGCCAAGAGCACCTACGGCACCGGCTGCTTCATGCTCATGAATACCGGCGCCACCCCGGTGCGCAGCCGCAACGGCCTGCTGACGACCGTGTGCTACCAGATCGAGGGCGAACCGCCCGTCTACGCCCTGGAGGGGTCGATCGCAGTCGCCGGGTCACTGGTGCAGTGGCTGCGCGACAACCTGGGCATCATCACCCACTCCCGGGACATCGAAGCGCTGGCCCGATCGGTGGACGACAACGGCGGCGCCTACTTCGTGCCCGCCTTCTCCGGGCTCTTCGCCCCGCACTGGCGCCCCGATGCGCGCGGCGCCCTGGTGGGCCTGACCCGCTACGTCAACAAGGGGCACCTCGCTCGCGCCGTGGAGGAGGCGACCGCCTTCCAGACCCGCGAGGTGCTCGAGGCGATGAATCGGGACGCCGAGGCCTCCGGCACGACCCTCCAGGAGCTGAAGGTCGATGGGGGCATGACCCGTGACGAACTGCTCATGCAGTTCCAGGCCGATCAGGTCGGTGTACCGGTGGTGCGCCCGAAGGTGACCGAGACCACAGCGCTCGGCGCCGCCTATGCCGCCGGCATCGCAGTCGGCTTCTGGTCGGGCATAGGCGACGTCGTCGCCAACTGGGCGGAGGGCCGACGCTGGGATCCCGCCATGGACGCCGCCGAAAGGGAGCGTCTATTCCGCAACTGGAGGAAGGCTGTGACGCGTACCCTGGACTGGGTCGATGACGACGTCGTCGAGTAGCCTCTTATTCGTCCCGGGCGACTGCCCACCATCGAGACAGCACGACCCGCCCTCCTCGCGATGGCCATTTACTCGGGTACTCGGGTACTGGTCGCGGGGGAGGTCGCGATGGTCCTCGGGACGCGAACAGCCGAAGGCGAGGAGACACAATGGAGCCTGATCAGATCGTGAGTGCGCTGCGCCGACACGCACCGCTTGCGCTGGCGCACATCGTCCTGGGCGCCATCATCGGACTCGCCGTTGCGCTGCTCAGCCCGCCGGTCTACTCCTCGCACACGAAGGCGCTCGTGGCAGCCGACGGCGGGGACGGGACCCACTCGGTCTCCTCGGCCTCCTCAGTGATCACGAACATCATGCCCACGCTCGTGGAGATCGGCACGTCCCAGTCCGTCGTGGACAGAGTCTCGTCCTCCACCGGCGTGGACCGGAGCAAGGTCGCCGGCGCCGTCAAGCTGTCGAACCCGACGAACAGCCTCATCATCGACGTCACCGCGCAGGCGTCCTCGCCGCAGGACGCCCAGGCCATCGCTCAGGGGGAGATCAAGGCCCTGCGCGGCGAGATCAGCACCATGTCCATCCAGAAGGAAGAGGTCACCCTGACCCTGACCGACATCGACCCCGCCTCGCTGCCGACCTCGCCATCGGGACCGTCGCGCACGCGCTACACCCTCATCGGCGGAGTCGTGGGAGGGGTTCTCGGCGTCATGACGGCCCTGTTCATGAGCAAGCTGAACCCGCCGGCCTCGGCCTCGCCCACGGCGACTCGTCGGACGGCCGGTCATGCGGCCACGGCGCCCGAGATGGATGTTGCCGGCATCACCGGCATCAACACCGCTGCGGACGCGGGCGCTGAAGGCTTCGGCGCCGCCGCAAGCGGCGTCAGCGGCATCAGTGGCGTCGGGGGCGTCAGGAGCGTCGGCAGGGCGGTCGGCGGCGGTCCCAGGGGCGCCGGCGGCCGCGACAGGGCCGCGAGCGGCGGCTTCGGCGAGGTCAGAAGGATCGGCACCGCCGGCGGGTTCGACGGCGTTGCCCGCGCCACCGGAACCGGCGGGGGCGTTGGTGGTGTTGGTGGCGTTGGCGGCGTTGGTGGCGTTGCCCGCGCCGCTGGAGCCGGCGGGAGTGCGGGCGCCGCGTCGTCGGCGCCATCGAGCTTCGGCCCGAGCGGCTTCGGGGGCTCGCCGTCCGGGCCGCCGTCCGCGCCGCTGACGTGATGGGAGGCGTCCCCTTCCCCGCCTCGCCCTCCAGGGGCATCACAGCGGTGGCCGCCGCGTCGGCGACCAGTGCAGCACCCGCCGCGACTCCCCTGGACGAGGACCTGCGGGCGCGCACCGCGGGGTCTGCGGACACGGGGGGCGATGCAACCTCCGAGGCCCCGGCCCGCTGGGTCTGGGAGCCCTGGTTCGCGGCAGTCCTGCTCGTCCTGGTGGGCTGGCGCACCGAGATCACCGGCGGGATCTTCATCAGCGACTGCGTCGCCCTGGCGTCTCTTCCCATCACCTGGTCGGCCGTGCGCACATCGCGACGATTCGCCCTCCTGCTCATCCTCGCCCTGCTCGCAACGGCGGCCGGATGGGCGCTGTCCCTCGCCGCTTACGAGGACTTCACCATCATCGCCGCCAATCAGCGCACACAGCTGCTCCTGGCCGCGAGCCTGCCCGCCTCCGTCGCCGCCTTCGTGTGGGGCCGCGAGCGGCTCGGGCTGGAAGGCGCCGTCATCGCCTTCGGCACCGGCGCCATCCTGGGCAACCTCCACCTCCTGCAGACCTCGGACAACCCGTGGAAACTCGACCTGGGCGCCGCCGTCAGCGTCGTGGTTCTGGCCATGTCGCAACGGTTCGGCCGCGGCGGACAGCTTGTCGCCGCATTGGCGCTGGGCGGCATCTACCTGGTTCACGACTCCCGCGGCGCAACCGGGATGTTCGTTCTCATCATCACGCTGCTGGTCTGGCAGATCATCTCGAGCAGCCTCAGCACGACGGTACTGTCGCCCGGACGCCTGCGCGTCCGCCACATTCTGCTGCTGCCGGGACTGGCGGGAGTGGCCATTCTCGGTGTCGTGGCCGCGGCCATAGCCGGATATCTGGGACCGGACGTCCAGGAGCGCACCACGACGCAGCTGCATGGCAGCAATCTCCTCATCGCGGCGCGCCCCGAGCTGGGCGCATCCTGGGCCCTGCTGACCCACCGTCCATGGGGCTACGGCGCGGGACTCCAGCCCCGCTACGAGGATGTCCGCACCGCCATGCAGGGCATGGCGTCCGTGAACTACAACCCCAACAACGGGTACGTCCACAACTACATGTTCGGGCACGGCTTCGAGCTGCACTCCGGCCTGGCGGACATCTGGATAGCCCTGTCGCTGCCCGGTGCGGCGCTCCTGCTGTTCGTGGTCTGGCTGGGCCTGCGCGCCCTATGGGAGAACCTGGGGACCGCCCATCTGCGGTCATGGCTGCTCTTCGCCGTGCTGCTCATGGTCATGAACGCGGCCATCGGCCCGCTGCTCGTGCTGCCGCCCTACCTGACCATCGCCGCGGGGACCGCCCTGTGCCTGCAGCAGAGTCCTGACCAACCTCCAGGACAGAGCCCGCCCTCGCCCCGCCGAGATCGGTCGTAACCCGTGCCGAGATCGGTCCGCTTCCGCGTCGAGATCGGTCGTATTCCGGTTCGAGTTTGTGGTGGGTTGGTTGTGTGGGGTGTGGCGTGCCTGGTGGGTGTGGGTGTCTTGGGTGTTGCACATGGGAGAGCGGGGTCTTTGCGGGGTGGGTGCTGTTTTTTGTTGGAATGATGAGCTTTTCTGATGATCATGGTGCGTGGTGGTCGGGCTCCCATGTGCGGTGAGGGGGGTCTACGCACATGGGAGCAGGACCATGGTCGCCACCAAAATTACTTTTCCGCATGATTCCGCGGTTCCCACCGACGCAGGGCATGGGCGAGTGTGCACCATCGACCGCCCCTGCCGGGCGCGGGCATCAGGACAAGGTTTTTCATGCTGAGCAATTGCGGTGACGACCACCCCGGGCACACGCGAGCACCGGCAGAGCCGGCCCGCAACGGTGAAACCCGACTCATCCAACTCTCCCAGCCCCGAGATATCCCACCCCGCACCGGAGTACGACCGATCTCGAGGCGGAACGGACCGATCTCGGCACGGGCTACGACCGATCTCGGCACGGATTGCTACCGATCTCGAGCCGGAACCGGACCGATCTCGGCACGGGCTACGACCGATCTCGACGCCGAGTACGACCGATCTCGGCGAATGGGGCCGGCGTCCCGGCGGCTCCGGGCGTCAGCCCGCCCGGCCGTACTCCCGGTGCACCCCGCGCCCCACGGAGGCGGCGGCCATCCCTCGCCCGCGAGCCACGAGGCGCGCGCCCCGCGCCCGATGCGTCAGAGATCCGCTGAGCAGCCCGAGGCCGGTGCGCGCCGAGCCGAGCAGCACCCGCATAAGGCCGCCGCCCAGCGCCCTCGTGCGTCCGGCGACATGCAGCCCCGGTCCGGCCAGGGCGAGATCGACGCGCACCGCGGTCGCCGCATGGGTGCGCTGACGTCTGAGAATCCACTCCCGCCCCAGACGGGCGACCGGCACGTGATCGCGCACGCGGGCGCCGTCGCACCACCGGATCTCTCCCCCCGCCGCCACCAGGCGACGGGTGAACAGCGTGTCCTCCCCGCCGGTGGCGCCGAACGCCTCGTCGAAGCGCAGGCCGTGATCCCGCACGAAGCGAAGATCGAGCAACAGGTTATTGGTCGCGGCAACGGGGCGCAGTGTGCCCGTCGGCCAGGTGCGCCGTTCGAAGAAGGCGCCCGCACGCACCCACGCATCGGGCTCGCTGTCGTAGACCGGCACGACGAGCCCGGCGACGGCGGCGGGCCGGGTGTCCGCGAAGGTCGCGAGCAGTGCGGCGAGCCAACCGGACTCGGGCTCCTCATCGTCGTCGATGAAGAGCAGCAGCCGGCCGGTGGCCTCGTCCAGGGCACGATTGCGCACTGCGGCGACGCCGGGGCGCGACTCGACGACGTAGCGCAGGCCCACCCCCTCGGGCGCATCGGCGCGCAGCGCGCTCACGGCCGACCGCGCCGACGCCGAGGGATCGTTGTCGATCACGACGACCTCAGCGGCATCGCCAGACACGCCCGCGGCTCCAGCCGCAGCAGCGGCCTGAGCGAGCGCGCCGCGCACAGCGCACACCACGGCATCGGGCCTGCGGTAGGTCGGGATGGCGATCGTCAGGCCCTCGACGAGGACGGAGCCGCCCTCCGAGACGGTCATGAGTCCCCCTTGCGGCTGTACTCCAGCACTCGCACCCCGAAGGCCCCCACGACCATGCCCAGGCCGCCCCGACACGAGACCTCGTGGACGGCGCGGGCAGCCGTATCCCCGCGCCTGCGGGCCAGCACGGCGCGCGCACCGTCGCGCCCGGCCCGGCCCAGGCCCTTGACGGCATAGCCCAGTCGCAGCGGCAGACGCGGGCCGGAAGCGGTGTCGATCCGCACGCGCGCCCACGAGGAGCCTGAGCGATAGGAACGGCGCAGCACCCAGGCGCGGGTGGCGCGCTCGGGCGGTACCCGCTTGTCGACGACGGCGCCGGTCGCGAATCGGATGACCCCGCCGGCCAGACTCAGACGGCGGGTGAACAGCGAATCCTCGCCCCCGCTCAGTCCGTAGCCGGGATCGAACCACAGGTCCAGGTCGCGCACGACCTTCAGGTCCAGCAGCAGATTGCCGGTGTCCGCACTGGGCACGCGGGCGCCGTCGTCGGCCCGCCAGGAATCGAATGCGCCGCTGGCGGCGACCCATGCGTTCGGAGCCTGCGCGTACATCGGTGGGGTGGGGCCGGTCACCGCCGCGCAGTCGCCCTCGCACCATGCGGTCACCAGAGCGCGCAGCCAGCCCTCACGCGGCAGTTCATCGTCATCGAGGAAGACCAGCAGATCCTCGCCGGCACACTCCTGCAGTGCACGATTACGACCGGCGACAATGCCGGGCACCGGCTCATGAACATGCCTGATACGGCTCCCGAGACGGCTCCCGACTCGGTGAGGACGACGGTCCTCATCGGCCCGCCCGAGGGGGGAGTTGGCCTCCGATTCCTCGGATTCCTCCGGCTCCTCTGATTCCTCCGGCTCTTCTGGGGCCAGAGCCCCGGCGGTCTCAGCAGCGGCGGCGACCTCGGCCACGACCGCGGCCGCACCCGCCTGCGGATCATTGTCGACGACGAGAACCCGCGCATCCGCCTCGTCGGCGAGCTGATCGACCTGGGCCAGCAGCAATGGCAGGAGCTCGGCGAGGTAGCCATTACGACGGTATGTGAGAACAACCACAGTAAGGTTCGGACGATCCACCGTCTCCCGCTCAAGACGCCCCGCAGGCGCGCGCCGACCTGCGGTGCGGCCGTCCTCCGGCCCATGTCGAGCATTCACCGCGGCTCCCCTCTCCGATGCCTGGACGGCCTCGACGGTACTATTCCAGGGCGCCGCGGTCCCGGCTACCTCACGGACCGCATTTGCAGGAAGGCCGCCATGGGCACCGATCACACGAGCACCGCATCGACGACAGGGGACGAGACCTCTCGCCTCCTGACCCGCACCGCCGTCATCGTCGTCAGTTACGGCTCCCCCGGACTCCTGGAGAGCAACCTGGCGCAGGTCTGCCAGAACGTCCCGGAAGCCCGTTACGTCGTGGTCGATAGTTTCTCGACCTCCGAGGTGCGCGAGGAGACGCTCGCGATGGCGCGCGAGCACGACTGGGTCGTCGAGACGCCTGAGACCAATGTCGGGTTCGGCGGCGGAGTCAATCTCGGTGCCGCGCGCGCCCGCGCCGAGGGCGCCGAGATCCTGCTCCTACTCAACCCCGATGCGGCCATCTCCCGAGAGAATCTCATTCGGCTCGTCAGCCGGGTGCAGGCCGAGCCTCTGACCCTGGTGGCGCCCGTGCTGACCGACTCCGAGGGACATGTCGTGGCGGACCGCACGGTGGTCTGCCTGGCGGACGGCTCCATGCGCTCGCCCCGTTCGAGCAGGCCCATTCCCCCGGGCGGGACCCGGCCGTGGCTCAGCGGCGCCTGTCTGGCACTGTCCACACGCCTGTTCGAGGCCGCAGGGGGGTTCGATGAGCGCTACTTCCTGTACTGGGAGGACGTCGACTTCTGCGCCCGCGTGCTCGGCGCCGGCGGAGCCCTCATGCTCGCGCGCGGCGCGACGGCAGTCCACGACGAGGGCGGCACGCAGGCCTCCAGTACGACGCCCGATCAGGGACGGGCCAAATCCGACACCTACTACTACTACAACACGCGCAACCGCCTGCTCTACGCGGCTCTTCAGCTTGAGCGTGCGGAGCAGCGCCGCTGGGCCGCCACATCGGCCGCAGCCGCGCGGGAGATCGTCCTTCGCGGAGGGAAGCGCCAGCTGCTCAACTCTCGCTCGTCGCTCAGAGCCGCATGGGCGGGTACGCGCGACGGACTGCATCTCCTGCGCCAGGTCAGGCGCGGCGAGTCACCCGCCGAGGGCGTGCCCCTGATCCGCGAGGACAGTGATAACGGCGGGACCGGCGAGAGCAGCAAGGCCAGCAAGAACAGCAGAGCCGGCGAGAGCAGGGACGCCGGATGGCCCGAGGGTCCTGAAGGCCCAGAGGGGCCGGCTGGCGCCGCCAGCGCCCGAAGCTCTGAGAGCCCAGAGAGCCCCTGAGCTATCGGCGCCGCCCCTTCCACCGGGCTCCCCGTGAACGCCTGGTGATCACTGTGAGCACTGTCGGGCGCTGTGAGCACTGTCGGGCGCTGTGAGCACTGTCGGGCGCGGTGCCGGATATCCGCACTAAGTCGCTACTAGCCGGTACTAGTCAGTACTAGCCAAGTACTAGTCGCTACTAATCAGTACTGCGCGGCCCTGAGGGGCGCTGCTTGACGCCGTGACGCTGAGTGCGCTCCGCTGCGCACCGCGCCTCCCACCCGGGCAGGACCCACACGCATGCCGGAGCACCCCGGCGTCTGCGGTATTGCGAACGCAAATACAGGCGGACCCCATACGCAATACGCATGCCGGAGCGCGCCGGCCCCCATGCGG
>ERZ772993.91-NODE-91-length-45630-cov-9.748305_pt1 | contig 45630 bp, 40 predicted proteins | sample MGYA00580670_ERZ772993 | MGnify/ENA primary metagenome ERZ772993 (study PRJEB29015, sample SAMEA2737936) | human oral metagenome | biome: human oral; feature: human-associated habitat; material: dental | place: China | collected 2136 ... | reverse complement strand
GCTGCGGGGTCGGGATGTACTCGTCGACCGCGTCCATGAGCTCCTTGATCTTCGGAGTCCACTCGGCGTCGCCCTCAAGGGCCTTGAAAGCGGAGACGCGGATGACGGGGGCCTCGTCGCCGTTGTACTCCTGGGAGGACAGCAGCTCGCGAACCTCCATCTCGACGAGCTCGAGGAGCTCCTCGTCCTCAACCATGTCGCACTTGTTGAGGGCGACCAGGAGGACCGGCACGCCGACCTGACGGGCGAGCAGGACGTGCTCGCGGGTCTGGGCCATGGGGCCGTCAGTGGCGGCGACGACCAGGATCGCGCCGTCCATCTGGGCGGCGCCCGTGATCATGTTCTTGACGTAGTCGGCGTGGCCGGGGGCATCGACGTGCGCGTAGTGGCGCGCCTCGGTCTGGTACTCAACGTGGGAGACGTTGATGGTGATGCCGCGGTCGCGCTCCTCGGGGGCGTTGTCGACCTGGTCGAAGGGGGTGAACTCGTTGAGTTCGGGGTACTTGTCGTGCAGCACCTTCGTGATGGCTGCCGTCAGCGTCGTCTTGCCGTGGTCGACGTGACCGATCGTGCCGATGTTGACGTGCGGCTTGGTGCGCTCAAACTTGGCCTTCGCCACTTGTGTCCTCCTGGACTCGGGTAGATGTTCTCAGCCTACGGCTAGGTGTCACTCTAACACCAAGGGGGCATGAGACCTACTGGGTTTTACTTGTGTGTGAGGCGGCTCGCTTGGGCTGGGTCACTGTGCGCGCCCAGCCCGAAGCGGCCCCCGGTGGGACTCAGTTGCCCCGAGATTTGCCGATGACCTCTTCCGCGACAGCGCGCGGGACCTCGGCGTAGCTGTCGAACTCCATGGAGTAGACGGCACGGCCCTGCGTCTTGGAGCGCAGGTCGCCGACGTAGCCGAACATCTCGGACAGCGGCACCTGCGCCTTGACGACGCGGACGCCGTGCTGCTCGTCCATCGACGAGATCGCGCCGCGGCGGGAGTTGAGGTCGCCGATGACGTCGCCCATGTACTCCTCGGGCGTGCGGACCTCGACGGCCATGATCGGCTCGAGCAGCGTGGGGCTCGCCTTCTTGGCGGCCTCCTTCAGGGCCATGGAGCCGGCCACCTTGAACGCCATCTCAGAGGAGTCGACCTCGTGGTAGGCACCGTCGAGCAGCGTGGCCTTGATGTCCACCATCGGGTAGCCCGCGAGCACGCCCGACTGCATGGCGTCGCGGATGCCGTGGTCGACCGACGGGATGTACTCGCGGGGGACGCGGCCACCGGTGACCTTGTCCTCGAACTCGTACTCCTCCTCGGAACCCGCCGGAAGCGGCTCGAGCGCGATGATGACGCGCGCGAACTGACCGGAGCCGCCGGTCTGCTTCTTGTGCGTGTACTCGTACTTGTCGACCTTCTTGCGGATGGTCTCGCGGTAGGCGACCATCGGGTTGCCGACGTTCGCCTCGACCTTGAACTCGCGGCGCATGCGGTCCACGATGATGTCGAGGTGCAGCTCGCCCATGCCGCCGATGATGGTCTGGCCGGTCTCCGGGTCCAGCTCGACGGTGAAGGTCGGGTCCTCCTCGGCGAGCTTCTGGATGGCCACGCCCATCTTCTCCTGGTCGGCCTTCGACTTGGGCTCGACGGCGACCTGGATGACGGGGGCCGGGAAGGTCATGGACTCCAGGACGATCGGCTTGTCCATGGCGCACAGCGTATCGCCGGTCGTCGTGTCCTTGAGGCCGATGACGGCGTAGATGTGGCCGGCGTGCGCCTGGTCGACGGGGTTCTCCTTGTTGGAGTGCATCTGGAAGATCTTCCCGATGCGCTCCTTCTTGCCCTTCGTCGAGTTCATCACCTGGGCGCCGGCGTCGACCTTGCCCGAGTAGACGCGCACGAAGGTGAGCTTGCCGTAGAACGGGTGGGCCGCGATCTTGAAGGCCAGGGCCGCGAAGGGCTCGGACTCGGAGGGCTTGCGGGACTCCGTCTCCTCTTCGGTGTCGCTTCCGGGCTTGAAGCCGCGGACCTCGCCGATGTCGAGGGGGGACGGCAGGAAGTCGATGACCGCGTCGAGCACGGGCTGGACGCCCATGTTGCGCAGCGCCGTGCCGCAGTAGACGGGGAAGGCCCGGCCGGCGACCGTCAGGGCGCGGATGCCCTCCTTGATCTGCTCGACGGTCAGCTCGCCGTTCTCCAGGTAGAGCTCGGTGAGCTCGTCAGTGCCCTCGGCGGCGGCCTCGACGAGCGCCTCGCGGTACTCCTCCGCCTTCTCCTGGTACTCCTCGGGGATCGGGCCGCGCACGACCAGGGCGCCGAGGGTGTCATTGCCCTTGTCGTCCTTGGCCGGGTAGGTCAGGGCCTCCATGGTGACGAGGTCGATGTTCCCGACGAAATCGGACTCGGCGCCCATGGGCAGCTGCATGACGATGGGGGTCGCGTGGAGGCGGTCCTTGATGGTGGAGACCGAGAAGTAGAAGTCGGCGCCCATCTTGTCCATCTTGTTGATGAAGCAGATGCGGGGGACCTCGTACTTGTCGGCCTGGCGCCACACGGTCTCGGACTGGGGCTCCACGCCCTCCTTGCCGTCGAAGACCGCGACGGCGCCGTCCAGGACGCGCAGGGAGCGCTCCACCTCGACCGTGAAGTCGACGTGGCCGGGGGTGTCGATGATGTTGATCTGGTTGCCGTTCCAGAAGGAGGTGACGGCGGCAGAGGTGATCGTGATGCCGCGCTCCTTCTCCTGTTCCATCCAGTCGGTCGTCGAGGCGCCGTCGTGCGTCTCGCCGATCTTGTAGTTGATGCCCGTGTAGAACAGGATTCGCTCCGTCACGGTCGTCTTGCCGGCATCGATGTGAGCCATGATGCCAATGTTGCGGACCTTCTTGAGATCCGTCAGCACCTCTAGTGCCACGAGTGCAGTTCCTTCGTTCGAAGTTATGGGTGACGATGGCGCTGGCGCCAGCGACGGGGCCGGTCAGCTCCGGCCCCGTCGGTGGTTCACCAGCGGTAGTGCGCGAACGCGCGGTTGGACTCGGCCATCTTGTGCATGTCCTCGCGGCGCTTGACAGCGGCCCCCAGGCCGTTGGAGGCGTCGAGGATCTCGTTGGCGAGGCGCTCGGTCATGGTCTTCTCGCGGCGCTGCCGGGAGAAGTCGACCAGCCAGCGCAGGGCGAGCGTCGTGGCGCGGGCGGGGCGGACCTCGACGGGGACCTGGTAGGTGGCGCCGCCGACGCGGCGGGAGCGGACCTCCAGGGCGGGGCGGATGTTGTCGAGGGCGCGCTTGAGCACGGAGACGGGCTCCTGCTCGGTGCGCTCGCGCACGGACTCGAGCGCGCCGTAGACGATGCGCTCGGCGACGGTCTTCTTCCCGTCGAGCAGGACGCGGTTCACCAGCTGGGTGACCACCTTGGAGCCGTAAACCGGGTCGTCGACCAGGGGGCGCTTGGGAGCGGGGCCTTTACGGGGCATTACTTCTTCTCCTTCTTCGCGCCGTAGCGGGAGCGGGCCTGCTGGCGGCCGCGCACGCCCTGGGTGTCCAGCGAACCGCGGACGATGCGGTAGCGCACGCCCGGGAGGTCCCTGACGCGGCCACCGCGCACGAGCACGATCGAGTGCTCCTGCAGGTTGTGGCCCTCGCCGGGGATGTAGGCGGTGACCTCGACGCCCGACGACAGGCGCACGCGGGCGACCTTTCGCAGGGCCGAGTTCGGCTTCTTGGGGGTGGTCGTGTACACGCGGGTGCACACGCCGCGGCGCTGGGGCGACCCCTTGAGCGCGCGGGTCTTCACCTTCGCGCGCTTCGACACACGCCCCTTGCGGACGAGCTGCTGAATGGTAGGCACTGGGACTCCAGTTTCTTTCCGTCGGAGGCCCCTTGGCGGGGCACTGGTGGTGAGTCTGCCGCGACTGCGATCCCCCCTTCGGGCGCACGGAAGTCCGTCAGGGGCCGGTGCGCCATGATGACGGGGCCGTGGCCGGGTCAGAGGATGACGCCCGGAGCTCCGACGGACGGAGCCCGCTGCCAGCGCGGGGCCGGCACAGGGAACCCGCAGGCGCGGGAACCGCCCTCTAGGATACGGCGCTGGCCGCTTACCCGTCAAAGGTTCTCCGTGTGCTCTCGCCCTCAGCGCACGAGGCGGGGGCCGGGCTGCGCGGCCCGGGGCTGGGGGTCACGCGATCCGGGCATGGGCCGCGGGTAATACCAGTTCCCGCCATCGCTGAGGCGGGTTCAGTGACGAGTTGGTCCGAAATGCGTCTGGGTTCGACGGTTTTGGCCAAATCCGGGCGGAATCGGGCAGACTCAGACGCGTTTTGGACCACCAAACCGGCCACAACGCCCAGAACGGAACGCAATACCCATAACAGGGATCAGGGCGGAATGCGCGGGGCCCGCAGGCTGCCGCCCGCGGGCCCCGGGTTCTCCCATTGGGGCAGGCAACGGGGCATTGGGGCAGGCAACGGGGCATTGGGGCAGGCAATCCGCCTACCCCAATGCGTGGTTCCCTACCCCAATAGGCGGTTACCTACCCCAATGCGGCCGCTGCGGGTCGCCTACTCGGCGCCACCGCCTCGCGTCCCGTCCCCGTCGTCCGTGTCGCGGGTGGGCGGCGCGGACTCCGCTCCTACTGCAGCGCGCGCCCGGTAGCGGCGGAGGGCCACCACCTCCAGGCCCAGCAGCGCCAGGATCAGCGCTCCGGCGACCACCCACGTGATGTACTCCCACGTGTTGCGCTCCACCTCGGGCTGCCCGTTCTCGTACATCCACGAGTTCGCCACCGTGTAGAGGATGTTGTGCGAGGCGCGGCGCATCTGGGCCAGCCCCGCGTCGGACTGGGTGTTGACCTTCGCGATGTCGATGTCGAGCGTGGCGAGCATGAAGTCGCCACCGTTGCGCACGATCTGGTCGGCGTTCTGGTACCCGTACCCGGCGAAGTAGTCGGTGAGGACCATGCCCTGGAAGCCCCATTCCTGGCGGAGCACCGTGTTGAGCAACTCCGGGTGGGCGCCGGCGTAGGTGGTGCCGATGTAGTTGAAGGCGCTCATCACGGCGTGCGCCCCGCCCTGCTTGACGCCGATCTCGAAGGGCCTCAGGTACACCTCGCGCAGGGCCTGCTCGTTCGTCCAGGTCGCCAGCATGTGCGTGCGGTTGGTCTCCTGGTCGTTGAGGGCGAAGTGCTTGATGAAGGCGTACACGCCCTTGGCCTGGGCGCCCTGGATCTCCTCGGCGACCTGCGCTCCGGCCAGCAGCGGGTCCTCCGAGAAGTACTCGAAGTTGCGGCCCGCGTAGGCGTAGCGGTGGGTGTTCGTCGCGGGCGCGTACCAGCCCGAGACCTGCATGTCGTGCGCCATGGTGCCGATGGCGTCGCCGAAGGAGCGCGCCAGCTCCTTGTTGAAGGTCGCCGCGACCGACACGGCCGACGGCAGGCCGATGGACCCCACGCCCGTGAAGTTGTTGTTCAACGAGGCGGGACCGTCCACGTCGGAAACGCGCAGTTTGCCCACCGATGACACCGCCGGGGAGCCGTAGCCTCCCTTGGAGATCAGGGAGTTCATGTCATCGACCGAGAGCTGGTCGAGCAACTGGTCCCACTTCGGGTCGTCGTAGGCGAGCCCGTGCAGGTCCCCCAGCACCAAGCCGTTGCGGGCGTCCGTCGTCGGGCGGCGCACCGACAGGCCCGCCTCGTCGGAGTCAGGGTCGTAGTTCGACGTGGCCAGGAACGCGGCCTTGTGCTCGGCGGACATCTCGAAGCCGGTGGGGGCGGCCGTCGCCTCGGCGAGGTTGGCGAAGTGCCCGGCGCGCGACAGGTACGCGACATCGCCGGCGGCGTCGTCGAAGTGGTTCGTCGCGACAACGAGGTCGCCGTCGTGGGTGTCCTCCGCGGAGTCGTAGACGGTGGTCTCCGCCACAGGGAAGGACCGCTCGGCCAGGATCTCGTGGGAGTTCGACCGGATCGAGATGCGGTAGTCGCCCGCCTCGAGGACGTACGCCTTGGCGTCCTTGGCGTCGTAGGAGGCCAGGGAGTCCCGCGACCACGCCACCGGCACGGTCTGCGACTCGCCGGGCTGGAGCAGCTTCGTCTTCTCGTAGGCGATCAGGTTCGCCGCCGACTTCTCAATGCCGCCGTCGGTGTAGGGCGGGTTCGAGTAGACCTGGACGACGTCCTTGCCCGCGACCTGGCCGGTGTTCGTCACCGTCACCTCCGCGCTCAGCACCCCGTCGGCGCTCTCCCGCAGTTCCGACATCTCCTGGGTGAAACTCGTGTAGGACAGGCCGTGGCCGAAGGGGTAGACGACTTCGCTCGCGTACTCGATGACGCCCTCAGCGGCGGCGGTCTCGTACCAGCGGTAGCCCACGTAGATGGAGTCCGTGTAGTTGACGAACGACGGCTGGGTGAACGTGCCCTTGTTGAAGGGGTCCTCCTGGGCGAACTCAGTCATGTTCGTGTACTGGAAGTCGCCGAAGTTGTTGGCGGCGGGGCCCGCCTTGATGATCCGGGGGAAGGTGTCGGGGGTCTTGGCCGACGGGTTGACCTCGCCGTCCAGGATGCGGCCCAGGGCGTTGAAGCCCACCTGCCCGCCCGGGATCGCCCAGACGATCGCGTCGATGTCCGGGTCGTCCTGCAGCTCGCCGAGCTGGAAGACGTTCGCGGCGTTGACGACGACGATGGTCTTCTCGGAGTTCTGCTTGGCCAGCGCGATCATGTCCCGCTCGGGGCGGGTGAGCTCCAAGTAGCCCTGCCCGTCCTGGAAGTCCGTGTACTCGGTGGAGTTGTCCGTGTACGAGAAGTAGGGGTTCTCGCGGGTCTCCTTGTTGACGTCGCGGGGCAGGTCGAAGCCCTCGCCGCCGCTGCGGGCGATGGCGACGACCGAGGTGTCGGAGAAGGTCCTCACGCCGCTGAGCAGGTCGTCGGAGTACATGTCCTGGGTCGGCTCGGGCAGCGACCAGTCGGCCTTGAACATGCCGACCTCGGGGCGCTCGGCGCGGTAGCCGGTGTACAGCGCCGACAGGTCGGAGTTCGTCGAGAAGCCCGCGTTCGCCAGGCCGTCCAGCAGGGAGGTCGTCGGGTTGTCGGCGGACAGGGATCCCGAGCCCGTCCCGCCGTAGATGGGGTTCGTCGAGCCCCACCCCCACACGTTGACCGCGGACCCCTTCTGCAGGGGCAGCGCGCCGTCCGTGTTCTTCAGCAGGACCATCCCCTCGTCGGAGATGTCGTTGCCCAGTCCCTCCACCTGGGCCTTCGAGGCGTCGGTGAGGGCCCCCTTCCCGGAGGCGAGGTCGAGGACGGTGCGGAAACCGCCGTACATCATCGACACGACGGCGACGACGACGGCCACGAAGGCGGCGACCCACACGGTCGACCGCGTGAGTTTGCGCGCGGGACGGTTCATTCTGATGACGGCGATGGAGACGACGACGGCGAGCGCCAGCGCGACGCCGATGACGATCAAGGGGATCTTGATCGTCTCAACCATCTTCCACACATCATCCCAGTTGATGGAAAGCATGTCAGGTGTTCCTCTTTCAGACTCCACGGCACTATGGCAGGAAATGGGAAGCGCCTCGTCATCGCGGCCCCGCCCGGGCGGTGTCACCGTCGACGTGGATCAACGACCGGGCGACCGGGTGCCGAAACCCTCCACCACCCATTGAAGCGCCCGCGCGCCACGGATCCAACGATCAGCCACAATCTGTAACCAGAGGCGCACAATCTGCCTCCGGGCAGCCGCCGGACGGGCAACGCACAGCGGCCCTGCACGAAGCCCAGGACGGACCAGCCAACACGCTATGGCCCGCAGCCCCTCCCGAGCGCGGCGAGCCGCATTGGGGTAGGAAAACACTCATTGGGGCAGGCGATTCGCCTACCCCAATGCTCCGTTGCCTACCCCAATGCACTAAACATGCCGCAATACGGGCGCCGCGCGGCGCGAGACGGCGCCCCCGGCGGACCGCGCGAGCGCATACGGTCAGCGCCCCCAGTCGACGGCCTGGGCCCGGCCCCCGCGCGGGGGCCGGGCCCAGGTTCCCTGATCAGGCGTTCAGGCGCTCACTCGTGGAAGCTCATGCCGAAATCGATCGAGCCGAGCGTGTCGAGGAAGTCCTCGGACACCTGCCCGTCCTGGAAGTCCACCTCCGAGTAGTTGGAGTTGGCCAGGGCCTCCGGCGTGGGCTCGACGATGACGTCGTTGTAACGGGCCAGGCCCGTGCCCGCGGGGATGAGCTTGCCGAGGATCACGTTCTCCTTCAAGCCGACCAGCGCGTCCGACTTGCCGTTCATGGCGGCCTCGGTGAGGACCTTCGTCGTCTCCTGGAAGGAGGCGGCGGACAGCCACGAGTCCGTGGCCAGCGACGCCTTCGTGATGCCCATGAGCATCTGGCGGCCCGAGGCCGGCTGCCCGCCCTCGGCCGCGACGCGGCGGTTCTGCGTCAGGTAGGCCATGCGGTCGACGAGTTCGCCGGGCATGAACGAGGTGTCCCCCGGCTCCAGGATGGTCACGCGGCGCAGCATCTGGCGGACGATGACCTCGATGTGCTTCGCGTGGATGCCCACGCCCTGGTCGCGGTACACCTTCTGGACCTCGTCCACCAGCATCTTCTGGGCCACGTTGCGGCCCATGATGCGCAGGATCTCCTTGGGGTCCAGCTGCCCCTCGGTCAGGGGCGTCCCCGCGTCGATGTGCTGGCCCTCGGCCACCAGCAGCTTCTGGCGGCGCGACACCTCGACGACCAAGTCCTCCTTGGCGTCGTCGCGGGTGATCACCACGCGGCGCACCGAGGGGTCCTCGTCGTCGATGTGGACGCGGCCGGCGGCCTCGTTCATCTTCGCCTCGACCTTGGGCGCGCGCGCCTCGAAGAGCTCCTGCACGCGGGGCAGGCCCTGCGTGATGTCCGCCGCGGAGGCGGCGCCACCGGTGTGGAAGGTGCGCATCGTCAGCTGCGTGCCGGGCTCGCCGATGGACTGGGCGGCGATGATGCCGACGGCCTCGCCGATGTCCACTTGCTTGCCGGTCGCCAGGGAGCGCCCGTAGCAGGCCGCGCACGTGCCGACCTGCGACTCGCAGGTGAGCACGGAACGGCACGTGATCTCGCCGACGCCGGCGGCCACCAGCTCGGCGAGCTGGTCGTCGCCCAGGTCGGTGCCGGCCGGCATGACGACCTCCCCGGCCTCGTTCACCGCGTCGCGGGCGAGGTTGCGGGCGTAGGCGGTCGTCTCGATGAGCTCCGAGGGCTCCCACTGGCCGGCGTCGTTCTTCTGGGCGATGCGGATCTTCAGGCCCGCGCGCGTGCCGCAGTCGGCCTCGCGGACGATGACGTCCTGGGAGACGTCGACGAGGCGCCGCGTGAGGTAGCCGGACTCGGCGGTGCGCAGGGCCGTGTCGACCAGGCCCTTACGGGCGCCGTGCGTGGCGATGAAGTACTCGAGGACGGTGAGGCCCTCGCGGTAGTTCGCCTTGATGGGCTGCTCGATGAGCTTCTGCTTCGGGTCGGACACGAGGCCGCGCATGCCGGCGATCTGCTGCACCTGGGACCAGTTGCCGCGGGCCCCCGAGTTCACCATCCGGTACACGGTGTTGCGCTCGGAGAAGTTGTCGCGCATGTCCTGGGCGACCTCCTCGGTGCACTGCAGCCACAGCTTCACGAGTTCCTCGTAGCGGGTCTCCTCCAGGATGATGCCCGTCTCGAACTGCTCGACGATCTCGGCGGCCTTCGCCTCGTATCCCGCCAGGATCTCGCGCTTGCGCGGGGACGCCTGGATGTCGGAGAAGGCGATCGTGATGCCCGACCACGTCGACCAGTGGAACCCGGCGGACTTGAGGGCGTCGAGGCAGTCGGCGACCAGCACGTTCGGGTAGCGCTGGGTGAGCGTGTTGACGATGTCGCCCAGCTGCTTCTTGCCGACGACCTCGTTGACGAACGGGTAGTCGGTGGGCAGCTGCTCGTTGAAGACCGCGCGCCCCAGGGAAGTCTCGAGGATGATGTCGTCCCCGGGCTGCCATCCCTCGGGGGCCTCCCAGCCCTCGGGCGGCACGGTTCCGTCGGAGAAGCGGATGCGCGCGGTCGCGTTCAGGTCCAGGTTGCCCGCGTCGAACGCCATCTGGGCCTCCGCCTGGCTGGAGAAGTACGGCACCACGGGGTTGCCGGCTTCGTCCACCTCAACCGGGACCGACGGGTCCGGGGTTGACGTCAGGTGGAACAGACCGATGATCATGTCCTGCGACGGCATGGCCACGGGGCGCCCGTCGGAGGGCTTGAGGATGTTGTTCGTCGACAGCATCAGGATGCGGGCCTCGGCCTGCGCCTCCGCTCCCAGCGGCAGGTGGACCGCCATCTGGTCGCCGTCGAAGTCGGCGTTAAAGGCGCCGCAGGCCAGAGGGTGCAGCTGGATGGCCTTGCCCTCGATCAGCTGGGGCTCGAACGCCTGGATGCCGAGGCGGTGCAGCGTGGGCGCGCGGTTGAGCAGCACCGGGTGCTCGCGGATGACGTCGTCGAGGACGTCCCACACCTCGGGGCGCTGGCGCTCGACCTTGCGCTTGGCGGCCTTGACGTTCTGCGCGTAGTTCTTCTCGACCAGGCGCTTCATGACGAAGGGCTTGAAGAGCTCCAGGGCCATCTGCTTGGGCAGGCCGCACTGGTGCAGCTGCAGCTGCGGGCCCACGACGATGACGCTCCGGCCCGAGTAGTCGACGCGCTTGCCCAGCAGGTTCTGGCGGAAACGGCCCTGCTTGCCCTTGAGCATGTCCGAGATGGACTTCAGGGGACGGTTGCCCGGGCCGGCGACGGGGCGCCCGCGGCGGCCGTTGTCGAAGAGGGCGTCAACGGACTCCTGGAGCATGCGCTTCTCGTTGTTGACGATGATCTCCGGGGCGCCCAGCTCCAGCAGGCGCTTGAGGCGCGTGTTGCGGTTGATGACGCGGCGGTACAGGTCGTTGAGGTCCGAGGTCGCGAAGCGCCCGCCGTCGAGCTGCACCATGGGGCGCAGGTCCGGGGGGATCACCGGGATCTTCGTGAGCACCATGGACGCCGGGGAGTTCCCGGTGACCACGAAGGCGTTGATGACCTTGAGGCGCTTGATGGCGCGGGCCTTGCGGGGACCGGAGTCCGAGGCGATGGTCTGGCGCAGCGCCTCCACCTCGGCGGCCAGGTCGAAGGTCTCCAGTCGCTTCTGGATGGCCGAGGCGCCCATGTCGCCCTTGAAGTAGGTCCCGTAGCGGGCGACCATGGAGCGGTAGAGGCGCTCGTTGCCCTCCAGGTCGCCGACCTTGAGGTTCTTGAAGCGCTCCCACGTATCCTCGAGGCCGTCGATGTCGGCGTCGAAGCGGCGGCGGACCTTCGCCATGTCGCGCTCGCCCTGCTTGCGGGCGCGGTCGCGCTCGGCGGCGGAGGCCCCCGAGGCCTCCATCTGGGCGATGTCGGCCTCGAGCTTCTCGGCGAAATCGTTGATGGCCGCGTCGCGGTTGTTCTCCATCTGCTTCTTCTGCACCTCGAGCTCGGCGCGCAGTTCGGCCAGATCCTCGTGGCGGCCCTTCTCGTCGACCTCGGTGATCATGTAGGCCGCGAAGTAGATGACCTTCTCCAGGTCCTTCGGCGCCAGGTTGAGCACGTAGCCCAGGCGCGAGGGAACTCCCTTGAAGTACCAGATGTGGGTGACGGGGGCCGCCAGGTCGATGTGGCCCATCCGCTCGCGGCGCACCTTGGAGCGGGTGACCTCCACGCCGCACTTCTCGCAGATGATCCCCTTGTAGCGCACGCGCTTGTACTTCCCGCACGCGCACTCCCAGTCGCGCGTGGGCCCGAAGATCTGCTCACCGAACAGGCCGTCGCGCTCGGGCTTGAGCGTGCGGTAGTTGATGGTCTCCGGCTTCTTGACCTCACCGTGGCTCCACGTGGCGATGTCGTCGCCCGTTGCCAGGGTGATCTTCAGGCTGTCGAACGTTTTGGCGTCCAGCAAAGTTATCTCTCCCTATCAGATCGCATCGATGGTCGCCGCGGCGTTGGGACGGGCATCGAGGGTGATGCCCAGGTCCTCGCGCGCATTGAAGTCCTCGTCCTGGTCGCGCAGGTCGATGACGTTGCCGGCCGCGTCGAGGGCCTCGACGTTCAGGCACAGCGAGCGCATCTCCTGGATGAGGACCCGGAAGGACTCGGGGATGCCGGGCTCGGGGATGTCCTCGCCCTTGACGATGGCCTCGTAGACCTTGACGCGGCCCGTGGTGTCGTCGGACTTGATGGTCAGCAGCTCCTGGAGGGCGTAGGCGGCGCCGTAGGCCTCCAGCGCCCACACCTCCATCTCACCGAAGCGCTGGCCGCCGAACTGGGCCTTGCCGCCCAGCGGCTGCTGCGTGATCATCGAGTACGGACCCGTGGAGCGGGCGTGGATCTTGTCGTCGACCAGGTGGTGGAGCTTGAGCATGTACGTGTAGCCCACCGAGATCGGGTACGGGAAGGGCTCGCCGGAGCGCCCGTCGAAGAGGCGCGCCTTGCCGTCGGGGTTGGTGAGCACGTCGCCGTCGCGGTTGGGGTTGACGTTGCGCAGCAGGCCCGCCAGCTCGTCCGCCTCCAGGCCGTCGAAGACGGGGGTGGCGACGCGGGTGCCGGGGGCGGTGGCGATGCCGTCGGAGGGCAGTTGGCGGGTCCACTCCTCGCCGGCCTCAACGGCGCCCGAGGCGTCCCACCCCTGGTGGGCGAGCCAGCCCAGGTGGTACTCGAGCACCTGCCCGACGTTCATGCGCCCGGGCACGCCCAACGGGTTGAGGATGATGTCGACGGGGGTGCCGTCCTCCAGGAAGGGCATGTCCTCGACGGGGAGGATCTTGGAGACGACGCCCTTGTTCCCGTGGCGGCCGGCCATCTTGTCGCCGATGGTGATCTTGCGCCGCTGGGCGACGTAGACGCGCACTGTCTGGCGCACGCCGGGGTTGAGGTCGTCCTCGTCGTCGTTGAACTCGCGCACGCCGATGACGATGCCCTCCTCGCCGTGGGGCACGCGCAGGGAGGTGTCGCGCACCTCGCGGGCCTTCTCGCCGAAGATGGCGCGCAGCAGGCGCTCCTCGCTGGTCAGCTCGGTCTCGCCCTTGGGCGTGACCTTCCCGACCAGGACGTCGCCGGCGGTGACCTCGGCGCCGATGCGGATGATGCCGCGCTCGTCCAGGTCGGCCAGGGACTCCTCGGAGACGTTGGGGATGTCCCGGGTGATCTCCTCCTCGCCGAGCTTCGTCTCGCGGGCGTCGACCTCGTACTCCTCGATGTGGATCGAGGTTAGGATGTCTTCTTCCACGACGCGGCGGCTCAGGATGATGGCGTCCTCGTAGTTGAGGCCCTCCCACGACATGTAGGCGACCAGCAGGTTCTTGCCGAGCGCCACCTCGCCGTTGGAGGTCGCCGGGCCGTCGGCCAGGACGTCCCCGGCCTCGACGCGGTCGCCCTCGTCGACGATGACGCGCTGGTTTGTGCAGTTGCCGGGGTTGGAGCGCTCGAACTTCTCGAGGCGGTAGCTGTCGCGCCCCCCGGCGTCAGTGGACACCACGATGAGGTCGGCGCTCACCTCGGAGACGACGCCCGAGTGGGCGGCGAGGACCATCTCGCCGGAGTCGTGGGCGGCGCGCTCCTCCATGCCGGTGCCGACCAGCGGCGCCTCGGTGGTGAGCAGCGGCACCGCCTGGCGCTGCATGTTCGCGCCCATGAGGGCGCGGTTCGCGTCGTCGTGCTCCAGGAAGGGGATGAAGGCGGCCGCCACGGACACCATCTGGCGCGCGGAGACGTCCATGTAGTCGACGCGCTCGCGCGCGATCAGCGTCGGCTCCTCGCCCGCGACGCGGCACAGGACATCGCGCTCGGCGAAGGTCCCGTCCTCGGTGAGCGGGGAGGAGGCCTGGGCGATGAAGTGGGCCTTCTCGTCGTCGGCGGTCATGTAGCGGATCTCATCGGTGACCTTGCCGTCGCGCACGATGCGGTAGGGCGTTTCGATGAAGCCGAAGGGGTTGATGCGGGCGAAGGTCGCCAGCGACCCGATGAGGCCGATGTTCGGGCCCTCAGGGGACTCGATGGGGCACATGCGCCCGTAGTGCGAGGGGTGGACGTCGCGCACCTCCATGGAGGCGCGGTCGCGCGACAGGCCCCCGGGGCCCAGGGCCGACAGGCGGCGCTTGTGGGTCAGGCCGGCCAGCGGGTTGTTCTGGTCCATGAACTGGGAGAGCTGGGAGGTCCCGAAGAACTCCTTGATGGCGGCCACGACGGGGCGGATGTTGATCAGCGACTGGGGCGTGATCGAGTCGGTCTCCTGCGTGGTCATGCGCTCGCGCACGGTCCGCTCCATGCGCGCCAGGCCGGTGCGGACCTGGCCCTGGATGAGCTCGCCGACGGCGCGGATGCGGCGGTTCGCGAAGTTGTCGATGTCGTCGGTCTCGACGCGCACCTGGACGGCCTCGCCGCCGCGGGTCCCCGCGAAGGACGCCTCGCCCTGGTGGAGGGCCAGCAGGTACTTGACGGTGGCGACGATGTCCTCCAGGGACAGGGTCGACGCCCTGGGATCGGCTTCGATGGCCAGCTTCTTGTTGATCTTGTAGCGGCCGACCTTCGCCAGGTCGTAGCGGCGCGAGTCGAAGTAGAAGTTGTTGAGCAGGGTCTGGGCGGCGTCGACGTTGGCGGGCTCGCCGGGGCGCAGCTTGCGGTAGATGTCGAGCAGCGCCTCCTCCTGGGTGTTGACGGTGTCCTTCTCCAGGGTCTCCAGCAGCACGGGGTAGTCGGCGAAGGAGTCGCGGATCTCGGACTCCGTCATGCCGATGGCCTTGAGGAAGTGCGTGACCGACTGCTTGCGCTTGCGGTCGATGCGCACGCCGACCGCGTCGCGCTTGTCGATCTCGAACTCCAGCCACGCGCCGCGGCTGGGGATGACCTTCGCGCCGAAGGTGTCCTTGTCGGTGGAGCGGTCCGAGAGCTTCTCAAAGTAGACGCCCGGGGAGCGCACCAGCTGGGAGACGACGACGCGCTCGGTGCCGTTGATGATGAAGGTGCCGCGGGGCGTCATCAGGGGGAAGTCGCCCATGAAGACGGTCTGGGACTTGATCTCGCCGGTCTCGTAGTTCATGAACTCGGCGGTCACGTACATCGGGGCGGAGTACGTGTAGTCCTTCGTCTTGGCCTCCTCCATCGAGTACTTGGGGGACTCGAGGCGGTGGTCGCGGAAGGACAGGCTCATGGTGCCTGCCACGTCCTCGATGGGCGAGATCTCGTGGAAGATCTCCTCAAGGCCCGAAACGTCGGGCACGTCGGTGCGGCCGTTCTCCTTCGCGGCCTCGACGCGGGCTTTCCACGCGTCGTTGCCCAGCAGCCAGTCGAAGCTCTCGACCTGCAGTCCCAGGAGGTTGGGGGCCTGGAGGGGCTCGCGGAGCTTGGCGAATGAGACGCGGGGCGTATGCTGTTTGGCGGTGCTGTTGGCAGCCAAAGGGGGTCCTTCCCTGCTTTTCCGTTGCGCGCATGCGCCTTCGGCCCATTACCTGACACCGCCGCCGCCCGCCAAGCGCCTGTTACGGCGGGTGGGTACGGGTCACCTCGGACACAATAAGGCGCAACCACTCATAGTAGGCACAACCAGGGGCCCTCTCAACAAGGAGGGCTGTCTGTGTTAGAATTCACCCTCCGCGAGCGCGCTCCGCACGCGCCACGCCCGGAAGGCCTCGCGCAGCAGCCACGCGGCCACCGCAGCGCACAGCTGGGCGACGACCACCGCCGCCAGCACCGCCGCGCCCCCGAGGAACGGGGACGCCCCAGCGCCGCCCCTGCCCGCGACGAGGCCGACCACGATGGCGATGGGCACGAACACCAGCACCGGTGAGACCACCACGAGCGCTTTGACCCGGGCCGGACGCGCGAGCAGGGCCGCCGGGATCGACACGAGGACCTGCACGAAGGTGAAGAAGCCGAAGGCGCCGTAGGCGTACACCGCGAACAGGTCCGCGTCCGCCCAGTACAGCACCAGCCCGACGGCGCAGGCCGCGACGAAGGCCACCAGGGCGCGGACCAGGAACACCAGGACCGGTCGGGGGGCTGCTTCGTCGTCCATCTTCTGATGATACAGACGCGAGCGGGCGACGGCTAGGGGGCGTCGTGAGATCGGGCGGGGGCGCCCGCGCGGTCCTGCTCCACGGACTTCGCCTGCTCTTCGCCCTGCCGCGCCCCGGCGGCCACAGGAGGCCCGCGCGGACCCGTTCCGTGGGAGCGCCCGCGTCCCCGCGGCTATGGGATGATGGAAGGGCCTCCACGGCATCGACCCCGGATCAGCAACTGGTTCTGCCGGGGAGTCGCAGCTGGAAGGAGGTACTGGGCCATGGTGAGGAAACGCCCCCGTCGCAGAGCGGCGGGGACGGGACTGACGGGCAAGCAGAAAGCCCAGACCGCTGTAGCGGCGCTGCCACAGCTGATCTGGGCTATTGCGGTCCTGGTCAGCGCATTGCGCTGACATCAGCTCCCAGTGAACTGGGGAATCGGACAGGAAACAGCTGCCCGGCTCCCCTTCATTATGCCACATAACCCTACTAATAGTAGGGATGATCCACCCTCACCAGTGGCGCATACCACCTTCTAGTGCTGCTGGGGAGCGCTTACCACGATGGGCATCGTGACGAGGGCAGCGCCGAGTCCCGCGGGTGCCGTCGGGGCGCCCGCGCGAGCCTGTTCCACGGACGGCGCCCGCTCTTCGCCCTGCCGTCCCCTGACGGCGCGGGCGGGTGGGTGCCCGCGCCTTACGCGCCCGCCCCGCGGCGGGCCCCGGCGCGCGACTCCGCCGGGGAGGCGGTGGTGCCCCAAGCCGGGCTTGAACCGGCGACCGGCGGTTTCGCGGTCGTCATCTTGCTGTCGGCCCTACTGATCGTCCGCGCTTTTGCCCATTTGCCAGCATTGCCGGGTGCGCCAGCGTTGCCGATTGGTCCGGCGCGGCTGGCATTGTCACGATTGCCAGCAATACGGACGGGGTTCCCCGCTTTCCACTCGGGTGGGAGCGTGGAACATGAGCACTCAACACCATGTTCTGGAACTGCCCGTGCCCCCCGTTTGGGAGGCGCACATTGAGGGCTTCGTTGTTTTCCTGCGCTCGCAGGGGCTTGTCGCTGCTTCGATCCACACGAAGCGCAACCACGTGCGGCACCTGGCCAGGGCTTTTCCCGATACGCCGCCCATGGACCTCGGCGCGGGTTCCCTGGTGGAGTGGTGCGGCCTGCGGGCGTGGGCGGCGGAGACGCGCCACGCCTACTACAGCACATTCCGAAAGTTCTTCGGATGGCTCAACGCTGCTCATCACTGCGGGGACATCAGCACGGCGCTGCCGCGCGTGCGCCGACCGTCGGGATCGCCGCGCCCCATCCCGGACCGGGTCCTGGCGGACTGCCTCGCCCAGGCGGGCCCGCGCGACGCCCTCATCCTGCGGCTGGCAGCCGAGGCCGGCCTGCGGTGCGTGGAGATCGCGCGCGTCGAGGCCGGCGACGCCTACGAGGACGCCGACGGCTGGAATCTCTTCGTGCGCGGGAAAGGCGACAGGACGCGCACCGTGCCCATCACGGACGACCTGGCCCGTGCAATCGCTGACCGATGCGCGGCGACGGGGCAGTATGCGTTCCCGGGGAGGTTCGGCGGCCACATGGTCCCCGACTCGGTCTCGCAGATCGGGCGGCGCATCCTGCCCGCCACATGGACGCTGCACAAGCTCCGCCACCGGTACGCAACCAGGGCGTATGCGGCGGAGCACGACCTGCTCACGGTCCGCGAGCTCCTGGGCCACGCCTCGGTGCAGACCACGATCCGCTACGTCAAGCCCACGCCCCGGGCCCGGGGCGCGGTCCTCCGGGCGACGCGCATCCAGCCCCCCGCCACCGCTAGCGGCGCTGCAACCCAGTGATCCCACACGCCGCCAGCATTGCCGGACCAATCGGCAACGCTGGCGCACCCGGCAGTGCTGGCAATGCCAGCGAACACCATTCCCAACGAAAAGAGGGCAAACCCATGAACGACGATAAGAAGATACAGCAGCGGATCCGCGCGCTCCTGGCACTGGCGAACGACTCCGGCGCGTCGGAGTCCGAACGCCAGGTGGCGTTCGAGCGGGCAAGCGCCATGATGGCCCGTCACGCCATCGAACGACTCGACACCGCGCCGACAGGGCGCGCCGACCGCGTTGTGAAGCGGCACTGCCTCGATATCCCCGGTGGGCGGTCCACGCCCTCGTACGCCCAGACGCTCGGGCTCGGCATCATCGCCGAGGCGGCCGGGATGCGTTCGACCTTCCAGGACTGGCGCAAGCATCGAGGCCACCCATTCGTGCGCCTGTTCCTGGTGGCGTTCGAGTCGGACATCGAGTGGTTCACGGCACTGGCCAGCGCCGTCGTCAATCGAACGGCGCAGGGCTGGTGCGCGTGGAGGCGCGCCCACGCCGACGCCTACCGCCACTGGTCGGCGTCCGAGCGCCTTTATACCCGCAACGGCTACGTCGAGGGCTTCGCGAGGGGCGTCGCCGAGCTCGTCGAGGCCTCCCGCGCGCAGGCGGTGTCCGATCCCGGCCGTGGCGGCCGCGCGCTGATCGTGCGGACCCGCGAGCAGGAGGTCGAGGCCTTCTACAACGACCTCGACCTGGTGGACGGCAAGCCCTGCATGGTCGATGACGCCGCGTACTCGCGGGGCGTCATCGACGGCCGCAACTCCGGGCTCTCCGGCGCGACCACGGTCACCCGGGGCGCGGCGCGCCGGATCACCCAGTGACCCCAACAACGAAGGAGAAGACCATGGATGAATACGTCTCCGCAGAAGAACGCCGCGAGGCGGCGGACGCCGCATACGAAGCGGTGGAGGACGCCGTCGAAGCGGCCTCGCGGGCCCTGGAGGAAGTCGAGGGGGCACGCAAAGCCCCACCCGAGGGCGGCGCAGTCGGAACCCGCATCGCGCATCAGGCGCTCACCGCAGCGCTCGTCGATTTGCACGACGCCCTCATAGCCCTCGAAACCATCTGAACGAAAGGAACATCATGCTGTCCATTTCGATTACGAACCAGAAGGGCGGGGTCGGCAAAACGACGACGACGTACCATCTGGCGCGCGCTGCGGCGCGCCGGAATCTCAGCACGTTAGTCATCGACCTGGACCCGCAGGGCAACCTCACGGACTCGCTGTCCGAGGTGGGCCTCGACGCGGGCTACGCGGGCATGGCGGACGTGCTCTCGACCGCGTCCCCCATCGCGCTGGACGAGGTCGTCGTCTCGTCCCACTGGGCCGGGGAGGGCGTGTGGCTGGCGCCGTCCGGTGGCGACGCGCTGGCCGGGGTCCGCAACGAACTGGTGACGGCGGGCCCGGGCCGCGAGATGCGGTTGCGCGAGGCCCTGGCGGGCCTCGACGCGGACTTCGACCTGGTGCTCATCGATTGCGCCCCGTCTCTGGACGCGCTCACGGTGAACGCGTTCTCCGCCTCCGACGCGGTCCTCGTCGTCACACAGTCCCGCCTGTACTCCGCGACCGGTCTCGCCCATCTCCTGCGCACCGTCGAAGCGGTGCGCGCCTACTACAACCCGGCCCTCGGAGTTGCGGGGGTCCTCGTCAACCAGCACAAGCGCCGGACCCTCCAGGGGGCACACTGGATGGGCGAGCTGACGCGCGCGTGCGAGGAGCGGGGACTGCGGCTCTTCGACCCACCAATCCCGGACGCAGTGGCCATCTCGGACACCGCCGAATCGGGGGCGGGCCTCGACATGTGGCCGGGCGGCGCCAAACTCGCCGCCCTGTACGACGCGCACCTCGATGCGCTCCTGGCGGCTGGAGGTGGGGAACTGTGAGCCCCCGCCCCCCTCGCAAGCGGTCGGCGCTCGACTCGTCGGCAGCTGCGGTAATCGCCCCCACTGCTGCTCCTGCGGGCGCCGACCGGACCGCTGGCAGTGCTGGCCGTAGCGCACGTGCCAGCATTGCCAGCAAAATCGGCAACGCTGGCAATGCTGGCGAACCCGGCTCCGGCAGTGACGCGGAGGAGCGCGTCGTCAAGGTGACCGCACGCGTTGGCGAGAACCTGGCGGGACGCTGCCGGGCGGCCTACATCGACGGCCTCCTCCGGGGAGGGCCCGTGTCCTTCGAGGCATGGATCGCCGACGCGATGAGAGAAAAGCTCGCCCGCGCGGAGGAGGAGCGCGGCCGCGCGTACGAGCCCCTGCCCTCCGACCGGATCCCCAAGGGCCGCCGCAACTGACGAACACAGGATTACCGAAAATGCCAGCAAGAAGGCCCTCGGCACGGCCGTCTCGACGTCCTCGCGTGAAACAGGAAGGAGGCACCCCGTGATTGCCGTCCTCTGGCGGCTCACCGTCATCACCGACACCACCCCCGAGGGCGCCGAGCACCAGATCGAACGGATGTGGGGCGCGCACCGCCGCGTCTGGGAACGCGCACCCGGCGGCGCCTGGGAGCGGTTCGACGGCGCAACCGCGACCGGGCCCCGCCCCCGGACCGCCCTCGCCGTCCTCGGCGCCTACCTCGCATGGGCCGCCAGTGCGGGCGGGACCGCCGTCAGGCCCCGCGACGTCCGCGTCCTGGCCACCGACCTCGACCCCTGGCCAACCGGCCCCGAGATCCAGGGGATGCGCGAGATCCTCGGACTCGAGCGCGGCGAACTCGCCGTCCTCCTGCGCGCGACCGGCAAAGAACTGCGCGAATGGGAAGAAGGAAAGGGGGAACCCCCTGCGCGCGTCCTCGGCCGCCTCCACTCCGAGCTGTTACTGGCCCAGAACCTCGTCCACTGCGTGCGTGAGAGGATCCGGGCCACCCCACTGCGCCCCCGGGCCCTCATCGTCCCCACCGGCCCCGTCGCCTACCTCAAGGAGACGCCCGCCGCCGTGCGCACGCACCAATGGTGGCGCCGGATACTCACCCGAGCCGCCCTCGCCGAACCGGACACCCTCATCGCCGCCACCGCCGACGAAGCGGCCGCCCGCGGCGCCGCCATCGTCCACGCCCCTCCCCCGACGCTGGGTGCGGTCCCCTTGTCCCGGCAGTTCCAGCGCGCCCTCGCTGACCAGCGCTTCACCCTCAGACCGGGAATCCTACTATGAACGCCCTCGCCACACGGTTCGTGTGGCGAAGGCGTTCTGCGCTCAGGGCGCTGTGAAGGGTTCCGTTCTCCCCGGGCGCTTGTGCGCCGTGGGCCGCGCTGTCAGGCGTGGAGCGCGTGGGCGTCGAGGTAGTCGGTGAGGGCGTCGCGGATGATGTCCGAGACTGTTGTCTCCTGGGCCCTGGCGTAGGCGTCGAGGCGGGTGTTGAGGTCTTGGGGGAGGCGGACCTGTCGACGCGGGGAGCGCCCACGGCCCGCGGCCCGGTCCTCCCCGAGGTTGGGGCGCCCGACCGGGTGGGCGCTGACGATGAACCGCGCGACCTCTTCGGCGCTCTCGAAGCGGACGGGCCCCGAGGGCTCGCCGATCGGAGAGAGTTCGCCGCGCTCGGCCATGTCGGCGAGTTCGTCGTCACTGGTGGCGGCGGGGATGCGCCTCATCATTCGTTCTCCCATTCTGTGTGCCCTGCTTCGTATACGAGGTGGCGCCACACGTCGGTCAGTTCCATAGCGTGGAACACCACGATGTCGCCGGTGCGGGTGACGGCGGCGATGACCTCGATGTAGCGGCGGGATTGCGCGTGCGGCCGACCGACGAACACGCGCGTCGGTTGTCCGTCGCGGCCCTCGATGGGTTGCGTGTTGATCGCGTGCGTCAGCGCGTACAACGCATCCGCTTGGGTGATGTTGTGCCGTCCGGCGCTCTTAGTGAATCTAATGGCCACACCCATATGGTACTACCAAACTCGGGGCGGGTCAACCACGCGGGTTCCCGTGGACTCGGCCGGTTCTGGTCGTTCCCGCTGGTCCGGCCGGGTTGTTCGTTGGCAACTGTGCGCAGCCGCTTTGCGGCTGTGCACAGGCGGCAGTGATCCGATACGGGCCCCAGGCGCCATCCTGCGCGCCGTTCACCGCCCGAGCGGGCCCTACCCCCTTGCATGTACGCCGGTACCGGTGTATAGTGGGTGTCGCGAGGCCACGGGGAGACGCCCCACCGGCCCTGATTCCCAGAAGGGGGAAACATCATGGCACGCAAACTTCCCGAGGGCTTCGTCCACACGTGGTCCCGGTTCGGAGGGAGGCTGCGGATGGCGGTCCGCGGACCGGTCGTCCGCATGGCCGAGGTCCGGACCGTCCCGGCGGGCACCTACTGATGGCGGTGCGGGCCCCGCGCAGGCGGGGCCCGCACCCGTCCCAACGGGGAGGGATGATGATGAAGGATCTCGTTGATGCGCATGTGGCGCGCCTGGTCGGGCGCACCAGGAAGAACCGCCTCTACGCCCTCCGGATGTGGGGGGCGTGGCTGGAGGCCCGCGGCGGCGAGGGCCTGGTGGGCGCCAGCCGCCAGGACGTCGAGGAGTGGACCGCCCAGCGGCGGATGGCCGGCGTCGGCGCGCGCACGGTCCGCACCGACCTGTCCCACCTGCGCGCCTGGTACAGGTGGCTGCTGGAGACGGGTCGGCGCGGCGACGACCCCACCGCCCTGGTCCGCGCGCCCGCTGTGGGGCCCTCGGACCGCCCCTGGCTGGGCCGCGCCGACGCGGAGCGCCTTCTGGACGCGTCCCTGGGCTGGGAGGGCGGCGAGCTCGCCGCGCAGGTCCACCTGTGGCTCCTGTCGGGCCTGCGGCCCGGCGAGCCGCGCGTTCTGCGCGTCGGGGACCTGCGCGCCCATGACGGCGCGCCCACACTGCGGGTGCGGGCCACGAAAACCCCGGGAGCGGAGACTCTCACGCTCCCGGCCTCCACCGCCCGCCTGCTCGGCGCCGCGCGCGCCGGGCGCCGCGAGGGGACGCTGCTCCTCAACCCCAGGACCGGCCGCCCCTGGAGCAAGGCCGCGGAGCGGGGGCGGTTCCAGCGGCTCGTCGCCCACGCGGGCGTTCCGCCCGTCACGCCCTACGGGCTGCGCGTCACGATGATCACGCTGGCGCTCGACGCCGGATTCTCCGAGCGGCAGGTCTCGGCCGCCGCCCGGCACGCGTCGAGCGCGCAGACCGCCCGCTACGACCGCCTGCGCGTCCACGCCTCCCAGCCGGTCGCCCCCGGCCTCGAGGACTGGATCCACGCCAGCGCCGCCATGGGCGCGGATTGCGCGTGCGCCGGGACCAGTGCATCATAGGGAGCGTGACTACCATGTACCTCGCCGCTGGCGGCGTCGCCAAGCGCCTCGGCCTGTCCACCAACACCGTCCGACGGTACGTCCAGAAGGGGATGCTCCCAGATCCGGATGTCGTCCTCGACGACGGCACGCGCCGCCTGCGCGGCTGGGCGGCGGAGACGATCGACGCCTGGCAGGCGCAGCGGCCCCGGCCCCGCGTCGCCCCGCCAGCCCAGCCCACTGGCGAGGAGGCCGACCAGTGACCGCTCCTCACGCGCGCCATCCGCGCACGCCGGATGATGATCCGCGGCGCCCGCGCGCCGTCCACCTCCGCGCCGCCCGCGAGCTCCTCGGGGTGGCGCCGGAGGCGATGGCCGAGCTGCTCGGGGTGACGGATAGGACGTACCGGGCATGGGAGAGCGGGCGCGACCCCATCCCGGTGGGCGTGGCCGACGAAGTCGGGGGGCGCGTGGCGCAGACGCTCGCCCTCGCCGATGGTATCTGCGCCCTCCTGCGCGAGGCCGCCGACGCCGACCCGGACGGGCCGCCCGCCGCCGTCGTCGCCCACATGAGCGACGCCGGGTACCGGCGGGCGCACCCGGGCGCCGCGCTCACCGCCAGGTGGTGGCGCCTCGTGTGCCTCCTAGCGGCCGTGCGCGTGCCCGGCGCCCGCGTCATCGGCCCCGGGGACACGGCGCGCTACCGCGTCGTGCCCGTGGCGCCGCCCGCTGGGGCCCGCACCCGCCCCTAATCAGTGTCCACCATCACAGTTTCTAGGGTCACTGTAACTTGTCTATACGCCGGTACCGGTGTATAGTAGTAGTCATGAGGCCACGGGGAGAAGCCCCACCGGCCACGAATCCCAGATGGAGGGAATACGAATGCGCACCAAGATCCTCATCCGCGGACGCTTCCTCGATGTCCGCCTGCAGGGCTTCACGCCCGCCCAGGTCCAGATCGTGATCGACCACGCCGCCGAGTACGGCGAGACCGGCGAGTGGAGCGTCGAGGCGCTCCTCTCCGACTACGCCGACGAGATCGCCGACGCCTCCTGACCCCAAGGCCCGGCCCCCAACGACGGGGGCCGGGCACCCCACCCCCAAGAATCTTCCTGAAAGGCATAATCATGTCCACCAAGCCCACCGCCCAGGTCGTCTGGACCGGAACTCCGACTCTCGACCAGATCTGCCATCTCCTGCCCGACGAGGAGCGCATGCTGCGCGGCACCAGCCGTTGCAGCGTCTCCCCCGCCACCATCATCCCCCTTGTCGATGAGAGGGAGACGCGAGGCGACATCTACTGGGTGCGGTACACCCTCCGCGCGGTCCGCGTCGAGTATCAGGCGAGCACCTGGACCCGGCCCGAGCCCCACACCGTGGCGCGCACCGTCTTCCAGGTCGTCGACTCCGTCCACGCGCCCGACGGCTCCGGATTCGTCCGTCACTTCGTCGTGAGCGCGGGCCTCGACGAGGCCCAGGCCCGCGACGTGCTCACCACCATCATCGACGGGCGCCTGCCCGTCCAGATCGACGATTTCGAGATCTGACAGGAACAACAGGAGAGCCCCCGCCCTCATCTGAGGGCGGGGGCTCTCCACGTCGGCGCGCCGACCGCGCGTCATGGGTGGACGTGTGACGGGTATGAGGCCATGAGGCCGGTGGCGCGGGCGATGGACCGTGTTCACTCGTCCCAGTCGGGGGCGTCGGGCCAGTCTCCGGGGCCGGGGTCCCCGTCGGGGCCGGTGGGCCAGTCTTCGGCGCTCGGATCCGCCGGAGTGGGCGCGGCCGGGCCCGCCGCGCATGCTGGCGCTGCTGGCGACGTCGCGCTGCTGGGCGCGTCGTGGGCGGCCGTGGCCACGGGCGCCGGCCGGCCGGCACCCGTGGTCGGGGGCCGGGTCTCGTCGGGGGTGAGGGCGTTGATGTGGACGCGCTCGATGACCGTGTCGGCGTCGGGGCGGTTGATCGACCCGGTGGGGATCTTCACCACCAGGTAGGCGCCCCCTTGGGGGAGGCTCTTGATCTGGTTGGGGTGGAGGATGAACTCGTCGACCTCGCGCAAGGATCCGACGCCGCTGGCGGCGTGGAGGCCTCCGAGCACGTCCCAGTCGTCCTCGACTTGCAGGGTTTCCTTCCACGCGAGGCGTGAGCCGATGTCGCGGGCGATGGCGTCGGCGGCCTCGCCCCTGGTCTGCCTGAGGACGATCCAGACGTTGGCGTTGGTGCGCACGGCCGCGGCGAACTGGGGACTGACGGTTTCGAGGTCGGCGTCGAGGTCCTGGGTGGCCAGGAGCACGGCCCCGCCCGCTGATCTGGCGCGGGCGTAGAGGTCGGCGACCTTGGGGCTCGCTAGTGCGCTGAACTCGTCGAGCACCACGGGGCACACGTGGTCGCGTCCCCAGTCGTCCCGTGCGAGCCGCCCGAAACAGGCGGAGAGATCCTGGACCGCCAGGGTGCCGATCGTTCGAGCGGTGGCCGGGGATCCGGCCGCGTCGAGGCTGAACACGGTGATGTCGCCGTTGCGGATGGCGTCCTCCAGGCGGAACCCCGTGGCGTCGAGGACGCGGCCGGCCGCGGTGTCGGCGATGACGGCCATGCGGTCCCGGATGTCCCCGACATCGGCCGCCGCGTTCTTGGAGGCGTCGATTTCGTCGAGGTACCGCATGAGGGACTGGGCGACACTGGGGCCGACGTAGGGGGCGGCTTTGCGGAGCTCGTCGATGCTGAGGAGGGCCGTCACGTCGGCCAAACTCATGCGCCAGGCGCCGCCGGGCTTGCGGATACTGTGGGCGTCGAGGTCGTCGAGCACCCGCGCCGCCTGCTGCAACAGGCGCCTCGAAAGGGTGGCGTAGTGCATGTTCGCGCTGGTATCGGCCGCGAAGAGTACTTCGTAGAGCGCGTCGGCGGCCTCGTCGGCGGTGAGCCCGGCGAGGGGGTTGTAGGTGTCGGGCGACGCGGGTGTGGCGGTGACGTGGTGGAACGCGCGGCCGGTGCTGTCCGCCAGCGCGCGCAGGGTGTTGGCGAGTCCTGGGTCCGCTTTCATGTCGATGACGACGGCCGGGAGGCGCAGGGCGCGGGCGGCGGGCGCCGCCGTGAAACCGTGGATGATCCTCTCCAGGGCTTGGGTTTTGCCGACGCCGGTGGGCCCGATGACGACGCCGTGGGTGCGCAGCGCGGCCGCGTCGATGCTCACGGGCCGTGCCCGCGCCGCGTCGACGCCGACGGGGATGGCGAGGGCGTCGAGGCCGGGCGCGGCCCCGGCGCGGGCGATGCGGCTCCTCTGGCGGGCTTTGGCCCGCTCGATGGCGTGGCTGGTGGGTGGTTTGCGGGGCCGCCGGGCGCGGTCGCCCTCACCGTCGCTGTTGGTGTCGCGCCATGTGGCATCGAACCGCCTCCGGTAAGTGAGGTAGATCCCGGCTGCGAGAGTTGCGGCGCACGCCGCGAACGGCGCCTGCGCGTGGGCCCAGTCCTGCCAGTTGTCGCGGATGACGGCGGCGGTGTCGCCCGCGTGGGCGAGGGCGTCGATGAAGCGGGACGCGAGGTCCCTGTAGGCGTGGAAGTAGGCGGGGGCCTGGTCGGCCCATACGCCCCATGCGGTGGCCGCGATCCCTGCGGTGAGGATCCAGGGGGCGCGCACCCATGCGCGCGCGGCCCGCCCGGTGATGATGAGGGCGGCGGCGATGGCGGCCGTGACGGGGTTGGTGAGGACGAGGGCCGCGAGGACGATCCGGCGTGCGCGCTGCCCGTCAGTGAGGGCGCGGGGCCGGGAGAACCGGAGGCGGGGCGAGCTCATGACGCCGACCCCTCGCACTGCTGGCCGGTGATGCCGGCGAGCGGGCGCACGAGGATGGGCCGCCCCAGCCCCCGCGCCATCAAGGAGGCGTTGGCGTCGGCGGCGGCCTCGGTGACGCGCTCGTGCGTGTCCGGCACCGTGAGGTACACGCCGATGCGGTAGTGCGGGGAGTACCCGTAGCCGTGCATGAGCAGCACCAGGCGCCGCTTGGGTTTGCGCGTCCACTCGACCTCGTAGCCGATAAGGGCGCCTACCTCGCCGGACACCAGGTCGGGCCACGCGACCCCCCGTTTCCCGGATGGGCGGGTGATGGGGAGCGCGTAGTCGTTGTCCTCGGCGTCGGGGCACGTGGACCGCGCTTCGCGCTCGGTGACCAGGCCGGGCCGGTCGCCCCGGTCGCGCAGGGCGAGGTAGGCGCCGAGGACGGCGAGGTCGTGGTGGTACTCGGCGAGGCGCACGCCGACGCCCGCGCCGCCCTCTACTCCCATGAAGGCCGAGCCTTCTTCGGTGAGGTAGTGGACGGCCGCGCGCCCGAGTACTGTTTGGGATTCGGTGAGCCCTATTCCCCGCAGGTGTTTGAGGCGGCGGCTGCAATAGGCGCGCGCCGTGGCCGGGGTCTGCCCGGGGAAGCACTCGGCGCGGATGGTTTCGACGGGCACGAATCGGAACCGCGCGAGTAACTGTAGTATTCTGATATCGGAGTCACTGACTGTCATTTCTGCGTTTCCTTTCGTGCACTGTGTTCCTCACCGTGCTCGTTGTTCTGTCCTCCGGCTCGGGTCCGTTGCGCCCTGCCATTGTTTCCTTTATCCTCCGCGCACCCCGCCCTGCCTATTTCCCGTATTACTGTTTTCCACACTGCTTGTTTTCTTGTTCGTTATTACTGTTCCGCTTCTTCCTTCTGCTGGCCCTCCTGGATGGAGACCCCCCTGTCACAACGTCGTTGGGGGAGGGGGGTCTCCATCCAGGAGGGCCAGCGCCCCCGGTTTTGTGCGGGACCGGCTACACCGGCCGGTGTAGCCGGTTTGCAGTGTGGGTTGTAGTGCGGGGTGTAGTGGGCTGGGGCGGTCCCCTTCTGGGGGCCGGGGGTGGGTTCGCGGTTATTGGCCGACGGGTGGGAGGCGCCCTCCGTGGGCGCTCCTGTACTCGTCCCCGTAGGCCGCTTCTATGGCGTCCTCGATGAGCCTGTAGTACGGGATCCCGGTGGTGCTCTTCTTCCAGGCGAGGATCTTCCAGTACCGCTCATCGACGGTGGCGTTGATGATGCGGGTGACTGTGCCGTCGGCGCGCCTTTGCCGTTGGGGCTCTGCGTTCATTTGTCGGGTTTCTCCCTGGTGGTCAGTAGTGTTTGAAGATGATTGTCTGGTCCCGCCCCCATATGGGTTCGATGTTGATCCCGCTTGCCTCGGAGTCGGCGGAGATCATTTGACCGCCGCCCAGGTATATTGCGACGTGGTAGTAGTAGGCGCCGCCGTCGGTGCTCCAGAAGATTAAGTCGCCGGGGGATGCCTGGGACTCGGGGACGGTGGTGCCGAGGAGGGACTGGGAGTTGGCCTGGTGGGGCAGGATGACCCCCCGCATCCTCATGAACGCTGCCGTGAGCCCGGAACAGTCGTAGTGCGGGCCCTCCCCGCCCCACACGTATCCGTGCGAGTCGTCCTCGGCTATCCCTTTGGCCCACTCGATGGCGTCGGCGGTCTGGGCGTCCGCGCCCACCAGGAGGGGGGTTCCGCCGGCGTCCCCGGTGTAGGTGGGGACGGTGGCCATGATCCTGTCGACGTAGGCCTCGGTCTCGCCGTTGTGGGGGATCCCGCCGGCGGCCTCGACGGCGCCGGTCCCGGCGTTGTAGGCGGCCAGTGCCAGCTCGACGCGGTCGCCGCGCACCGCGCCCGCGGCGAGCAGGGAGTCGATTCCGGCGAGGAGCTGGCACATGTAGTGCCCTTGGCTCCAGATGGCGTCCGCGGGGTTCCAGGGGTCGGCGGCGCCGTCCCCGTCGCCGTCGAGCCCGTGGGCGGCCCACGTGGCGGGCATGAACTGGCTGATGCCCTGCGCTCCGGCGGGCGAGGCGGCGGAGGGGTCCCAGCCGCTCTCGGCGCCGATCTGGGCGGCGATGAGGGGCGCGGTGATCCCGTCGCACACTGTGCCCGCGCGAGTGACGGCGTCGCGGTACTGGGCGGGGACGGCGTCGGAGATCCCGGCGGTGTTCGCGGCGCCGCCCCCACCGGCGCCGCTGCCGTTGTTGCCCTGGGCGGCGACGACCACGGCGACGGGGACGGCGAGCATCCCGAGGCCGACGGCGCCGACCGCCGCGGCCCCCGCCCAGAGCCTCCATCCGAACAGGAGGCCGAGGCCCCGCCCGATCACGTCGTTGTTCACTGCGCCTCCCACTTGTCGGTCCGCCAGCCGCCCTCGCGGGCGACGAGCGTGATCCGCCCGGTGACGGTGGCGCCGGTGTCGAGCGCGATTGCGGCGTCGGCCGTCCACCTGCCGGGGTTGTCCCGGTCGGCCTCCACCTCGGTGTAGGTGATCGCGGTGACGCGGGCGCCGTAGACGACACCGCTGGTCTGGGCGGCCTCGACGTTGCGCAGGTAGACCAGGTACTCGCGCGTGGTGGCAGGGAGGCGCTTGTAGGTGAGCGCCCAGTCCTCGCCCTCGACGCGGTCGTCCATGTAGGCGTGGATCCACGCGTCGGCGGCCGCCCTGGCCGGGGCGAACACGTCCACCGCCGACGGGGCCGACGGAGTGGGCGCGGCCGTGGGTGTTGTGGGCGATGGGGATGGCGCCGTCGACGGCGCGGGCGCGGTCGTGGTGGTGGGCGCGGTGGGGGCCGGGCCGTCCCCGTGGGCGCCCGGGTCCTGGGGGCGCAGGACGGTGAACCACACGGCGGCCACGACGAGGACGGCCACGACGAGGACGATGGCGGTGATGGTGGGGGCCCTGCGGGCCGGGGGCGGGCCGCTGGGCGCCTCCCCCGGCCCCAGGAGCCCGTCCCACTTATCGGCGTCAGTCACGGGCGGCCCGCCCCTCGACGACGCGCACGGGCGCCCTTCTGGGCCGCCGCGGCGCGTTGGAGCGCAGGTGGGGGTCGCCGACGCCGCTGCCGCGCCGGGGCGCGCCGGGCGGGCGGGTGCGGGGCCCTGGCCCTGCGGGGGCGGGCGCGGTGTAGATGCGGGGGCGCGTGGCGGTGGTGGGGGCGGCGCCCGTGTAGTCGGCCGCGTCCACGCGCTGGGACGCGTCGGCCCCGGCGGTGATGGTGGGGGCCTTCACGGGGGTTTCGGCCGTGGTGGGCCCCGGTGGCAGCGCCCGCGGCGGTCGGGGCGCGGGCAGTTCGCGGGGCACGCGTCCCTGGGCGCGCTCGTAGCGGCCCTGGGGCGCGCCCGCCGGGGCGGGCGCGGCTGGGATCGCCTTCCTGGCCTCCTGGTCGGGCAGGGTGCCGGTGGGCTGGCGCCTGGGGACGTTGCCGCCCCAGGGGCCCGGCATCCCGGCGGGTGCCTGCGGGTCCTGGCCCTCGCCCCACCCCGGCGCGCCACTGGCGCGGCGGGGCCGGGGTTCCTTGGGGGGCTTGGGCGGCCGGGGGCCGCGGCGCATGAGGGAGCGCATCATGTACGCTCCCGCCAGGACGGTGCCGACCATGCCCTGGGCGCCGGTGGTGCCCACGCTGAAGATCGAGCGCAGGTGCCGCATGAGCACCAGGGCGGCGACCATGCACGTCAGGGTGAGCACGACGCTGGACGCCCACCCCATCGACGCGGTGAGGCTGATGGCGGCGACGGCGACGGTGAGGGTCACGGACAGCACGAGCTGCCCGAGGAAGCTCACGATCGTGAACCCGAACAATAGTCGGAGCCAGTTGTTGCCCCATTGCCGGGGCGCCCCCGGGATCGCCCACACCATCGTGAAGAACCCGCCCAGTGCGAGCATCATCAGCGACAGCATCAAGTTGAGGGCGATGAAGCAGTTCAAGCACAGGACAAGGATGGTGAAGACGAACGCGGCGAGGAGGCTCAGGACGGCGAGGGCGAGGCGCCCGGCGGTCTCGTGCCCCGACACCGTCCTGTACGCGGCGGAGTCGTTGCCGCCCACGGCCGGCTGGATGACCTTCCAGATGTACCCGGCGCGGAACGACTCATCATTGTCCGGGCCCTTGGGGCGCTCGATGATCCCTTGGCCCCACTGCCGGCAGGAGTCCATGTTGCCGAACTCGCCCATGCACCACGGGGTGACGACGAAGGTGCGCCACACGGCGTCGCCCATCTTGCGCATGCCGGTGTTCCGGGCGTCGTCGCCGAATGTGGGAGTGGGCCCGGCGAAGGGGACCTGAAGGTCCCCGGTGCCCGCCATCGCCACGGAGGTCGCGGCGTTTGAGCCCAGGCCGCGCACCGTGTTGATGCCGTCCACCCACACGCCGGGATAGGTGGCGATGGTGAGCGCCACGACCCCGAGGGCGGCGACGTAGCCGAGCTGGGTGACGGCCTGGCCGACTCCGTCACCCAGTTTCCACCACACGAGGAGGCCCCCGATGATGAGGGCGGACGGCAGCAGCCAGCCGACGAACGCGCCCGCGATGGCGCCGATTGAGTCGGTGAGCTGGGACCCCAGGCTCGTGTACGAGTCGAAGGTCATGGTCTGCCAGGTGAGGCCTATCGCGGTCCTGGTCCAGGACCGCGTCAGGGAGAACACCGCGTTCGCCAATGCGTTGAACGGCGGGTCCACGGTGCCCTCGATGGGGTGGAAGCCGCTGCGGTCCTGGTAGTCCCACTCGTAGGCGTCCTCGGGGTACGCCTCGAACAGGGTGGGGTCCTGGCCCTCGCCCAGATCGGGCGTGGAGATCAGGGGCCCCATGCCGGTGGGCTCGTAGGCGTCGGCCGACTGCGCCGCGTCCCCTGGCGGGTCGTCGGCCAGCGCCGGGGCGGCGGCGCCCACGCCCAGGAGGACTAGGGCGAGGGCGAGGAGGAGCCGGACGGCCCCCCGCCGACCCGGATTGTTCAGGCCTATTTCGGGTTCTCGCGCCATTTGTCGTTCTCCCATTCGAAGTAGAGTGTTGTTGATTGATACGTCCCGCCTCGGGCGCTCCTGTAGTCGACGTTCGCGGTGGCGCTCTCGCCGGTGATGGTGATCTGGTCGACGCGCATGAGCGTGTCGGCGAAGCCGCCCTCGTCCTTGGGGGACGCGCATTGGGGCGTCCTGGCGCGGGCGGCGGCGGTGAGGATGTCGTCGCAGTAGTGGACGCGCATCTCCTTGGTGATCTCGATGGCGTGGGTGGTGGCGAACACGTCCCGGGCGGCGGCCTCGACGCCGGCCTCGGTCTTGTCGGCCGCGGTGGGCACGTGCGGCGCGGATTGCGCCGTCGGTGCGGGGCCGGGTCCGCCGCCCGGGGCGCTGTGGCCGACCGCGTACCCGATGCACACGCCGACGCTCAGGGCGAGCGCGGCGGTGAGGGCGAGGACGGTGTTACTACGCGACGTCGTGTTCATGGGGGTTCTCCGTTCTCTTCGGCGTGGTGTCCAGGGCCGCGACCACCAGGTCGCCGGGGATGGCGACCTGGACGGTCGCGACCCTCCCACGATGGTCCCGCATGAGGCAGTGCCCGTGCCAGACCCCGCCCCCGTCCGGGTCGATGCTCACCGTCTCGATCATCGCGCGCGTCTGGTCGCTGGGCTCCATGCCCAGGATCCGCGCGACGGAGTCCTGTTGTTTCACGGTGGACTGCGAGAAGGCGAGAACCGTGGCGATCTGCTCCATGACGCCGTCCCGCTCGGCGAAGGAGGTGGGGTCCTGGGAGTCGATGACCAGGGTGGTGCCCAGGGCCCGGCCCAGGCGGGCGGTCTGGTCGAGGAACGCGGCTCCCTCGGCGGTGGCGGTGAGGAGGTGGGCCTCCGGGACCGCCACGAGTTTGCGCAGGTGGCGGCGCTTCTGGGTGCGGGCGACCGACATGATCCAGGAAAGGGCGCCGCGGACCAGGGCAGCGCTCACGCGCTGCGCGGCGCTCCACTCCCCCGCCGGTGTGCCCGCGGGGGGCAGGTCCAGTTTCGGGAACTGGATGAGGGTGATCCCCGGGCTGGCGTCGAGGGTGTCCTCGCTGCGTTCGCCCACGATCATGCGGCCGACGGCGTCGGCCTTGAAGGCGCGGAGCTCGCGGGCGATACGGTGGGCCGTGTCGTCCTCGGCGGCCTCCAGGCGCAGAATGAGGGCGTGCGCGCTGCGCGGGCCCCCGTCGGCCAGGAGGCCGGCGATGTGCTCCATGAGCACCGGGTGCGCCGCCAGGCGCAAGTGGTCCGAAATTAACAACATGAGTTGGGCGTGGGCGTGGACCTGGGCGTCCTCCGGGTCCATGTTGGCCAATAGATCGCAGACCCCGGCGTGGCGGCGGGTCATATCGACGCGGCGCGCGGGGATGCCGACCGCGCCAGCGGCACCCACGAGGCCGCCCGCCTCGTTGTTGAGGTCGCCCTTGAGGTCGAGGACCGGCACCCATGCTCCCTCCGCGGCGGCGTCGAGGGCCATGAGCTGCACCGCGGTGGTCTTCCCGCGGCCGGACCGGCCCAGGACCGCCACCGTCGTGGTGTCCCCCCGCAAGGGCGCCTCGGTGGGGTGGCAGTGCACTAGGCCGCGGGTGGCGCCCGTGGTGTACCCGATGACCGGTCCCGCCTCGTCGCCGACGACGCTCCCTCCCCAGAACCAGGAGCCGAAGAACGCTTCGGCGTCCATCGTGTGCTGCATGTCCTTGACGCGCACCTCGTCGCCTGCGAGCGTGGACAGCCACGCGGTGTCCTGCTCGTCCGCAGCGACATCCAAGGTGATGCCCTTCTCCGCGTACGCCTCGACGACGGCGTCGACAGAGGCGTAGAGGTCGTTCAGTGTTGGTTCGGTGATGGTCAGGATCGGCCAGCACTGGACCAGGCGGGTGCGGCCCCGCCCGATCTCGAGTCCGAGCTGGCGCATCTCCTCCTCGGCGACCTGGGTCTCCTCACTGGTCTCCTCCGCGGCGCTCTCCGCTGCCTCGCGGCGCTGCGCTTTGGCGCGCTTGCGGGCCCGGTTCACCAGGCTCAGGGCGCGGGTCTGCGATAAGAACTCGAACCGGACGCTCGCTTCGGGGAGGACTTGGATGTCCCCTCCCTCGGCGGGCCGTGTGATCGAGGACAGGGCGAGGAGCCACTGCCCGCTCCCGCCCGTGTCCACCGCCTCGGGGAACTGCGAAACCACGAGGGCGGCGCTGTAGGCCACCTCGTTGCCCGTTGCGTCGTAGAACCGCAGGTGATCCCGGAACGGCACCACGCGGCCGCGCGCCAGGCGCGCGAGCGGCGCGCCCTGGATGGTGCCCTCAGTGGGTATGGACCCATCGGTGCGGAAGCTCTCGCGGCCGATCAGCCACGCCAGCGCTTCGACGGGCACGGGCCGCGCCCGCCACGGGGCGCCGTGGACGCGTCCGACGATCGCGCGCATCTGCTGGTCGAGCCACGCGAGCTCCCGCTCGGGGATCGAGTAGCGGTCCCCCCGCACGAAGTCCGCGGCGTTGTTGATGGTGCGCACGACCGCACTGGTGGTGCGGTCCTCGACCTCCACGCCCAGGAGCACGTGCCGCTCGGGCAGCTCCCAGGAGTCGATCGACTCAGCCCGCAGCCGCGCCCACTCGCGGGCGCCCTCCATGGTGAAACTCTCGGAGTCGGACTGGTATTCGTCGGAGGTGATGCGCCCCCACACGATCTTCAAGTGGCACTTGTGGTCGGCGAGGGCCTTCTGGGCCTGTGCGACCACCTGGCGCAGTTCCGCGTCGAGCTGGGCGGGCGATGCGGTCTGTGTGGGCGAGGCGGCGAGCTCCATCCAGACGCTCGCGCGGTCGTCTGTGACGACGATTCCGTCGGCGAGCACCCGGTAGTGGGGCGCGGGCCGCCCCTGGGCCGGGTTGAGGCCGACTATCCTCTTGACGTTCTCAAACATGATTACTTACTCCGTTTCTTCCGGATGCGCGTCATGGCTTCGAAGCCGCACAGGCGGGCCCGCACGTTCACGCGGCGGGCGCGGCCGCGCTCAAAGGGGATGGAGGGGGCCCCGCCGCGCGAGTCCCACACGCGCGCATCGGCGCGGCGGGCGAGGAACGAGGCGAGGCGGTCGGTCTCGAAGCGCGTCCGGGCGGGAAGCGTGTTCGCGCGTCCCCCCTCACGGCGCCCGGCCACGATGGGCATGTGCCCGACAAGGGCGTACCGGGCGCGCAGCACCCACCCGGTGATGCGGCGGCGCCGCGCACGTTTCGGATCCGGCCGGAACCCCACGGCCACTAACGCGATCGGAACGGTCGCGTAGAAGAACACCGTGTTCTTCTGGGGGAGCCCGAACAGGGCGGTGAGCGTGGCGAACCAGATCACGAAAGCGAAGCCGCCGAGGAGGGCCATGTCCATGTCCACGCCCTCCCCGAGCTGGAACAGAGTTCCCAAGTTATGGAGCTTGCGCGGGAACTCGAAGCTCTTCGTGTGGACTCGGGCGTCCATCATTCATCCCCCCAAGAGTTTCGACCCGACGAACGTCAAGAAACTAATGGTTTGCTCGTTGAGCCAGATGAAGCAGCCAACGATGATCCCTGTGCCGAGGAAGAGCGCGAGGGAGCCGTACTTCTCCGAGCCCCAGAACTGCCCGGTCTTGATGATCGCAATAGCCAGGTATATGTTTCCGGCGATGGTGATGAGCCAGTCCAGTAGCTCGTTTCCGGTGTAGTTCTTCATTTGATGTCCTTCGCTGTTGTTGTGATTGATGAGATCTGCCATCTCGACGCGTCCCCGGCCTCGACGCGGGTGATGGTGACGGCGTAGTGGGAGCTGATCTTCGCGTCCCCCAGGGTCCATGTGATGGCCGCGAGGGCGCGGCGCTGGTCGCCGTCGCCCTTGGTGACGCGCCACTCGTCCAATGACGCGGACGCGCCGACCAGGGAGGGGGCGGGGATGGTCGCGCCCGGCGCGGCCAGGGCCGTGGCGTCGCCCCCGGCCCACGCGGCCACGAACGCGGCCGCGTCGGCCTTGGTCTCGGCGCTCAGGGCGGCGTCGATGTCGCCGCGGCCCTGATCGGGCACCGGTGCGGGGTCGGGCAGCCCCACGATCGCGGGCTCGCCCGCGGCCGACACGGACTCGCCGGTGACCTGGATGGGCACGAGGACCCCCACCCATCCGCTCGCGCGGGCCTTCGCCGCGGCGTCGTCCTCATTGGTGACGAACACGGCGACCAGGACGTCGATGCGCTCCGCGCTCATCACGGTGGTGCGCGCCGTGTACACCGCGGTGACGGCCAAGCGGCCCGCGCCGTCCCAGCCCGCCGTCCCCGCGTCGCGCCACACGCCCTCCAGGCGGCGCGCCCGGGCCTTGGCGTCGTCGAGGGCGAGGTAGCGCAGCGCCACCTGCTCGGCCACCGACGCGGCCGCCGCCGTGTCCGCGCCCGCCGACTGCGGCGCCTCGGCCACTGGCGCAACTGGCGCCTGCGCGGGCGCACGGAACGTGCGCACCACACCGACCGCGGCGAGAACCACGAGCGCGCCGGCCGCCGCTGCCCGCACCGCCCGCTGGCCCCTCGACACCGGGGCCACCGCCTCCCACGGCAGCGCACGCCCCGCCCCGCGCCCCTCCTCCGGCGCGGCGGCGCCAGTGGGGGCGGGAAGATCCACGGGCTCCCCCTCCGGCGGCCCAGGCGCCCGCCTTCGCCCGAACGGATTCCACCGGCTCATAGCCCGGCCTCCGCCTCGGCATCGACCGGGCCCGTGCCCGGCAAGCCGCCCGGAACGGGAACCGGGACCATCGACGCCTGCGCGGCCGCCGATGGCTCCTCCGCGCCGACACGCCCGCCTGCCTTATCCCGGTCGAGCAGCGCGTTCTTCCCCGCCGCGACGATGGTGACGTGAACACGGGAATGGGCGCTCCCATCCGCGCCGGTCCACCGCGACGTGGTGAACTCGCCGACGATGACGACGGCCTGGCCGCGGCGCCACCGCTGCTCCTGGATCGCCGACGCGCGCTTGTTCCACGCGTAGCAATCCCAGAACGTGGGCTCCCTGTCCCGCCACCGCCCGCTCCTCGGGTCGAAGTAACGGTCATTGACCGCGATCCTCAACCGCGCGGACAATGTGCCCGTCTCGGACGTGTGGAACTCCGGGTCGGTCGTAAGGTTCCCGACGAAATGATGTTGAGTCATCTCACATTCCTTTGTTGTTTTGGTCACAGTGTTGAAAGAACGGCGATCGGACTGGTTCAACTCGCGGCCGCCTCCCCCGCCCCGGCGGCCAGGGCCTCCCGCGCCCGCTCCGCGGCCCACTCGGCCGCCTCCAGGCGTGAGACCCCCGGCAGCTCGTCCTGGGCCTCGCTCCAGGCCCGCGCGTAGGCGGCGTCCCAGGCGCGCTCCTCGGGCGTTCGGGCGGCTTCGCGGGCCCTCTCGGTCTCCTCGCGGCGCTCCGCGGCGCGGCGCTCGCCGGCCTCCTGGGCGGCCGCGCCCATCAGGACCGGGGCGTACCCGGGATCCACGTTCGTGCGCAGACGGGCCGCCACGAACGCGGCCATGTGCCGCACGCCGTCCTTGGGCGGGTCGCCCAACATCCGGGCCCGGATCTCGCCGGGCCTCCACCCGGCAGTGACGCGCTCGGCCAGCATCGCGGCGACCTTGCGGGCCCCGGGCGTGTCCATCGCCCACTGCCAGGGCGGCAGGCACATCCCGATCAGCTCGCGATCACGCTCCGAGTCGGCCGACCGGGCACTGGATTCACCGGACGGCCCTCTGCGGACCTTTCGCGTCCCCGACCTACCCGAGGATGCTCGACGGTCTGAAAGTCGCTCAGGCGGCCGCCTGGGGGTCGTATCGGCGGTCTGGGCGGTTGATCGTTCGCCGGGGTCTTGGGTTCGGGTCGGGTCGGGTCGAGGATCCACGGGCGCCGGGCCGGCCTCCCACGGCCAGCCCTCCCCCGCCCCGCCGCCCGCCGAGCGGGCCGCCGACGGCCCGGGCCCTGCGGGCGGCGCCGTCGTCGCCAGCGGCGACGCGGCGATCAGCTCGGCGATCTCCTGGTCCTCGGGATCGGTTCCCGACCCGACCGGACCCGACCCCGGATCCGCCACCGGAGCCGGTGGGGAGGGTTGGGTAGGGTTGGGGGTTTGAATATTTTGGGTTTGGTATAAGGAAGCAACCGGAAGCCCGTTTCCGGTTGCGACCGGAAACCCGTTTCCGGTTGCAGACCCAACCGGAAAATCTTGCCGGTTGCTGGAATCCTGCGGGAAACCCGGGTTATCCACAGGCCGGCCCCCGGCGGGCTCCCCGCTACCGGAAGGATTTTCCGGTTGCTGCGATCCTGCGGAAAACACGGCCCCTACATTTAGTTGGTAAATATTGCTCTTGCGGCCCGCCGTGGTGGCCCTCCGCTCCACGTGCAACAGTCCGAGCCCTTCCAGCGCGCGCACGTGGGTGCGCACGCTTCGGTCGCTCATGCGGGCCTTGCGCCCGATCTCAGCCTGCGACGGCCAGCACACGCCCGCGTCGTTGGCAGCGTCGGCCAGTGCCAGCAGCACAAGCGTCTGGGGCTGGTCGAGGTCCGTCAGACCCCACGCCCACGTCATGGCCAGGATCGACATCGTCACTCACCCCCATACTGGCCGCCGAGAGCCACCGCTGGGTCGTCCTCGGCGAGCAGGTCCGCCAGCGCCGCGCCCAGCCCGTCCACGTCGTCGCCCGGCTCCCCGCCGTCCCCGTCCTCGACGGACAGCAGATAGTCCAGCGTCCGCAAGTGCGGCGCGAGGTCTTCCTCGGTGGGTTTGGGGAACTGGGCCTCGGCGTCGGCCAGGTCCCCCGCAAGGGCGGCCGCCAAAGCCTCCAGATCCTTCCCGCACGCCGCGCTGTCCCCGCGCGCGAGCGCGGCCCGCGCCCGTGCGAGCGCCGCGATGCGCTCGCGCAAATCGTCGCGGGCGTAGAACGCCTCGCCCTCGTGCATCCCCTGGTAGTACTCGCACTCGGCGACCTGGCGGCGGAGCCGCTTCACCCTGCGCTCGGCCTGCGCGCTCGCCCGCACGGCCTCGGCCAGCACCCCGCGCACCGCGCCCAGCGCGTCGCCCGCGTTCGACCCCTCCAGGCCCAGGGCCTCCACGATCTCGGCGAGCTCGCGGTCAGCGCGCTTAGCAAGCACGCCCGCCGACAAGCTCATGAACCGCTCCACGGCCATGACTACCTCCCCGCCGCCCCCAGGCCCGGCACCCTCGCCGGACCCTCCGCGCTGCTGTCGGGCGCCCGGTCGCCGACAACCGGCTCCAGCAACGCCTCGATGTCAGCCCGCCGAAACCAGCGCGGCCCCCGTGGTACGTATTGCACGGACGGCACGGTGCCCTCGCGCGCCCACCTCATGAGCTGCGCGTAGCTCACCCCGGGGAGCATCTTGACGGCCGTATGACTCGTCAACAAATCATCGATCACCGGTTGATCGTTAGGATTCCGTTCACTCATGAGCATATGATGCACAGCTCTTACACGAATGTCAAGGAGTCGATTGTTAGCGTTTCGTTCATCTGTTACGCTAGGTTCATGGCCAACAAGCGAAGTTCAAGCAACAGGACCCTCAGCTTCGACGCGGCTGTTGGAGCAACAGTGAACCAGTACCTGCTGATTCACGGCCTCACGCGTGCCGAAATCGGCAAATTGCTAGGGGTTGCAGGGTCGAATGTCAGCCAACGCCTTCGAGGTCAAATTGGCTGGCCAGCACATGATCTGTTCGCACTCGGGCGAACTTTCGGCGTCCCCGTTGACGCCCTCATGCCGTCCCCTGATGGCGCGGGCGGGTGGGTGCCCGCGCCGTACGCGCCCGCCTCGCGGGCACCGGCGCGCGGTGGCGGCGGGGAGGCCGTGGTGCCCCAAGCCGGGCTTGAACCGGCGACCGGCGGATTATGAGTCCGCTGCTCTAACCGACTGAGCTATTGGGGCACTGACAGTCTAGCGGCTCACCCGGCCCCGCTCATAGCGGCGTCCGTCGGCACAACGGCGCGACCCGCCCCGGACTCAGGCGTAGCGGCGGGCGATGGCCGTGGCCTCGGGCACGTAGGAGCGCCCGAAGAGGAAGCAGTGGACCATGATGATGTGCATCTGGTGGAGGCCCGTGCGCCCGCGCCACCCGTCGGCCAAGGGGGACGCCTCGTGGTACGCGGCGGTGATGCGCTCCAGGTACGGGCACCCGAAGACAGCGAGGGCGGCCAGGTCCTCCTCGGCGTGGCCCCCCTGGGCGGCGGGGTCGATGAGCACCGCGCCGTCGGGCGTCCACATGACGTTCCCGCTCCACAGGTCCCCGTGGGTGCGCGCCGCGCCGATCTGCCCGGACGCGGCGGCCTCGGCGACCAGGCGCGGCTGGTCGTGGTCGAGCGCCCCCGACTCCAGGCGCTCGCACAAGCGCTCGACGAGGGCGCGCTCCGCCGCCGTGAAGGCGGGCGCCCCCAGGTAGGGCGCGATGCGCTCGCGCGCGTAGAAGCTCCCCCACGACTCGGCGGGCGCCGGCCAGGCCGCGGTTCCGGACGCGCTCCCCCGCGCCGCCGTGCCCTTCCCCGCGGCCGGTGTGCCCCGCGGCGGGGGTTCTGGGCGCGCGGGCAGGGACAGGGGGGCCTGGCCCATCCACCCGTCGCCGCTGTGCCCGGGCGGGGTGGCGCCGAGGTGCGGGGCGCCCGCGGCGTGGGTGCGGGCGAGCGCCCTGCCGAACTCCTCCGCGGCCCCCGCGGTGGGCGCGGCGGCACGCAATCGCGGCTCCTCCAGCCAAGTGGGGCCGTGGGCGAGGACGGGCACGACCGCCGCCCCCGACGGCCCGGCCCCGGCCAGCCAGGCGAGCCCCGCGACCTCGTAGGCGATCCTGCCGGGGCGGCCGTCCGTTTTCCTGAAGGCGCTCACCCGGGCGCCCCCGCCGACCCGGCGGCCCCCGGTCCGGAGCGGACGGGCGCCGCACAGTCCCCCGCCGCAGCGGCGGGCGTTTCCGCGCCGCCCCTCACTTGCTGAAACGGCGGCGGTAGGTGTCCCACAGCTCCCGCATCTTCTTGCCGTCCGATTCGCGGACGAACACGTCGAAGGCGGCCGCCGAGGTGCCGGTCAGCGCGCGGACGGCGGCCGACGGCGAGGCCACCGAAGTGCCGTCGGAGAGCTCGAGCCCGCCCGAGTCGGTCACGGTGACGGAGTACTCGTCGCCGATATTGGGACGGCGCCACACGAACACGTCCCCGGGGGCGATGATCCCCGAGTCCACCACGTCGGCCAAGCGCACCAGCTTGGTGCGGCCTCCGGACTTCCCCTCCAGGTTGCGGCCCAGCTCCTCCTCGGTCATCCGCGTCAAGTCGACGTGGTCGGAGTCGCGGCGGATGTCCCAGTAGTCGGCGACGAGCTCCACGAGCCTGCCGTGGCGGTCCTGGAGCGCCTGGTCGTCCAGGGTGTCGGCCCCGGGGAACGAGGCGACGACCGTCTTCCCGATGCCCCGCGTGCTGCGCAACTTGTCGTTGATGGCGGACCAGTTGCCCGCCGCCCTCACGTCGCGGGGCTTCATGACGCTCAGCGCGAGTCCGCCCAGGCGCATCGACCACGCCTCGAGCGGCGTCTTCGGGTCGATGCCGTCGATGGGGGCGGGCGGCAGCGCCTGGATGGCCGTGGTCGCACGGGGGAGGGCGGGGATCCTGCCGTCGAGCGCCATGAGGGCGCGGTAGAGCAGGATCTTCCCGTCGGCCTTCTTCGCCAGGGAGGACTTGAGGCGGGCGACCACGCGCAGGCGCACGTCGTCGTCGACGGAGAAGATGCGGTCGGCGTGCTCCACGGGGCGCACGTCGTCGTCGAGGGCCCTCATCGCCCGCACGAGCCGCTTCTCGCGTTTGCCGGGCGAGACCTTGGCCATGTAGTTGGCGCCGTACATGCGCTCCAGGCGTTTGAGCAGGTCCGCTTTGCCCTCCTGCGGAACGTCCAGGCGCAGGACGCTCATCGCCGCGGGCTTCCAGTCGGAGGCCGGGTACTGGCGGAGCAGCTCGAGCCACACGCCCCCGGGCATGGTGGCATCGGTGGCCGAGGCGATCTCCCGGTACGCCCTGGCCGTGGGGACCAGCAGGTCGTCGATGAACTCCTTGCCGGTGTGCTCGCGCAGGTAGGGGGACAGCACTTTCGCCTCGAACTCGTCGATGAGGGCCCTGCTGGCGAAGTCGTGGGTGTAGAGGACCAGCAGGTGCGAGAAGAACTGGTCCGCGCTGTCGGGGCTGGCCTCGTCGAGGGTGCGGTCCCACAGGTCGCCGTAGGAGTCGCGGCTGGAGGGGCTCACGGCGGCCAGGACCCTCGCTTTGAAGATGTCGGCGGCCGTCAGCGAGACACCGCGGGTGTTGAGGACCCCGAAGATCCTGTGGGCGCTCTGGTAGGTGTCGGTCTTGACCTTGACGATGGACACGCGCTCACTGAGGAACTGGAGGAAGGACCAGAGGTTGTCCTCGTTGATCACGTCCTCGAGCGCGTCGAGGATGACGAGGGTGTTGGCGTGCATGTTGCGCTGGCCCTTTGTGGCCAGGGCGGTGGGGTCGCAGTCCCGCAGGGAGTCGATGTCCCCGTCGATGATGTAGCCCTCGAAGAAGTCGACGTCGCGGTTGCGCATCTTCAGGCGGGGGCGCTCCTCCAGGCCCCTGATGAGCCTTCGCGGGATCTTGAGGAGCTCCGTGATCTCCCCGCGCTGGGTCTCGTCGAGGATGAGGTAGCGGATGACGGCGAGCAGGAGGCAAATGGTGGTGAGCCGCTGCTGGCCGTCGATGATGTCCTCGTCGATGGAGCCCGGGGAGGAAACGACGACGATGGATCCCAGGAAGTAGTCCTCCTCACCTTCGCGGCGCCACGCCTCCAGGAGGTCCGCCATGAGGGTCTCGACCTGCTCCGACTCCCACACGTAGGGCCGCTGGAAGTCCGGGATGCGGTACTGGCGGTCCCCGCTGAGCAGGCCGCGCTCCCCCAGCTTGCCGCCAATCGTCGTCTGCTCAACCTCGATCGACACTGCTGCGTCCTCCTGTGTTCCGCGCCCCCGCCGCGCCAACGGGAGCTGTGCTCTCATGGGGGGCGCCGCGGCCCCGCTTCCATACTAGGGCGAACCGCAGTGGCGGCGCAGCCCCTCTTCGACGGGCGGGATCCGGCGGCGCGCGGGAGGGCCGCTGGCCGGCGTGCGGATCGGGGGCGCGCGGCCGACCAGCTGGGGCAACGTCTCCCGACCGGAGCAGCGCCCTGCCCTGTTCACGAGGCGCGGGCCGGGTTAGTGCTGGGCGTAAAGGCTCTGGGCACGATGGTGATAGTCCATCGGCAGCCTGCAGCGCCGCAGGGACCGCGATCGCTGCCATACTATAGTTGAACCATGGAAGGCAGCCTGGTCGTCCCCGCAGGGCAGAAATCACTGGAACCACCCGTTCGGACGGCGACTGCGGACGCTACGAGCGCTGAGGCCGCAAGCGCGCTGCCCAGAATCGTTAGTCTTTTCTCAGGTGCTGGCGGGCTGGATCTTGGGTTCCAACAAGCGGGCTTCCCACTGAGTTTCGCGGTGGATCTCTCGCCTGCGGCTATCGAGACCCACCGCCGCAACTTCCAAAACACTGTCGCGGTGGAGGCAGACCTTACAGAACTCGGTTCCGATGGCGTTCTCGAGCACTTGGCCCCCATCCTGGAACCGGGCGAATCGATCGGTGTGATCGGCGGGCCGCCCTGCCAGGGATTTTCGCGAGCAAACACCCGGTCTGCGGCGAATGACCCCCGCAATAGGCTCCCTCTGTTGTATTTGCAGATTGTTGAGGCGCTCCAAACGAAATACAGAGTCGAGTTCGTGCTGTTTGAGAACGTGCTCGGCATCCGCGACGCTAAGCACCTGACCACATTCAACGGCATCCTTGATAAGTTCAACAACATCGGACTGGTCGCAACCGCCGAAGTCTACTCAGCACTCGACTACGGAGTCGCCCAGAGACGTTATCGCGTCATCGTCTCCGGATTTAGGGACCGCGAAGTTTCCCGAGCTTTCAAACCCAAGAAAGTCGAAACAGGCAATCTCACGGTTCGTTCGGTTATCGAGGGCCTTCCAGATCCCGTGTTTTTCACACACGGACTCCAGAGGACGGCCATTCCCCACCACGAGAACCATTGGACGATGCGCCCTATGTCCAAACGATTCCTCCAACCGGAAGAATCAGACCAAACGGGGCGCAGCTTCCGGCGACTGAAGTGGGATCAACCCAGCCCCACGGTCGCCTACGGCCACCGTGAAATCCACGTGCATCCCTCTGGACGGCGGCGCCTCAGCATTTACGAGGCGATGCTTCTCCAGGGCTTCCCGGACGAGTTCGTTCTGGAAGGAAACCTGTCCGCACAAGTCGAACAGGTCTCCAACGCGGTCCCGCCTCCCCTAGCCCGCTCTCTAGCCACAGCTATCAAGGAGGCACTGCAGGAACTAGGAGAACGTTGAGAAGTATCCCAACGTAGGATCCGTGAAGGTTCCGATGACCAGTCCGCGATCCAGGAAGCGGTTGAACTCCTCGCAGCTGGTCTCCGGCAGTAACGCGCAGCCGTGGCAGGCGGCCAGGTTGCAGGAGTCCGGTCCTTGCCCCTGCTCGCCCGCTTCCATGCAGACGGGGTCGGTGGAGCACCAGCGGGCACCGGAGACGGCGGAGACGAACACCGCTCGTAGATTGTCGGGCCGTGCCATGCGCACGAGGCCACCCATGGTGCCCTCGGAGTCGCCAGCCGCGGTGTAGATGAGGAGTCCCGCCATCTCCCGCTCGGCATTAGTCGAAACGTAGAGGCGTTCACGGAGCGACGCGGAACTGTACCCGCAGGTGAAAACAAGCTCATTGATAAGCAGGTGCCCCAGTGTGTGCAGCAGCACGAAACGGGGGGTGAGCGCACGGCCCTGGCCACCACGCCGAGCGGTGAACTTCCCGTACTGGTCAGTGATCCTCTGGGCCCGCGCTTGAACCTCGCGCCGGCTCTCCCAAGCAGCCAGCTGCGCCGGATCGAGCTCGAGGTAAATCCCCTCGCCCTTCACGACGTAGGCGGGCAGCCAGTCTTGGCCGGACGGCAGCGGTTCCCGCCGCAGGAGGGCCTTGCCCGCACTGAGTTTCAGAACATCGTCGTAGACCCGGGTGAAACCCCTCAGTGCTCTGGTCTCACGGAGCACATCGACCGAGCGCACCCGTTCCAAGTGGGAGCTGAGATCGGTGTGGAGACCGGGATCGGTTGCGGTCAAGTAGTCATCGATCGGGGTCTCTCGAATGAGTTGAAATTCCGGATAGCGCCATTCGTCGTTTCCGGTGAGGAATTCGGCATCGGATTCCTCATCTGATTCGTTCCCTTCGTCCCCACTGCCAACGAGGTCGCGATAACCCGCGATGAGTTCTTCGTCTGGAATTGGACCGAAGAGTTCCGGAGGCACATTCTCGCGAAGCTGGCTACGCAGAATCCCAGCCTCAAGGTCTACGCCGAATATGTTGTGCAGGGTGCGCATCGTGGCACTGACCGCCGGGTGGCGCATCAGGTCGTGCATTTCGGCACTGACAGAACCTTCCTTCCAGGGAAGATAGATAGACGACTCGACCTTTGGAAAGTAGATATTGCCGGCACCGCGTAGAGCACCGCGCATTGGCAGACCGCAGGCTCCTTCGTCTTCGGCAAGCCAGGGGCGGGCACCAGAGCAGAGGTAGGGGTCGTCGGGTGACGACA
>ERZ772993.89-NODE-89-length-47091-cov-34.732056_pt1 | contig 47091 bp, 35 predicted proteins | sample MGYA00580670_ERZ772993 | MGnify/ENA primary metagenome ERZ772993 (study PRJEB29015, sample SAMEA2737936) | human oral metagenome | biome: human oral; feature: human-associated habitat; material: dental | place: China | collected 2136 ... | reverse complement strand
ACCGTCCTCGACGAACGCACCGATGCGCTCAGAGGCGAGGACGTGTACTCCATCGTCTACACCTCCGGCACGACCGGCAGACCCAAGGGCGTGGAGATCACCCACCGGATGGCCGCGGGCCTGGGCTGGAACGGCGTGCGGTGGCTGCCCGATCTACTTCTGGCCCCCAGCACCCGCCTTCTGCTCTTCTTGCCCCTGGCGCACTCCTATGCGCGGTTCCTCCAAATCCTGGCGCTGGCGGGCAACGGCGTGCTCGGACACACCCCGGACGTCGCTACGCTTCTGCCCGACCTGGCTGCCTTCGCCCCCACCTACATCCTGGCGGTTCCCCGCGTCCTGGAGAAGATCTACAACGCCGCCGATGCCAAGGCAGGCAGCGGCGTGAAGCTCAAGACCTTCCGCTGGGCCGCCAAGGTCGCCATCGAGTACTCCCGGGCCCTGGACACCTCCGAGGGTCCCTCCCCCAGGCTGGTGGCCGCCCACGCCCTGGCCGACCGTCTCGTCTACCGCACCATCCGGGCCCTGCTGGGCCCCAACGCCCGCTACGCGATCTCCGGGGGCGGCCCCCTGGGGCCGCGTCTGGGCCACTTCTACCGGGGCGTGGGGATCATCATCCTGGAAGGATACGGCTTGACCGAGACCATCGGCCCGACCAGCGTCAATCTGGACACCCTCAACAAGATCGGCACGGTGGGTCCGCCCGTATGCGGCAACAGTGTGCGCATGGGAGCCGACGGCGAACTGGAGGTCACCGGCCTGGGAGTCTTCCCCCGCTACCACAACAACCCCGAGGCCACGGCCGAGGCCTTCACGTCGGACGGCTGGTTCCGCACCGGCGATATGGGCTCGATCGACTCCGACGGCTGGATCACCATCAACGGTCGCAAGAAGGAGCTCATCGTGACGGCGGGCGGCAAGAACGTCGCCCCCGCCGTCCTCGAGGACCGCCTGCGCGGCCACCCCCTGGTCAGCCAGGTCCTCGTCATCGGCGACGGAGAACCCTTCATCTCCGCTCTAGTCACTCTGGACGCGGAGATGCTGCCGGGCTGGCTGCACAACCACGGTCTGCCGGAGATGAGCGTCGTCGAGGCGTCGACCAACCCGCAGGTACTGGCCGCTCTCGATCGGGCGGTGGCGCGCACCAACCGCGCAGTCTCCCGCGCCGAGTCGATCCGCGCCTTCCGAGTGCTCACCAACGACTTCACCCAGGCCAACGGCCTGCTCACCCCGTCACTGAAAGTCAAACGCAACCAGGTCATGAAGGAGTACGCCGGGACGATCGCCGACATCTACGCCTCGACGAGGAAGGGACCGCAGGAGTGAGCACCGCGCCGATCTCCCCCGGACGTCCAACGTCCCCGGACTCCGCACCGGCCCACGAATTCTCCGCCCCGCTGCTCGTTCCCACCCGCGCGGGCATGACCGGCCCGTGGGCGCTGGCCGAGCGGGCGCGCCGCAACCCGGATGGCGCCCTCATCGCGCGCAAGGCGTCTCTGGGTCGCTCCTGGCGGGACATGAGCGCGACCGCCTTCCGCACCCAGGTCCGAGAGGTCGCTGCCGGTCTCGTGGCGCGTGGTCTGATGCCCGGTGACGCCGTCGGCATCATGGCCCGCACCTCCTACGAGTGGACGCTGCTGGACTTCGCGGCCTGGGAGGCGGGGCTCGTCGTCGTCCCCGTCTACGAAACCTCCTCGGCGGAGCAGGCCCGCTGGATCCTCACGGACGCCGGCGTGCGTCTGGTCGTCGTCGAGGACGCGACCATGGAGACGATGCTGACCTCGTTGACGGGTACAGCGCCCGAGCTGGCGGACCTCCACGTGCTATCCATCGCCAGAGGGGCACTGACCGACCTCGTCATGGACGGCAAGGACATCGACGCAGCCGACCTCGATCGCCGGACCGCCCGCCTGACCAGCGCCGATCCGGCCACCATCGTCTACACCTCGGGAACGACCGGGCGTCCCAAGGGCGCCGAGCTCACCCACGGCAACCTCATCCACCTGGCCGTCAACGCCTGCGCCCATTTGCCGGAATTCCTCCAGGCCGAGCAGGTGCGCACTCTGCTCTTCCTGCCACTGGCGCACGTCCTGGGCCGCTTCATCGAACTGCTGGTCGTCTGTTCCCCGCGCGGGGTGCTCGGGCACACCCCGGACGTGAAGAATCTGGTGACCGATCTGTCCACCTTTCGGCCCACCTTCGTCACGGCGGTTCCACGCATCTTCGAGAAGATCTACAACGCCGCCGACGCCCGGTCGACCGGTCCGAAGCGGAAGATCTTCCGCATGGCCGCCGAAACAGCGATCGCCTACTCGCGCGCCCTGGACGCCCCGGGCGGGCCGCGCCGGACGCTGCGAGCCGAACGGGCCATCTTCGACCGTCTGGTCTTCTCCGCCCTGCGGGACCTGTTGGGGGGCCGGGTCACCCACGTCATCTCCGGCGGCGGTCCGCTGGGCGAGCGCCTGGGCCACTTCTACCGGGGCGCCGGGGTGACGGTACTGGAGGGCTATGGACTGACTGAGACATCCGCTCCCTGCACGGTCAATCGGCCGGCCGCCACACTCATCGGCACCGTCGGGCAGCCTTTGCCGGGCACTGCGGTGCGCCTGGACGACGACGGGGAGATCCTCCTCGAGGGAATCGGCGTTCTCGGCCGCTACCGCAACAACCCCGAGGCCACCGCCGAGGCCTTCACGCCGGACGGCTGGCTACGAACCGGCGACCTCGGCTCCTTCACCGCCGAGGGCTTCCTGCGGATCACAGGCCGCAAGAAGGAGATCATCGTGACAGCGGGCGGCAAGAACGTCGCCCCCGCCGCTCTCGAGGACCGTCTGCGCAGCCACCCCCTGGTCAGCCAGGTCCTGGTGGTGGGGGACGCGCGCCCCTGCGTCGGCGCTCTGATCACCCTGGACGCGGAGATGCTCTCGGGCTGGCTCGCCGGCCATGGGCTGGAGGACATGGACCCGGTCGAGGCCGCTCGGGACCCGCGGGTACGCTCCGCGCTGGAACGGGCAGTCAGTCGAGCGAACCGAGCGGTCTCGCGGGCCGAGTCGATCCGCACCTTCACGGTGCTGCCCGGCGATTTCACGGTCGCCAACGGTCTGCTCACGCCCTCGCTCAAGGTCCGACGGGCTCAGGCTCTGGACCGCTTCGCCGACCAGATCGACGCCCTCTACACTCGCGCGATCTCTTGATGTCCAGCCGGCCGGCGGCCCGAACCCGGCGTCAGTAACTACTGACAGGGCTCGGTCAGCGATCGGTCAACTCGTCGCGGATGGCCTCGTGATGGCGGATGACCTCGTCGACGATGAAGGAGAAGAACGACTCTGCGAAGATCGGATCGAGCCCGGAGTCGGCGGCCAGAGAGCGTAAGCGCGCCACCTGACGTTCTTCGCGGGCCGGATCCGACGGCGGCAGATCAAGCTCGGCCTTGAGCACACCCACCTGCTGGGTGCACCGGAAACGCTCGGCAAGAAGGTGGACGAGCGCGGCATCCAGGTTGTCGATCGTAACGCGGTAGGCGGCCAGCCGGGGTGGAACGCCCGGCCGGCCTTGTTCAACAGCCTCCGGCCTCGGCGAGGTCGAGCCGCCGGCGGCACCGCCTCCGTCGGCGGCACCGGCGGGCGGGACGGAGCTCATGCGGTCCGGCTCCGCTCCCCCTTGTAGGCGGCGGCCAGCGTCCCCGACCCGGCCTCGTAGCGGGGTCGGCCGGTCCCGCGCACGGCATCGGCGTCGACGACGACCCGGCCGATCTCCGGCATGGAGGGCACCTCGAACATGGCGTCGCCCAGAACCTCCTCAGCGATGCTGGTCAGCCCGCGCGCCCCGGTCTTGCGCTCCAGGGCCAGAGAGGCGATAGCCTTAATGGCCTCATCAGTGAAGACGAGCTCAACGCCGTCGAGGCTGAAGAGGTACTCGTACTGGGAGACGAGCGCGTTCTTGGGCTCGGTCATTACACGAACGAGCTCGGGAACGCCCAGGTCCTGGACGGTGGCGATGACGGGAAGGCGCCCGATGAACTCAGGGATGAGGCCGAACTTGTGGAGGTCCTCAGGACGCACCGGCGAGGCGAACACGTCCCGGCCGGCGTCCCTGGTCAACGTGGCGCCGAAGCCGACGAGCTGAGCGCCGACCTCCTTACGCTGGCGCTGGCGGACGATCTCCTCAATCCCGGCGAAGGCTCCGGCCGCGATGAACAGGATATTGGTGGTGTCGATCTCGAGGAACTCCTGGTGAGGGTGCTTACGCCCCCCGCCCGGAGGTACTGAGGCTGTGGTGCCCTCGATGATCTTGAGCAGGGCCTGCTGAACCCCCTCGCCGGAGACGTCGCGCGTAATCGACGGATTCTCGGCCTTGCGCCCGATCTTGTCGATCTCGTCGATGTAGATGATGCCCTTCTCTGCGCGCTTGACGTCACCATCAGCCGCCTGGATGAGCTTGAGGAGGATGTTCTCGACGTCCTCACCGACGTAACCGGCCTCCGTCAGAGCGGTCGCGTCCACGATGGCGAAGGGCACGTCGAGCAGGCGGGCCAGGGTGCGCGCCAGATGAGTCTTACCGGTGCCCGTGGGGCCTAGCAGGAGGATGTTCGACTTTCCAAGCTCCAGGCCATCGCCCTCGGCGACAGCCCGTTCGCGCACCTGGACGCGTTTGTAGTGGTTGTAGACGGCCACGCTCATGGCGCGCTTGGCGGTCTCCTGACCGATGACGTACTGGTTGAGAAAATCGAAGATCTCCTGCGGTTTAGGCAGTTCCAGGGGAACGCCCGCCCCGGAGTCGCCCAGCTCCTCGTCGACGATCTCGTTGCACAGCTCGATGCACTCGTCGCAGATGTAGACGCCCGGGCCGGCGATGAGTTTCTTGACCTGCTTCTGACTCTTTCCGCAGAAGGAGCACTTGAGAAGGTCGACACTTTCGGCGCTGCGTGCCACGTGGGGATCCTCCGTCTTGTCGAGTCGCTGCGGGCACGAGGCCCGACCCTGACGCCAGCCTACGGTGAAGGCGTCTCGACGAGGCCGGAGTACTCGGCGTGTCCGCGCGAAAGCGGGATGGGCATGGGGTGGAGTTGCACTCGTAGGCTAGCGCGCTTCCGCCGCGCGCGTCCCCCGATTCGGCCGAATTCAGGTCGAACCCAGACCGTTCTCAGGTCTCAGGCCGAGTGCGGCGGGGGAGAAGTCTTCCGGGAGGACAGCACCTGGTCGACGATGCCGTACTCCAGGGCCTGAGTCGCCGTCAGGACCTTGTCGCGCTCAAGATCGCCGTGGATGAGGTCGCGATCACGACCGGTATGAGCCGCCAGGGTGTCCTCGAGCCAGGCGCGCATGCGATCGATCTCGTCGGCGACGATCTCGATATCCGAGGCCTGCCCATGCATGCCCTCCATAGCGGGCTGATGGACGAGGACCCGGGCGTTGGGCAGGGCCAGGCGCTTACCGGGGCTGCCGGCGGCCAGCAGAACCGCAGCAGCGGAGGCGGCCTGCCCCAGGCACACTGTCTGCACCTGCGGCTTGATGTACTGCATAGTGTCGTAAATGGCCGTCAGCGCGGTGAAGGAGCCGCCGGGACTGTTGATGTACATCGTGATCAGCCCGTCCGGATCCTGGGACTCCAGGACCAGCAGCTGGGCCATGATGTCGTCGGCGGACGCATCATCGACCTGCACCCCCATGAAGACGATGCGATCCTCGAAGAGCTTGGCGTAGGGGTCCTGGCGCTTGAATCCGTAGGCTGTGCGCTCCTCGAACTGGGGCAGCACGTAGCGCGAGGTCGGCAGACCGGCGGAGGCGACGGTACCGAAGTCCGCAGCACCGAGCCGGCGAGCGGCGTCGAAGTAGGGGGAGTTCGTCATGTCAGTTGTCTCCGTTCTGAGCGCCGATCTCACGGCTCGAGGTCACGATGTGGTCGATGAAGCCGTAATCGAGGGCCTCGGAAGCGCTGAACCAGTGGTCGCGGTCGGAGTCCGCGGTGATCTCCTCCAGCGTGTGGCCCGTGTTGGCGGCCGTGATCTCGGCCAGCTCATGCTTCATCGCGATGATGAGGTCGGCATTGATGCGGATGTCCGTCGCGCTGCCGCCCGCGCCGCCGGAGGGCTGGTGCATGAGCACGCGGGCGTGCGGGGTGATGTACCGCTTGCCTTTGGCACCGGCGGTCAGAAGGAACTGGCCCATGGAGGCGGCCAGACCGGTGGCCACGGTGACGACATCGGGCCGCACGTACTGCATCGTGTCGTAGATGGCCATGCCGGCGGTCACGGACCCGCCGGGGCTGTTGATGTACAGGTAGATGTCCTCATCCGGATCCTCGGCCGCGAGGAGCAGCATCTGGGCGCAGATGGCGTTGGCGTTCTCATCACGAACCTCGGAGCCGAGCCAGATGATCCGCTCCTTCAGGAGCCGGTTGTAGATGGAGTCGGTCAGGCCGAGACCTGTTCCGGGACCCTGGCCCTCGGCCACGGGCACGGCGGGTATCGCCGGCGAAGTCAGCTCACTCACGTCAGTCCTCTCATGTTCGGTGCTGCCAACGCTAACGCCGTCACCCCAGGCCTCATGCCCGCGATCGGGCGCTTTCGCTCACGGCACAGGTCCAGCGCCCCGTGATGCGAGGGCATCCGTGCCACACGACGGTGAGAGACCGTGAGGAAGCGCACCCGCCCCAGGGCGAGCGAGTAAGTTAGGGTTTCCTCACCTCATCATCAATGATGATCAACGGTCTGAGGAGGAGCCATTGCTATCCGCTTCCGCACCGCACGCCTCAACCGACGACCATGGCGCCCGCACCGGCCCTGAGGCCTCCCGCATGCAGGGCCAGTGGTTGCTCGCCCGTCTCGGCAAGCGCGTCCTGCGCCCCGGAGGCCTCGGCCTGACCCGCCGACTGCTGACCGTCGCCCCCGCGCACGGCGGGCGCGTCGTCGAGCTCGGTCCCGGCGTCGGCCGCACCGCTGAACTGCCACCGGCCTTCCACCCGTCCTCCTGCACGGCGGTCGACCCCGACCCCGGGGGGCGCGAGCGGGTCACCGCGATCCTCGAGGGGCACCCGGAGGCCGGCTCCGTCGTCGCCGACGCCGCCGCCACGCCTCTGCCGGACGCAAGCGCCGACCTGGTCGTCGGCGAAGCCATGCTCACCATCCAGTCGAGCGAGCACAAGCGCGAGATCATCGCCGAGGTTGCGCGCGTCCCGGCTCCGGGGGACCGCTACGTCATTCATGAGCCGGCGCTGCGGGACGACCGCTCGCCCGAGGAGCTGAAAGCGGTCCGCCAGAACATTTCCCGCACGATCATGGTCGGCGCTCGTCCACTGCCGCAATCCAGCTGGAAGGAGCTGCTGACCGGCGCGGGTCTCATGGTCAAGTGGACCGGGAGCGTCTCCATGCATCTGCTCGAGCCCCGCCGCATCGTCGAGGACGAGGGGCTCCTCGGCGCCATCCGCTCCTGGCGAGCCGTGCGCCGCACACCCGGGGCGCGCGAGAGGGTGCGGGCCATGAGGCAGAACTCCCGTCTGCAGGGGCGGATGCTCAGCGCCGTCGGCATCGTGGCACGCAAGCCCACCCAATGACGCCCCGCGACATGGCGGGCGAGACCGCCAACCTGGTTCTCGACCACCTCACCATGGTGCGCCGCGGACTCACGCTCGTCGATGATCTATCGCTATCCGTCGGTCCCGGTCGGACCCTGGCCATCACGGGCCCCTCGGGCGCGGGCAAGACGACGCTCCTGCGCGCCGTCTCAGGCCTGTCCCCCGCCGACTCCGGCACCGTCACCCGCCCGCAGGGCCGCGTCGCCCAGGTCTTCCAGGAACCCCGGCTCCTGCCCTGGTACTCCGCGCACCGCAATATCTCACTCATCATGGACGGACCGGCACCGAATCTGACGGCGATGCAGTGGCTCGAACGCGTCGGCCTGGCGGACGCGAGCCACCTGCCTCCGGGGCGCATGTCCGGCGGCATGCGTCAGCGCGTGGCCATCGCCCGGGCGCTGGCCGCCGCCCCGAGCCTCCTGCTCGTCGACGAGCCCTTCTCGGCTCTAGACCGTCCGTTGGCCGCGGCCCTGCGAGGCGACCTCATCAGGCTCCTCGCCGACCAGGACGTGGTAACCGTCTGGGTGACGCACGACCCCGGAGAGGCCGAGGAGGTCTCCCACCTCCATCTGCATCTGGACGGTCCACCCGGGACCTGGCGTCTGACCGGCTGAGAACCACTACGACCACCCGCGTCCCCGCCCCATCAGCACTCTTCGTGAAAGGACCGCATGATCAAGCGCCGCTCTCTTCTCGCCCTGACCGGACTCGACCTGCTGACCTCGGCGGTCCTGGCCGCCTGCTCGCCGAAGGGCGGAAGGGCCTCCGCCGACGCCACGGGCTCCCAGTTCCTCGACGCACTGCACGTCCACACGCCCACGACCCTCGCCTACGCTGCGCCCATGACATCCTTCGGCACCTACGGCTACCTCGACGCCCTCGTCGGGGAGGTCACGAAGGACAATTGGGCCAGCGTCGACGTGCTCAAGTCGCTGCTCCTCAACGGGGAGACCGACCTGGCCGCGGTCCCCTCCTATGTCCCCGCGAACCTGTTCAGCAAGGGCGTCGATGTGCGGCTGCTGGCCATACAGGTGTGGGGCATGCAGTACGTCATCGGCCCCGTCGGCTCGGCCGAGCAGGGTCTGGAGGCGCTGCGGGGCAAGACCGTCGGCGTGCCCATGCCGGGCAACATGCCCGACCTCATCTTCCGCTACCTGCTGGGGCAGAAGGGCTGGAACGTCGATACCGACCTGACCATCCAGTCCTACACCGATGGCCAGGAAGCTCTGGGCGCCCTGCTCACCGGCACCGTCGAGTACTGCGTCCTGCCCGAGCATCCGGCGAGCATGTCCCTGGCCAGGGCCCAGCAGCAGGGGAAGAGCCTGGAGCGGACCGTCAACCTCCAGGAGGTGTGGGCCTCGGTCACCGGAGGCGAGGCGCGGTTCCCCATGGCCGGCCTGGCCATGCCGACAGCCCTCGCCGACCGTTCCGACCTCGTCGGCGCCATCCTCAGCGAGCTGGAAGCCGCCGTCGACGACGTCAACGCCATGTCGGAGGAGACGGTGGACGCGATCTCGAGCGTCAACGAGGTACCCGCAGATGTCGTCAAAGAAGTCATTCCGCGCTTGCAGCTTCAGATCGTCTCCGGCGCGGACGCCAAAGACGAGCTGGAGGACTTCTACACGAGGCTGGCCACTCTCAACCCCGACATCATCGGCGGATCCCTGCCGGCCGGGGACCTCTACATCTCGGATCCCCGCTGATGCTCGGCATGCGCCCTGCAGCTCGACGACTGCGCTCCCCCCTACTGTGGTGGACCGGTGTCGCGCTGGCGATCCTCATCTGGCATCTGGTGGCCCGATCCCAACCCGAGTACGTACTGCCGGGTCCGCAGACCACGTGGAAGGCTCTGGTCGGCCTCATACGCCACGACGAGCTCGGTGGCGCGCTCCTGCTGACCATCGAGCGAGGCGCCATCGGGCTCATGTTCTCCTGCCTAATCGGAATGCCGCTGGGATGGGCGATGGGCACATGGCCATGGATCAGTGAACTGCTGGACTCGTGGGTGCAGGTGCTCATGTCCATCCCACCGATCATCATCGTCGTGGTCGGCATGATCTGGCTCGGACCCACCGCTGGAGTCGTCGTCCTCGTGGTCGCCCTGGTGACCCTGCCCCTGTTGACGACCACCGTGCGCGATGCCGTGACGGGAGTTGACATCGATCTGCTGGACATGGCGAGGGTCTTCGCCCGGAGCCGGGCGTGGACGGCACGCAGAATCATCCTGCCCGCGGTCGCTCCCCCGGTACTCTCAGCGGTGACCGTAGCTGTCGGCCAATCGGTGCGGGTCACCGTCATGTCCGAACTGCTCAGCACGGCGACGGGTCTGGGCGCACAGGTCCAGCAGGCGCGCACCAACCTGGAGACCGCCGATGTGTTCGCCCTGTCCGCCGTCATGGCGACACTCACGCTCGCCCTCGAGCTGTTCCTCCTGGGACCGCTCCGCCGCCGGTTGGCCCGCCCTCCGTCCTGAACGACGACGGCGCACCGGCCACCAGGCCACCATCACATCCGAGAACACACGAAAGGAATATCATGCCCACTACCCCCGTGAACGAGTCCCTTTTCCGCCTCGGCCTGAACGATGCGCTGCCGATCAGCGAGGAAGCGACGACTTCGCGTGTTGTGGTCAACAACGACGTGCTGCGCACCGTCATCTTCACCTTCGACGCCGGCCAGATGCTCACCGAGCACGCTTCCACCAAGGCGGTCGTTGTCACCCTCCTGGAGGGCGAGATGGACTTCTCCATCGGCGAGCGCAACGAACGCATGAAGGCCGGCGATGTCATCTACCTGGCCCCGAACGACCGGCACGCCCTGACCGCGGTGACCCCCTGCCGCATGGAACTCGTCATGGTCGACGTCAACAGCGGGGCCTGAGCCCCTGCGCCCCGTCCTCCCCGCGAGATCGATCCGAATTGGTTCACGTCGCTCCGGGTGACATGCCGGACGGACCGCTGTCTCACCCCGAGAGGCGGTCCGCCCGGTGTTCAGTTCCTCACCCGTAAGGTCGATCGCCAAAATCCCCCGAACACGTCGTTCGCCTCTGCTCTGATGGAGCGGCGAGGCCCTCGTACGGGCCCGGCCGCTCACCGCCTCTGGCTCTTCATGTCCAAATCTGCCGCAAAGACCGACCAGCTGCCGAGCCAGGTGGAGACAATCGTTGAGATTCCGGGGTTTCTTGCGATGCCTGCAACACTGCGAAAACCCCTTTGTGGCAGATTTGGACACCTCGTGCACACGAGACGGTCCCAAGCGCCTCAGACGTCCCACCAGACCTGTCTCCTCCGCTCACCGCCACAACTCACGCCTCGGCGCCGCGAAGCACGACGGCGGACAAAACGAAGAGGCGCAGGGACAGCGGCGGCCCCAGGCCACGTCCGCCACCCGGGCGGCCACAGGCCCAGGCCGATGACGCCGGCCAGGGGCGAGCGGCGCAGCGTCCGACGCGCGGATCTCAGCTCACTCGGGGCTCTGAGGGCTCTCAGCGGAAGCGACGGAGTCAGCACTTCCGGCGGAGGTCGCACTCTCAGTGCTCTCAGCGCTTCCGGCATCCGCATCGATCGGGGAGGAGCCCGTCTCGCCGGCCTCATCGGCGTCTGCGGCAGTCTGAGCGTCGAGCTCGTCGGAGCCGATAAACTCGGTCAGATCGAGGATCCGACCGGTGGAGTCCCTGACGGTCACCTGACGCAGGGCCATAGCCAACGACTTGTTGCGGGCGATCTCGGAAATGAAGGTCGGGATCTGACCGGCCTTCTGGGCTCCCTGAATGAACTGGGAGGGCTCCATGCCGTACTGCTGGGCCATCTGGACGAGGAAGTCGATGAGCTCGTCCTGGCTCACACCAACCTCCAGGCTCTCCGCCAGGGTGTCGAGAATGATCTGGTTGCGCACGCCATCGGTGATCTCGTCGCGGATCTCACCGGCGTGCTCGTCGTCCTCAGGCTTGCCCTCGGCGGTCAGATGCTGCTTGATCTCGTTGTCGACGACATCGGTGGGGACCTCGAAGGACACCTGCTCGCGCAGGTGCTCCAGGAGGGCGTCGCGGGCGGCGACGGCCTGGTCGCCGGCTCTGCGCTCGGCCACCTGCCTGCGCAAGTCCTCGCGCAGCTCATCGATCGTGTCGAACTCGGAGGCGAGCTCGGCGAACTCGTCGTCGGCCTCGGGCAGCTCGCGCTGCTTGACAGCGGTGGCGGTAACAGTGACCTCAGCCTCCTCACCCTTGTGCTCGCCACCGGCCAGTGCGGTCGTGAAGGTGATGGACTCATCAGCTTTCAATCCGCGCAGGGCGTCGTCCAGGCCGTCGAGCATGTTGCCCTTGCCAATCTCATAGGAGACGCCGGCCACTGAATCGACCTCCTCATCATCGATGACGGCCTTGAGATCGATGGTGACGAAATCCCCGGTTTCGGCCTCACGCTCGACCGATTTCAAAGAGCCGAAACGGGCACGCAGGCTCTCCAGCTCGCCGTCGACGTCCTGGTCGGTCACCTCGACGGCATCAACACCCACCTCGGTGCCGGCCAAGTCGGGCAGGTCGAAGACGGGTCGAACGGTGACCTCGGCGGTAAAGCCGAGCTGACCGCCCTGGGCGCCGGTGACATTGGGCAATTCGGTGACCGAGACCTCCGGCTGAGCCATGGGGACGCGCTCCGTCTCAGAAAGAGCGTCGCGGTAGAGGTCCGGGAGCCTGTTGTTGACGGCCTCCTGGATGACCGAGGCACGGCCCACACGCTGGTCGATGACCGGGGCCGGGACATGGCCGCGGCGGAATCCGGGCACCTGGATCTGAGAGCCGATCTCCTTGTAGGCGGCGTCGAGGCTGGGCTTGAACTCCTCGTAGGGGACCTCCACGATCAGCTTGATGCGCGTGGGGTCAAGGTTCTCGACAGTGCTCTTCACGGGGGTCTGCTCCGATGCGGGGTGCTGGTAGATGCATGTGCGGGGCGAGGACCGCCCCGCCACGGACGCCGACGGGCGGCGCCAATCCGTGCCATCCTAGGGCACGGTCGCAGCGGTGCGAAAAATGACGCTCAGCACATAATGGCTGCGCCGACGGGATCACTCGCGCCACGCGCTCGGACCGGTCGCCAGCGGCACAGTGCGTCCGGCCACGACCTTGCCCAGAAGGCGGCGGGGCGTCTCGGCCACCGCATCCACGGCGACGGTCACCCGTTCATGAACCTCGCGGGCCTCAGCGTCATCGACCCCGGTGAAGCGCACGGTCACGTGCGGCTCACCGGCGACGATGCCGACCTGGAAAGCCTCCAGTGTCGTCGTGGCCTCGACGGCGGCGCGAGCAGCGTCCTCAACGTCGCCCGGTGATCGGCCGGGGCGCAGGGCGGCGACCGTCAGAACCGTTCGATAGGAGGGCACGACCCCACCGTAGCCGAACGGAGGCCGCCCCGCGGTCCCCGGTCACGGGCGAGTCAGACAATGCCCAACGGTGCGCCGGGTGTGAAGCCCGGGAAGACCTCCGCGAGGTTGTCCCCGTTGCCGAGCCTGGTGCTCACGATCTCGCTGAGCGCCTGGCGGTAGTCCAGCGTGATCGGCACATCGCCCAGCGAGAGGTTGCCCGCATCCAGACTCGGCACCGTGCCGAGCACACGGCCGCCCTTGATACCGCCTCCGAGCACGAACATGGTGTTGCCCTGGCCGTGATCGGTGCCCGCGCTGCCGTTCTCAGCCACGCGCCGGCCGAACTCACTCATGGTGACCACGGTGGTGGTCGCCCACCGGTCCCCCAGGTCCGTGCGGAAGGCGGCCAGCCCCTCGGCGAAGTCGCGCGCCCGTCGGGAGAACCACGCCTGCTCATCGGTGGCGGCGCCGAGCCCCGCGTGCATGTCCCAGTCGCCGATGTCGATGCAGGCGACCTCCACCCCGACGTCGGCCTTGGCCAGGCGGGCGATCTCGGACAGCCCGCGCCCCCATGTGGAGTCGGGATAGGTCTCCGGGGCGCCGGGCTGGTCCGCGCGGACCTGCTGAAGCACGGTGGCGGCGTCGAAGGTGGCGGCCGCCGTCTCTTGCACCTGACCGCCGGCGCCGCCGTACATCTCCTCCAGCGCCGTCTGAACGCGCGACTTGACCTGACTCGAGCTCCACACGGCCAGGTCGAAGGAATCGATGGAGGATACCGCGAGGGTGTCCATGGCGTTGGTGGCCAGCGAGAAGACCGTCGAACCGCCGACGGTCACGCCCCGGAACGTGCCGGTGTCCGCCGAGCTCGTCTGGAGATGGCGTCCGAGCCAGCCGGTGCGCACCGACGCCGGGGCGGCACGCTCGACGGTCACCTGATCCACGAAGTGGGAACGGGTGACATCCGGGGAACCCGATCCCTGGATGATCGCGAGCTGCCCTGCGTCCCAGATGGGCTTGAGAGCCCTCATGTGAGTGCTCAAGCCCCAGGTCCCATCCAACGGGACGGTCTGCTCGGCCCCGACCGCGATCGTGGAGCGGGCTGCGTAGTAGGCGGGATCGTTGATCGGCACGATGGCCGAAAGACCATCGAAGCCCCCGCGCATGAATACGCACACGAGCAGCTCGCGGGAGGCGGCGCCCTCGGCGGGAGCCGCGAAGGAGTAGCGGGGCATCGCAGTCGCCGTCAGCAGCGCCCCGAAGCCCGCTGCGGCCCCGCCCAGAATATGACGGCGCTTGACGAGGCGGGGTCCGCCCTCGACGTGCTCGACCTCGGTGAGCTCGGGCAGGTCGTAGTTCTCGGTGATGTAGCCGTCGGCCTCACAACCGGTCATGTGGCGGGTCACGCCGTCGACCCTCACCAGCAGCGCATCCTGCGACTGGTCGTGATGGTGCATGGGCGTGACGACGTCCTCTCGCATGAGGGCGGTGCCCTGGACGAAACGGGTCTTCTTGGACTCGGCCATCGTTGCTCCTTACCTCTTGCTTCAACGCAGGAAACCGTAGGGGCTGGCGAAGCACAGGCGGACGGCCTCCATGACGTCGTTGTCGATGCCGTCGCCGGCCACCGTCCACTCCTCCGCACTCCCCGAGGAGGGGGCGCCGGCCAGGACGGAGGCGACCGCCTCGAGATGGGAATCGGGCCAGGCGTAGCCGGTCAGGTGCCAGGAGATCCGGGCGGCGGTCTCCACGGCGTTCGCCCCGGCCTCCACGTCGAGCACCGTGACCCAGTCGGTGCGGCCCGACTCCTTCTCGTCGCCGATAACGGCGTTCTGGGTTGCGTTCCACAGGTTCATCATGCGGCTGGTCGACATCCAATACTCCGCGGTGTCCGGGTAGCCGTCCACCGTGGCGTACATGCGGGGATCCTGCCCAGCATCCTTGACGAGCCAGCCGTAGACGCCCGTGTTGTAGGGCTCGTCGCCGTCGTCGCGGCCGCGCGGGGTCAGCGATTGGGGGTGGGCCGCACGAGCGACGGTCATGACGAGCTCGATGGGCCGGCGCCATTTCCTGCCGACCGAGGCCTGGAAATCGGAGTGGGTCAGAGCGGCGCGGACAGCCGGAGCGATCCGGGTGTCATTATCCAGGTAGGCCTGGGCGATGTGATCGACGACGGCCTGACTCGGCTCATCCTCGATGTAACGACGAGCAATGCGAGTGGCCAACCGCTGGGCGGTGGCCGGGTGGGCGCACAGGTACTCGACATAGCGCTTGAGCAGGTCGGGTCCTCGGGCCGCATCGTCATTCTCGTCGTGGAAGTCGAGAACATCGACCGGTCCGGTGGCGTGCTGCTCCGAGCGGTAGACGTAGCTCAGGGTCTCCCAGTCCTTGCCGTGGCCGGTCAGGAGCCTCGTGGATCCCTTGACATCGTCCTCGCTATAGGTGTCACGGCCCACGGTGTAGAGCTCGAGGAGCTCACGACCCAGGTTCTCATTGGGACTGTCCCTGGTGGATTCGACATTGTCGAGCTCCTCCAGCAGGGCGACATCGGTCAGGGCGGCGTGCAGGAAATCGGCGTAGCGCCCCAGGGCGTGCTTGCGCAGAGCGATGTCGAAGCCGGTGATGAAGGACTCGCCCTTGCCTCGCAGGGGCACGTAAACGTGATCGGCGAGCATCTCGACGATGGACTCGGCCAGGACCCTGTTGGAGAAGCGCAGTCGGGCCAGGATCGCGTTGGTCACGCTCGGCGAGGCCTTGTAGACCGCTCCGTTCGTGGGGCCGACGAGTTCGGGCGTGGTCATCTGCGACCAGGGGAAATAAGTGGAGACGATGTCCTCGGCGCGGGAGTCGTCGATGCTCTCGGGTGCCAATTGGGCGTCGAGCCACGCCTCGACCCCCATGCTCTCGATGTCGGCCGCGATCTCGGCGGTCGCCGCATCCGAGGCGCGCCGGGCCAGATGCCACGCCGGTGAGGTCCTGAGGGTAACGCCGGGCGCCAGATCGGTGGTGGCGGTCAAGGAGGCCTGCTGAGGCGCATGACTGTAGACCTCGGGAGGCGCGGGTGTCGCCGCGGCGGCGTCCCCCTGCGAGTCGCCGGACGACGACCCCGTGCCGTCGGTGCCATCCGCGAAACCGCCGGTCCGCTCAGCCACGTTGATCCCGTCGGCGGAAGGGTCCGGTGCCATCGCGCCGGTATCGCCCTCCGAGGTTCCTACGACCCGGGGCGAGGGCGCCTGCGAGGAGGCGACCTGCTGCGCGGAGGCCGGCGAGGAGAGCGCCCCGGGTCCGGACGCGATGCCGGCGGCGGACGCGGAGGGGCCGGGCGCGCCGGCGGATCCGCGCGCACCGCCCCCGATCCCGCCGTTCAGGGCGCTCGCCGCGGTGCCGACGGCGCCGAGGGCGGCGGCACCGGTCAACCATAAGATGCCACGGCGCCGAGTGGAGCCCGCTTCCTCCCTGTCCGCGCCCTCGGCGTGCGCATCGGCACTCGCCCGCGCGGTCCCCTCATCGGCCGTAGGGGTGCCGGAGAAGATGCCAGGGTCAGGTGAAGGAGTGGTCGAAGAGTCGTTGTCAGGGTGTGCTTGCATTGCGCCTTCCGGTCGCCGCACCGCGCTCGGGTGTCGACAGGACGGTTCTCAGGATGTGTCGATGTCCGCGGACTTCCGGTCGCCGGCCTGCTACCGACCGGCGACCATTCAACAGGGTAGCGTAGAGAACCGGTCTCAGCGAGAGGGTGAGGGCTCTGATCGATGAGAAAAGACTCATCGGTCGTCACGCCCCCAGCGGACCGCAGTCGCGCTCACGATCGCGGTTCCCGCCCTGCGCGGCGATGTTCCGCCCGATAACCTGAGGCCGGTCAGCATCGAGTCGCCTGTTGGGAGGTCCCGCCGATGAGCTCGTCCCCACCGGTGCGAGACGGCCCCGCACCGGTCCTGCGCCCCGTACAGCGACGGCTGCTGACCTCGCACAGTCTGGATCTGGTCTTCTTCGGCATCGCGCTGGTGTGCGTGACGCTGCTCGCGCTCGCGCTGGCTCGCCAGGGGTGGCGGCTGGCGCCTCAGCTCATCTACCTCGTGGGTTTCTGGCTGCTGACGTCCTACCTCGCCCTGCCCCGGGTGCACCGCATCCTCACCGCGATCTACGTGCCCGACTACTTCATCGGTCGAGCTCGCACCACCGATGGCATGCTCGGCGACCCGATCAATCTCGCCGCGCGCGGCAGTGAGAACGATGTGCACCGGGTCATGCAGGCGGCGAGCTGGACCCGGGCCGACCCTCTGCGCCTGGATACCTCGGTGCGGATCGTGCACGCGGCCCTAGCCAGGCGTTCGTATCCGGCGGCGCCGGTGAGCACACTCATGCTCTTCGGCCGACCGCAGGCCTTCGCCTACGAGCAGCAGGTGGCGGGGAACCCCTCCCGCCGCCACCACATCCGATTCTGGCCGGTGCCCGACGGCTGGCTCCTGCCCGGCGGAACGCCTGTCGACTGGCTCGCGGCCGGCACCTACGACCGCGCCGTCGGCCTGTCCCTGTTCACGGGGCAGGTCACTCACAAGGTCGCCGCCGATACTGACGTCGAACGGGACCACGTGCTGTCCACCGTACGGCGCGCCGTCCCCGCGGTCGGCGTCACGACGCTGAAACGCTTCTCCACCGGATACCATTCGCGCAACGGCGGTGGAGATGCCATCACCACGGACGGCAGCCTGCCGATCCTCGAGCTCGAGGAGACCGACCTCGACGACCTGCCCGCCTCCGTCGGCCCGAGTGCGGACGCTGGAGCACCGGCTCCCGACGACGACCTGGTGGTGGCGACGACGAAGGCGGCGCAACGAGCGGCCGCCCGTCCCATAGGGCTGGTCGGCGGTCTGCTGGCCATCGCGGTGGGCATCGCCCTGGACACGGTGAGCTATCTCCCGCACATCTCCCGCCTGGCCGCTCTGACGAGCACCGAACTCAACGACCTGCACGCCGCCGGGCGGCTCGATGGCGTCATCTGGGGCGTCCTGACCGCAGTCTACCTGGCCCTGGCGGCCCTGATCGCTCTCACCTTCCACGGCATCGGTCAGAGTCGTTTCACGCTGATGGGTGCGGTGTGTCTGCAGGTGATGGGGCAGCTGTGGCAGTGGATCGCGCTGCCGCCGGGCAGCCTGTCCTTCCCGGCTCTGCTGACGACGTCGATGTACGTGCTGGGTCTCTACGGCTTGAGCAGCCTCGCCGTCGCGCAGTGGTGTCAGGAGCGGGGGAAGGATCGCCGCAGGCGACGGACCTGAAGAACCCTGCGCGAAAGCCCGCCGAAACGAGGAAGCCAGGGTACCATCATAGTGATGTGTTGCACACACTTCGGCGCGGAGCCCGCCTCCGTGTCGCCGGAGCAATCCACGGAGACCCTATGACGGCCCTGACACAAGCCAGTGAATCCACCGCCTCGTCCACCGAATCCAAGCCCAAGATCCTCTTCCCGGGCGCCGCCACGCTCCTCATCGCGGTCATCGGGTGCTTCACCGCCTGGGGCATCGCCGCCGATCTGACGACCCCCATGGTCTCGGGTTTCAAGCGCATCTTCGATATGTCCTCGTTCCAGGCGTCCCTGGTCCAGATGGCGTACTACGGCGCATACTTCCTCCTCGCCATCCCCGCCGCCTTCATCAACTCCAGGTGGGGCTACAAGGCGGGGATGGTCTCGGGCCTGGCTCTCGCCTCGCTGGGCGCTTTCGGATTCTGGCCCGCCTCCCGGGTGATGACCTACGGCGCCTTCCTCGCCGCCCTGTTCGCCATCGCCGCCGGGTGCTCCCTGCTGGAGACCTCCGCCAGCCCCTACGTCATCTCCCTGGGACCGGAGCAGACGGCTACGCGACGCCTCAATCTCGCTCAGGCGTTCAACCCGTTGGGGACCAATATCGGAGTTCTCATCGCCTCGACTCTCATTCTCCCCAGGCTCGACACTCCGGTGAATCTCGCCGATGTCAGCGCCGAGACGGAGCGGCAGATCCGCGCCGAACAGTTGCGCGCCGTCACCGGCCCCTATATCGGGCTGGGGATTCTGCTGGCCGTCATCCTCGTGATCATCTTCATCCAGAAGGCGCCGCCCGCAGCCTCCTCGTCCGAGGAGACGACCACGACGAGGCCCGCCAACCCGGCGGCCATCTTGTGGCGCTCGAAGAGGTACCGCTACGGCGTCCCCGCCCAGTTCTTCAACGTGGCCGCCCAGGTGTGCTGCTGGACGTACATCATCCAGTACACGCAGCAAGCGGTCGACGGCTCCCTGCAGCTGGGGTCGCAAATGCTCCAGATCAGCCTCATCATCTTCCTCATCGCCCGCTTCGTCATGACCGCCGTCATCGCGCGCATCCGGGCGACCAAGGTCATGACGGCCCTCGGCACGCTCGCCGTCTGCCTGTGCATCTACGCCGCGCTCCGTCCGGACTTCACCGGGGTCATCGCTGTTATCGCCATCTCCTCGTGCCTATCCCTCATGTTCCCCACGATCTACGGGGTCGCCCTCGCAGGGCTCGGCGAGGCAACGAAGTTCGGCGCCGCTGGTCTGGTCATGGCGATCGTCGGCGGGGCGATCATGCCGATGGTCCAAGGAAAGGTGATGGACATGACGAGCGCGTCGACCTCCTTCGTGGTCCCCGCATTCTGCTTCGCCATGGTCACGCTCTATGCGATCTACGACCTGCGCGCACCCGTTCAGCGAGTAATCGCCACAACCTCGACAGAGACAGAGAGGAAGGCCCAGTGATGACCCCCCTGAAACAGCGCGTCGTCGCCCTTCTCACCGCTGCCATGACCGCCCTCGCCCTGACCGCATGCTCGCACGGATCCTCCCCCTCCGCGAGCGGATCCATCGACGTCCTGTCATGGTGGACGTCCGCCTCCGAGTCCTCCGCCTTCGACACTCTCATCGACCAGTACAAGAAGCGAAACGACGACGCCTCCGTCGACGAGATCGCCGTCACCGGAGGCGGGGGCTCCCAGGCCCATGTCACCCTGGCTTCGCGCCTCGCGCGGGGGGATGCCCCCGACGTCTGGCAGAGTCTTGTCGGCGGGAACATCGCGGCGTGGCGCAGCGCCGGCGCAGTCGGCGACATCTCCTCCCTCTTCTCCGACGACGTCAAGGCGCAGCTGCCCGAAGACATCCTCTCCTCGGTCTCGGTGGACGGGGCGCAGTACGCGGCGCCCCTGGCCGCGCATCGGGCGAACCTCCTCATGTTCAACAGCAATGTCCTGCGCAGCGCAGGTATCGCCGAACCCGATTCGGGTTACACCCTCAACCAGTTCCTGGCGGACCTCGACGCCCTTCAGGCGCAGGGAACGACCCCCTTGTGCATCGGCGGAGCCGACACCATCACTACGGCGGGACTCTTCGAGTCCGTTCTCCTGGCCACCATCGGTCAGGACGGTTGGGAGAAGATCGAGGCGGACCGCTTCGACTGGAACGGTCAGGAGGTCAAGGACGCCTTGGACACCTTCGGGCGCCTGATGGACCGCACCTCCGCGGATGACGCGTCCCGCACGTGGGATGAGGCCGCCGGCCGGCTGGCTGCCGGAGACTGCGGCTTCTACCAGATGAACGACAGCGCCCTGAGCGAGTCCGCCGCATCGAACGGTTCGGCCACCGGGAACGCGCCGGTGTCCTCGGTCGTCTTCCCCGGAACCGACGGTTCTTTCCTCATGGTCGTCGACTCCTTCGTCGCCTCCTCCTCGACGGACAACCAGAAGGGCGCGGACGCCTTCCTCTCCACTGTCCTCGATCCCGGAGCCCAGACCGCCGTTTGCGAGGTCAAGGGATGCGTGCCGGTGCGCAACGACGCGGACGTCTCCACCCTCTCCGCCTACCAGCAGCAGGCGTCGCAGGATCTGCGCAGTCAGACGATCCTCAACACGATCTCCTACGGGGAGGTGACCTCGCCGGCGATGCAGGACGGCTTCTTCCAGGCCGTCAAGAACTACATCTCCACCCGCGACTCCTCATCCTTCGGACGCATCCTCACAGATCGCGTCAACGAGGGGGAGGGCGGTCCCAACCACTGACCGCCGGGATTGGCTTGGGTCGGACGTTGTCCGGCCCAAGCCAATCCCGCCCGATCCCACGGCTAGGACCCGTTCAGGCGGAAGCGCGACGGAGTCGCTGCGAGAGGGAGGGCGCGTCAGGCGATCTGGTCGATGAAGGTGAGGACCGAGTGGGGCTCCTCGATGATCTCCTCCAGACGATCGTTGAAGGGGCCGCCGTAGGGCATACCCAGATGGGTATGGAAGGCGTCCTCATCGACGTAGGCCTCCATAACGAAGAACTTCGCGGGGTCGTCGCTGTGACGGTAGACGTCGAAGACGCGGTTGCCGGGCTCGCTGCGGACCTTGTCGGCGAAGCCGCAGATCATCTTGGCGACCTCGTCCTCGAAGCCGGGCTTGGCGGTGAACTGCGAGTGCAGGATCTTCATGGTTCCTCCTTCTGGCGTCACGTGCGACGCCGCCCCCATCTTATGGCGCGCATCACTCGCAGGTGCGGAGAACGGCGGCTGTTTACGGGGCCGCCGGGCGGACCGGGGAGCGGTCTTCCGTCCCGGGGCCGACGCCGGCGGAACGGCATGGGCCGGACGGTTGGTTCCGGACTGGTACCGGCGGGAGGCGCGGGCCGCACCCCAGCCGTCAACATGGGTTGACGGCAGTCGGCAACGTCAACGGAGGTTCGTTGAAGCGGGAAAGGTACGTTCACGATTCAGTCGAGACCGTCGACGAGGTCGGTCAGTTCCTCCCCTTCGCCGAGATCAGTCCAGGCCGTATGAGAGCAGGGTCCGATGGCTTGCGGGCCGGGGTGAGGCGGGGCCGCACTCCTTCAGCCGGCAGATGCCCGAGGAGATCAACCGGGTCCCGACCGACCACGCCGCCAACCTGCTGCTCGCCCCCGCGCAGGTGGCCGCCGGGCAGCACCGGCCCCTCGAGCTCACCGCCCATGCTCGCCCCTGCGCAGGTGGCCGCCGGGCTGGGCCTGGAAGCGGGCTCCTACTCGCCGGCCATGATCCACCGGGCGGAGAACACCGACGACGTCGACCGCCTGCGCCTGGTCCGGGACTCCCCGGCCGGGGTCAACCACCCGGTGGCGCTGCTGGCGCACCCGCGGCTGGTGGCCAGGTGCGCCGAGCACGAGAGCGAGCCGGCCGACCGCGGGGCGCTGCGCGCCCACCCGCTGCCGGCCTACCCGGGGTGGCGTCGTCTCGTGCTCATGCTGGCGGCAGAGCCATTGTGGGCGTAGAGTGTGGCAGGTCACCCCGCTGTGGTGCGGGTGGCTCTCGTCCTGTCCTGGTCTGGTCCCTGGGGGTTGTTGTGGGTTCGTGCAAGGATGATCTGGGGGCGTATAACGAGCCGGTGGTGTTTGACGACGCGACGGCGGATGCTCTGGTTACGGCGGCGTCGGGCTTGTCGTCGACGATCTCGACGATGGGGTCGGATGTGGGAGTGTGGGCGTCGACGGCGTCGGCTGATTTCGAGGGTCATTACGGGGACGTGTTCGACTCTGGCGCCAAGGCGGGCCAGGAGGACTGTACGAATATCTCGGCCGCTCTGGATGACCTGGTCAGTGAGGTGCGGGCGCTGAAGAGTGCGGCCGCGACTGAGCGGAGGCGTCGGGCGGTGGCCAAGGAGTGGGCGGACCGTCAGGACGAGGAGAACCTGTTCAAGCAGGGGTGGGACTGGTTGACCGACGGGGACAAGCCGCCTGCCGGCCCGGCTCCGGTACCGTTGCCCGAGCCTCATGAGCCGGTGGTCTCGACGTGGGCGGAGCCGGCGCCGGGGGCGGCTGGTGCGGTGTCGTCGGCCAGGCCGTCGGACCTGCGCACGTACGCCTCGAACCTATCGGGGGCCAGCGAGAACGTGTCCACGGGCAAGGGGAGGCTGGAGTCGGCGCTGGACTCGTTCGCGTCGTTGTGCTCGTGGTGCTCCGTGGACGCCTCGGGGATCACCAGCGCCCTGGCGTCATTCATCTCGAACAACTCTGGTGAGGTGACGTGGGTGGGGGCGGTCGCCTCCGCGTTCGAGGCCGCTGGTGGCGATGGGATCGTGAGCGTGTCGGACGCCGCGATGGAGGCCTCCCTGACGGCCCAGGGGGTTGTGGGTGGTCGCAGGCCGCTGGATGTGGCGTCCCCGCGGATCGCGGGGGACCCGCAGACCTCGGGGTACGCCGATGACCCGGTGAACACCACGACGGGCAACTTCGTGGAGCGTGAGGTGGACCTGGGCTTCACCGGCGGCCTGGCCTCGCTGGGGTTTGCGCGCACCTACAACTCGGTGCTGGACGGTGTGGGGGCCCTGGGGCCGGGGTGGGCCTCGTGCGCTGACGAGCGCCTGGTCCTGGACGAGGAGGGGGCGAGGTGGGTGCGCCCCTCAGGGCGGCACGTGGTCTTCCCCCGCCTGGGAACAGGCTGGGAGCGGGCCACGGGTGACGCCCTGTGGCTCGAGCACCTGAAGCCGGCCGACGACGGCACCAGCGACGCCGGTCGCGACGGCACCGGCGACGCTGCCGGCGCCGGCGGTGACGACGGCGGGCCAGGCGACGCCGCTGGGCCGGCCGGCGACGAGTGGCTGGTGGTGTCGGACAACGCCGGCGGCCGGTGGGTGTTCGACGCCTCGGGGCGCCTGGCATGGACGTGCACGGGGGCCGGGAGCCGGGTGGACTACGTCTGGCAGGCGGGGCGGCTGGTGGGCCTGGCCCATGAGCGCGGCGGGCGCGTCACCGTGGTGTGGGACCAGGAGGCCGACCGGATCGCGGGCCTGGAGGCCTCCGACGGGCGGCAGGTGTCGTACCGTTATGACGCCTCGGGGCGGCTGGTGGGCGTGGAGCGCGAGGGCGGGCGCCGCAGCTATGAGTGGGACGAGGGCGGGCGGGTGCGCCGGGTGGTGGACGCCGACGGCGTGGTGGAGGTGGATAACACCTACAACCAGGCCGGCCAGGTCCTCACACAGCGCTCCCCCTTCGGGCGGGTCAGCCACTACACCTACCTGCCCGGTGGGGTCACGCAGGTCGCCGATGAGGACGGGGGCCGGGCCAACACGTGGATCTACGACCGGTGGGGCCGTCTGGTCGGCATGGTCGACGCCGACGGGGCACGCCAGTCGGTCATCTGGGACCGGTGGGGCAACAAGGTCATGGTCACCGCCCGCGACAAGCAGCGCACCATCAACCAGTACGACCAGCGGTCCCGCCTGACCATGCGGGTCGAGCCCACCGGGGCTCGGACCACCTATGACTACGACCAGGCCGACAGGGTCGTGCGAGTGACTGTCGCCCCCGAGCCGGACGCCGCCCCCAGCGTCACGACATTCGCCTACCAGGGGGCTGACCGCAACCCCACAACCATCACGGACCCGTGCGGCGGCCTGACCCACCTGGAATGGGACCACGGGCTGCTGGTGCGGGTCGTCGACCCGGTGGGCGTGAGCCTGGACCTGACCTACGACCACCGCGGCGACCTGATCGCCACCACCAACGCCGACGGGGCTACCGCGCGCCTGGAACGCGACGCCCGGGGACAGATCACCGCCGCCACCACCCCCCTGGGCCACCGCACGCAGTACCGCTACGACCAGGCGGGCAACCTCACCCACCGCCGCGACCCCGACGGCGCCCTGTGGCGGTGGGAGTACACGCCCGGTGGGCGCCTGTGCACGCTGGTGGACCCGGCCGGGGGCCGTACCGAGGTCGCCTATGGAGACCACGGGGCTGAGGAGTCCACGACTGACGCGGTGGGCCGGGTGATCTCAACGGTCTATGACGACCTGGGGCTCAAGGCCGGTGCGACACTGCCGGACGGGTCGTCCTGGCAGTTCGGGTGGGACGCGCTGTCGCGGTTGCGTTCCGTGACGGACCCGACAGGAGCGCGGGCGGTCCTGGAGTACACGGCCAATGGGGACCTGGCCCGGACGGTGGACCCCACGGGTGTGGTCCAGGACTTCGAGTCCGGGCCGTTGGGCCTGCCCACGCTGGCGCGCGACGCCGACTCGCAGGTCGGTGCCACCTGGGACGCCCTGGGTCGCATGGTGGGGGCGGTCAACGCGGACGGCACCACCTCGACGCTGGTGCGTGACGCGTGCGGTCGTGTGGTCGAGCGCGTCGATGAGCACGGCGGGTGCACGCGCCTGGAGCGCGACGCCGCGGGTCGCGTGGTGCGCGTGACCCAGCCGTCGGGGGCGTCGTTCTCCTACGAGTACGACCACCTGGGCCGGTGGGTGGCGACGATCTCCACGGGTGGGCGCCGCTACGAGATGCGTTACGACTCCGACTCCCGCCTGGTGGGTGAGACCTGGCCCGATGGGCAGGAGGTGTCCACAACCTTCGACGTGTGCGGGCGGATCACCCGCAGGGTGGAACCGGGCCGGGGCACCACCTGGTTCACCTACGACAAGTGCGGGCGCATCTCCTCGGTGCGCGACGCCTGGTACGGGCTGCGCAGGTTCACCTACGACGACGCCGGACAGCTCGTGTCGGTGACCAACGCCCTGGGGGCGGTCACGCGCTTCGAGTACGACCGGATGGGCCACCGGGTGGCGATGGTCGACGCGGCCGGGGGCAGGCGCACCTGCACCTATGACTCCATGGGCCGTGTGAGGGCGATGACGGACCAGGTGGGGCGCACCACCCGCTACACGTACGACGCGGCCGGACGCGTAACCAGCCGCGCGGACGCCACCGGGATCCTGGACTGGGCCTACGGGAGCGCCGGGCGCCTGGAACGAGTCATCAGCAGACCAGCCGGCGGGCTGGAGGACCAGGGAGGCGACGCCGTCGGGCAGGACGCCGGGGCGGAGACCATCGCCAGCATCGTGCGGGACATAGCCGGGCGGACCTGGAGCGCCACGGGCCCCGGCGGCCGCACGGACACCCTGACCTGGGACGCCATGGGACACCTGGTCTCCCGCAGCCGCGGGGACCAGACCATCAGGTGGACCTATGACGCGGACGGGCTGCGCACATCCATGACCCACCCGGACGGGTCCGTGACCCGCTACGTCTACGACGCCGACGAGATGCTGGCGGCGGTCGAGCACCCGGCCCTGGGGCGCCTGGACCTTCAGCGGGACTGGCTGGGGCGTGTGACGCGGGCGGTCGCGCCCGGGGTGGAGGCCACCTGGACCTGGGGGCCCCACGGCGTGGTCGCTCACAAGGTGGTGCGGGACGGGTTCGTGCGCACCACCGCCCTGGAGTACGACGAGCAGGGGCGCGTGACCGCCCAGAGCGTGGACGGGATCCGCACCGCCTTCGCCTACGACGCGGCCGGCCAGCTGACCCGTGCCGTCACCGACGAGGGCATCACCACCACCTACACCTGGGACGCCCTGGGCCGCCTGGAGGCCGGCGACAGCGACGGGATCGTCACCACCTACACCTATGACGCGGCCGGTCAGTTGCTGACCACCACGACCACCGACACCAAGAACCCCATCACCGACGCTGGGAACGACCCGGCGCATAATGCCGGCGCCACCGGTCGCGCTGGCGCGGGCGCCGACGGTGGTGGGGCGCGTCGACAGGTCCTGACCTACGACGCTGCGGGGCGGCGGGTCAGCCAGGACGACGGGACCAGCAGGCGAGAGTTCACCTGGGACCCGCGCGGGTTCCTGGCCGCCTACACCGATACGACCGACGGCGGCGGGGCGCCCGGGTCGACCCACACCCTGGACGTCGACACCCTGGGTGAGCTGGCTGGCGTCGATGGGCAGGGCGTCATGTGGGACACCGCCTGGGGTGAGTTGGCGCAGGTCGGGCACGTGCCCGTCACCGCCGTCGCCGGGGTCGGCACCGGCACCGGTGGGCCCGGCGGCGGGTGGCTGCTGCCCGAGCGCGCCGGTCACGACGCTGCTGCCTCCCCGTGGGGCACCGGTGCGCCGGGCCCCAGCCTGGGCGGCCTGGGGGTCACCAGCACCGGGACCCTGACCCTGCCCGGGGAGCCGGGCCCCGGCGGAGCTGGCGGCGGCCGGCCCGGTGGCGGGGCCGGCCTGTCGTGGCTGGGCGCACGCGTCTACGACCCGTCCACACACTCCCTGCTCTCACCCGACCCGCTCGAGCCGGTCCTGGGAGCCGGCTGGGCGGGCAACCCGTACTCCTACGCCGGCAACGACCCGGTCAACCTGTCCGACCCCACCGGCCTGAGGCCGCTGAGCGACGCGGACCTGCAGGCGTGGAACGAGGCGCACACCACCGGCCTGGCCGCAGCCGGCAGCTGGCTGGCCAATAACTGGAAGTATGTCGCCGCCGGCATCGTCATCGGGGGCCTGGCGACTGCGTTCCTGGGACCGGTCGCGGGCGGGGCCATCACCGGAGCCGTCATCGGCGCCTGGCAGAACTACGACCAGCAGGCCGCCTCCGGCCAGGGCGTCAACCCCTGGCAGGTCCTGGGAGCCGGGCTGGTGGGAGCCGCCGCAGGCGCCATCGGGGGCGGGGTGGCCTCGTGGCTGGGAGGCGCTAACGGTGCCGGCGCCTACGCGTGGTTGCAGAACATGCCCGCCATAGGTCGTAACACTCTCATCGGCGGGGCCTCCGGGGCGGCCGGCGGGGCCTTCGATGGCGGCGCCGGCTACATGCTGGGACCAGGCCCCCACACCGTCGGCGGCTTCCTGGACGCCACCGGCCGGGGAGCCGCCATGGGCGGGACCATGGGAGCCGGCGTCGGAGCCGTCTCCTCAGTGGGCCGCGACCCGTGCTTCCCCGCCGGCACACCCGTCCTCATGGCCGACGGCACCACCAGGCCCATCGAGGACGTGGCCGTCGGCGACCACGTCGCCTGCACCGACCCCGACACCGGCCAACCCACCACCTCCACGGTCACCAGGACCTTCACCCACGAGCACACACCCACCATCCGCCTGGCCACCAGCAACGGCGACCTGGAGACCACACCAGCCCACCCCCTGTACGTCCACGGCAAGGGCTTCACCCCCGCCGGACACATCCAATCCGGCGACCGCCTGCGCGACAACCACGGGCACCCCGTCACCGTCCACACCGTTACCGCCACCGGTCAGGCGCCCACCGTCCACAATATCGAGGTCAACAACACCCACACCTACCACACCACCACAACCACCGGCACCCACATCCTGGCCCACAACGGATGCACCGTCGAGAACCCAAGGGACCTGGCCACCCACAGACATCGACCAGGGCACGTGGCGAGGCCTCAACGCGGAACAGCAACTTGACGCGGCACGCAGAGAGCTTTTCAATGCAGCCGCAACCGAGCCGAGGAGGACCTCAACCATGGTCGCCACTTACACTGAGACCCACCCACCCGTCCTCGGCAGACCCGGAAATCTTCATAATGGAGAACACTTCTGCGCAGAAACAAGTGGAAGCAATTACCTTACGAAGATTGGAGGCGCAGCCCCCAGCGACGTAAGGTACACGGAAGCAGTAAGGCCTCGGTACGTGCGGAACATTGCGAACGGAAAACCAACAAAGGACCCTTACGTTCGAGTGTGCGTCAATTGTCAAGATTTGTATGACGAAGATATGTTTCCCCCGAAGGTTCCTCGCGACGAAGGCGGAAGATGGAGTATGCAGAATGGGAATTAACTGGCAGAAAGTCCGAACCATGAAGGGTGTCGGCATGGATCCGGCGCCAATCTTCGACATGCTTCGCTCTCCCGACATGCAAACTGGAGAGCAAGCATACTGGCACATCGAAGGGACTGCATTCTACGCTGGAGGACTAGAGGAAGCCGCCGCACCAGTGACAGAAACTCTAGTCGAAGCATTGTGTGCAGGCGATTACACGGAGTCCGGCCTTTCCTGGGCCGCTGAAACCTTGTTTGAAATTGTCCTCGGAGGCCCCTCAACAAATGAAGCAGAGCACGGCAACATGAACATAGGCAATCATTGCCGCTCTATTGTCAGGTCTCGATTGCCAGACTTATACCAACTAGCCCTCAGTCCCCTCGAAGATGATATCCTCTCGAGTTTCATCCGCATTCTCGGCACAGTCGACGACGACGAGAGAAGATGGCGAGCATTTGTCGAGCAGATGACGAGTCGCAGACTAGGCGTATTGAGCGAGGACGAACTTCACGAGTGCCAGCAGGATCGCGCAGAGCGCGGTGGAGCCTTGTACGAGTGGGGGCAGTAGCCGAACCGCCTGCGACCATAGCCTGCAGTTCCCGCGGGGGACTAAGCCGAAACCAGGAGGTGAATGGGGTGAGTGAGATGAGGCTCGACTGGGGCGGTGTGCGCACCTTGGACGGGGTGGGGCTGGATCCCGGGCTTGTGGAGGCGGTGGTCTCAGCGGGCGGCCGGGCCCAGGGCCGCGAGGACCTGATGATCCTGGACGGTATCGTGTACTACAACCGCTGCCTGTCAGAGGCGGCGCTTCTGGTCACGAGCGAGCTGGTGGAGGCAGTGTGCACGGGGCGCTGCACCGTCCCCTGTGGGCTGACCATGGCCACCGACGCCCTGTACGAGATCAGCCTCGGCGAGACAGCCTCATCCGAGACGGCGCTCGGTAACATGGGCGTGGCGGACAGGTGCCGCAGCATCATCTGCGACAGCCTCCCCCGCCTCTACCAGGCCGCCGGGAGCATCACCGACGACTACACCCTGGCAAGCCTGGTGAGCATCACGGGTCTGACCGACCCCGACGAGAACCGCTGGAACACCTTCACCCAGAAGCTCCTCGACCACGACCCCGGACCGGACACCGCGCGGGAGATTGAGGACACCCGGGACTGGCGCGCGAGGAACGGCGGCCCAGCGTACGAGGGCTGCTCGTGGGACTAAGACTGGACCTGGTCCTGCCTTGAGAGCAGAGGGAGTGAGATGAAGGTCGACTGGGGCAGTGTGCGCACGAGGGATGGGGTGAAGCCGGACGCGGCGGTCCTTGATGTCTTTGTCACCAGCGAGGACATCGATACCGTCTACGATGCGTACTGCAGTATCGAGTATGCCGCGTTCTACAACCGGGACCTGGAGGAGGCGGCCCTGCCGCTGACGTCCGCGCTCATCGAGATGGTGTGCTCAGGACGCTGCACCCACTGGGGACTGACCATGGCCACCGACGCCCTGTACGAGATCAGCCTCGGCCAGACCGCGCCGTGGGAGGCAGAGGCCGGCGGCACTGGCGTGGCGGACCGGTGCCGCGACATCATCCGCGACAACCTCCCCCGCCTCTACCAGACCGCCCGGAGCGTCACCGACGACTACACCCTGGCAAGCTTCGTGACCATCACGGGTCTGACCGACCCCGACGAGAACCGCTGGAACACCTTCACCCAGACACTCCTCGACCACAACCCCGAAGTACTGACAGCCGACGAGGTGAAGAACACCCGGGACTGGCGCACGAAGATAGGAGGACCCCTGTACGAGGGCTTCGACTGGTGGAAGTAGACACCACGGTCCTGGAACACGGTCAGACGGCCCCGGTGCTCCGCAGAGACAAGGTGCTCCACAGCGATCAAGGAGGCGCTCTCCCATCCTGCGCCGACCTCCGCCCCGGAAGAGGCCTCACTCTTTAGGCTATCCCACATGAGGTCATCCTGGTCGGCGGGGCCTTCGACGGCGGCGCCGGCTACGCGCTGGAACCAGGCCCCCACACCGTCAGCGGCCTCCTGGGCGCCACCGGCCGGGGAGCCGCCATGGGCGGGACCATGGGAGCCGGCGTCGGAGCCGTCTCCTCAGTGGGCCGCGACCCGTGCTTCCCCGCCGGCACACCCGTCCTCATGGCCGACGGCACCACCAGGCCCATCGAGGACGTGGCCGTCGGCGACCACGTCGCCTGCACCGACCCCGACACCGGCCAACCCACCACCTCCACGGTCACCAGGACCTTCACCCACGAGCACACACCCACCATCCGCCTGGCCACCAGCAACGGCGACCTGGAGACCACACCAGCCCACCCCCTGTACGTCCACGGCAAGGGCTTCACCCCCGCCGGACACATCCAATCCGGCGACCGCCTGCGCGACAACCACGGGCACCCCGTCACCGTCCACACCGTTACCGCCACCGGTCAGGCGCCCACCGTCCACAATATCGAGGTCAACAACACCCACACCTACCACACCACCACAACCACCGGCACCCACATCCTGGCCCACAACGGATGCACCGTCGAGAACCCAAGGGACCTGGCCACCCACAGACATCGACCAGGGCACGTGGCGAGGCCTCAACGCGGAACAGCAACTTGACGCGGCACGCAGAGAGCTTTTCAATGCAGCCGCAACCGAGCCGAGGAGGACCTCAACCATGGTCGCCACTTACACTGAGACCCACCCACCCGTCCTCGGCAGACCCGGAAATCTTCATAATGGAGAACACTTCTGCGCAGAAACAAGTGGAAGCAATTACCTTACGAAGATTGGAGGCGCAGCCCCCAGCGACGTAAGGTACACGGAAGCAGTAAGGCCTCGGTACGTGCGGAACATTGCGAACGGAAAACCAACAAAGGACCCTTACGTTCGAGTGTGCGTCAATTGTCAAGATTTGTATGACGAAGATATGTTTCCCCCGAAGGTTCCTCGCGACGAAGGCGGAAGATGGAGTATGCAGAATGGGAATTAACTGGCAGAAAGTCCGAACCATGAAGGGTGTCGGCATGGATCCGGCGCCAATCTTCGACATGCTTCGCTCTCCCGACATGCAAACTGGAGAGCAAGCATACTGGCACATCGAAGGGACTGCATTCTACGCTGGAGGACTAGAGGAAGCCGCCGCACCAGTGACAGAAACTCTAGTCGAAGCATTGTGTGCAGGCGATTACACGGAGTCCGGCCTTTCCTGGGCCGCTGAAACCTTGTTTGAAATTGTCCTCGGAGGCCCCTCAACAAATGAAGCAGAGCACGGCAACATGAACATAGGCAATCATTGCCGCTCTATTGTCAGGTCTCGATTGCCAGACTTATACCAACTAGCCCTCAGTCCCCTCGAAGATGATATCCTCTCGAGTTTCATCCGCATTCTCGGCACAGTCGACGACGACGAGAGAAGATGGCGAGCATTTGTCGAGCAGATGACGAGTCGCAGACTAGGCGTATTGAGCGAGGACGAACTTCACGAGTGCCAGCAGGATCGCGCAGAGCGCGGTGGAGCCTTGTACGAGTGGGGGCAGTAGCCGAACCGCCTGCGACCATAGCCTGCAGTTCCCGCGGGGGACTAAGCCGAAACCAGGAGGTGAATGGGGTGAGTGAGATGAGGCTCGACTGGGGCGGTGTGCGCACCTTGGACGGGGTGGGGCTGGATCCCGGGCTTGTGGAGGCGGTGGTCTCAGCGGGCGGCCGGGCCCAGGGCCGCGAGGACCTGATGATCCTGGACGGTATCGTGTACTACAACCGCTGCCTGTCAGAGGCGGCGCTTCTGGTCACGAGCGAGCTGGTGGAGGCAGTGTGCACGGGGCGCTGCACCGTCCCCTGTGGGCTGACCATGGCCACCGACGCCCTGTACGAGATCAGCCTCGGCGAGACAGCCTCATCCGAGACGGCGCTCGGTAACATGGGCGTGGCGGACAGGTGCCGCAGCATCATCTGCGACAGCCTCCCCCGCCTCTACCAGGCCGCCGGGAGCATCACCGACGACTACACCCTGGCAAGCCTGGTGAGCATCACGGGTCTGACCGACCCCGACGAGAACCGCTGGAACACCTTCACCCAGAAGCTCCTCGACCACGACCCCGGACCGGACACCGCGCGGGAGATTGAGGACACCCGGGACTGGCGCGCGAGGAACGGCGGCCCAGCGTACGAGGGCTGCTCGTGGGACTAAGACTGGACCTGGCGTCCCGCCTGGCAGTCCACCCCCATATCAGCTCCGCGCCGAGATCGGTCTGACATCCCGCGGGGCGATCTCCCGCCGCCTCCAGCTCGACATCCGCCGAGGACCGTGGCTGGTCCTCGCCAAGGGCGTCATTCTGGGCACCTGTCCTGAGCAGGTAGGACACGAGAGTCTCCTGAGAGTCCGCCGACACGCGAGCCCTGCTCATGTACATGGACCAGTCGTAGGCCAGTATCTTCTGAGCATACGGCTCGGCGAGCTCGATCTGCTGATCGATACGAGCCTTGTGGGCGCTGCAGTCGGAGGTGAATGTGATGCTTCCCGCCCGACAGGTCGAGCTGTCGCGAACGAACAGCTCGATATTCGCCCACGTCTCGCTCGCGCTCGCGTTCTGCGCCGCGGCGTACAGCGTGGTGACATTCTCGGGCGAGGCCACCGAGTCCTTGTCGCTCGGGCTCACCTTCCCCGTGCCGACGCCGTCCTGGGGCGCGAGGATGACGTCGACCCTTCCGGCACCCGTATGCACGATGTCCCGGAACCGGTCCTCGAAATATGCCGCACGGCTCGGATCCTCGAAAGAGGCGTAGGGGCTGAACACGACGCGGCGCTTCTCCTCCGGCAGGGAGGCGGCGACAACGTCGTTCTGGGACGCATAGACGTTGAGCGTGTGCTGGTGAACGGCGGTGGTCCTGTACGACCGAGGTCTCCCGGCCCTGATAGAGCCCGGCGAAGGAGGTTCTGGCGCCGAATGCCTGCATCCACGACCGGAGCAGGTTGCGCGTGAACGCGCCCAGCGTGCCCATGTACGAGTCGTCGGCCACGTACGCCGGATAGCCCGACGTACCGGGCTGGCCCATCTGCGGAATCGGCATGCCCAGATATACTTTCATACCGTACAGCTCAGCATTCTCCACGGTACTGAGCGCAGCATCGTCTGCGCCCCTCTCATTCACGGCAACGACCAGGCTGTACTTCCCGTCGCTTGCGACACAGGCGTCCTCGCCGTTCGCAGGAAGCAGCCAATAGGTGTAGCGCCTTCCGCCGACGTCGGCGGCGCCGCTCCTGTCCGCGCACTGCAGGGCATCCGAGTAAAAAGGATAATGGGCGCTGTAGGTGAAGACTCGCTCAATCGTCTCCCCGGTGCTCAGCGAAGCCTCGGCCGCGGTGTAGCCGTCCGCGCCATCGATCGCGAAGTCCTTAGAACAGCGCACTCTCCCGCAGGCCGTCCCGAGAACTGCGCTTCAGCTCGGTACTGGATGCGATAATGGTGTCGCTGCCAATTTTATGCATGGCCTCGACCTGTTTATCGTTTTTGCATTAATTAGCGCATACTCGCCGGCGCCCGGGGGAGGCAGTCGGGCTGGCGGGATTCGAACCCACGATCTCCTGCACCCAAAGCAGGCGCGCTACCAAACTGCGCCACAGCCCGTTGAAGACGGGACGGGCCGTCGCCGGAGGAACCGGGACGGCCTGCTCGTTCACCGAGCGGGTGACGGGAATCGAACCCGCGCAATCTGCTTGGAAGGCAGAGGCTCTACCATTGAGCTACACCCGCATGGACGGACCCGATGCGATCGACCACGGCCGACCGCGCGAATCCGCTGGACAGGGCTCAGTACTCGAGGAGCCCGGTCTTGTAGGCCTTCACCAGGCGGCGGGGCACGGAGATCTCGCGACCCGAGACCCGGATGGTGTTGAGCTCGGGAAGCTTGGCCTTCCACTGCGAGCGGCGGTTACGGGTGTTGCTGCGGGACATCCTCCGCTTCGGCACTGCCATGAGCCCGCTCCTCTCCAAAGTCCTGGGATCGTCCGATCCATCGACAACTGAACCGGAGGACACCTTAACGACATCGTCCAAGGCCGTTCCAGCCCGAACGGGGCGGCGAGCGTGTGAGATCAGTCCCGCCATGCCACGATGGCACCATGCTCACTTCCGCCTCCGGGGCCGACGGCGCCGCCCCGTCCGACTCGCCGCTCACCCTGGCCCAGGGCGATCAGCCCGAGACCGACCTGGAGATCAAGCGATCCCACTTCCTGGCCCGCGCTGCGCGCGCGGACTGCGAGGAGGAGGCGAGGGCCTTCATCGCCGCGGTGCGCGGTGATCACCCGGACGCCCGTCACCACTGCTCGGCCTACACGGTCCCCAGCCCGGACGCGTTGCCGATCGAGCGCTCCAACGACGACGGCGAGCCCCCGGGCACGGCCGGTCGGCCGATGCTCGAGACGCTGCGGGCCGCGGACCTGACCGCGACCGCCGTCGTCGTCACCCGGTACTTCGGCGGAGTCCTCCTGGGCACCGGCGGCCTCGTGCGGGCCTACTCGGAGGCGGCCGCCCGCGCCCTGGCCGCCGCGAAACGGGTCCGTCTGACGACCCGCCACCTGTGGGACGTGCGGCTCCCGGTGGCCGACGCCGGCCGGATCGAGGCGGAGCTGCGGGCCGCGTGCGGGCGCGGAGAGCACGACCTCACCGTCGAGGAGACCGTCTGGGGCGCCACCCACGCGGTCCTCCTCCTGGCCACCGGCGCCCCCGACGCCGCCCGGATCACCGAGCTCCTGGCCGCCATGACGGCGGGGAGCGCCGCGCCTCGCAGCGCCGGGCGGCGCGTCGTCGAGCTGCCCGTCTGAAACCGCGCCGCCCGTCGCACGGCACCGCTTCCCCGCTCCCTCATCGTCGGCGTCGGGGCCGCCGCTCATCAACCGCTCGCCGTCCGCCGTGCGGATCACGCGCGGGCGCCCGAGACGTCTTGACAACGACGCGCATCGCCGCGGTACGGTCTGTACTGTAAAGGCGGCCGCCCCCGCGGATCGCCCCGGGCCGCAGAAGGAGGACCCCACGATGACCAACGGCGTCATGCGTGCGATGTCGGTCCGCTGTCGGCCCACCGCTCAGCGCATTCACTGCGCTGAGTGCACCCGGTGTCGATAGAGCGCCTGGCCACGACAACTGTGCGCGCGTCGCTGCGCGCATGCCCGGCGCTATGGGACGACCCCGGCGAGACTCACGCCGCGTCACCACCGGCACGACCGGCGAGTCCCCCTCATCGACGGCCGCGAACCGTCACTCCGCCTCATGCCGGCCCCGCCCGGACCCGGCGTTCCGGTCCACCCGGCATTCCAGACACTCTCGAACGCGGCGCCCCAGCGCCGTCGAGCCCGCCCGCAGGGACACTCACGAGGAAGAAGCACGATGCCCTACTTGTCCAACATCACCGAAACCGTCGGCGGAACCCCGCTGGTGCGCATCAATCGTCTCATCTCCGGCCCGGCCACGGTCCTGGCCAAGGTCGAGGCCTTCGAACCGGCCGGCAGCGTCAAGGACCGCATCGCCCTGTCGATCGTGCGCGCGGCCGAGGCCTCCGGGGACCTCAAACCGGGCGGCACGATCATTGAGGCCACCAGCGGCAACACGGGCGTCGGCCTGGCCATGGTCGGTGCGGCCCTGAGCTACAAGGTCGTCATCACCATGCCGGAGACCATGTCGAAGGAGCGCCGGGCGATCATGCGGGCCTTCGGCGCCGAACTGGTGCTCACCACCGAGGGCGGCGTCGCTGGTGCGGTCAAGCGCGCCGAGGAGATCCAGGCGGCCACCCCGAACTCGGTCCTGGCCTCGCAGTTCACCAACCCCGCCAACCCCAAGGTCCACCGTGAGACCACGGCGCGCGAGTTCCTGGAGCAGGCGGGAGACTTCGACGTCTTCGTGGCCGGCATCGGCACGGGCGGCACCCTGACCGGCGTCGGAGGGGTGCTGCGCGAAGAGCGACCAGACGTCAAGATCTTCGGCGTCGAGCCCACCGAATCCCCACTGCTCAGCGAGGGCCGTGCCGCGCCGCACAAGATCCAGGGCCTGGGCCCGAACGTCGTCCCCGAGGTCCTCGACCAGGACATCTGGGACGAGCTGCTGCACATCCCGTCTGACGACGCCCTCGTCTACGCCCGTCGGGCCGCCGCCGAGGAGGGCCTCCTGGTGGGCATCTCCTCGGGAGCCGCCCTGGCCGCCGCGGACCTCCTCTCCCAGCGCCCCGAGTTCACCGGCAAGACGATCGTCACCGTGCTCCCCGACACCGGTGAGCGCTACCTATCGACTCCGCTGTACTCCGAGTATCTCAACTGATACCTCAACTGGTACCTCGAACTGAGCACGTCCGATCGGCTGAAGCCGATCCCCACCCCTGACCGTCGGCCTCCGCCGCCCCTGAGGCGGGCCGACCGACGGCGGCGCCCCGGGAACAGGGGCGCCGCCGTCGGCGTTACCACGCGGGTTCCATCCGGAGAATCGGCGGGAACCCCGGCCATCGACTTGTACGCACTACCCTCTCGGCGGCGCCGTCCGGCGCCGGCCTCGGCATTGAGGAGCACCATGCACGACCCTTCCCGTTCGCTGTGGAAGCTGGCCAAGGAGGATCTGGCCGCCGCCCGCAGGCGCGACCCCGCCGCACGCTCCAGTTTCGAGGTGGCCGTGCTCTATCCCGGCGTGCACGCCCTGTGGGCGCATCGCGCGGCGCACAAGCTGTGGCGCTCGGGCCACAAGTTCGCCGCGCGCGCCCTGTCCCAGGCCGCCCGCAATATCACCGGGATCGAGATCCACCCGGCGGCCAGGATCGGCGACCGGTTCTTCATCGACCACGGCATGGGCGTGGTCATCGGCGAGACCGCGGAGGTCGGCGACGACGTCCTCATGTTCCACGGGGTCACCCTGGGCGGCGTGTCCATGAACCCGGGCAAGCGGCACCCCACCATCGGCAACAACGTGCAGATCGGCGCGGGAGCCAAGGTGCTCGGCCCGGTGACGGTCCAGGACAACGCCAAGATCGGCGCCAATGCGGTGCTGGTGAAGAATCTGCCGGCCGATCACGTGGGCGTCGGCGTCCCGGCGCGCGTGCGCGATCCGCGCACCGACCCGGAGCTCATGATGGACCCGACTATCTACATCTGACGGCATCCCACCTGACGGCATCAGCGCACGACGACACCGGCCGCCAGGTCTCGCAGCCGCCGGAAGACGGCTCCCCCGCTGGCGCGGGAGCCGTCGTGCTCGTACTCGCTGGTCACCCAGGTCCGCAGCCGCGGCATGAGGGAGGCGGTGGCCAGGGAGGTCTCCATGGGGACGTAGACGTCTCCGGTGTAAACGGCCGCGGCCCCGGGAACGTCCGCAGCGCGCAGGGCCTCCGGGTCGTAGAGCCGCTCCCACTCGTGGGCGGCGAGCGTCTCGGCGACCTCGAGCCATGGCCGCAGGGTGGGATCCTCCTCGAAAACCGCGCGGCTCACATGCTCCCCCGTCAGCAGAGTCGGGTCATCGAAATCCGCGGGGCGCCCCCGTTCGGCAGCCCAGGCAGTGACTCCCCCATCAGCCCAGCAGGACTCATGGACGACGGCGTACAGCGGGTTGCGGCCACCGAACGGGAGAGCCTGCGCAAGATCGCAGCGGAACGCCCAGGATTGCGGATCGCGCTCCAGAAGATGGTGAAGCCGGTCCATTCCGCCGCTGACTCCGAGCATGGCCCCAAGCCCACGAAGTCGCTCAGGACCGACGGCGTCCCCGTGACAGGTGCGCACCCGCCCACGACCGGCGGCCTCCATGAGCGCGGCCATTCGATCCCGATCACCGGGGTAGCGGGCGTAGAACTCCTCACAACGATCCCGCATGGCGACGTAGGTCAGCGCATATACCTCGTCAATGCTGCGGCCGACGGCGGGCAGGCCCCCGGTGAGGAACGCGGTCTCGACCGAGTCGGGGTGGGCGGACAGGTAGCGCGTGGTGCAGAAGCCGCCGAAGGACTGCCCCAGGAGACTCCACCGCTCGATGCCCAGCGCTCGGCGCAAGTCCTCGCAGTCCTCGACGATCTCGTCGGCGCGGAAGTGCGTGAGCAGACGCGCCGTGGCAGCCGGGTCGCCTCCGGCATCGGGCCGATCCACAGGGCTGGACAGCCCCGTGCCGCGCTGGTCGAGCAGCAGAACCCGATGGTGCTCCAGGAGCGCGCCGAGCCAGCCCAGGCCGGCGTCGGCCGACGGACGCGGAGCCTCGCAGCCCGGACCGCCCTGAAGGAAGAGCAGAGGCGGCCTGGTCAGTGGGTCCGCAGTGGTGCCCGTGGACCCGGCGGGCTCGTGCAGGCAGACCTCACGGGCGTAGACGCTGATACTGGTGGCGCCGTCCGGGAAATGATCGCCGGCACCTGAGCGGTCGAGCGGTACCCGAAGGCGGTGATCACGAGTGAAAAGCCCCGCAGTCGCGCGGGACCAGGAACTGGAGGAGAGGGAGTACGAGGACGCAGCAGGCACAACGGGCACAGCGTCACTTTAACTCGCTGTGACTCGCTGCGAACCACAGCGGTTCACCATCATCAGTGAAACCACTGGAATCCCCGTCATCTCTTGAATCCCGATTCTCCGGACATTCCCCGGCCGGCTCTCCCGGGACCAGCCGACTTCAGATGACTATGGCCCGTGGGTCCGGTGCGGCGTTCCGGACCCACGGGCCTGAGTCATCGAGACCACCCACCGGGTTCCCACACCCGGCAGACAAGCCTCCTTCGCCGAAACGAACCACCCGGGCTCCCTTGGACCCAAGCACCTCTCGGAAACAAGCCCATCAACAGGTTCCCCAACCCTCATGACCCATCCCGTCCGGCGGCACACCCCATATAACCCCACCACCCTGGAGATTCACCCCCACCACACCTGACAAAACCCTGACAACACAACCCAACAACCCCATCAGTCAGGATTGACAACACTGACAACCCGGGCACCAGAAAAGCCGACGCCCCACCACCTCCCGCTCACACACCGACCTACCACACCGCAAACAGGCACGCCCCGCCCGATGGTAGACGTACCAGCGCCCGGCCTCCGGGTCGTCGTCAGGCAGCGGCTGGGGGACGTCGTCGGGGTCCACGGTGGTGATGAACCCGGTGGCCACCCCGTACTCCATGAGCGGGACCAGGTCGTCCCATATGGCGAGCAGTTGCTCCCGACTGAGCCGATTGCCCTCGAGGAAGGGGTTGATCCCGCAGCGCAGCAGCGTCTCGGCGCGGAAGATGTTGCCCACCCCCGAGATGACCGACTGGTCCATGAGCAGTTCCCCCACGGCCTTCCGGCGCCGCTGCGCACCGGCAACGAACTCATCCGGGTCGGCGTCGGCGCGCAGCGGGTCCGGTCCCAGACGCCCGTGCACGGCGGCCACCTCCTCGGCGTTGAGAAGCTCGCAGGCAGCCGGGCCGGTGAGATCGGCGACGCCGTGCTCCCCCAGCAGGCGCAGGCGCACCGCACCGCGAGGCTCCGGGGTGCTCCACTGCCCCGGCGCAGGCGCGCCGTCGGCGTCCCCATCGGAGCCGTTAGAGCCGCTCAGACCCGCAAGCGCAGAGCCGCCCCCGTGGCGCAGCGCGTGCTCCCCGCGATCACCGACCCGTCGGCGCGGGGCGCCGATGGCGTGCGGTGCCGTGAAGGCGGAGTCGCCGTCGAAGGTCCACGAGCCGTACAGCCCCAGGTGGATGCGCAGCCAAACCACCGTTTCGGCCTCCAGTGGCATGTCGGGCTGCGGTCCGAAGGCCAGGAAGAGGTGCTTGCCGTGTGCCTCGGCCCCCAGGAGGATCTGCTTGTCGAGCCTGGCCGCACCGTCGGAGAAGCGGCCCTGAGGAGAGCTCGTCCGCAGGCGCCGCCCGACGTAGAGCTCGCTCAATGCGGCGGCGAGTCGATGAATGGTGTGGCCCTCGGGCACAGCGCGGACTCCTTGGGAACGTATGAGGATTTACCGGGATCTACCGGGATTTACCGGGAACTGCAGAGGAACTACGAGAACTGCGGCGGGGCGCCCGGCTCCCGACCGTACTGCTCAACACTGCTCAACACCGATCAACACTGCTCGACTACTGATCAGGCGCTTCAGGCGCTGCTCAGGCGCCGATGGGCTCGATGGGATCGGGGCCGCGGTGGGACCGCAGCTCGTAGTCGACCAGCTGGGCGATGCGGCGCACGTGGCGCTCGTCGCCGCTGAAGGGCTCGGCGATGAAGGCGTCGATGATTTCCAGCCCCTGGCCGAGGTCGTGCATGCGCCCGCCCAGGGATACGACGTTGGCATTGTTGTGCTGCCTGGCCAATCGGGCGGTCTCGATGGACCAGGCCAGGGCGGCGCGCACGCCGTCGACCTTATTGGCGGCGATCTGCTCGCCGTTGCCGCTGCCCCCCAGGACAATGCCGAGACTGCCGGCGTCGTCGACGACGGCTTCCCCGCAGGAGACGCAGAAGGAGGGGTAGTCGTCGTCGGGATCGTAGGTGTGGGCCCCGTGATCGATGACCTCGTGCCCGACTTCCCGCAGGTGCTCGGCCACCGCGGTCTTGAGGTCGAAGCCGGCATGGTCGGAGGCGATATGGATACGCATGGCACGGATTGTGCCTCACGCGAACAGCATCGGGTGGAGGCCAGCCGCACGGATGTGCGGATAGCGCCCACGTTAGCGTGGGGTCATGACGACTCACTCCTCCGCTTCGGCACGACGCGTCCCCGTCAAGGACCCCGACCGCCCCGAGGGCTCGGCGGGCTCCCTGCTCGGCGGCGTGCTCGACACCTCGGCGGCCGACCCCGCCGTCCGCCCGCAGGACGACCTCTTCCGCTGCGCCAACGGCGCATGGATCAAGACGGCGCAGATCCCGGCCGACCGCCCGGGAACCGGAACCTTCCTGGTTCTGCGCGAAACCGCGGAGGCCGCCTGCAGGGACATCCTCGACGGACTCGTCGCGCAGGCGGAGCCGAACGCCGCTCCGACCGCCCTGGGGGAATCGGCCGCGCCATCGGCCAAGATCGCCTCCCTGTACGCCTCCTTCCTCGACGAGGAGCGCATCGAGGAGCTGGGAGCGGCCCCGCTGGAGGCCGAGTTCGCTCCGATTCTGAATGCAGACGACAAGGACTCCCTGGCCCGCGTCCTGGGAGCGGGGATCACCACCAGCTTCTCGGGCCCTGTCGCCATCAATGTCGAGGTCGACCTGAACGACCCAGACCATTACACGACCTGGATGGGGCAGTCCGGGCTCGGCCTGCCCGACGAGTCGTACTACCGCCAGGAGGCTCGCGCGAAGATCCGCGAGGCCTACACGGCCCACGTGGCACGGATGCTCGATCTGGCGGGGCTGCCGCAGCGGCTCGGCGCCGACGCCGAGGCCCTGGCCGCCGCAGTGATGGCCGTGGAGACCGCTCTGGCCGCCGGGCACTGGGACCGCGTGGCCTGCCGCGATGTGGAGAAGATGAACAATCCGCGCACCTGGGCCGAGATCACGGAATCGGCGCCGGACTTCGCGTGGGAGGCCTGGCGCTCCGGCATCGACCAGGCCGCGGCAGACGCGGGCGCGGACCCCACAACGCTGCTCGATCGCACGATCGTCAAGCAGCCCGACTATCTGCCCCATCTGGCGCGGGTGTGGCGGGAGACGCCCCTGGAAGACCTGCGCGCGTGGGCTGCATGGCATGTTCTCCACAACCGCGCAGCCCTGCTCTCGCGGGCCTTCGTGGAGGAGACCTTCGCCTTCTACTCGCGCACCCTCCAGGGCATCGACCAGCTGCGACCGCGATGGAAGCGCGCCGTGGGCCTGGTCGAGAGCACCATGGGCGAGGCCCTGGGCGAGTTGTACGCGGCCGAGCACTTCCCGCCCGAGCACAAGGAGCGGATGGAGGCTCTGGTGAGCCGCCTCATCGAGGCCTACCGGGACTCGATCTCCTCCCTGGAGTGGATGAGTCCGCCCACCCGTCAGCGCGCCCTGGACAAGCTCGCCATGTTCACGCCCAAAATCGGCTACCCGGACACCTGGCGGGATTACTCCGCGGTCGTCATCACTCCCGGGGACGTCATCGCATCGGTTCGCTCGGTCGAGGAGTTCGAGCTGGCCCGCGCACTGCGCAAGCTGCCCGGACCGGTCGATCGGGGCGAATGGCACATGACGCCGCAGACCGTCAACGCCTACTACAACCCGACGATGAACGAGATCGTCTTCCCCGCTGCGATCCTCCAGCCGCCCTTCTTCGACCCCGAGGCCGACGACGCCGTCAACTACGGCGGCATCGGCGCGGTCATCGGCCACGAGATCGGGCACGGCTTCGACGACCAGGGATCGACCTTCGACGGCACCGGCAAAGTGGTCGACTGGTGGACCCCCGAGGACCGGGATGCCTTCAAGGCGCGCACCAGGGCGCTCATCGACCAGTACAACGACTATCGGCCGACGCAGCTCGTGGCCCGTGCCGAGGCGGCAGGCGAGGATGCGGACGAGGTTCCGCATGTCAACGGCGCGCTGACGATCGGCGAGAACATCGGCGATCTGGGAGGGCTGGGGATCGCGCTCAAGGCCTACCGACTGGCGCTGGCCGAGGCGGGAATCGACTCGCTCGAGGAGGCGCCCGTGATCGACGGCCTGCGGGCCATGGAGCGCTTCTTCTTCTCCTGGGCGCGCATCTGGCGAAGTCGGAACCGCGACGACTACGCCGAGCTCCTGCTCGCCATCGACCCGCACTCCCCGAACGAGTTCCGCTGCAACGGGATCGTCCGCAACATGGATGCGTTCTACGAGACCTTCGATGTGGCCCGGGGCGACGCCCTGTGGCTGGCACCCGAGGAGCGGGTGAGCATCTGGTGAGGCGCGACCGTACTCAGTTCAACTCAGTTCACCTCAGTTCAGTTCGACGCTGCCGATCGCGTTGCGAGGCCATCCACGCGGCGATCCACTAACACCCTAGTTTCGTGGCCTAGAACACAAAATGCTTATATATCTGAGGCTCGTGTGACTGGCGTGATTGATGATGTACCTCTCATCTCATATTTTGGACGTTGCAGACTTGTGTCCCGATGTTACGTGAGGGACAGTTGGGTTCAGATCGATGCATCGCATCGTGAATGGACAACCCGACCCGACCATCCCCTTGGAGGATTCATGCGACTCGGACGCTCCGTCGCCGCCCTTGGTGCCGCCACCGCCCTCGTGGCCGCCGGCACCGCCGTTTCCGCCCCCGCCTTCGCCGCCGAGGAGGACGGCTTCGTCACGAACGGCGACTACACGGGCGTCGCCGACCCGAACTCGACCCTCACCGTCTCCGGCACCGGCTGCCTCGACCCCTCCGGCAATCCGACCAGCCTGCTGTGGGCCATCGGCGACGCCGGATCTGCCGAGCCTGCCGGCCCTGCGGAGGCTGCTGGGCCCACTGAGTCCTCAGAGGCCGCCGACGCCTCTAACTCTTCTAGCTCCTCTAACGACTCTGATGCCTCCACGTCGACGTCGCCCTCTACCTCCGCTTCCGCATCGACCGCCACCTCCGCGTCCGGCTCCTCGGGCACCGGCGAGGTCCAGGAGGACGGCTCGTGGACCGCCACCATCGACCTGGCGCGCGCAGTCCCCGCCGCCGGGCTGAAGGACCAGCAGCGGACCACTCTCTCCTTCGCCTGCGTGGACTACAACACCAGCGCCTTCAAAACTCTCGGCCTGTCCCTCGAGCTGGACTCCACCCAGCTCAGCGGCACCTACAAGCTGATCAACCAGTCCGACGGCTCTCAGGCCATCGCGCTCGACGTCAAGGGCTTCCGCGACAGCGAGGAGGTCACCTTCCGCGCCGCACTGGAGAACGTCTACAACAGCGAGGCCGGACCGGCCGAGGGCGACTACACCGCCCTGGCCACATTCACCGCCGACGCGCAGGGCGCCGTCAACCAGACCTTCACGCCTTCCGCCGATCTGCCCGACGGCCGCTACAAGGTCGGCGTTTTCGGCGACTCATACGGTGAGCACGCCTGGTTCGAGAACATCCTGGTCAAGGACGGCAAGATGTACGCCGTCGACAGGGGCGACGGAAAGGGCCCCCAGCAGCCGACCGACGACGAGACCCAGGGCACCGACACTGGCAACGGCACCAGTACCGAGACTCCGACCACCGGCACTGACACTGGCGCCGGCGCCGACACCGGCACCGGCACCAGTAACGAGACTCCGGCCGCCGGCACCGGTAACGAGAACGCTCAGCAGCAGAATGACCCGGCTCCGGCCGCTCCGGCCGCTCCCGCCCCCGAGGCCAAGAAGGCCACCGAGAGTAAGCCCGCGGCCGGGTCGGCTCCCGCTCCCGCCAAGAAGGAGCTCGCCAAGACCGGTGCCGATCTCGGCGTCGCGCTCATCGGCGCCGGCCTTCTGGCCTCCGGCGCCATCATCCTCGCTTCGCGCCGTAAGGCCTGAGCCCCGCTAGTGTGCGAGGAGTGACGCACTCCGACACCTCCTCCGCAGATCGCACTCCCGCCCGGGTGCGCACAGCCCTAGCAGCTGCGCGCACCCGGGCGCTCGCATTCAGGCGCAGGCACCCATTTCTGGTCGGCATCAGTCTCGTGCTCGTCCTGATCCTGGTCCTCGCGCTGGGCGACATCGGCCTGATGAGCTCCAGGCTCGATCGCACCGATCTCCATATGCCGCGCACGGCCACCGACGGCACCGGCAGCACTGACGGCACTGATAGCACTGCGGCCCCCGACGACGAGACCTGGCTCATCGTCGGCACCGACTCGCGCGAGAATCTTCCCGAGGGCCCGGACCGCTACGGCACCGTGGAGGACACCGGCGGCGGTTCGCGCGCCGATGTCCTGGCCCTTGTGCGGCCCACCGCGAACGGCTTCACCATCCTCACCCTGCCCCGGGACCTCACCGTCGGCCCGACCCTGTTCACCCGTCAGCGGCTCGCCACCTCCTACCTCGACGGCGCACAGAACACGGTCGACCTGCTGTGCACCCAGCTCGGCATCACCACCACCCATCTGATCACTGTCGACATGGCCCAGTTCGCCTCCATCATCGACTCCCTGGGCGGCCTGGAGGTCACGATCGACGAACCCTTCCGGGACGCCAACGCGGGCCTCGACATCGCCCAGGCCGGACCTCAGACCCTGTCCGGCGTCGACGCACTGGCACTGGTCCGGTCCCGCCACCCCGAGGTCTACCGCGATGGAGCCTGGGTCGCCCTGTCCGAGACCGAGGGCGCGCACCGGCGCACCCAGAACTCCGGCGTCGTCATGAAGGCCCTCATGAGCGCCATGCGCGAGCGAGCCCACAATCCACTCACCGCGCACCAGCTGGCCTGGACCCTGACCGGCAATCTCGGGGTCGATGACGAAACCGGTCTGCTCGATCTCACGCATCTGATCAGCACCATGGCCCGGGCCGGCAACGACGCCGTCACGCTCGTCGACGTGCCCGCCCCGACGCAGGGGGACTCCTTCGTCGCCTTCCCCACGGACGAGACCTTCGCCGTACTCGCCGAGTACGGGTACACGCCCGGCGCCTGCGCCCCGGCCGACTAGAGGCCCCGGGCCGGGTGAGGAAACGAGATGGGGAGCAGTCCCCATACAACCTGATGAAATAGTGGCCAGCAATGTCGAGGGTGGCGCATGGGGCTCGTGTGACACCGCATGTCACGACACGGCCCGAGAACACGCCGTTAAAGCCTTGTAAATGCCCCGCACCAGATGGAACACTGCAGGCGCACGTTCCCGACACCCCATTAACTCCCAGATCATTTGGAGGTCCCCATGCGTGTTAGCCGTTCCCTTGCCACCGTCGGCGCCGCCGCGCTGGTCACGGTCGGCGCTATCGCCAGCCCCGCCGCTGCCGACGACGGCGCATCAGGCTTCACCATCGACGACAACTACGTCGGCCGTTACGCCCCCAGCCAGAACGTGGCCGTCTCCGGCGTCGGATGCAACCCCGTCGGCAACAGCCGCTCCGCCATCACCTGGGGCCTGTACTCCCAGGACGGCACCGCGATCGAGGACGCCGCCGGCGCCGAGGCCGCTAACAGCGACGGCACCTGGAGCGCCACCATCGACATCCCCAGCATCGTGGCCAAGAACGGCTTCGACAACCCCGCCGTGCTCACCCTGGGCGTCGCGTGCGTCGACTACAACGGTCAGGTCACCGGCACGCAGCAGATGCCGCTCATCCTCGACTCCACCGACGTGGATGGCGATGCCCACATCAGCTCCTGGGACACCGACGGCGACGGCACGTTCGACTCCCAGACCTTCACGGCCAACCTCACCGGCTTCACCCCGGGTGAGTCCGTGAACTTCTACATCACCGACGAGGACGGCAACACGGTCAAGGACCTGTACGAGGTCACCGCCGGCGCACAGGGTGATGTCGCCTACGACGCCCCCGCCGCGACCGACCTGCCTGACGGCATGTACCACTTCTACGTAGTGGGCTCCACCTACGGCGAGCACTTCTTCAGCGAGGCGATCGAGGTGAAGGACGGCTGGTGGCAGGTCCAGGACGGCAAGCTGCCCTCCGACCCGAACAACCCGGCTCCGGCCGACCCGGGTGCCGCTGACCCGGGTGCCGCCGACCCGGCGACCGGAGACCCCCGGCTCAGGGCCCTCCCCGCGAGCCGACACCGGACC
>ERZ772993.85-NODE-85-length-47609-cov-38.664171_pt1 | contig 47609 bp, 41 predicted proteins | sample MGYA00580670_ERZ772993 | MGnify/ENA primary metagenome ERZ772993 (study PRJEB29015, sample SAMEA2737936) | human oral metagenome | biome: human oral; feature: human-associated habitat; material: dental | place: China | collected 2136 ... | reverse complement strand
GCCCTGGTCGAGGACATCATCAACACCGTCGCCATCACCGCCGTCCAGGCGCAGGTCTGACGCGACCTGGGACGTCGCAGCGCTAACGCCTCTGCCGCCCCTGCCGCCAATATCGTGGGGAAGGCGCCCGAACCGCCGGCCCTCCCCGTCACCCATCGCGCCCGCTCAGCGGGCTCCGTCGAATAGCCAGAAAGGCACACCCGTGACCACCCGGACCGTTCTCGTCATCAACTCCGGCTCCTCCTCCATCAAGTACCAGCTGATCGACCCCGACGCCGGGGAATCCCTCGCCTCGGGCATCGTCGAGCGCATCGGTGACGTGACCGGCTCCATCACCCACAAACATGCCGGTGAGAAGACCGTGATCGACGAGCCCGTCCCGGACCACGGCTTCGGACTGGCCGAGGTCCTGCGCCTGTTGGAGGAGAAGGGCCCCAGCCTGACGGAGGCCAATATCGTGGCGGTCGGTCACCGCGTGGTCCAGGGGGGCCACTACTTCTCCGGGCCCGCCCTCATCGACGATGACGTCGTCGCCAGGATCGAGGAGTTCGTACCGCTCGGTCCGCTCCACAACCCGGCCCACCTCAAGGGCATCGAGGTGGGGCGCGAACTTCTGGCGGACGTGCCCCACGTGGCCGTCTTCGACACCGCCTTCTTCCAGGATCTTCCCGAGGAGGCCGCCCGCTACGGCCTGAACCGCAAGGTGGCCGACACCTACTCCATCCGCCGCTACGGCGCCCACGGCACCAGCCACCAGTTCGTCTCCGGCGAGATCTCCAAGCGCCTGGGACGCGAGGACCTCAAGCAGATCGTCCTGCACCTGGGCAACGGGGCGTCGGTGTCCGCCGTCGTGGGCGGCCGCGCCGTGGAGACCTCCATGGGACTGACACCGCTGGAGGGCCTGGTCATGGGCGGACGCACCGGCGACATCGACCCGGCCGCCGTCTTCCATCTGTCACGCGTGGCCGGCATGTCCATCGATGAGATCGACCACCTGTTCAATCGCGAGTCCGGCATGAAGGGCCTGACCGGGCAGCAGGACATGCGCGAGGTATGGAGGCTCGTCGACGCCGGCGACCAGAACGCCCGCGACGCCATCGACGTCTACATCCACCGCCTGCTGAAGTACGTGGGCGCCTACACCGCCGTCATGGGCGGCGTGGACGCCATCACCTTCACGGCCGGCATCGGTGAGAACGATGCGCGCGTGCGCGCCGAGCTGTGCCGGCGCCTGAGCTACCTAGGGGTGCGCATCGACGCCGCCGCCAACGATGCGCGGGTCTCCGAGCCGATCACGATCTCGACGCCCGAATCCTCTGTGGTGATCACGGTCCTCCCCACCAATGAGGAGCTGGCCATCGCCCGCCAGTCCGTCACCCTCCTGTAGACCCGAATCCCATAGCCGGACCACGGGTGGGTCCGCTCCCGACCTGGGAGCGGACCCACCCGCCTTTCCGCGTCATTCGGGGACATCATGCCCGTCCCCCACGGGGGACAATCGGGCCGATAGCGGTGCGCGCGCAAGGCCCGGGCGGCTTGCATAGAGCCATGAGCACAGCACAACTCCCCGCAACCGCGCCCATCGCACAAGCCCCACGTTCAGGAGGCATGCGCCACTCCGCCGTTCCAAGCGCTCAAAGCACTGCGCCCGCACAGTCCGGCGCCCCGGCGGGCGCGCCGTCAGCCCCCGCCCGAACGGCCGCCCGCACAGCCATGCCGAGTCCCACGGGCAGCGTCCCGGGCGGCGACTTCGTCGTGACCACGGACGGCCTCACCCGGACCTACAACGGGGTCAATGCCGTCGACAATGTCAGCATGCGAGTGCCGACGGGCGGCATCTACGGCTTCCTGGGCCCCAATGGAGCCGGGAAGTCCACCACCATGAAGCTCCTGCTGGGGCTGACCTCCCCGACCTCGGGGCGGATGAGCATCCTGGGCCGCCCGGTCGGCCCGCGCACCCCCCTGCCGCCGGGAACGATCGGCTCCCTGATCGAGGGCCCCTCCTACTACCCGAGCCTGACGGGACGGGAGAATCTGGCCATGGTGGCCTCCTACCTGAGACTGCCCGATTCCCGTGTGGACCACGCCCTGGCCACGGTGGACCTGGCCGGCCAGGATCGCAAGCTGGTCAAGCAGTACTCCCTGGGGATGAAGCAGCGCCTGGGGCTGGCCATGGCCCTCCTGGCCGACCCTCCCCTGATGCTCCTGGACGAGCCCACCAACGGCCTGGACCCGGCCGGCGTCGCTGAGATCCGCGAGCTCATCGTGGCTCTGGCCCGCCAGGAGGGGGTGACCGTCATCGTCTCCTCCCACATCCTGTCCGAGATCGAGCAGATGGCCGACACCGTCGGCATCATCTGCGCCGGGAGCCTGCGCTACCAGGGCCCGCTGTCCGGCCTGCAGGACGCCGGAGTCATCGACTTCACCGTCTCGGACCCGGCCGGTGCCGCCGCACTGTTCAGCGAGCACCGGATCACCCATCAGGTCAGGGGACGGACGGTGCGCACGCCGATGCTGCCCGATGAGGTGGCGGGAGATCTGGTGGCCCGCATCGTGCGCTCGGGTCAGACGGTCTTCCGGGTGCAGACGGTTCGCAAGACCTTGGAACAGGCCTTCCTGGAACTGACGGAGTCCGCTGCCGCGCCTCCGCTTCACGCCGCCTCCCCGCTCGCCCGAGCCCAGGCCCGGGTTCAGGTGCAGGCCCAGAGCACCGCGGGGGTGGCACGATGACCACCGCCGTTGGAATGACTCAGTCAGTGCCCTCAACGCCCTCAGCGGCATCGATGCCCTCAGCGACTTCAATGCCCTCAGCACCGCCGGCAGCACCGTCCCTGCCGATAGATCCGAAGGCCTCCGCAGCCGGTCCGTCACCACGAAACCGGAAGAGCCCGCCGTTCTTGATCGCCCTGGCCCTCGAGGTGCGCAAGCTGCGGCGAAAGCACTACTGGCTCATGGCGGCGGCCGCGGGGATTATCCTTGCCCTATGGTCAGGCGGGCTCGCCCGTTACAGGGTTTCCGGCCCCGAGGAGACCCGTCTGGCAGTGATGAGCATGAACGAGGCGGCCGAACTCATCGCCATGTTCATGCCCGCTGCGATAGGGGCCCTCGCCTCCCGCATGGTGACGGCAGACACAGAAGAGCGGATGGGCCAGATGATGACCGCTCTGGGCCAACGGCCCACCACGCGCTTCCTGGCCAAGCTGACCGTTCTGTCACTCACCGTCATAGCGGTGGAGGCCGCCGTGATAGGAGCAACGCTCCTCTGCGCCTCAGGTTCGAGAATAACCCCCTCCTATGGCACGACGCTGGTACCCACACTGATCATCGTCATCGGCTTCTCAATAGCGGTATCGGCATGCCAGCTGGCACTGTCCACGTGCGTGAGCAGGCAGGCGATAGGCCTGGGGGCGGCGATCATCGGCGGCCTGATCTGCTCCATTCTGCCTTTCTACAAACTCGAGACGGTGGCATGGGCCCTCCCCTGGGGCCTGACTTCGGCTGCCAGTCCCATCAACACCCCGGCCTCCTACACGTCCGTCACCACCACCGGGGACGTGACTGTCATCGCCCACCCCTGGCTCACGGCCGTCCTGACCATCATCGTCGCCGCCGGCTGGGCCGTTATTTCCTATGTCGCCATCGTCCGTAAGGAGAGCCGCTCATGAGCGCCCCGACCTTCCCCGCACCTGCCGTTCCCATGCGTCCCGCCTCTATTGCACCCCGGCTGCCTCAGCGGCGCCGCCCCTCGGTGCGCGCCGCCTGGCGCTGGGAGAACCGCAAAGCCCCGCACCGCTGGTACTGGCCGGTTATCGCCATCCTGAACGCGCTGAGCCTGGCATCCGGCTACGCGCAGTACGTCTCCTATAGGGATATATTCGTTTCCCAAGGAGTGACCTGGGAGATCCTGTGGGGTCAGGGCATGCTACTGGGCGCCATGCTGTTCCTGCCTCTGACCATCGGAGGATTCACGGCTCAGATGGCTACCGGCGAGCATGAGGGGCGGAACTGGCAGCGGATGACCGCGGGCCGCCTGGAGACCGCCATGATCGCCGGCAAGCTGCTCCACGGCCTCCAAGTCGGGTTCCTCACCTCGCTCGTCTTCTTCATCGAATTCGCGGTGACCGGAATGCTCCTGGGCTTCGACCTGGCCGGGCTGGTGCCCTTCCTGCCCCGGATGGTGACCATGACTCTGGCGGTATGGGCCATCGAGGTGTTCGTCATGTGGTTGGGAGCCGTTCTCAAGTCCTTCGCGGCCATCATGATCACGGTCCTGATCGGCGTCGTCCTGGGTTTCCCCCTCAGCACCATGATGCCGCCCCTGGCAGTCCTGGACCCCCTGGCCCTGCTGACATCGGCCAGCTCAGTCCGCTCGCTGGAGGACATCTCCTCACCCGGCTCGCTACTGGCCAGCAGCATCGTCTGCCTGGTCTGGGTGGGTGCCCTGAGCCTGGCCCTGCGCCGCTCCGTGAAGAAGCAGTCATGACGACGACTCCGCTGAATACACTTGACCACGCTGCTGACACTCCCGGTTACGGCACCGCAGTCTCCGACCGCCACGCATCCAGGTATCCAGCACATTCCCCGGCTGCATCGTCCTCACCGAATCAGACCACTCCTATGAGCGCCCTACCCCCTACTCCGGCTCGCGACCCGTACGGTCCGTCCGCATCTGCCGCGGGCCCGGTCTCTGCCGCCGGCCCGACCCCGGTTCCGCCCCCGACTGGCGCGGGGGCCGAGGTCGAGGTTGAGGACGGGGGCATGATTCCCGCAAGAGCCCCGCGCACCTTCCTGGATCAGATCGCCGAGGCCTGGCGCACGCGCCCCGCAGGAGCGTGGATCGGTGCAGCAGCATCCGGTTTTTACCAGCTGCTCCTGTGGAAGTTGCCGATGGCGGGCAATGCCGAGGTGCAGACCTGGCACTGGGCGGTGGCCAATCTGCTCGTCGTCGCCTGCCTGGTGGGCAGGCGCCGCTGGCCGCTGACGGTCATCGCCCTGACCGGAATCGCCTCAGTCCTGGGGGAGTTCCTGGGAGCCGGAGCAGGACTCGGCACGCCGCTGCTGATCGCCGTTTACGCACTCATCGCCACAACGGGCACGGGCCCGGTGCGCTGCGCCATCGGCCTGATTCTGGCGACCGCGTGCGACATCGTGCCCGGCTTCCTCATCAGTTCTCCCTTCCCCCTGATCTCACGGCTCGTACCGGCATTCCTCACCATCGCCTTGGTCGTCACGGCGGCGCTGCTCTCCCGGTCCCGCAGGCGGACACTGGAGCATCGCGACGCCCAGCTCGCGGCGAGGGCCGCGGAGCGCAGACTGGCCGCGCAGCGGGATACCGCCCGTCGTCAGGCGCGCGTGGCCGGAGAGCTGCACGATTCGGTAGGACACGACCTCACCGCCATCATCGCCCTGTCCGAAGGACTGCGCGGCACCAGCGCCGACCCCGACCTCGACGAGGCCATCGGCACCATCAACGCCCTCGCCCGCGACGGGCTGGCCGACACCAGGAAGGCCGTCTCCTCCCTCCACCCGCCCCCAGTCGTTGCCGGCAGGGCCGGCTCGTCCCGGGGCCAGGGCTCCGAAAGCAGAGAATCACGCGCATCCCAGACGTCCGCCGACATCACCGACTCCATCGCCTACCCTGCAGACTCATCCACCGGGCCGCGCGGCTGGGCCGATATCGACAGCCTGCTGACCACGGTGAGGGCCACCGGTCTCAGCGCCACCCTGACCGAGACCGGGCATCGGCCCGAGAGCCCGGCCACCGGCGCGCTGGTGTACACCGTCGCCCGCGAGGCACTGACCAATGCCATGCGCCACGCCGACGGCGCCAGCCGCGTCGTCCTCTCCCTGGACCACACCGCCTCCGCCACCATCCTGACGCTCACCGACGACGGCAGGCCCGCCCTGTGGGAGGAGCGACCCGAGCGACCCGCCGGCCACGGCCTGGCCCATCTGACCGGCCTGATTCACGAGCACGGCGGCAGCCTGACCGCCGGCCCCATCCCCGAAGGAGGCTGGAGGGTGCACGTCACCATCCCGTTCCAGGAGCCCGCGCGCGCATGACGAGCACGATCCCCACCGGCCCGGTCAGTCCAGGCCGTCCCGTCATCACCGTCATGATCGTCGACGACCAGCGGGCGGCCCGCATGGGCCTGGCCCTCATGGTCAATCGGGCAGATGACCTCGACGTCATCGCCCAGGCCGCCAACGGCCAGGACGCCCTCGACCAGCTCGCCGCACTGACCGCCAATGGGCGTCCCCTGCCCGACGTCGTCCTCATGGATGTGCGCATGCCGGTGCTCAACGGGATCGACGCCACCGCGCGCATCGCCCAGCTCTACCCCGCCATCAGGACACTGGTGATGACCACCTACGACCAGGACGATTACGCCTTCGGCGCCCTGTCCGCAGGGGCGTCGGGCTTCCTCCTCAAGGACACCCGCACAGCCCAGCTCCACCAGGCGCTGCGCGCGGTCGACTCCGGGGACGCCATTCTCACCCCGCGCATCACCCGCGAGCTGCTCAACCGTCACATGCTCCGCCCCATCGTCACCCCGCAGCAGCGCGCCGCCCAGCAGCAACTGGGCATGCTCAGCCCGCGCGAGCGCGAGGTGGCCGAGCTCGTCGCCCAGGGCCTGACCAACGCCGAGATCGCCCAGCGCCTCACCATCGCCGCCGACTCGGTGAAGAAGAACGTCACCCGCATCCTGGGCAAACTGAATCTGCGCGACCGCGTGCAGCTCGTCATCCTCTTGCGCGACGCCCAGCCTTGACCAGAGTCCCGGCCCTGCCCCGCCCGCCGGACGGCCGACCTGGGTCACCCGCAGGCTCGACCGTCTCGGCTATTCAGGCCGCTGCGGCCCTGATCCCGACGTGGGGCGCCGTCGAACCGGAGCGGTAGACCAGTCGGGACTGCAGCAGGTAGTTGAGCCCGAAAAGGCTGGAGTCGACGAGGATCTTGGCCAGCCACAGCGGCATCCCCGCCCAGGTGAGGACGGCGATCGCCAGGTAGGAGGTGGTCGTCGTGGTTCCCTGAACGGCCGCGTAGCCGAATGCCGAGCGCATGAAGGTCTCCGGGGCCGCCCGGAACAGACGGCGGTTGAGCAGGAAGCTCACGGTGCAGGAGACCAGACGCGCGCCGACGACAGCGAGGAGGACCGAGCCCGTCACGGAGTTGAGTGTCAGCGCGAGAACGTAGTCCAGCGTCCAGCTGGAGAAGGAGACGGTGGCGAAGAGGACCACCGTGGACAAACGGCGGCGGAGCATCCTCAGAGTCCGCAGGACGGATGTCAGGTCGGTCGGGATACTCGGGAGAGCCGGAAGAGCCGGCTGCGCGGGGAGGGCGAGGCTCGTGGTCATGCACTCAGACTGCTGCGCCGTCTTGTGCCGCCGGCCTGCTCCTCCTGTGCCGTTCCTGTGAAGATGTGCCGCCTATGAATCAACGCGCCCGACGCTAGAAGAGCATCCCCTCGTCCTGGCGAAGACGGGCGCGACGGGCGGCGGTGGCACCGGGGACGACCTCGGCGTCGCTGGATGCGGCGGAGGACTCAGAGCCCTCGGCGCCCGCCGTCACCGAGCCGCGAGCGCCGCCGGCATCACCGCCCGCGCCCGGCCAGCCCGGGCCCGCGGGCACGGCCGCGCCCTGCTGATAGGCGGTGGCGGCTGCGCGGGCCCGTGAATCAGCAGCCTCGTTCAGGGGATGCCCCACGTGCCCGCGCACCCATTCGAAGCGCACGGTGCGCCCTGCCAACTCGGCATCGAGGGCCTTCATGAGGTCATCATTGAGGACCGGCTTGCCATCGGCCTTGCGCCACCCCCGCTTCTTCCAGCCATGGCGCCACTTGGTCAGCGAGTTGATGACGTACTGCGAGTCCGCCTGGATCAGCAGATCCTCGCCGGTGCCGGCGGTGGCGCGCAGAAGCTCGAGCACGGCGGTGAGCTCACCGCGGTTGTTGGTCGACTCCGGCCAGCCGCCCGCCGCCCAGCAGTCCTCATCCACGTACCAGGCCCAACCGGCGGGTCCGGGATTCCCGAGCGCGGAGCCGTCCGCGGCGGCGATGATCGTCATGCCCGCCACCCTACCGGGCACGCGACGGGTGCATCCCCGGCGACAGGACGACGGGCGGTCCGAACCTCGCCCCGAGAGCCCAGCATGTCCAAATCCGGGACAAACGCCGCAATCGCACCTCAAGACGCTGCGAAAAACCGCGTCATTCCAACGGTCGCCTTCGCACTGTCCGACGCAGCCGCACCGTTTGTCCCGTTTTGGGACACCCCTAGCCCGCCAGACCGGGCAGAAGGTCCTTCAGGCCGGCGCTCAGCATTCCAATGGCGATCGCCGCCAGGATCATGCCCATGAGACGGGTCATGATGGTGCGCAGCGTCATCGACATGTGGTGGCCGATGACACTGGAGAAATGGAGCACGACCCCCAGGATCGCCAGAACGGCGAACAGCGCGAGCGCCACTGTGAGCTTGCCGGTCACGCTCTCCCCCTGGGACACCATGACGATGATGGTCGTGATCGTGCCGGGTCCTACGAGGATCGGGAAGGTCATGGGGTAGAAGGAGACATCCGCGGTCCCGACCCGCTCAGTGGCGTGCTCCTTCTCCGCCGAGGTGCCCTCATGGGCACTCGCCCCGCGCCCGCTGAGCATGCCCAGAGCGATGATGAGCAGAACGATCCCTCCGGCCACCCGGAAGTCGTCCACATTGACGCCGAAGAAGCCCAGGAGCGTTGTGCCGGCCACCGCCACCACTGCGCACATGACCGCACTGAAGACAACGGTGCGCCAGGCGGTCCGGCGCTGCTGGGCGGCCTCCTGACCGGTCGTCAGGCTCAGGAACAGGGGCAGGTTGACGAAAGGATTCATGATGGCGAAGAACGCCCCGAATGCCTTGACGAGCAGGGCTGTATCCATGTGCAGATTCATGTGCAGCATCATGCCCTGCGGACCCCGGGATCGGTGGGCTGACCGCGCTGGTGAAGACTCATGCCCCGCATTCAACATGATCCTCCCATTTCGGTAATGCGCCTCGTGCTTACGACGTAGAGTGATCGGCGCCGGGCAACGCCGCCCGTCACGATCTGCACACCCCTAGGACTCCTATGACATCCCTACCAGTCTCAGTCCCCATCCTCAGCGCGAGCTCCTCCGGCTCCACGCTCATCGATGCTCGCTGGTACGACTACTTCCCGATCATCATCTACTTCGCCTTCGTCATCGGCGTGGGATTCATGGCCAGGCGCAAGGCGGCCTCATCCGACGAGTTCCTCACCTCCGGGCGCTCGCTGCCCGCCTGGGTCACCGGCATCGCCTTCGTCTCGGCCAACCTGGGCGCCGTGGAGATCATGGGCATGTCCGCCAACGGGGCCCAATACGGCCTGCCGACCTTCCACTACTTCTGGATCGGCGCGATCCCGGCGATGATCTTCCTCGGCCTGGTCATGATGCCCTTCTACTACGGCTCCAAGGTCCGCTCGGTTCCGGAGTTCATGTTCCGCCGCTACGGGACCGCGGCCCATCTGATCAACGCCCTGTCCTTCGCCCTGGCGCAGCTGCTCATCGCCGGCGTCAACCTCTACCTGCTGGGCTCGATCGTGCAGCGCCTGCTGGGCTGGCCCTTGTGGGTGGCACTCGTCGTCGCCGCCATCATCGTCTTCTCCTACATCACCCTCGGCGGCCTGTCCGCGGCGATCTACAACGAGGTTCTGCAGTTCTTCGTCATCGTCGCCGCGCTGCTCCCCCTGACCCTAGTCGGTCTGCACCGGGTCGGAGGCTGGGGCGGCCTGAAGGAGTCGATCATCGCCGATGCCACCGCCCACGGGACGGGGGCCTACGCCAGCGCCGACGCTCAGCTGCACTCCTGGCCCGGCGTGCTCCTGTCGGGCTTCAGCTCCTCGACGCTGTCGGTCATCGGCATCGTCTTCGGCCTGGGCTTCGTGCTGTCCTTCGGCTACTGGACCACCAACTTCGTCGAGGTCCAGCGCGCCATGGCCGCCGATTCCATCTCCTCAGCGCGCTCGGCGCCGATCGTGGGCACCTTCGCCAAGATGCTCGTGCCCTTCCTCGTCATCATCCCCGGCATGGTGGCCGCGGTGCTCGTGAGCGAGATCCACGACCTCAAGCTCGGCACACTGACGGGGACCGATGCCGGGCTCGGGGACATCAAGTACAACGACGCCGTCCTGCTGCTCATGCGCGACGTGCTGCCCAACGGCCTGCTGGGCCTGGCGATCACCGGACTCCTGGCCTCCTTCATGGCCGGCATGGCGGCGAACATCTCGGCCTTCAACACGGTCTTCACCGTGGATCTCTACCAGCGCTACGTCAACAAGGACGCCGACGACGCCCGGTACCTGCGCATGGGGCACATCGCCACCGGCGTGGCCACGGTCGTCGCGATCTTCACGGCGCTGATCGCCTCGACCTACTCCAACCTCATGGACTACCTCCAGCAGCTCTTCTCCATGTTCAACGCGCCCCTGTTCGCCACCTTCATCATCGGCATGTTCTGGAAGCGCGCGACGAACCACGGCGGCTGGGCGGGCCTGACAGCCGGAACGCTCGCAGCCCTGGCCGTCAACATCCTCAACTGGAACCACATCGTCAGCTTCCCCGGTCAGGGAGCCGCCTTCCTGGCCGCAGGCATCGCCTTCGCCGTCGACGTCGTGGTGACCGTGGCGGTCTCCCTCGTCACGGCACCGCGCCCGGACAGCCAACTCAAGGGCTTCGTCTACTCGCTGACGCCCGCATCCGAGCGGCGCGATCCAGCGGCCGGCGAGCTGGCCTGGTTCCGCCGCCCGGTCCCCCTGGCGCTGCTGTCCGGCGGACTCGTCATCCTGCTCAATCTCGTCTTCCACTGATCGGAGCCACTGATGAAGACACCTACTCGCTCCCTGGCCGACATCCGCGTCGTCATCGGCGCCGTCCTGAGCATCATCGGCCTGTTCCTGCTCGTCTGCTCGGCCTTCCTCAACGGACCCGATGAGACGGCCAAAACCGGCGGCGTCAACGCCAACCTGTGGTCCGGCCTGGGCCTGGTGGTCATCGCCATCCTCATGATCCTGTGGTGGGTGGCGGAGCCGCGCGGGAAGTCCGGGAATGAGGGCATCAGCGATACAGCCGATATAGCGGATACAGCGGGGGGCGAGATCGAGCAGAACTCGCACTGAGGTTCAAGCGCGCCCGACTTCCCGGCCTCTCAGCTCCTAGGGGGCGCTGGGAGGCGCTGGGAAGCACTGAGAGGCACGACGCAGGCGGGGGCGGCCACCGCGTGGTGGCCGCCCCCGCCTGCGTATTACTGGGTTTGTGACCGACTGACGTCGATGACGGCGACTCAGGCGTCGAGATCCGTCTCGAGCAGGTCCTTCAGCTCGCTGAGAGCGCTGTCGGCGCCGTCAGCGTCGGAGGCCAGGGTGACGACGTCGCCGAAACCGGCTCCGAGGGTCATGACTCCCAGGATGGAGGAAGCGTCGACAGGGGCGCCACCCTCCTTGGCGATGGTGACTGGAACGCCCTTCTCAGCGACTGCCTTGACGAAGGTAGCGGCGGGGCGGGCGTGGAGGCCGACCTTGGAGGCGATGGTGGCGGTGACCTGGGCCATGGAGTGCTCCTTACGGGGATGGGGCCGACGGCGATGGGGCGGCATCGGCACCTGCGCGCCGATGCGAGAGACCAGCCGACGGCTGATTGCGCCTTCACACTACCCGACTTCGACGGCCGACGGTGCCGTAAAGATGCCGTAAAGACGAGTCATGGTTCACGAGGATCCAGTGTCGCCCTGCGCCCAGAACTGCTCCAACACCGGGGTGAGCGATTCGGCCTCCTGCATGGGCAGGGAGTGAGTCGCGTTGTCCCACACCTGAATACTCGCCTGAGGAAGAATCTTCTGCGCGCGCTCCACCGCCTTGCTCCCGCCCGCCACGGAGTTCCTGCCGGCGATCGCCACATAGACCGGCATGGTCAGTGCCTCGGCCTGCTCATCCGTCAACGGGCTCGGCGTGGGCAGACTGGCGTCGAACTTCTCCGCCCCTGCCTTGATCATGAGTTCCATGGGGTCGGTGCCCGAGAGCTTCTCGCCCCCGATGCGCTCCAGCGCCTTGTTCCGCCAGCCCTCGGGGAGAGCCGGTATGGACGACACTACCGTCCAGCCCATGATGTCCGCGGGCGGATACGCGAAGACGAAGACGGATTCCAGCAGCGTCAGGGAGCGCACCCGCTCGGGATGGATCCGGGCGTAGAGCGCGGCGGTCGCGCCCCCGAAGGAGTGGCCGACGAGGTGGACCCCGTCGGGCGCGACGTCGGCAAGAACCTCATCGATCCAGGCGGCCTGATCGTCTGGGGATGTCAGGGGCACGGACTGGACGGACATACCGGCGTCGCCGAGCGCATCGAGTGCGATGACTCGTCGGGACTGGATCAGCAGCGGAATATTGACCGCCCACATCGGCGCGCCCGAGGCCCGCCCGGGCAGGAGAACCACGGGGGGAGAGTCCCGCCCGGCGTCGCTCTCCCAGGTGTAGACGCGCACGGTTCCGTAGCTCGTGGTCACGTCCTCCACCCGGCTGGGGGCGGGCATGGTCTCCATGACCTGCTGGTAGTACCCGAGGTACTCCTGTCTGTCCTGTGCGCTTCTGAAATGGCCGACGCCCGCGGGGCCCGCAAAGGTCCTATAGAGACCCACCACCCCGACGAGTGCCAGTACGACGACGAGCACTGTCATGACGCGTCGAATCCGCGGATGGGGGCGGCGCGGGACCCGCTTGCGAACGGACTCGACAGCGGCAGGAGCTTTTTGCAATACAGTCATACTGCATCGTATCGCGATACGCCTGTACTGTGAAGGAATGCCGAAGATCGTCAACCCCGAACAGCGCCGCACCGAGATCATCCACGGCCTGTGGGCGGTCATCTACGAGCGCGGCATCCACGCCGTCACCTACCAGGCGGTGGCGCAGGCCGCGGGAGTCTCAGTGGGGAGGATCCAGCACTACTTCGACTCCAAGCAGGACCTGGTTCATGCGGGCTGCCGAGCCATGGTTGAGGGAGCGGCCGAGGCCCACGAGCAGCGCACCGACGCCCTGGAGCCGCTGGCGGCCCTGACCGAACTGCTCATCCAGCCCATTCCTCGCAGCGATGCCTTCAGGCTCGGCAGCGCCGTGTGGTACGCCTACCTGGCGCAGACCGTCACCGATCCGCAGATCGCGGAGATCATCGGCGGCGCCTCCCGCGAGACATTTGAGTACGCCGCCTCCCTGCTGCGCAGCGCCGGCGCCCCCGCCCCCGCACACGAGGCCGCCCGCCTCGTGGCGCTCAGCAACGGTCTGGCTCAAAGCGTTCTGATCGGAGCCCTCTCCCCCGATCGGGCCACGGACATCCTCGGCAGCGAAGTCGCCTCGCTGCGGGCGGCGGTCAACAGCACCGACGCGGATGCCGGTCGACCCGCCCCATCGACACCGTCGGCTTGGACGTCATCGGCTCAGGAATAGTCAGCCTCCACCGTCCGCGCCGCGCCGTCGACGGCGACCCGACCGCCGTAGGGCAGGATCCACTGCGGGCAGGTGTGCCCGAAGGGGACGCCGCAGCACACGACGGCCTGCGGGTTGTAGTCGGCGATCGTCTCGATGACCATCTCGTCGCGCTCGACCCGCATTGCCCTGCGGGTCTCGTCGTCGGGGCGCGTCTGGAAGCTGGAGACCGGCGAGCGGGCGAACAGGACAGCCGCGGCGGCGGCCAACACCCCCCTCTCCCCCAGCGCCCGCAGCATGCGGAAGACCGCACGGGTCGGGGTGATCTCCTCGGAGAGCTCGATGAGGAGCACGGCCCCCTCCAGATCGGTGGGCGCCATGGCGAAGCGCCCTGCGGCGAGAAGGTCGCTGACGACCTCCAGACACCCACCCCAGGTGCGCCCGGTAACGCCGGCCCGCGGCCCGGCCCAGGTCCACTCCTCGGTGTCCTCGCGCTGGCCGAAGGAGGTCAGGACGGCGGGGTCGCCCCAGTCAAGGCCGTGATCCTCGGACTGAGCGGGCCGGGTGATCTTCAGCTTCTCGCCGGTCAGGAGCGCCGCGCGCAGGCCGGCCGCATGCTCGGGGTCCACGTGCGGGCCGGGGCCCAGATGGACCTGCGTGGAGCCGCCGTAGAAGCTGCGCAGACCGCAGGTGGTCAGGAAGTGGTGAAGATGAGTGTTGTCGGAGTAGCCGAGGAAGGGCTTGGGGTGAGCGCGGACGACCTCGGGATCGAGGTGCGGGATGACGGTGATCTGATCGTCGCCGCCGATAGTGGCGCATATGGCGCGGATCGAGTCGTCGGCGAAGGCGGCCATGAGGTCGCGGGCGCGCTCACGCGGGCGGGCCCCGAGCTTCCGGGTGGTCGGATACTCAACGGGAATCAGACCCGTGATCTCCTGAAGCCTCCGCATGGCCTGCTCGTGAACCTCGGGGGCGACGGCCGGGGCCGCGAAGGACGGGGACAGAACGGCGACCCGATCCCCGGGCCGGGCCTTGGGAGGCGAGAGAAGGGCATTGGCACTCATGAGCCGAGGCTACTCGCCAGTCTGAGGCGACTCGCCCGATTCACCGCCCATCTCCCGAAGCGCGAGGGAGGACTGATGCTTGTCATCGGGAGAATCCGGTGCGCATACTGTGAGTCCCCTCATCTGCGATCCGACCTTGGTCAAGCCTTTATCCCAGGTGAAGAGAAACGGGGCGCGCACGCGCACCGCGGACGGGAGAATGAGCGCACAGCCCCCCTCAACTGAAACTCCTGAGCCAATTCGCCGGCCCGACGAGCAAGCACCTCGTCAGCGTCGATCACCATGAATGAGCCGCTTTCCATCCAGGCCCGAGCTTTGCGACTCCTCTGGTACCTGGTTTCCCTTTCTAGATGGTCGCCCCGGACTCGAGGAGAGGCGAGAACTTCAGCAACCGTAACGTTCGAAGCCCTCCATGGTGAGAACGTCCTTGCCGCCGTCTGCATTGTGCTGGAGCGGACCCCATACCGTCACACGGCGAGAGATCATCTCTGTCGTCACTATTCAAGGTCATTCTCAGAGAACTGAACCGCCACTGGACGCTTCGTCGCCTCATCGATAAGACCGAACTCTCGCTTAGCGTCACGCCGGTTCCCGATTCCCGCCATTTTGACCAACCCTCCAAGAGCATGGGTAGACCAGCTCGCAGGAGCCTCGGCGCCCGATTCAATAGACTCGATACCCTCAATTATCTCCTGGAAACGCGAGTCGGCCTCCTCCTGAGAGAGATCAGCGATGGCGGCCCCGAGACGGGCACTTCCGACTGCAAGCGATCCCAGAACCCATGAATCATTCCCTGTTCCCTGCAGAAAGGTCTTGAAAGCCTCGAGCGCTTCAGAGACGGCCTCAAGAGAGAGCTGACCAGGCTCCCCCTCCACGACGAACGCGATCTCATGAGGGCTCACCGGCGCAGTGGGCACGGCGAGCGCCACTTGCCAATACGTACGGATGATCGTACGTTCTGAGAGGAGGTATGCCATGAGCACTATCAATGTCACGACGGCGCGGTCCAACCTGTACCGGCTCATCGACCAGGTCTCTGAGGAGTCGCGACCCGTTAGGATCGCCGGGCAGCGATCAACCGCGGTCCTCGTGTCCGAGGAGGACTGGGAGGCGATCCAGGAGACTCTGTATCTCCAGGCGATACCCGGAATGGTTGACTCCATTCGACAGGCCCGCGAGGAGAGCGTCGAGGCCGCGTCGGAAGAACTCGACTGGTGAGCGACTGGACTCTGCGCTACTCACGTCAAGCGCAGAAGGACGCGCGCAGACTCGCCGCCTCGAACCTCAAGAATCGCGCACAACGTCTTCTCGATATCATCGCAGACGATCCGTTCACCCGGCCTCCGGCTTACGAGCGCCTGGTGGGCGACTTGGCAGGCTACTACTCCCGTCGGATCAATATCCAGCATCAACTCGTCTACGAGGTGCACCCGGAGGAACGGGTGATCCTGATCCTGCGGATGTGGACGCACTATGAATAAATGATGCGAATGGATCGCGTCGAGATCGACATTTTCGGACGAGGGGGACGGTGGCACCGTCGGTTTCGTCCGAAAATGTCGATCTCGAAGGGCACCTCTCCGGCGCCGGATCGGCTCGGGTCTCAACTCGGGTCGTGGGGGTCCAGGACGACCTCGACCTTCTGAAGCTCCTTCACATCGGCGTACCCGGTGGTGGCCAGAGTGCGGCGCAGCGCCCCCATGATGTTGAGGGTGCCGTCGGCACGGTCGGAGGGACCGTTGAGGATCTCGTCCATGGTGCCGACGGTACCCACATAGCTGCGGTATCCGCGCGGCAGACGCTCGTGACGCGCCTCGGCGCCCCAGTGGTACCCCCCTCCGGGGGCCTCGGCCGCCCGGGCGAGGGCGGCTCCGAGCATGACGGCATCGGCCCCGCAGGCGATGGCTTTGACGACGTCGCCGGAGTTGCCCACCGAGCCGTCGGCGATCACATGGACATAGCGCCCTCCGGACTCGTCGAGGTAGTCGCGGCGGGCGGCGGCGACATCGGACACCGCGGTGGCCATGGGCATATCGAGGCCCAGCACCTGCCGCACGGAGGAGGAGGCGCCGCCGCCCTGGCCGACGAGCACGGCAGCGGCACCGGTGCGCATGAGATGGAGGGCGGCGGTGTAGGTGGTCACCCCGCCGACGACGACGGGCACATCCAACTCGTAGATGAAGCGCTTGAGGTTGAGGGGCTCGGTATTGCCCGAGACGTGCTCGGCGGAGACCACTGAGCCGCGGATGACGAGCAGGTCGACGCCGGCCTCCACCGCGGCGCGCCAGTGCCGCTGCGTCTGCGCCGGACCGAGGCGCCCAGCCACGACGACCCCGGCCTCACGGATCTGGGCCAGCCGGGCGGCGATCAGCTCGGGGCGCACCGGCGCGCGGTAGACCTCCTGGAGAACGCGTGTGGCCTCCTCGCAGGAGGCGGTGCGGATGCGATCCAGGGCGTCGGCGGGGTCCTCGTAGCGAGCCCACAGGCCCTCCAGGTCGAGCACGCCGATGCCGCCCAGCCGACCGACGAGGATCGCCGTCTCGGGGCTCATCACCGAGTCCATGGGCGAGGCCATGACGGGCAGGTCGACGTGGTAGGCGTCAAGCTGCCAGCCCACGCGGACATCGCGCACATCTCGAGTGCGGCGAGCCGGAACGACCGCGATGTCGTCGAAGGAGTACGCCTGCCGGGCGCGCTTGGAGCGCCCGATCTCGATCTCACCGCTCATGGCCCGCATCCTAGAGCGCCTCCGAGGGGCGACCGCGGTGGCGCGCCACGCCCGCCGCCTGCGCATCCTCCGCTTCCTGCGCCGCCCTGCGCTGACTCGACTGCCTCCACCCAGGCGCGCACGAATCATGTCGCACCCCGGTGGCACACTTCCCACCATGAGCCACCAGCACGGACGTCCTCTCCCCACCGCCTCCCCGGGGCTGCCCGAATCCGATGAGTCATGGATTCGCGGTCCACTGCTCGGATTCGATACCGAGACCACGGGCGTGAATCCGCGCAGGGACCGGCTCGTGACCGCCGCCATCGTCGCACGCGGACCGGTCGCCGCCGACGGCACCCGGTCCCAGCAGGTGCGCACCTGGCTGGCCGATCCCGGCGTGAAGATCCCCGCGAGCGCTGTCGAGGTCCACGGCATCAGCACCGAGCGCGCCCGGGCCGAGGGACTGGCCGCGCCCGAGGTGCTCGACGAGGTGGCCGCCGCCCTGGCCGCCGCGATGGACTCGGGCACACCGGTGGTCGCCTTCAACGGTTCCTACGACCTCACACTCATGGAGTCCGAGCTGGCCCGGCACGCCCTGCCGACTGTGCGCGACCGCCTGGGGCGCGAGCTGGGCCCGGTGCTCGACCCGCTCGTACTGGACCGTCGGGTGGACCGCTACCGCCGGGGCAAGCGGCGTCTGGGCGACCTGTGCGAGGTCTACGGCGTGAGCGTGGACGAATCACTGCACACGGCCGAGGTGGATGTCATGGCGACGCTCGACATCCTGGAGGCGATGGTGCACGTCTACCCCGAGCTGGCCCGCCTGAAGCTCGACGAACTCGTCCCCTTCCAAGCCGCCGCCCACCGGCAGTGGGCCGAGTCCCTCAACGAGTGGCTGGCCCGCAAGAACCCCGATCGCCCGCGCGCCGAGCTCGACTGGCCCCTGCCCGCGGGCCTGTAACCGCCCGGCCCTCGACTACCCGGTTGTGGCTACCCGGCCTGTGAGCCCTGAGCCCGGTACCCGGAGCACCCGGCGCGCCCCTCACGCCGAGTCGTCATCACTGCCCGCCGTCACTCCCGTCCGGCGTAATTGGGAGCCTCGACGGTCATCTTGACGTCGTGGGGGTGGGACTCCTTCAGTCCCGCACTGGTGATGCGCACGAACTGCCCCCGCTCCTTGAGCGCCGGAATCGTGCGAGCACCCACGTAGAACATTGACTGGTGCAGACCGCCCATGAGCTGGTAGACCACATCGCCCAGCGCCCCGGAGTAGGGAACCTGCCCCTCGATGCCCTCGGGGACGATCTTGGAGTCGGAGGAGACATCGGCCTGGAAATAGCGGTCCTTGGAGTAGGACGTGCGGCCGCGCGAGCTCATGGCGCCCAGTGAGCCCATGCCGCGGTAGCGCTTCCACTGCTTGCCATTGACGAAGACGAGATCCCCGGGGGACTCCGTGCAGCCCGCCAGCAGGGAGCCCAGCATGACGGTATCCGCACCGACCACCAGGGCCTTGGCGATATCGCCCGAGTACTGCAGACCGCCATCGGCGATGAGCGGCACGCCCGCCGGCGAGCAGGCACGGGCAGCCTCGTAGATCGCCGTCACCTGCGGCACGCCCACACCGGCCACAACGCGAGTCGTGCAGATAGAGCCCGGGCCCACCCCCACCTTGACGGCATCGACACCCGCGTCGATGAGCGCCTGGGCGCCCTCGCGGGTGGCGACATTGCCGCCGATGATCTGCACCTCGGAGAAAGCAGGGTCCTGCTTGAGCCGGGCGATCATATCCAGAGCGAGCCGAGCGCCGCCGTTGGCGGTATCGACCACGATGACGTCCACGCCCGCCTCGGCGAGCGCCCCGGCCCGCTCCCAGGTGTCGCCCCAGTAGCCAACGGCCGCTCCGACCACCAGGCGTCCCGCCTCGTCCTTGGTGGCGCGGGGGTACTGCTCGGTCTTGACGAAGTCCTTGACGGTGATTAGGCCCGTGAGCCGACCGGCGTCGTCAATGAGCGGAAGCTTCTCGATACGGTGCTCGGCCAGCAGCGACTTGGCGTCCTCGCGCGAGATGCCGGTAGCACCGGTGATGAGGCGCTGGCGCGGCGTCATGCACTCGCGCACGGTCAGCGCGTTCCACTTCTCGGGGGGTACGAAACGCAGGTCGCGGTTGGTGATAATGCCCAGCAGGTTGCCGTCGGAATCGACGACGGGCAGCCCCGAGACCTTGTAGTGGCCGCACAGCTCATCGAGCTGCGCAATGGTGGCGTCGGGGCCGACGGTCACCGGGTCGGAGACCATGCCCGACTCGGAGCGCTTGACCAGACGCACCTGCTGGGCCTGATCCTCAATGGACAGATTGCGGTGAAGGATGCCGATGCCGCCCTGACGGGCCATGGCGATCGCCATCTTCGACTCGGTGACGGTGTCCATCGCCGCGCTCAGCAGGGGGGTGGCCAGACTGATCCTGCCGGTCAGGCGCGAGGTCGTATCGACCTCGGAGGGGACCACGTCGGTCAGCCTGGGCAGCAGGAGGACATCGTCGTAGGTCAGTCCGGTAGGGGCAAACAGGTCGGGGTTGGTGATCGAGTCGCTCACGCTTCGCATGGTAGGGCCGTACGGACGTGAATGCACCTTGCACCGTTGTTGCAGATTGTCTGAAAACGTTCCGCTGTGCCCATCGTGCGTCAGAGGCGACCTGTTGGCTAAAGGCCCCGAAAAGGCCATCTTGCACAACAAGACTTGGCGGATTTCCTAAGAAAATCATCGTCCAAGTGCTTGATATCGCCCGTGAGCTGTACCTACTGTTGTACCGGGCACAACGTGTCCAAGTGCGATCGTGCATCCGCGCGAGGAAGGGGCGTGATGGCAGGGAATGCACGTCTCCCCAAGCCCATCACGACGCTGTGGGAATGGCAGTACCAGGGCGCCTGCATTGGCATGGACTCCATGCGGTTCTTCCACCCCGAAGGCGAACGCGGCAGCTCACGCCGCAAGCGCGACGAGGATGCCAAGGCCGTGTGCAGCACTTGCCCCGTCATCGTCGATTGCCGCAACCATGCTCTGGCCACTCACGAGCCTTATGGCGTGTGGGGCGGCATGACGGAGGAGGAGCGCCGTGCCTGGATAGACCGAGAGGAGAACGGACGCGGGACTCCCGTGGCCTGAGGGCTTCTGGTCCTCCCCCGCTCCGCCTCCTCTTCATCTCCATCATCATCCACCGCTCGCTCTCGGGCGCGAACGCTCCAGCTGCGCTCCGAGGCGACACGACGATCAAGGGCGGCGCTGCCTACTGGCAGCGCCGCCCTTCGTCTGGTCGTCTGGTCCGCGGAACAGACTCGACTCGCGTCAGCTCACTAGCTCACTTGGTGACGACGGCGAGGACATCGCGCGCGGAGAGGATGAGGTAGTCCTCGCCCGCGTACTTGACCTCGGTGCCGCCGTACTTGGAGTAGATGACGAGGTCGCCCTCGGCGACGTCCACCGGGACGCGCTTTCCGGAATCGTCGATGCGGCCGGGGCCCACGGCCACGACCTTGCCCTCCTGGGGCTTCTCCTTGGCGGTGTCCGGGATGACCAGACCGGATGCGGTGGTCTGCTCGGCCTCGACCGTCTGCACGACGATCCGGTCCTCGAGCGGCTTGATGGAGATCGACATCTCGTCCTCCCCTTCTCTTGGTGAGCGTCTTGAATGACTGGTGTGTCGCGCCCCGACAGTGTCCGATCGCCGTCGCGGGGGTCGACCGGTCAGACGGGTGCGCGAGCCGCGAGGGAGCGCCGGGGCGCCCTCCCGCGTCTGACGAGGAATCTACGCGCGCCATTAGCACTCAGTCAACGCGAGTGCCAAAACAAGGGGGCGGGTTCGCCGTAGGCGTGCAGCGAGCATGCGGGACGGTCATCCTCCGCGCCTGGCGCGCGTGAACGCCAGAGCCTCGTCCACGCTCGTCTCCCGCTCGCCCAACAGCGGCTCACGCCTCGTGATCACATCCCAAGCGGCCTTGACGGCGGCCGGACGCTCCCTCACCCAGTTGCGCGCCCACCTGCCGCGGTCGACGGTCGCCCGAGTGTCACCCACGCCGTACGCGTCCACGCCCACCGAACGGCACACGGCCACAGCCCGTCCCAGGTGAAAACTCTGGGAAACCAGAAGCGCCTTATCGATCCCGAAGATGGAGCGTGCACGCACACAGGTGTCGTAGGTATCGAAACCGGCGTAGTCCAAGGCGATCGCCTCGGAGGGGACCCCCTGACTCACCAGGTAGTCGCGCATGGCGGTCGGCTCGTCGTAACCGACACGGCCGTTGTCCCCCGAGACCAGAATGGCGTCCACCCTCCCCGAGGAATACAAGCCGGCGGCGGTTTCGAGCCGGTACTTCAGCCACGGTGATGGATCGCCGGGGCCGTAGACGGCGGCTCCCAGGACAATGGCCACGGGCGCCGCGGCGGTGTCGCCGTCCTCGCCGTAGGTGCTGACCCGGCCGCTGCTCTCCACCAGGATCCACACATTGGGCGCCAGGACCGTCACAAGGACGACCGCCGCAGCGGCGCATACCACCCGGACCAGTCGGATTCTGCGTCGTGGACCTCGTGCATGTGCACTCATGAGGACTCCCGTCCCTCTCCCTCTCCCCTCGCCGCGGCGGCGGCAGCGCATACGGTACCCCCGCAGCGGAGTCGGCGAGGAACCGACACGGCCCGATCCCCGCCGGGTGCGCGCGGCGGGGCGGCCCCCCGTCCGATGCGTGTCATGATCGCCCCGATGGACGCATCGCACCTCGCACCACTGCTCACGCCCGCCGGCTGGGCCCTGCTCGCCGATCTCCCGCCCTACGACGAATCCACCGTGCTGTCGGTGGGCGCCCGCCTGCGCGAGGCGGGGCACCCGCCCGAGATGGTCGCGGCCGCGCTGACTCAGCAGCGCCTGCGCACCCGCGCCGAAGCGAAGTTCGGGCCCTTCGCCTCCCGGATGCTCTTCACGCCCGATGCCCTGGAGCAGGCCACGAGACTGGTCGTCTCGGCCCACCACGCCGCACGCTACGAGCACGCCGGCGTGCAGCACGTGGCCGACCTGGGCTGCGGCATCGGCGGGGACGCGATGGCGCTGGCGGGTCTCGGGCTCAGAGTACTCGCCGTCGAGAGCGACGAGGCAACCGCGGCGCTGGCAACGGTCAACCTCATGGTCTTCCCCGAGGTTGAAGTCCTGTGCGCCGATGCGCTCGAAGTCGACCTGACGGCCCGCGGGATCGATGCCGTCTTCGCCGACCCCGCACGCCGGTCGCACGGGCACCGCATCGCCGACCCCGAGCAGTGGTCCCCGGCCCTCGGCCGAGTGCTGGCACTGCGTGATGACGTCGGAGCCCTCGGCGTCAAGGTGGCCCCGGGCATCGATCACGCGGCGCTTCCCACCGACGCCCACGTGCAATGGGCCTCCGTGGGCGGCGAGGTCGTCGAGGCCGGCATCTGGTGCGGCCCGCTCGCCGCCGAAGGGCCGGGACGCTCGGCTCTCGTCCTGTCGGACCCCCCGCCCGCGTCCGACGACCCCCGGGACGCGCCGAGCGCACGGGTCCTGCGCGACCCCGACTGCCATGACCCCTCGACACCCCCCGTCCATCTCGCTCCGCTCGCCGACGTCGGGGCCCTGGGCGCCTATGTTCACGAGCCCGACGGGGCGGCGATCAGGGCCGGGCTCGTGGCTCACATCGCCGAGCGCCTCGATGCGGCACCGGTGGGGGACCGCATCGCCTACCTCAGCGGCGACGCGCTTCCCGACGCCTCCCTGGCCCCGTTCGTGCACTCATGGCGGGTGCGCGAGGTGCTGCCCCTGAACCTCAAGATGCTCAAGACCCGCGTCCGCGAGCACGACATCGGCAGCCTGGAACTCCACAAGCGGGGCGTGCCGGTCACGCCCGACGCCGTGCGCGCAGCCGTCCGCCCGCACGGCCAGGCTCACGAGACTTGGATCATGACCCGCGTCGGGAACGCCGGGGACGCCCAGCGAGCACGCGGTGCCGTCATCGTCGTCGAGCCGTGCGAGGCTCCCATCGTCCCCGTATCGTAAACCGCCCGTACGTCAGCCCCGCCGATCCGGCCCGTCCTGGAACCGTCGAGGAGCCGCTATGACCCTCCCTGCCCGTTTCGTCCACCGCCGACCCCTGCCGTTCGCCCGCTCGCAACGCTCCACTCTCGGCGTCGAGTGGGAGCTCCAGCTCGTCGACCGCGACAGCCTCGACCTGCGCCAGTGCGCCGCCGAGATCCTCCGCGGCATGGGGTCCGATGAGCACATCCACAGTGAGATGATGCTCAACACCGTCGAGCTCGTCTCGGGGGCGCGGCGCACCGTGGCCGAGTGCATCGACGATATCGCGCTGGCCTTCGACCGCCTCCTGCCCGTGACCGATCCACTGCGGGTGGATCTCATCAGCGCCGGCACGCACCCCTTCGCCGACCCGCTGGTGCAGAAAGTGACCGACGCCGAGCGCTACGCGCGCCTGGTGGACCGCACGCGCCTGTGGGGCCACCAGATGCTCATCTTCGGCACCCACGTGCACGTCGGCCTGGAGGAGCGGGCCAAGGCCCTGCCGATCCTGCGGGCACTGCTGACCCGCACCGCCCACTTGCAGTGCCTGAGCGCGTCCTCCCCGTTCTGGGCCGCCCAGGACACCGGCTACGCCGACAACCGGGCCATGATGTTCCAGCAGCTGCCCACGGCGGGCGCGCCCCACCAACTGAACACCTGGGACGAGCTCGAGGCCTACGCCGGGGACATGATCCACACCGGGGTCATCGAGGACTTCTCCGAAGTCCGCTGGGACGTGCGGCCCTCGCCGCGCCTGGGCACGATCGAGGTGCGCTCATGCGACGCCGCCACCAATCTCACTGAGCTGGCGGGCATCGCCGCGCTCACCCAGTGCCTGGTGGAGAGCTTCTCACGGGCCCTGGACCGGGGTGAGGAGCTGGACGTCATGCCGGCGTGGTACGTCGATGAGAACAAGTGGCGCTCGGCCCGGTACGGCATGGACGCCATTCTCATCGTCGACTCGCTGGGCAACGAGGAGCTGGTGAGCGACACCGTAGCGCGAATGCTGACCGAGCTGGCACCGGTTGCGCAGGACCTGGGCTGCCAGACCGAGCTGGAGGGGGTGCGGGCCACCCTGGAGGCGGGAGCCTCCTACCAGCGTCAACTGTCGGCTGTGCGCGCCGGATGCGGCAATGAAGCCGCAGTGCGTCTCCTGCTGGCCGAGATGAGGGCGGGGCGCCCTCTTCCGCCCTCCGACGTGCCCGCCGCCTCCGCCCCCCGCTGAGCCGGACGGGCGGCCGGGTGCGGACGCGACCGATCCTCCGACAGGAGGGAGCAGGTGCGGAGTTCAGCCGACGGTCGAGACAACCGGGATGTTCAAGGGCATGCCGGAGTCGGGAGCGAAGTCCATGGGACTGGGCGCTGCACCGGCGCGCACGGCGGCGGCGCCCAGCGCGGCGATCTGGGCGCCGTTGTCGGTGCAGTAGCGCAGGGGCGGCAGGCGCAGAGCGATGCCGGCGGCCTCGCAGCGCTCGGCGGCCAGAGCGCGTAGGCGAGAGTTGGCGCTGTAGCCCCCGCCGACGACGAGCGCACCGCACTCCATGTCCAGGCAGGCCCGGACGGCCTTGGCGGTCAGGGAATCGTTGACGGCCTCGGAGAAGGCGGCGCACACGTCGGCGCGGGGCACCTCGTGCCCGGCCTCCTGGAAGGACTCCACGTAGCGGGCCACCGCGGTCTTCAGCCCGGAGAAGGAGAAATCGTAGCGGTGGCGCACGCTGTCCTTACCGGCGGTCAGGCCGCGGGGGAAGCGGATGGCCTCGCGGTCCCCCGTCCAGGAGAGTCGGTCGACGTGCGGGCCGCCCGGGTAGGGCAGGCCGAGCAGGCGACCGACCTTGTCGAAAGCCTCGCCAGCAGCGTCATCGAGGGTGCCGCCCAACTCGACAACGTCGGTGGCGATATCACCTACCAGCACAATGGTGGAATGTCCGCCGGAGACGACCAGGCCGATGAAGCGCTCAGGCAGCGGGTCGTCGACGAGCTCGTCGACGGCCAGATGCCCGACGACGTGGTTGACGCCGTAGATCGGCACGTCCAGGGCCACGGCCAGGGCCTTGGCGGCACTGATGCCCACGGTCAGTGAGCCGATGAGGCCGGGGCCCGCGCACACGGCGACGGCATCGACGTCGGACAGGTCCGCCCCGGCCCGGTCCAGGGCGGAGTCCAGGGTGGGGACGAAGGACTCCAGATGGGCGCGCGAGGCGATCTCGGGGACGATTCCGCCGAAACGGGCGTAGGCGTCCATGGAGGTGGCGACCGCGTCGCCGAGGAGCTCGCGACCGCGCACCAACGCCGCACCGGTCTCGTCGCAGGTGGACTCGATGCCCAAGATCAGTGGTTCGCTCACGCCCGCCAGCCTAGCCCCCCGCCCATCGCGCGGGGCCGTCGACCTCACACGAGCGACCAGCCGCGGGCGCGGGTGCGCCGGGTCCAGAAGTCGCGATAGGGGCCGTCGATCTCCACGAGCCGGGCATGCCGGCCCCTTTGAGCGACATGCCCGTCGTCGTCGAGCACCACCACCTGGTCGGCGGCGGCGATCGTCTCCAGCTTGTGAGCGATGACGATGAGTGTCGAGGTGCGTCGCAGCTCCTCGATGGCGGTGACGATGTGAGCCTCGTTCTCGGCGTCCAGAGCGCTCGTGGCCTCGTCCAGCAAGACGATCGGCGCGCGCTTGAGCAGGGCGCGGGCGATGGACACGCGCTGGCGCTCGCCGCCGGACAGGGCGCGCCCGCCCTCGCCGACGCGCGCGTCCCAGCCGCCGGGCAGACGCTCGACGATCTCGGTGACGCCGGCGAGGTCCGCGGCCCAGCGCACCTGGGCGTCGGCGGCGTCCGCCTCTCCGACGCGGATGTTGGCGGCCAGGGTGTCGTCGAAGAGGTAAACGTCCTGGAAGACCATGGACAGCTGCTCCATGAGCTGAGCCGTCGGCATGTCACGCACGTCGGTGCCGCCCACGCGCACCGTCCCGCGGTCCGCATCCCAGAAACGGGCGATGAGCCGGGCGATCGTCGTCTTCCCGGACCCCGACGGACCGACGATCGCGCACATGGAGCGCGCGGGCGCCGTCAATGAGACGCCGTCGAGCACCCGAACGTCCTCCTGGTAGCCGAAGACGACATCGTCGAGCTCCACCGCCCCAGGCTCGGCCAGCTCGGCGCGTTCGCCCGGCTCGTCCATGACGGGGGCGTCCATGACGGCGTCGAGATGGTTCATCATCTGCCGGCGCTCCTCCAGACTGAGCACGGCGGCGCCGTCATCATCGAGCATGGTGGTAAAGCGCAGGCACATGCCGATGGTGGCGATGGCGGGCAGAGGGCCCATGGTGCCGGCGACGGCGAAGAAGGCGGTGAGCACGATCATGCCGACGACGACGATCTGGGTGAGGACCCCGGACAGGAGGTTCCCGCCGGTCGCCCACCACAGGGCGCGGCGGGAGGCGCGCAACCCGTCAGCGAAGGCGGCCGTCAGACGTCCGTAGCGCCCCACCGCGCGGCACGAGCGCAAGGCGCCCTGGCACCGGGCGAGCTCGACGACGCGGATGGCGAGCTCGCGCTCGGCGGGCTCGGAGACGGCCTTGCCGTGGTCGAGCAGACGGCGCGCCAGAGCTATGAGCAGCGCCATGACCGGCGCGCCGATGGTCAGGAACATGCCCAGCCGCCAGTCCCAGACCCACGAGCCGATCCAGATGACCGCGCAGCCCGCGGACGTCGAGACGATCCTGTACAGGAAATGGGCGGCGGACTCGCCCAATGAAAGCATCTCCTGGCTGACGGCCCGCGACATGGTGCCGGCCGTGTCGGAGTCGAACCACCGCAGAGGCAGGCGGGCGATCTTAGCGCCGACGGCGTGGTGAACGTCGCGCATGAAGCCGAGCGCCCCGATCATGCCGGCGCGCTGTCCCCGGAAGTCGGAGACGGTGCTGGCGACGGCGCAGGCCACGAGCACAAGCAGCCATGAACCGAAGCTCAGGCCCCAGGCGGGCGCCCCGCTGGCGAGGGCCACGGAGGCGGGCAGGAGCACCAGAAGGGCCAGACTTGAGAAGACGCCGTTGAGCGCACCCAGGACGAGCCCCCTCACCAGGTGCGTCCAGGAATCCTCCGTCATGAGCCGGTGATAGCGGGCCAGCAGGGAGCGGCCGGTCCGGCGGGCACCGACGCGGGGCGACGGGTCCGGTCCGCCCCCCTCCGGCTCGTCGTCGGGCGCGCCGCCCGGGGAGGGACCGGATGCGCGGCCATCGGCCTCCGGATGGGCCTCCCCGGGCGCCGGTGCGCCGTCGTCATCCTCCAGCAGGCCGGATTGACGCAGCAGGGCGCGGTAGTGGGGTTCGCCCACCAGCTCCTCGTGGGATCCGAAGGCGACGACGCGGCCCCGCTCCATGACGGCGATGCGGTGCGCCCCGTGGACGGCGGCGGGCCGGTGGGCGATGACGAGCACGGTCCGGCCGCGCACCAGGGCGCTCAGCGCCTCCTGGATCTCGGCCTCGGAGTCCGGATCGGCCATGGCGGTGGCCTCGTCCATGAGGAGGACGGGGGTGTTCAGCAGGAGGGCGCGGGCGATGGCGATGCGCTGCTCCTGCCCGCCGGATAGGGCGGTCTCCCGCCCCAGAAGAGTGTCGTAGCCGTGGGGAAGGGCCATGATCTCCTCGTCGATCCGGGCCGCGCGAGCGGCGGCGCGCACCTGGTCATCGGTCGCCTCGGGCCGGCCGAGGGCGATGTTCTCGCGCACGGTGGCGCCCAGTAGCTGAGCGTCCTGGAGGACGAAGGAAACGGTGGAGTACAGGGTCTCCTCGTCCATGTCGCGCAGATCCACCCCGCCGATGCGCACCGCTCCGGCATCGGGGTCGGCGAAGCGGGCGATGAGGGTCGCCAGGGTCGATTTGCCGGAGCCGGAGGGACCCAGCAGCGCGGTGACGGTGCCGGGCTCCAGGGTGAGGCTGACGTCGTCGACGGCCAGGGTATCCCCGTAGGAGAAGGAGACGTCGTCGATCTCGACGCGGGCGCCGTCGGGCCGCCTGGGCGCGGCGGGCGCGGGCAGGACGGGGGTGTCGAGGACATCGCACAGGCGCAGGGCGGCAGCGCCCGCCATCTGGTAGGACCAGGAGATCGTCACGATGGTGACGAGCGCCCCGGGCAGGACGAGGGCGATGAGAGTGGCCGCCAGGACCTGCGCCGGGGTGACCGTTCCGGCGTGGATGAGTAGGGCGCCGCCACTAAGGTCGACGAGCAGGACGATCGGGGTCGACACCCACGTGAAGGACAGGCAGCTGACCGTCATGAGCGGCATTGCCCAGTCGCGGTAGAAGCGAGCGAAGGCGTCGGCAGCGGCCAGATAGGCGCTGTGGGCCCGGCCGACCCGCCCGAAGGCCTTGACCACGGAAATACCGGAGACGAACTCAACCATGGTGGAGGACACATCCGCCAGCCTGCGGTCCATTTCCACCGTCTTCTCCTTCATGCCCTTCAAGGAGAAGGAGTAGGTGATGACGTACAGGGGGACGGTCGCCACCGCCAGGAGGGCCAGACGCCAGTCGATCCACACGGCGCAGGCCAGCAGTGCCAGAGGGGAGACGACGGCGTTGAGGCGTTCGACGGGAGCGTGGGCTATGACGGTGTGGACGGCGGTGGTGTCGTCCTGGACCGCCTTGCGGATGCGTCCGGAGGTGGAGTCGGTGAACCAGGACAGCGGGGCCCGGCAGATGCGTTCGACGATGTCGCGGCGCAGCCGGTCGCGCAGTTTCAGGTCCGCCAGGTGGGTGATGAGCAGAGCGACGAAGTACAGCAGGAGACGCCCGGAGTAGGCGCTGACGAGGAACATGACGACGCCGCGCACCCGCTGCCCGTCGGGGGCCAGACCGGCGTGGTAGGCGTCCAGGAGGATATCGCCCAGGCGCACGAGCGCGACGTAGGGGGCCACGGCCAGCAGGCCGGAGAGGACGACGAGCACCTGGCCGACCCGCAGGGCGGGGCGCACCGGGGCGCCCAGACGTCTGAGGGCGGCCTGGCCCCGGCGGGATCGGCCGGCGTCGTCCTGCGAGACCGGCGCGCTCCGCCCGGGCCCGTCGGCCCCGGTGGACGGGGCCGGATCGTGCTCGGCCAGCGACCCGCCCTCGCGGGGCGCGGCGGGTGCGGACCGAGGTGCCGATGACGTGACGTGGCTGTTCACTGGATGCCTCAATCTAATGCTGAACGGCTTTCATATTTGACTGAGGTCGACCTTACCGCGACTGCCCTCCGGCCGACAAGCGCCGTCGTCAACCGCTACTGTGGGTCCATGTGCGGACGCAGGACCGGGAGTCGGACGAGACCGGGGCGCCCCACCGGTCCCAAGCCGGGATTCTCCCGCAAGGACGTCGTCGCCGCGGCCCTGGACATCGGCGTCGCCGACTTCACGCTGACGGCGGTCGCCGGCCGCCTGGGAGTGGCGGTCTCGGGCCTGTACCGCGCCATCTCCTCGCGCGAGGACCTGCTGCGCGCCTGCCTGAGCGAGCTCGCCACGCGGATCGCGTTCTCCCCCGATCCCGCCGACTGGCGCCGCAACGCGCACAACCAGGCGGATGCCCTGTGGGCGCTGCTCGAGGCCCACCCCGGCCTCGACCGCCTCCTGATCGGCGTCCCCTGGACGGCCGAGTACTTCGGGGAGACGATCAGCGCCGCGCACCGCGCATTCACGGCCGCCGGCATGAGCGAGGAGGACTCCGCCCTCGCCGTCGACATGATCGGTGATACCACCATCGCCTCGCACGTCGGCGTCGCCGCCCTGCGCGCGGACTGGCTGAGCGACGCCGGCCCGCCGAGCTACAGCACACTGCCGGCGATGTTCCGCCCCGACCGCTCCTGGCTGGAACGCGGTTGGCTCGACGGCAAGATCGACCTCGTCGTCGACGGCCTCCAAGCCCGATTGAGCGGCGCCTCGCAACCCGCACGACCATCACGAGTACAAGCATGAGGCGCCCCTCCCGCCCGGGCGGCGGGCGGAATCACGATCGAGGACATCGAAGGCCTCGAAGGCGCGGGGCTGCGGGGCGGGCCCCGCAGCCCCCCCACCGCAGCCCCGCCGGGGCCAGCGGCGCCCGCTCAGCGCCGCTCCTCGTTCAGGCGTGCGCCTTCTGTCCCTTCCACAGGGCGTGCCCCATGTCGCGGTTGAGGCGCGTAATAACCTCCAGCGGCACGGACTTGGGGCACACCGCAGCGCATTCGCCGATGTTCGTGCACCCGCCGAAGCCCTCGGCGTCATGCTGATTCAGCATGCTCACCACACGGGCGAGGCGCTCGGGCTGGCCCTGCGGAAGCAGACCCAGATGGGAGATCTTCGCCCCGGTGAACAGCATGGCCGACGCGTTGGGACAGGCCGCCACGCAGGCGCCGCAGCCGATACAAGCGGCGGCCTCGAAGGCGGCGTCGGCCTTCTCCTTGCGCACCGGCACGGAGTGGGCCTCAGGGGCGGCGCCGGTGTTGACCGAGATGTAGCCGCCGGCCTGGACGACGCGGTCCAGCGCGGAACGGTCGACGACGAGATCCTTGAGGATCGGGAAGCCCGCCGAGCGCCACGGCTCGATGGTGATGGTGCCGCCGTCCTTGAAGGATGGGTCCTCCGCCAGATGACGCATATGCAGCTGGCAGGTCGTCGAACGGATCGGGCCGTGCGCCTGGCCGTTGATGACAACGCCGCACTGCCCGCAAATGCCCTCCCGACAGTCCGAGTCGAAGGCGACCGGCTCCTCGCCCGCGGCGAAGAGCTGCTCGTTGAGCAGATCGAGGACCTCGAGGAAGCTCATGTGCTCCTCGACGCCGGACATCGGGTAGACCTCGAAGTGCCCCTCGGAGTTCTGGTCCTGCTGCCGCCAGATCTTGAGCTTGATGTTCACTTGTAACTCCGCTGCTTGAGCTCGATGTCCTTGTAGATGAGATCCTCCTTGTGGAGGATCGGCGGCTGGTTCTCCCCGCCCCACTCCCACGCGGCGACATAGAGGAACTCGTCGTCATGACGCAGAGCCTCCCCCTCGGGGGTCTGGGACTCGGCGCGGAAGTGGCCGCCGCAGGACTCACGACGGTGCAGGGCGTCGATGCACATGAGCTCGGCCAACTCGAAGAAGTCGAGCAGGCGGCCCGCCTTCTCCAGAGCCTGGTTGAGCTCATCGGCCTTGCCCGTGACGCGGGCATCGCGCCAGAAGTCCTCCTTGAGGGCCCGGATCTGCTTGATGGCCTCGCGCAAACCGGCGTCGCACCGCTCCATGCCGCAGTACTCCCACATGATGCGTCCCAGCGCCATGTGGAAGTCATCCACGCTGCGGGTACCGCGCAATGCCATGAGACGCGCGATGCGCTCCTCGACTCCCCGCCTCGCCTCGGCGATCTCGGGGGCGTTCGGATCGGGTTTGCCCAGCCGGAGCATGTCCGCCAGGTAGTCGTTCATCGTGTCCGGCAGGACGAAGTAGCCGTCGGCCAGCCCCTGCATGAGGGCGGAGGCGCCCAGACGGTTGGCGCCGTGATCGGAGAAATTGGCCTCACCGCCCACGTACAGGCCCGGGATATTGGACTCCAGGTCGTAGTCGACCCACAGGCCGCCCATCGTGTAATGGACCGCCGGGTAGATGCGCATCGGCACCTCGTAGGGGTCGTCCCCCGTGATGCGCTGGTACATCTCGAACAGGTTCCCGTACCGGGCGCTCACCCGCTCCCTGCCCAGACGGCCGATGGCCTCGGAGAAGTCGAGGTAGACGCCGCGGCGCATCATGCGCTCGTTGCCCGCTGCATCGCGCTCCTTGATGGCCGGGCCCACGCCGCGGCCCTCGTCGCACATGTTCTTGGCCTGACGCGAGGCGATGTCGCGCGGGACCAGGTTGCCGAAGGCGGGATAGATGCGCTCGAGGTAGTAATCGCGGTCCTCCTCCGGGATCCGGCGCGGGTCCTTGTCGCAGTCCTCGGCCCTCTTGGGAACCCAGATGCGGCCGTCGTTGCGCAGCGACTCGCTCATGAGGGTCAGCTTGGACTGGAAATCGCCCGACTGCGGGATGCAGGTCGGGTGGATCTGCGTGTAGCAGGGGTTGGCGAAGTACGCGCCCCTGCGATGGGCGCGCCACACGGCGGTGGCGTTGCAGCCCATCGCGTTGGTCGATAGGAAGAAGACGTTGCCGTAGCCGCCCGTGCACAGCACGACGGCGTCCGCCAGATGCGTCTCGATCTCACCGGTGACTATGTCACGGGTCACAATACCCCGGGCCCGCCCGTCGATGAGGATCAGCTCGACCATCTCGTGGCGACGGAACTCCTCGACCGTGCCGGCGTGCACCTGGCGCTCCAAGGCCTGGTAAGCACCGATGAGAAGCTGCTGGCCCGTCTGACCACGGGCGTAGAAGGTGCGCGAGACCTGGACTCCGCCGAAAGAGCGGTTGTCCAGCAGGCCGCCGTACTCACGGGCGAAGGGCACGCCCTGGGCCACGCACTGGTCGATGATGTTGGTGCTGACCTCGGCCAGACGGTAGACGTTGTCCTCACGAGCGCGGTAGTCGCCGCCCTTGACCGTGTCGTAGAAGAGCCGGTAGACGGAGTCGCCGTCGTTGCGGTAGTTCTTCGCGGCGTTGATGCCGCCCTGGGCGGCGATGGAGTGCGCGCGCCGAGCGGAGTCCTGGTAGAAGAACACTTTGACGTTGTAGCCCTGCTCACCCAGAGAGGCGGCCGCGGCGCCGCCGGCCAGGCCGGAGCCGACGACGATGATGTCGAGCTTGCGACGGTTGGCCGGGTTGACGAGCTGGGCCTCGAATTTGCGCTGCTCCCAGCGCCGGGAGATCGGTACGGCGTGGGGGGCCTTGGTGTCGGCGATCTTCTCGCCCTCGGTGTACAGGCCCTCGATGAGTTCAGTCATGGTCTTCACTCTCAGTGGGAAAGGACGATGCCGGCCTCGGTGGCCTTCATCGCGTACTCGGCGGTGCCCATGGGCGCCGGCACCCAACCGAGGAGGATGGCGGTGGGCACGCACATGAAGGCGACGAACAGGCCGAAGGCGACGATGAAGGCAATCAGGCGGACGAAGGGGACGGTGTTGCCGCGGGTGGCGCCCAGGGTCTGCAGAGCGGACCACACGCCGTGCCACACGTGCAGACACAGGGCCGCGAGTGCCACGAGGTAAATGAGGTAGACCCACCACAGCTGGAAGCCGTACCACATGTTCATGTACGCGCGCCCGTGCTCGTAGTGACCGCCGGGGGTCAGCGTCAGGGTGGTGAACTGCAGAATGTGCCACACGACGAACAGCAGCAGGATGACGCCGCCCCAGCGCATAGTGCGCATGGCGTAGCGGGAGGCGAAGTACTCGGCACCGGGCTTCTTGACGGCGTACCTGTCCGTACCGCGCGCCTTCCTGTTGCGGATCCACAAGTGGAAGGCGCTTCCGGCGTGCACCGCCAGGCACGCCAGCAGCAGGACCCTCAGGATCCACAGCACGCCGCCGTGCGGGACGATCGGGACGAGCAGCTCGCGCAGGAAGTACGCGTAGTGGTCGTAGGCGATCTCGCCCTCGAAGTAGTGAGTGTTGCCGTAAGCGTGGAAGAGGACGAAGACGATGAAGAAGAGGCCCGACCAGGCCATCAGGCGCTTCATGAAGACCGTCGTCGAGAACGCGGCCCTCTTCTTCTTGGAGGGAACAGACGTATTGACCACGAGAGCAGATTAGCGAGATCGGGCCAGCCGATGGTCCCAGATCGCGCCGTCCGCCGCCTCTCCCGGGGTCGCCCCCCCGCCATCACGCCGAAAGACCCGGATCACACCCCGCCCGCGGAGCCCCTCCGAGCAGGCTGACGGAACGCGGGCCGCGCACATTCCGTGAGGAGATTGTCAGTCAAATGATGATCATGACGCAACGGTCCGACGTGTGCTCACCCGCTCAGCGCCGGCCCGGCCCGGGACGCCGGCCCGGCGTCGACCGCCTCCACCCCCACCGGCCCCACGACGCCCGTCGGCCCGGGTCGCCCGGGCTCGTCGTCCTGCGCGCCGACGGATGCGCGCATGACGAGCGCGTCCTCGACCGGCTCCCGGTAGTAGCGCCGTCGGGAGCCGACGGGAACGAAGCCGTGATGCGCGTAGAGACTGCGGGCACTGGCATTCGAGACGCGGACCTCCAGGAGCACGCCGGTGCAGCCGGCCTCGCCGGCGCACCGCAGCAGGTGGGTGAGCATGAGGCTGGCCAAACCCCGCCGACGAACCGCCGGGAGGGTGGCGATGGTGAGCAGATCAGCGTCCCCGGCGCCATCGCCAAACCAGAGCCCGGCGTATCCCAGAACCGCTCCGTCACCACCGGCGGCATCGTCGTCCGTGTCGACCCCCTCCCGTGACCGCTCGAGGACGACGTAGCACCGGTCGGCGTGAGGACCCGTGGCGGCCGCCAGCTCGGCGCCCAGCAGACTCGGGCTCCACGCCTCCGCCCCGAACAGGGCGGTCTCCATCCGGCAGACCGCTGGAAGGTCGCGCTCCTCCATGGGTCGCAGGCGCACGCCGTCGCACGAGGCTCGGCCCGCCCGCCCGGACGGTCGTGATGACGCGGCGCGCCGGTTCGAGGTTCTCACAGCGTTCGCCCGCGCCCGGCGGGCATGTGCACGTCGGCGTGACGCAGATACAGCGGCTCGGCGGGCAGCACCGCTCCGGGCCCGGCATCGGCGAGCCGGGTCAGAGCGACGCGAATCTGGGCGGCGGGGTCGCCGGAAACGGGCGCGAGCACCACACGCCCGGCCGCCAGGTGCGGGTAGAGGACGGCGCCCGAGCCGGCCACGGCATCGACGCCGCCGAGCCGGACCGCGGCATCGGGGGCGAGCACTGCCGGAGAGTCGAGGGGCTCGACGTCATCGGCTCCCCGGGCGCGGTAGCGGGCGGCGTAGACCTCGTGGCGGCGGGCATCGGTGACCACGAGAACGCTCTCCCCGCCGCCCCCGCCGGCACGGGCGATCTCGTCGAAGGCGGCGCGGGCGACGGCGTCCAGGCTCGGCACGCCGTGGACGGGCACGCCGCGGGCGCGCCCGAGCGCGCGGGCGGTCACCAGGCCGGCGCGCAGACCGGTGAAGGGCGCGGGACCGGTGGCGGCGATGACGGCGTCCAGCGGATGATCGGCGACCCCCGGAGCGGCAAGGACCCGAGCGAGCATGGCCCCCAGGGACTCGGCGTGGCGGCGGGGACTGGACTGCTCCGCACGGCTGAGCACGCTCAGGGCCGTGCCCGCGGTACCGGGCCCCGCATCGGCGACGAGAAGACTGGAGCCGAGGGAGGAGTCGATGGAGACGATGCGCACGACCACAAGCCTAGGCCCTCGCCAACGGCCGGGGTGCGGCGGCTCACGGGGCCGGTTCGGGGTCCTCGGTCCGGGTCGAGGAGGGGGCCTCGCGCAGAGGCGCCAGGACGCGCCGCTCGTGCACGAAGGTGATGGTGACGACGAGCGTACCGATGACGAGCACCCCCAGACCGGTATAGAGGATGCCCAGGTCAGGCTTCCGAGGGGACTTCCTGGATTCGGAGCCGTCGATGTCGGAGCTGCCATGCGCGCGCTCACGGAGCACCTGGGCGTAGGAGGACAGGTCGACCGGTCCGGCCAGGCCGGATGCCGCCTGCTCGTCCAGTGCCGTGACGAGGCCGTCGTCCAGGGCGTACCAGGCGTCGGAGAGGACGGGGTCGGAGTAGTCCGCCGAGGCCGCCCCGCTCGGCCCCGGCGTGCTCGTCCCGGCCTGCGCCCGCGACGGGGCCGAGGACACGAGCGGGGTCGCTCCACCCGTCGCGGAGGCCACCACCGACTCGCGCAGGACGACGGCCTGCTCGGGCAGGGCCGCGAGCGCCCCGGCCAGGACGGCGTCATCCTGCACGGTCCCCGACGGCTGCGGCTCGCCGCCGCTCCCGACGTCCGTCGTGTCCCCGGCGTCGATGACGAGCACGCCGACCGGTGTCTGCCCGCAGGAGATGACGGCGGCCCAGGTCGACGTCGGTTCGGTGGGGTCGTCCAGATCGGTGGCGCTGAGAACGCCGGTCGACCAGGTCTCCACCTCGATCGGCGGCGAGACGGAGGCGTCCGGGCCGACAGCCTGGCGGGCGAGGTCCAGTCCCGGACCGTCCGCCCAGTCCTGGACCTGCGCGCCCGCCCCGGTCGGCGCCGGAGCGGGTGAGACGGTCTGCGCCAGCGCCTGCGGGCCGGGCCGGAGCGTGAGCGCCAGGAGGACGAGGATCAGGAGCCCTCCGGTCAGGCGCCGCCGGATGCGCACGTGCCCGCCCTTCATGCTCGCAGACGGGTCAGATCGACGCCGGCCCACCTCGGGCCGATCGCGGTGATGGTGACGGCGCGCCGTCCGTCCTCGGCGCCGGCCGGATCGGTGACGGCGGACCGAGCGCCGCTCGCTCCGATCGCGCCGCCGCGGGGTCGGGTGATGACGATCTCGAGGCGGTCGGGCGACAGGGCCTCCACTTTGTGCCGCCCCCACTCGACGACGGTGACGGAGTCGGCCATGGAGGAGTCCAGGTCGAGGGCGTCGACCTCCTCCAGGGAGTCCAGACGATAGGCGTCCACATGGATGAGGTCGGGTCCGCCGGTGAGCGCCGGGTGAACGCGGGCGATGATGAAGGTCGGGGAGCAGACGCGCCCGCGCACTCCCATAGCGGCGCCCACGCCCTGCGCGAGGGTGGTCTTGCCCGCCCCCAGATCCCCCGAGAGCATGACGAGGTCGCCGGCCCTCAGCAGGGCGGCCAGGCGCTCGCCCAGGGCCCGGGTCTCCTCGGCGCCGTTGGTCTCGACGGCCGTCTCGTGGCGCCGCTCGCCGCCCAGCATCGGGATGTGACCGGTCATCTCTCCTCCTCGTGCCCGGCGCCCAGACACACGCGGGGGACGCGAGCGCCCAGGCGGGTGACGATCTCATAGCCGATGGTGCCGCAGACCTCGGCCCACTCCTGGGCCGTCGCAGTGGCGGGGTCGGCTCCGGGCGCGGTCGGGTCGCCCCACAGCACGGCGATGTCGCCCGCGGCGGCGGGCGCGCCATCGGAGCCGTCAGCGGGTCCGAGGTCGATGACGACCTGGTCCATGCAGACCTTGCCGACCACGTGGGTGCGCCGGCCGCCGACCGCGACGGGGCCGGCGGAGGCGGCCGCGCGCGGCAGACCGTCGGCGTAGCCAAGGGGAATGAGGCCGAGCCACCGGTCGGTGGGCGTCATCCAGGTTCCGCCGTAGGAGACCGCCCGGCCCGCGGGCACGCGCTTGACCTGGGTCAGAGGCGCCTCGAGGCGCATGACGGGGCGCAGTCCCAGTTCGGCCGCCGTAGCGACGGCGGGGTCGGGCGACAGTCCGTACAGCCCGATGCCGGCGCGTACCAGGTCCAGACGGGAGGCGGGGTGCCACAGGAGCCCGCCGGTGGCGGCCAGGTGGCGCACGCGCGGAGTCAGACCGGCGTTGCGCACGACCGTCTCAGCGGCGCGGAAGCGGGCCAGATGCTCCTCGGTGGACCCGGAGTCGGGTTCATCAGCGCGCGAGAGGTGGGACCACAGGCCGATCACCTCGACGTCGCCCGCCTCCTGAGCCGCTCGGGCCGCGACGGCCAGCGCCGGCAGGTCCGCCTCGACGGCGCCGGCCCGGGACATGCCGGTGTCGACCTTGAGGTGGATCCGGGCTCCCGCGGCTCCGGGGTCCTCGGCGCGGCGTGCGGCGGAGGCGGCGGCCAGAGCCGCGAGCTGGTCGGTGGTGGACACCGACAGGTCGAGGTCGGCGTTCAGGGCCCGGCGCAAAGGGGAGCCGGGGGCTGCGGCCCGCTCAGGGGCGAGCACCGGGGCGAGCCAGCACAGCAGACGCGGATGCTCGGGGGCGGGCCCGTCGTCGGGGGAGGGTCGCGCGACGCCGGCGGCGTCGAGCATCTCCCGCAGGTGGAGAGCCTCGGCCAACTGAGCGACGCCGAGCCAGGAGGCGCCGGCGCGCAAGCAGGTGCGGGCCACCGGGCCCAGACCGTGCCCGTAGGCGTCGGCCTTGACCACGGCCATCCAGGGCACGCCGGCTGCGTCGGCCAGAACGCGGGCATTGTGCGCCAGCGCGTCGAGGTCGATGACGGCCCGCGAGGTGGTGGCCGAGCCAGGCCCGGCCGATCCTGCCGGCCGAGAGGATGCTGCGGTGGAGGCTGAGCGAGTCACGCCGCCCATCCTCCCACCACCGCGCAGGCGTGCGGCAAACGGTCGGTCAGGTCGAGGGCCGCCAGCGGACGCCCCGGCACGCGCCCCGCCGGTCCGACGCACCCCGAGGCGAGCTCGGCGGCGACCGCGTGGAGGCGCACGGCCAGTGCGGTGAACGCCGACGAGTCGACGGCTCGGCCGCCGCGCTCCTCATCGGCGCGCCCCGCGGCCAGGACGGCGCCCAGGATCCCGGCCAGCACGTCGCCACTGCCCGCGGTGGCCAGCCACCCGGGGCCGGAGTCCACCGAGAGCAGATCCGCCGCGACGGGAGGGCCGTCCGAGCACCGGGCGGAGGCGATGAGCGCGGGCGAGCCCTTGAGCAGGACGGTGGCTCCCGTGAGCCGGACCAGGTCGCGGGCGCGCGCGGCCGGCGCGGCCTCGACCTCGGCGCGGGTGACGGAACCCTCCAGCGCCGACAGGAGGGCGGCGGCCTCCCCGGCATGCGGAGTCAGGACGTGCCCGGCGCTGCATCGGGCGCCGGCCCTCAGACGTTCGGCGAGCAGCGGCAGGGCACCGGCGTCGATGACGGCGGGGACGGGTCCCGGGGCGGCGCCGGGCGCGCCCGATCGCCCCCTTCCGACCTCCAGCGCACGTCCCAGGGCGGCGTCGATCTGGGCGGCGCACTCCGGGTCGGCCGGGTCGGTGCCCGGCCCGATGACGAGGGCCTGGCAGCGGCCGGATGCGGGGACGACCTCGGGCCGGCGCGCCAGGACGAGATCCTCGACGCGGCGCGGCGCGCTCAGGCGGACCATGCCGACCCCGCAGCGCACGGCCGCCGAAGCGGCCAGGACGGCGGCGCCGGGGTAGGAGCGGCTGCCCGACCGCAGTCCGACGACGCCGCGGGTGTACTTATGGTCCTCATCATCGGGGATGCGCAGGAGGCGGCCGAGGCCGGCATCGTCCGGCCGCCGAACGAGGGCGTCGGACGCAGCGGGGACGGGCAGGCCGAGGTCGACCACCTCGACGCGCCCGCACGCGCCGGCGGCCGGCGCCAGCAGGTGAGCGCCTTTGAGACAGGTGAAGGTGACGGACAGGTCCGCCCTCAGCACGGGGCCGCTCACGGTGCCGTCGTCCACGCCGGTGCCGCTGGGCACGTCGACCGCCAGGACACGGAACCCGCGTGCTCCCCGGCGTCCCGCGGCAATCAGCGGCGCGACGAGCTCGACGGCCGTCGGCCGCAGAGGGCCGGTCGCGCCGATGCCGGTCAGGCCGTCGATGACGAGGTCGGCGCCGCCCGCCGCGGCGTGCTCGCACGCGGCCGGAGGCGAAGCGGCCGAGCGCACGCCGGCCCGTCGGGCCTCCTCCAGGGCGGCCGCGTGGGGGCGTCCCGTGGCCACCGCCGCGGTGACGTCGCACCCGCGACGGGCCAGGAGCGCGCCCGCCAGCAGGGCGTCGCCGCCGTTATGCCCTCCCCCGACCAGGAGGAGAACGCCCCGGCCCCTCATCCGGCCCGCGGTGGCGCGCAGCTCACGCACGGCCGCGAGCGCGAGGGCGTGCGCGGCGTGGTGCATGTAACGGTCCGTCGCAGCGGTCAGGCGCCGCTCGGCCTCGGCGACGGCCCCGGCGCGGTAGGCGGTGTCCGGGCGAAGAGTGGGTGCGGTGACCGTGCTCGTCGTGCTCACGTCCCCCATGCTGTCACGCATCGCCGCTCGCACGAATCACCCGCCCCGTCCGGAAGCCCGTTCCGCCGCTGAGGAGGCGGCTCGCCCCGCGACTCACTCCACGGTCACGGACTTGGCCAGATTGCGGGGCTGGTCGACATCGAGGCCCTTCGCCTCGGCCAGCGCGGCCGCGAAGATCTGCAGGGGGACGACGGTCAGCAACGGCCACATGAGCGTGGGGGTCTGGGGGACGCGGATGACGTGGTCGGCGAAGGGCGTGACCGCCTCATCGCCGTCCTCGGCGATGACGATGGTGCGGGCGCCGCGGGCGCGGATCTCCTGGATGTTGGAGATGACTTTGTCGTGCAGGACGGGCCGGCGCGGGGTGGGCACGATGACGAAAACGGGCAGGCCCTCCTCCACCAGGGCGATGGGACCGTGCTTGAGCTCGCCGGCGGCGAAGCCCTCGGCGTGGACGTAGGCGAGCTCCTTGAGCTTGAGCGCCCCCTCCAGGGCGACCGGGAAGCCCACGTGCCGTCCCAGAAAGAGGAAGGAGGGGCGATCCGACAAATCCGCCCCGAGCTCGCGGACGGTCGTCTCCTGCTCGTCGAGGAGCCGCTGGATCTTGGCGGGCATCCTGCCGAGCTGGGCCAGGTAGTCGGCGACCTCGTCGGGCCACTTGTTGCCGCGCAATTGGGCCAGGTAGAGGCCCAGCAGGTAGCAGGCGGTGATCTGGGCGAGGAAAGCCTTGGTGGAGGCCACAGCGACCTCGGGTCCGGCATGGGTGTAGAGGACGGCGTCGGCCTCACGGGCGATGGTCGAGCCATAGGTGTTGACGATCGCCAGCACGCGCGAGCCCTGCTCGCGGGCGTGGCGCACGGCCTGAATGGTGTCCATGGTCTCCCCGGACTGGGAGATCGCCACCGTCAGAGTCTTCTCGCTCACGATGGGGTCGCGGTAGCGGAATTCGTGGGCCAGTTCGATCTCAACCGGCACGCGGCACCAGTGCTCGATGGCGTACTTGGCGACGTGCCCGGCGTAGGCGGCGGTACCGCAGGCGACGACGATGATCTTGTCCACGCTGCGCAGCACCGAGGCGTCGATGCGCATCTCATCGAGGACGAGCTCGCCCTCCTCGTCCACCCGCCCGCGCAGGGTATCGGCGACGGCGGTGGGCTGGTCATGGATCTCCTTGTCCATAAAGGTCTCGTAACCGCCCTTGACCGCAGCCGAGGCGTCCCAGGAGATCTCCCACTCGGTCAGCGCGACGGCGGAGCCGTCCTCGTCCCAGACCCGTACTTCGTCGGCGGTCAGCAGGACGGTCTGGCCGTCGTCGACCTCGGCGGCGCGAGAGGTGAAGGCCACAAAGGCCGCCACGTCGCTGCCCAGGAAATTCTCGCCGTCGCCGAGCCCGATGACCAGCGGGCTGGAGCGCCGGGCGGCGACGACGGCCCCGGGGGCCAGCGGCGTGACGGCCAGAAGGGTGAAGGCTCCCTCGAGGCGCGCGGTGACGGCGCGCATGGACTCCACGAGCAGGAAGGCGACGGCGTCGGGACCGGGGGTCGGCCCGGCCTGCCCGGCCTTCTCGATGCGGGCGGCCAGATCGAGGTCGAGCAGGTGGGCGACGACCTCGGTGTCGGTGTCGGAGACCAGCTCGCGACCGGCGGCCTCGACCTCGGCCCGCAGGGGGCGGAAGTTCTCAATGATGCCGTTGTGGACCACGGCGAGATTGCCGGCGCGGTGCGGGTGGGCGTTGACGGTCGTGGGCCCGCCGTGGGTGGCCCAGCGGGTGTGGCCGATGCCGGTCACGGCCGGGCGCGGCGGGTCGGCGGCCAGCGCGGCGCGCAGATTGTCGAGCTTGCCCGCGGTCTTGACGATGTCGAGGCCGGCGGGCCCGACAAGGGCCACGCCCGCCGAGTCATAACCGCGGTACTCCAGGCGCCCCAGGCCGTCCATGAGGACGGTCAGCGAGCGGTCCGACGGGGTCTGAGGGCCGACGTGGCCGACGATTCCACACATGTGGATGATGGAACCACGCCCGCCTCGTTCAGACAACGGGTCGCCTCGTACACCATGTGAGACCTGCGGCATCTCGGGCTGCGGAATGCCCGCAGGTGCGCGCGCATCGGGCGGATGCGCCACACTTGCCCGGTGAGCTCCGCCGCCACCGCCGTGCCGACACCGCCGCCATTCCCGCCGCCGCCCTCACCGTCGCCGTACATAGAGCTCGGCCGCGACCAGTGGCGCGCGCTGGCCTCGACCGCTCCCCTGCCGCTGACGCAGACGGACCTGGAGAGCCTGCGCGGCCTGGGCGACCCGATCGACCTGGCGGAGGTCGACGTCGTCTACCGGCCTCTGACGGCTCTGCTGGAGGACTACATCGCAACGGCCCGCGAGCGCGCCCGGCGCATCTCGGACTTCCTGGACGTGGGGCCCCACCCGACTCCCTTCGTCGTCGCGGTGGCCGGCTCGGTGGCGGTGGGCAAGTCGACGACGGCCCGCCTCATCGCCCACCTGCTGGGCCGATTCCCCCAGACACCACGGGTCGCGCTGGTGACCACCGACGGCTTCCTGCTTCCCAACGCCGTGCTGGAGGAGCGCGGCCTGACGGCCCGCAAGGGTTTTCCGGAGTCCTACGACCGGCGGGCCCTGCTCGACTTCGTCGCGGCCGTCAAGTCGGGGGCCGAGCGGGTCAAGGCTCCCGTGTACTCCCACACCGTCTACGACGTCGTGCCCGGGCGGTCCGTCGCGATCGAACGGCCGGACGTCCTGGTGCTCGAGGGTCTCAACGTCCTCCAGCCGGCGCCGCGCGGGCACGGGGCCGACCCGCCCGACCCCCGCAACCGCGCGAGTCGCGCGGCAGAGGCCTCGGCCCTGGCCGTGAGCGACTTCATCGACTTCTCGATCTACGTCGACGCCGACCCGCGGGACATCCGCCGCTGGTATCTCGACCGCTTCCTGACGCTCAAGCGCACGGCCTTCCAGGATCCGGGCTCCTACTTCCAACGCTACGCGACCGTCCCCGACGACATCGCCCTGGCCGCGGCCGATGAGGTCTGGGAGTCCGTGAACCTGGCGAACCTGCGGGAGAACATCGCTCCGACCCGCGGGCGCGCCACCCTGGTGCTGCGCAAGGACGCCGACCACCACATGACGCGGGTCCTGCTGCGCAAGATCTGAGTGGCTCGGACCGGCCCACCGGCCCGCTCCGATCATCTCAGGGCGCTGCCGCCGTCGGAGTACCGGGGGCCCGAGGCGACGACATTCTCGAGTCGCTCGCGCTGATCCGCGGTCAGGCGCACGTCACGGGCGGCGAGGTCGGCGGCCAGATGGCGCGGGCTGGTCGTACCGGGGATGGGGACGACGTCGTCGCCCTTGGCCAGCAGCCAGGCGAGCGCCACCTGCGCGGGGGACGCCCCGAGTTCGTCGGCGACCTCGCGGACGATGGCGACCTGACGGAGGTTCTCGATCAGGTTGGCGCGCCGCCATCGGGGCAGAAGACGTCGGAAATCCAGGAGGGGCAGGTTCGTGGTCGCCGCGGCCGAGCCGGTGAGCATGCCGCGCCCCAGCGGGCTGTAGGCCACGATCCCGATGCCCAGCTCGCGGGCAACGGCGAGCGCGCCGGCCTCCGGGTCGCGGGTGAACAGGGACCATTCCATCTGGATGGCGGTCAGGGGGTGGACGGCGTGGGCGCGGCGGATCTGGTCGGGCGCGGCTTCACTGACGCCCAGGTGGCGGATCTTCCCGGCGGTCACGGCCTCGGCCATGGCGCCGATGGACTCCTCGACCGGCACCGTCGGGTCGACGCGGTGGAGGTAGTACAGGTCGATGCGATCGGTTCCGAGCCGGCGCAGGGACCGGTCGATCGCACGGCGGATGCGTTCGGGTCGGCCGTCGAACCCGACCGGCAGCCCGAGCCCGGGCAGGGTGCGAATACCGGTCTTGGTCGCGATGACGACGTTATCGCGGTGCCGCCCCAGAGCCGCGCCCAGGACGGACTCGCTGGAGCCGCGACCGTACATCTCGGCCGTGTCGAACAGAGTGATCCCGGCTTCAAGGGCACGGGCGACGGTCCGACGGGCCGAGGCGGTGTCGGGCCGCCCGTAGGCCGTCGCCATGCCCAAGCAGCCCAGACCGATGTCGCTGACATCGAGATCTCCCAGATGACGCATACGTCCTCCAAACACGAGTAGTTACTCGTAAATGATACGAGTTCATACTCGTATTTTCACATACTGCTGGGGCCGGCGATGCCGATCCCCTAGCCTCGGTGCCATGCCCGCCGCCTCACCCGAGCACCCGCCGCACCCCGATCAGCGCCGTCCTCGGCAGTACCGTCAACGCCGCGGGCTGGAGCGCATGGAACTCATCCTGGACGCCGCCACCCGGGTCGTGGCCGAGGTCGGCTACGAACGCACGACGACGAACGCCATCGCCACGCGGGCGGGCATCTCCCCCGGTTCCCTCTACCAGTACTTCTCGAGCAAGGAGGACATCGCCTCCGCCCTGTGGGAGCGCTACGCCGAGCGCCTGAGCGCCATCGTCGACGACGAGGCCCTGACCCGCCCCGACCTGCCGCCCGAGGAGGTCGTGAACCGCATCATCGACCCGGTCCACGCCCTCAAGACCGCCAACCGAGACTTCGCCCAGCTCTACGCCCGCACGAGCGCCGACGAGCTCGAATCCGTCGCACGGGCCCACACCGAATTCCACCGGCGGCTGGTGGACGTCCTGGCCGCCCGCAACCCGAAGGTCTCCCGGACCGAGCTCGCGGACGTCGCCGCGATCGTCTCCGCGATGTTCTCCACCACGGTGACCAGCGAGACTCTCACCGGCGACCCCACCAAGGACCTGGCCGAGATGAAGCGGGCGATACTCGCCTACATGGGCGCGCGCGGGCTGCGCTGAGCGGGGCGGACCGGCCCGCCCCGCGCCGGTCGTCCGTCGGGGTCTGCGAAGCCCGCCCACAGGAGCGGGGAGGGCCGCTCGAAGCCGGCCTAAAGCCGCGAGGGCGTAGCCTCGGGGCATGATGAAGCGAAAGCAGCGCGACCGAGGGGCGTCCCGCATGAATATTCTGGTGGTCGGACTGGGCGTCATCGGCACGACGTACGGCTACCTCTTTCACGAGGCCGGCCATGACGTCGAGCACCTGGTGCGCGCCAGCAGTGCAAGGGCCGCCGTCGACTCGCTCGATATCGAGCTCCTGGACGGCAGAACCGACTCGAAGGGGTCGAACTCGCACGGCAGGTACACCGTTCGCCGCAGGACGCGCGAGCGCTACGACCTCATCGTCGTCTCCGTGCCCTCGGGCGGCGTCGCCGAGGTGATGAACGACCTCGACACGAACGGAATCCGCGGACCCGTGCTGCTGTGCTGCGGCTTCTGGGGCGAACGCGCGGAGCTGAACAACCTCATGGCCGGCCGCGAGTTCATCCTGGGGTACCCGGTCGCAGGAGGGAGCATCACGGGGAGGACGCTCAGCTGCTGCGTGTTCGACCACATCATGCTCGAACGGGAGGACACGGCGCGAATCCCGAACTACCGGGAGATCGAGGAGCTCTTCCGCTCATGCAGCATCGGACTCGAGCAGCCGTTCGACATGCTCGAATGGATATGGCTGCACATGGCCATCAATGCCGGCGTCGGTGCCGTGGCGGGAATGTACGGGGACATCGACGACACGTCGCGCGCCGCGGAGCGGCTCATGGGCTCCACCACGATGCTCGCCCGCGTCGTGAAAGCGATCCGCGAAACCTCGAGAATCGTGGAATCGCGCGGCGTCAACCTGCGGAACTACCGCGGCGAGCTGCTCCCCTACAGACTGCCGACCGCGCTGTCGGCACCCATGATGAAGCGCATGTTCGCCAGGAACATCCTCACGCGGAAGATCATGACACTGCACAGCAATACCCAGGACCTGCTGTTCGTGTGCAGAACCGTGTACGAAAGCGGCAAGGCGAACGGAGTGGAGGCGCCCGTGTACTACGAGAGCTACGAGGCGGCCCTGAAGAAGGCCTCGCGCTCCGAGCCGGATCATCGCGCGGCTGAGCTCGCCGAAACCGGTGAGAAGGAGACCTGAAACCGCAAGGGCCCAGCCTCGGGGCATGACACAACGGACAACGACGCGAACACCCTCACGCACATCGGCGCGGTCGGCGACGTCCCCGGCCGTTCAGGCCGACGGCCTGACCCGGACCTTCGGGTCCTTCACCGCCGTCGACCGCCTGGACCTGGAGATCCCCACCGGCATCGTCTACGGACTCCTGGGACCCAACGGCGCCGGAAAATCGACGACGCTGCGCATGATCACGACTCTCCTGGCGCCCACCCAGGGGCGGGCCCGGGTCCTGGGGCACGACATCGTCCGCGAGCGCCACGCCGTGCGCAGCCTCATCGGCGTCACCGGTCAGTACGCCAGCGTCGACGAGACACTCACCGGAGTCGAGAACCTGCGGCTCTTCGGCCGCCTGCTGGGATTGAGCAGGCGCCAGGCGCGCGAGCGGGCCGATGAACTGCTGGCCGCATTCAGCCTCACCGACGCCGGGGGCAAGCGGGCAGGCGGATACTCCGGCGGAATGCGACGTCGGCTGGACCTGGCCGTCTCACTGATCGCCCAGCCCCCGCTCATCTTCCTCGACGAACCCACCACCGGCCTGGATCCGCGCACGCGCGAGCAGATGTGGGACGTCATCCGCTCCCTGGCGGAAAGCGGATCCACAATTCTGCTGACCACCCAGTACCTGGAGGAGGCCGACCGACTGGCGCACCGGATCGGCATCATCGACACCGGCAGGCTCATCGCAGAGGGCACACCCGACGAGCTCAAGGACCGAGTGGGCCGCAGCTCCCTCATCCTGACCCCAGCCGCGCCCGAGGACCGGGCCGCGACCGCCGCCGTCATCGAGCGGGTGACCGGGAGCGCCCCGGCGGTCGTGGACCAGGGCGTCCACCTGCAGACACCGCTGACACGGGCCTCGGTGGCCACCGAGGTGCTCGTGGCACTGCGCGACGCCGACCTGTCCCCCCGGACCGTCTCGGTTGACCGCCCGAGCATGGACTCGGTCTTCATGTCCCTGACCGGACACGACTCGGACGACGGCGACTCGGCGGCGTCCGCTGCCCGCGATGCGCCGTCGGAGCCCGAATCCTCGCCGTCACTCTCATCCGCCCGTTCACGCGACGCCAAGGAGCAGTCATGACCCCCACCAGCATCTCATCGGCGTCTCCCGCATCGCCGACCGCCTTCTCATCGGGCGCCTCCCGCTTCAGCGAAGCACGGATCATCCCCGACACCCTCTCCATGGCATGGCGCTCCCTGATCACCATGCTGCGCAACTTTGGGGAGTCCTTCGACATCCTCCTCCAACCGATCATGTTCACCATCATGTTCGGCGAGATCTTCGGAGGCGCCATCGCCGGGAACGTCAAGGCCTACCTGCCCACGATCGTCCCGGGACTGATCATCATAAACGCGCTGACCACGAGCCAGAGCGTGGGCGTGGACCTGCGCGAGGACATGGACA
>ERZ772993.83-NODE-83-length-47751-cov-15.444545_pt1 | contig 47751 bp, 36 predicted proteins | sample MGYA00580670_ERZ772993 | MGnify/ENA primary metagenome ERZ772993 (study PRJEB29015, sample SAMEA2737936) | human oral metagenome | biome: human oral; feature: human-associated habitat; material: dental | place: China | collected 2136 ... | reverse complement strand
GACATCGAGCGCGTCATCGAGGCCTGCAACTCCCAGCCCTACTCCCACATCCACCACCCCGGCGTCGCGGTGGGCGGCCACTGCATCCCCGTCTACCCGCGTCTGTACCTGTCCACGGATCCCGACGCGACGGTGGTCCGCAGCGCTCGCCTCTTCAACGCGACCATGCCCGCCTACGCGGTGGGCCGCGCCATCGAGGTGCTCGGCTCCCTGGACGGCCTGCGCGCCGTCGTGCTGGGCGCCTCCTATCGCGGGCGGGTCAGGGAGACCGCCTTCTCCGGCGTCTTCCCCACCGTGGAGGCGCTGCGCGAGGCCGGCGCCGAGGTGCTGGTGCACGACCCCATGTACTCCGACGAGGAGCTGGCCGGCTTCGGCTGGACCCCCTACCACTTGGGGGAGCCGGTCGACGTCGCCATCGTCCAGGCCGACCACCCCGAGTACCACGAGCTCGCCCCCGCCGACCTGCCCGGGCTGCGACTCCTCCTGGACGGGCGCCGCGCCACCGATGCCGCCAAGTGGACCGGTGCGCCCCGGTTGACGATCGGCGGTGGCGAATGATCCACGCGATTGCGAGCGTCCTGCTGGCGGGCGCGATCCTGATCGTCCCCGGGCTGCTCCTGGCCCGCCTGGGGGGCGTGCGGGGCTGGGGCGCGGCGAGCGCCGCGCTGCCGCTGAGCTGCGCCGTCATCGGCACCGCCGAGCTGGCGGCCGCGTCCGTCGGACGGGCCTGGAGCCCGTGGGGATGGGTGGCCATCGCGGGAGTGACGATTCTCGCCGCGGGTCTTCTGATGGCCGTCCGTCGTACTCTCCCCGGGAGCCGGACCCGCTCCACCGATACCTCTGATGACTCTCGGAACGACTCCGGTCCCCGGCGCCCCGATCCGCGCGTGCCGGCCGGGCTGGTGACGGCGTGCCTCATCCTCGCCGTCGGGATGCTGATCGGCATGGGGTCGATGAGCACCCCGGCTCAGGCCTTCGACATCGTCTTCCACTTCAACGCCGTCCAGGCGATCCGCCAGGTGGGGAACGCCTCCAGCTTCGGGAGCATGGCGGCCCTGTACCAGGGGACGCCGACCTACTACCCGACCGTGTGGCACGGGGTGGTCGCATTGCTCCCGGCGGGCGTGACGGTCGCCTCGAACGCGATGGCGCTCGTCGTGGGGGCGCTGGCCTGGCCGCTCGGAATCGCCGGCCTGCTCGTCGAGGCCCTCGACGACGACGCCCGCCCCCGCAGCCGTACCGCGGCCGCGCTGGGCACCGTCCTGAGCGCCGCCACGGTGGGGGCTCCGACGATGCTGCTGGGCACCCTGGCGGTGTGGCCCTACTCCCTGAGCGTGGTCTGCCTGCCCGGCGTGCTGGTCCTGGGGCTGCGTCTGCTGCGCCGCCTGCCCTGCGAGGACGCCCCCGGGAACGACGTCCCGACGGAGGCGCCGCCGCCATCCGGCCTGCTCATGAGCGGCTTGATGTTCGCGGGCGCCCTGGCCGGGATCATCCTGGCGCACGGCGCGGGGACCTTCAACACCATGGTGCTCCTCGGGCCGCCGGCCGTCACTCTTGTCGTGCGCCTGATCCGCGCCGGTGGTCGGCGCAGGACGATGACGCTTCGCGTCCTGGGAGTGCTCGCCGTCTGCGCCCTGGTGGGGGCGTGGGTCATGCGCGAGGCCCTGGTCTGGGTCTGGAGCTACCCCCGCTCCGGCGGGAACCTCCTGGGAGCCCTGGGGCAGGGGCTTCTCGATCTGCCGCAGTACGGGCCGTTCGGCTTCCACGGGCTCCCGATGCGCATCGGGCTGCCGCTGGGAGTCGTGGTGTGCGGGCTGGCCGTGCTGGCGGCGGTGCGCGTTCCCCGGGCGCGCCCGTGGCTGATCACGGCGGCGCTGGCGCTGCTCCTCGTCGCGCTCGTCGGCGGCCCCCAGTGGTGGGGTCGGCGCATCGGTGCTCTGTGGTACTTGCAGAAGGCGCGTATTCAGCCGCTTGTCGTGATACCCGGTCTCGTGCTCGCCGCCATGGGGCTGCGTCATCTGCTCGACGCGCGTCCCGGGCGCAGGACGGTCGCCGCTCTCATCGCGCTCGTGTGCGTCGCGGCCGTGGGGCGTCTGCCGTTGCAGGCCGAGCTGGTGAGGTCGGTCCACGATCCCGATCGGATCGCTTACGGCACGATGCTCACACCCGAGGAGACGGATTTCATCGCCGGCCTGGGCGCTCATCTTCCCGACGACGCCGTGGTCGTGGGGACGCCCGCGCGCGGGGCGAGCTACCTGTGGTCGCTCGGGGGCGTCGATGTCGTGTACCCGCTGCGATCGAGGCCGACGATCGGATCCGCCGCGGACCGGCTCGCCGGTCAGGCCCCCGATCTGCGGCCGGGCTCGACGACCTGCGAGTTGCTGCGCGAGATCGGTGCCCGGTACTACCTGCGGGTCGACCGCACCGGGACGGGGTGGGAGGACCATCAGGCGCCCCTGCGCTGGGACAGGGCCCTGGCCGACTGGCCCACGGACGCCATGGAGCCGGTGGCCTCCTCGGGCACCGCCAGCCTGTGGCGCATCACCGCCTGCGGGGACTGAGCCCGCGCAGACCCCCAACCAACCCGCGCGTGAGGGGCGCATCGCCGCCTGCGGGGACTGAGCGCTCTCGTCCCGGAGCGGCCGGGCCTCCCGGATCCCGGCGGGCGCCGCGTCCTCGGGGAGGAGGCCGGCCGGCGCTCGGCGGTGGAGGCCCTGACCGGCGGGACCCGCAGCGCCTGAGGGCGGGCCCCGGATGGGGCACACTTGGCACCAGTCCGGCCCGAGCCCGGTCCCAGTCCACGGAAGGAGTCCGAGTGAGCCGCACGAACGTCGTCGCCGTCGTCGTCGCCTACAACCGCCAGGAGCTGCTGCGCCGGTGCCTGGACGGGCTGGCGGACCAGACCGTCGCGTTGATGGGCGCGGTCGTCGTGGACAACGCGTCCACCGACGCCTCCGGCGAGGTGGCCTCGACCCATCGGCTGGGAGCCCATGTCGTCGAGCTTCCCGTCAACACCGGGGGCGCGGGCGGGTTCGCCGCCGGCATCGCGCGCGCACTCACGCGGTTCCCGCGGGCCGACTGGATCTGGATCATGGACGACGACACCATCCCGACCGCCACCGCGCTGGAGGCGCTCGTGCGGGCCGCTGAGGACTATCCCGGGACGCCGGCGCTGCTGGCCTCCAAGGCCGTGTGGACCGACGGCGCCGAGCACCCCATGAACCGGCCGCGCACCCGCCCCGGCCTTCCGCCGGCGCTCCACCGTCACGCGGCGCTCGCGGGCGCCCGCCAGATCCGCACCGCCTCCTTCGTGTCGATCCTGCTCAACGCCCGCGCTGTGCGCGAGGTCGGCCTGCCACGCGCCTCCTACTTCCTGTGGAACGACGACTTCGAGTACACCTCGCGGATCCTGCGGGGGCGGGTCGGGCTGTACGTGCCGGGGTCGATCGTGCACCACCTCACCAGGGCGCTGGGATCCTCGGACGCCGACCCGGGGGAGCGGTTCCGCTTCGAGGTGCGCAACAAGGTCTGGACCTTCCGCGACTCCGAGGGGCTCGGGGCGTTCGAGCGGATGGCGTACGAGGCGGCCACGGCCCGCCGCTGGTTGCGCGCGACGGTGAGCTCGGGCGATCGGGGCACGCTGTGGAGGGCGGGCCGCCAGGGTCTGCTCGAGGCCCTGGCGCGGCCCGCCAGCAATGCGGAGGTCTTCCTGGGCACGCCCGTCCAGGCCGACGTCGCTGCCGTCGAGTCCGTGGCCCGTGCCGCGGCGAGGGCCGGCGGTGCGCGAACCGGGCGGGACCGCCAGGCCACCGGGGCGGGGGGCGGCGGCGGTGCCGCGGATGCGGCACCCGCGGGCGGCATCGGACCCGTCGCCTCCGCGCCGCCGTTCAGCGTGCTGCTGCCGGTCTACCGGGGAGACCGCGCCGACTTCCTGCGCCGCAGTCTGGCCTCGGTCACCGTCGAGCAGACCCTGCCGCCCGACGAGGTCGTCATCGTGCGCGACGGGCCCGTGCCCGATGAGCTGGAGGGGGCGCTCGCCTCGGCGCGCAGGGGCGAGCTCACCGGGGCCGTGCCGGTGCGGCTGGTCGAGCTGGCCGAGAACGTCGGCCTGGCGCTGGCCCTGGAGGCCGGGCTGGCGGAGGTGGCCCACGACGTGGTCGCCCGCCAGGACGCGGACGACATCTCCGTCCCCGAGCGCTTCGCCACGCAGTTGCCGCTCATCGCGGCCGGGTACGACCTGGTGGGTTCGGCCATCCAGGAGTTCGACGATGAGGCCGACACCGACGGCCTCGTCCGTCGTCAGCCCTCGGACCCGGAGCAGATCCGTCGCGCTGTGGCCCTGCGCGATCCCTTCAACCATCCCTCGGTCGTCTACCGGGCGGCCGCGGTCCGCGCCGTCGGCGGCTACCAGCCCCTCGACCTCATGGAGGACTACTGGTTGTTCGCTCGCATGATCCACCACGGCGTGCGCGCCACCAACGTGTCCCGGGCACTGGTGCGCTACCGGGTCGGCGCGGGCGCCTACGCGCGGCGCGGGGGTTTGCGCCTGCTGCGCAGCGAGCTCGATCTCCAGGCGAGGATGCGTCGCGCCGGCGTCATCACGACGTCCCAGTACGCGCGCAATCTCGCGGTGCGCGCCAGCTACCGCCTGGTGCCGACCGCGGCGCGCCAGGCGGCCTACCGCGCTGCTCAGAGGGTGCTGCTCAGGCGCACGCGGTGATGTGGTACAGGGTCGAGTCCCCGATCATGAGGATCGGCTCGAAGCCGTCACGGGGCCGGATGTCGGACAGGCCCGCCGCTCTCGGACCGTCCAGGATCGTGCGGCCCTTGAAGTCCAGGACGTAGTCGACGCCGAGCTCCTCCAGCGCGGGGCAGACCTCGGGATCGACGCTCACGTCGTCGAGGCTGTCCATCAGCACCTCCAGGGCCGGACTCGTGGCGTCGTAGGAGGTCAGGTGCCTGGGCAGTGTCGTGACGCCGGTCAGCGCATAGGCGAGCGAACCGCCCATCCAGGGGTCCGCCAGGACGACGTCGTCGGGGTCGAGAAGCTCGGGGAGCTGGCTCACGATGGCGAGCTCATTGGCGGTCAGCGACTGGGAGTCGTCCGTCACGAGGAACGTGAGGCCGAACCGTCTGAGGTTGTCGGACATCGCGGCACCTCCCTGACTCTGCCACGTGAGCACCGCGACGACGACCACGGTCAGCGTCGCCCGGACCCACGTCACCGTTCGGACCGTGCGCGCCGCGCCGGGCAGCGCGTGGGCGAGGGCGTCCGCGAGCGCGCACGCGCCGATGCCCGCCAGCGGCAGCCCCGTGATCATCAGGAACCCGCCCAGCCGATAGGCGTCGGAGTACCAGAACCCGGTCAGGTCGTAGCGCATCCGGCTTAAGTCCTGGGAGACGGTCACGACGTACAGCGCGCCCACGGCGGTGTGGGTCACCGCCACCCACCAGAGACGCGGGCGGCGCCAGGCCGACGCATAGCCGATGACGACGAGCAGCGCCAGCGGCCAGACGATGGCGGTGAGCTCGGGCGCGCTCGTCGCCACCTCGCCGATGCCCCCCGCCACGGAGGTGTGCGGCGGCCAGTGGGAGGCGCTCATCGAGGCGCGCAGCGCGGGCGCGATCGTCCACGACGCCGCGGCCAGCAGCGCCGTCAGCGCGCAGGCCGCAGCGGCCCGGCGTACGCCGCGGCGCGTTCTGACGGAGACGACCGCCAGGCGGACGGTTCGCGCCGCGGCCGCGGCCATGGCGGCGATGGCCGCGATCACGAGGATCGACGGCTGCGCGAAGGCTATCCCCGTGCACGCGCCCCCCGCCATGAGCCACAGGACCACCCGGCGGGGCAGCGGCGTCCCCCCGCCGGTGGAGGACAACGCGGTCAGGAAGAGGCCCGGGAGCAGCGCGGTCGCCAGGAACGTGGGGTACAGGATGCCCCAGAACAGCCCGAGCAGCGGGAACGCCGGCGCCGCGGAGGCCAGGACCGCGGTTGCGAGGCGCCCGGCCCGGCGATCGGCCGTCAGGGCGCCCGTCAGCATCATGATCCCGGAGGTCCACACGAGGACGGCGACCGCGCACATGACGGCGTTGGTGGCCAGGGGAATGCTCGTGACGCCCGACAGGCGCATCGTGAGCACGACGAGGGTGTGCCAGCCCAGGGGGTAGACCGTGCCGTTGGAGACCACCATGTCGAAGTCCACGCTCGAGGCGTTGCCGGTGTCGATGATCCAGCGCACGGCATTGAGGTGGTAGACCGCGTCGTAGGTCTGGGAGAAGGCGTCCGGCGCATCGATGAACCGGACGCAGATCGTCGCCATGAGAACGGCCGAGACCGTCCACGGGACGAGATCGCCCAGAGGGCCGCGTGCGGCGTTCCAGCATCGGTCCCGCAGACGTGCGACCGCTCCGCCCCGGAGCGCGGGAGCGGCGTCGAGGACGGATGGGCGACCCGGCCGGGTGATCGGCTCGTCCGAGTCCGATTCGCCCAGCGGGGAGGCGCGCTCGTCGGGGTTCGGCGGGGAGGCGCGCTCGTCGGGGCCCGGCTCGCCCGAGGGCGTCGGCTCGTCCGCTGGAGAGGCGCGCTCCTCCGGGGCCCCGCCGTTCAGGATCGCGGCCGGGATCCGGAGGAGAGCGGCCGGGATCCCGCTCACGTGCCGGGCGGCCACGGCGGCGGCCCTGGCGACGGCGATGGTGATGACCATGGTGGTCAGGGCCGCGACGACGGTCGCGCCCGCGACCGGCGCGGGACCCCAGGTCGGTCCCAGCCGGGGCGCCAGCACCCCGGTGCCCGCGATGAGCGCGATGGACAGGGCCGGGGCCAGCGCCACCGCCACGCGGACGGGCAGACGGCCCGCAGCGGCGACGAGGCCGCCTGGAACGTACAGCAGAGCCGCAGCGACGAGCAGAGGGGGGAGGAGATCACTCCAGCTGGCCATGGAATTCCTTTCGGGCTGCCGGCCATCACCACGGCCCCGGGGAGACGGAACGCCTCAGGCCCGCCGGGACGGGTGGGAGAACGGGATGGGGGAATCATGCATCACCGTTCGCATCACCGCCTACCCGCAGGCGGTGATGCGGTAGAGAGCCGCCTGCCCCCGCTTGGCGACGAGCTCGAATCCCGGTGCGGCGTCCAGGCGGGCGAATCCGGGGAAGGGGGGCTGGCCCGCGATCGTCTTGCCCGGGAAGTAGAGCGCGTAGGTCGCACCGAGGTCCGCCAGCGCGGGGCAGACGGCCGGGTCCGTGGCGGCCTTGTTGAGCTTGTCCTGGATGACGTACACCTCCGGGTCGTGCCGGTGGAAGAGGTGCTTCACGGTGGTGTCGACCCCGGACAGCGCGTAGGCGAGCGCGGCGCCCGTCCTGGGGTCGACGGCGACCACGGCGCTCCTCTCGATCAGGTCGGGGAGCTCGTCGATGAGGGCGCGCTCGTCGGGCGTGAGCGAGGGGGAGTCCGCGGAGAACTGGTAGGCCTTCTCGAATACCTGCACGGAGTCCGACATCGCTCCCGTCGATGGCCCGGTCATCACCAGGGCGAGGACCATGGCGGGATAGGCGGCCCACCTCCACCACGACAGCACGCGGATGCGTCCGATGGCGGCGAGCCGGCGGGCTCCGCGCGACTCGCCCGCCCACCGCGCGGTGGCGAGGCCCTCGCACGCTCCGCGCACCCATCGCGCGGCGGCGAGCACGCCGAGAGCGGCCAGTGGAACGGCGGTGAGCGGGATGAGAGCGGCCAGGCGGCTGGCGTCGTTGTACCAGATGCCCACCATGAAGAAGCGCAGGTCGCCGTCCTCGGCGGATCGGGCCACGACGTAGAGGGCGCCCGTCATGGCGTGGAGCGCGGCCAACCACCTGTATCCGTCGATTCGCAGGGCCGCGATGAATCCGACAAGAGTCAGCACGGCCGGGACCCAGATCAGCGGGAGCTGGACGGGCATGGCGGTCACGGCCTCGCCGATGGAGCCGCTCGTCGCGTAGCTCGGTCCCCAGATCGCCCCCGAGCGGTCCGGCCGCAGGAAGAGCCAGGTGACGACCAGGGCTGCGAGCAGGCCGCCGGCCGCGAGTCCCTGTCGCCGAATCCTGTTGGCGGGGCGCTCGTCGCACGGCATTCGCAGGGTGGCGATCAGTCTCGCCGTGGTCAGGGCGACGAGGGCCAGCAGGAGGGTGGCGACGGTGTTCGGCTGGCACAGCCCGAGGCCGCCCGCGCCGATGACTCCGGCCGGCAGGAGAAGGCCGGCCGGTCGAGTGCGGGCGCCCGGGCCCATCGGTATCAGCTCGCGAGCGGCGGCCAGGAGCGAGGGGAGAAGGGCGATGGCGAGGAAGTTCGGGTAGAGCACGCCCCAGGACAGCAGGACGAAGGGGAAGGCGGTGAAGCTGCCGGACATGACCGCGGTGACGAGCAGGGCCGACGGGCGCCCGTGGAAGAGGACGTGCGCCAGCGACAGGCAGCCGGAGGTCCACACGATGCCCGCCACGACCAGCACGATCGCGTTGGTCGCCGCGGGGATGCTCGTCGCACCGCACAGCCTCATGGCCAGGGCGACCAGTGCGTGCCAGCCGAGCGGGTAGACGCCTCCCTGAGGGGCCTCCAGGAAGAAGCGGAGCGAGGACGCATTGTCCGTCCGGAGGATCCACTCCACGGCATTGAGGTGGAAGACCGCGTCGTAGGTCTGCGAGATCGCATCGGGGGCGTCCAGGATGTGCGTGACGGTGAGCATGGTCACGGCGGCCGACAGCGGCCAAGCCGCGCACCAGATGGCGACGGCGTCGGGCCGGAGCCGCCCGCGGGCGTATGCCGTCCTGCGCTCGGGATGCCGTTGCGCCATCATGAGCCGGCTCGCCAGGGCCGCCAGGCTCAGGAGGAGAGCGGCGCCGGCGACCGGCACCGGCCCCCAGGGCACCGCGAGCACGGGGGCGACGATGCCGGTCCCGGTGATGAGGGCGATCGAGATCGCCGGCGCCAGGCCGACGACGAGGGGCGGTCGCAGCCTCGCGGCGGCGCCGACGAGGACTCCGGGGACGTACAGCAGCGCGGTGGCCGCGATGAGGATCGGGACGAGTTGGGACCACACGGGAGCGCATTCTACCCGCGTGCGGTGCGCTCCTCTCGCAACCGCGAGTCTAGTGATGAGGCGGGTGTCGATGACCGGGCGGGGTCCGCCGACCGCGACGGTCCCGGATCCCGGGCCCGAGCCGCCCCGTTCACCCGCAGGCGGTGACGCGGTAGAGGGCCGCCCTTCCCTGTCTGGAGACGAGCTGGAGGCCGTCGACGGCGGACAGGCTCACGAACCCGTCGAGGCCGCGCTTGCCGCGGATCATCCGGCCCGGGAAGTAGAGGACGTACTGGACGTCGAGGTTGTTGAGCGCCTTGCACACATTCGGGTCCGTGGCGACGAAGCGGAGCCTTTTGTTGATGATCTCCAGGTCCGGGGTGTCGTGGTAGAAGATGTGCTTGACCGTGGTGTCGGTGCCCGCCAGGGCGTAGGCCAGCGCGGAACCGCTGTTCGGGTCCACGGCGACGACCTCGTCCTCGCCCACGAGCCCGGGGAGTCTCCTGATGAGCATCAGCTCATCGGGCGTCAGCAGCGGGGAGTCGTCCTTGATCGTGTACGACTCCTCGAGTTTGTGCAGGGCCTGGGACGTCGGCGGGCTCGCGGGACCGAGAAGGACGAGGGCCGCCACGAGGACGCCGTAGGCGACCCGCCTGCGAGCGCCGCGCGCCTCCCCGAACCGCAGGGCGGGGTACCGCCGCGCCGCCCAGTCTGCGATGACGCAGGCCCCCAGCGCCGCCAGCGGGATCGTCGTCAGCGGGAAAAGGGCCGAGAGCCTGAACGTGTCGGAATACCATGTGCCCACCAGCCAGTAGCGCAGGTCCTTCGTGGCCCCCTCCATGGGCATCGTCTTGGACGTGATGTACAGGGCGCAGTCGATGGCGTGGAGCACGACGAGCCATCGCAGCCGCGGTCGCCTCCAGGCGGCGACCGCGCCGACGATCGCGGGGACCGCCACCACCCAGGCGATGGGCAGGCCCTGGGGCGATGAGGTGAGGATCTCCCCGATGACGGCGCTCATGAAGTTGTTGGGCCCCCATGACGCGGCCTCCTGAGGGGGCCGCAGCACGATCCACAGCCCGATGATCACCGGTGCCAGGGTGAGGCAGGTGATGATGCGGTATAGGACCTGGTGGGCCCGGCGGGCGGCGTCTCCCCGCCGGGCCCCTTCGACGGCCCGCATGACCCATACGACCAAGAGGATGCTCAGGGCGATGAGGAAGGTCACGATGACGTTGGGCTGAGCCATGCCCAGGCCGCCGAGGGCGACGATGATCGCGGGGATGAGGAGCGGCGGCGGCGATGGCTCGTCGTGGGCGGGGAAGAGGTCCAGCAGGCTCGCGATCATCCCCGGCAGCAGGCACAGCGCGAGGAAATTGGGGTAGAGCACGCCGAAGCTCAGCAGGAGCAGGGGGAAGGCCGTCGTCGCCGTGCACAGGAAGGCCGTGGCCACCATGGCGAGCCGGCGCCTGTCGAGGATCCGGCTGGTCAGGGCCAGGCACCCGCTGGGCCACACCAGGGCGGACACGGCGATGGCGGTGGCGTTGGTGGTCATGGGAATGCTGGTCGATCCCGTCAGCCTCATGGTCAGCGCGACCAGCGTGTGCCATCCCATGGGGTAGAAGCTGCCATCGGGGGACTCCAGGTGGCACCTGACGGAGGAGGCGTTGCCGGTTCGCAGGATCCACTCCACGGCATTGAGGTGGAACACGGCGTCGAAGGTCTGCGAGATGGCGTCCGGCGTATTGAGCTCGCGGGCGGTGAGCCAGGTCATGACCAGGGCCGAGGCCGCCAGGAGGACGAGGAAGACCAGGGCGTCGGCGGGCGTCGGTCGCCCGCGCGGCGTCGGTCCGGATGCGGCTCGTCCCCGCACTCGGACCAGGACGAGGCGCAGCACCCGGACCAGGACGAGGCGCACCAGGCCCGTGACGATCACGGCGACCGCCGTCAGGGCGACGACGAGCACGGGCCCCCAGGGCACACGGACCAGCGGCGCGATGACGCCCGCGCCGGCGACGATCCCGATGGAGACCGCGGGCGCGAGGGACACCGCGGTGCGCGGCGGGAGCCCCGCCGTCGCGGTGATGAGCAGACCCGGCACGAACAAGAGCGCAGAGACGACCAGGATCTGGGGAATGAGAGAGACCCACACGAATGATCACATTATCAGGTGACCGTATGGAACTCGTGGGGGAGGTCGCGGAGAGGAGCACAACGGCGGGGCGAGCGGCGGTGCGGGAGGATCGCGCGTGGTCGGCGCGCGATCGGCTACCATCGGGCTACTGCCTACGGAGGGAAAATACGGTGAACCACGACCTCGTCATCGTCGGCTCGGGCCTGTTCGGCCTGACGATCGCGGAGCGATGCGCCAACGAGCTCGGACTCGGGGTGCTCGTCATCGACAAGCGCGACCACATCGGCGGCAACGCCTACTCCGAGCCGGATCCGCGCACCGGTATCGAGATTCACAAGTACGGCGCCCACCTGTTCCACACGTCCAACGAGCGCGTGTGGGAATACGTCAACCGCTTCACGTCCTTCACCCCTTATGTGCACCACGTGTACACCACCCACGACGGTGTGGTGTACCCCATGCCGATCAACCTGGGCACGATCAACCAGTTCTTCTCCGCCGCCTACTCCCCGGACGAGGCCCGCGCCCTCATCGCCGAGCAGGCCGGCGAATTAGCGGGCAAGGACCCGGAGAACCTCAACGACAAGGGCATCAGCCTCATCGGGCGCCCGCTGTACGAGGCCTTCATCAAGGACTACACCGGCAAGCAATGGCAGACCGACCCCAAGGACCTGCCCGCCTCGATCATCTCGCGCCTGCCCGTGCGCTACACCTACGACAACCGCTACTTCAACGACACCCACGAGGGTCTGCCGGTGGACGGCTACACCGCGTGGCTGGAGAGGATGGTGGACAGCCCCGGCATCGAGGTCGCCCTGGGCGTCGACTTCTTCGACGAGTCTCAGCCGTACAACAAGGCCGCCCTCAGGGGGAGGGTCCCGATCGTCTACACCGGGCCCCTCGACCGGTACTTCGACTACTCGGCGGGCGCGCTGAGCTGGCGCACCATCGACCTGACCACCGAGTACCCCGACACCGGTGACTTCCAGGGCACGAGCGTCATGAACTATCCGGACGCCGACCGCGACTACACCCGTATCATCGAGCCGCGCCACTTCCACCCGGAGCGCGACTACCCGCAGGACAAGACCGTCATCATGAAGGAGCACTCGCGCTTCGCCGAGGAGGGCGATGAGCCGTACTACCCGGTCAACACGGCGGAGGACCGCCGGAGGCTGCGCACCTACCGCGAGCTCGCCGCGAGCGAGCGGGACGTCGTCTTCGGGGGGCGCCTGGGCACCTACAAGTACCTGGACATGCACATGGCCATCGGCTCGGCCCTGTCCGTGTTCGACAACAAGATCGCGCCGCACTTCCGCGACGGCGCGGCTCTGAGTGGAGAGGGGATCGAGGCGTGAGCACTACCACGCGTGTCCTGCAGCGGTTCGTCCTGCCCGCCGACGGCGACTCCGACATCCTGCCGCTGTACGCCGAGGGGGAGATCATCTCCGTGGCTCCCGTCACCAAGGAGTCGCGCGACGACGACTCCGCCGAGATCGGTATCGCGGAGACCTCGCGCCAGAGCCCCGGCCAGATCGTCTCGCGCTACAGCTATCGGGTCCCGGCGCAGAGCCGTTCCTCATTCGGCACCTACTTCAACGCCTTCCCCGCGGCCTACTGGCGGCGCTGGACGATCGTGGAGAAGGTGACCCTGCGGGTCACCGTGTCCGGCTCCGGCTCCGTCATCGTCTACAAGTCCAATGCGCGCGGCGCCTCGCACCGCGTGGACTCGGCCCGCATCGACCCCGAGCCCACCGAGCTGGTCTTCGAGCTCCCGCTCAACACGTTCGGCGACGGCGGCTGGTACTGGTTCGACGTCGCGGCCGACTCCGAGGACGCCGTCGTCGAGTCGGCCCGGTGGGAGGCGGAGGTCCCGGCCGAGACGCCCCGGGGCAGGGTGACGATCGGGGTCACCACCTTCAACCGGCCCACCGACTGCGCCGTCATGCTCGGTCAGCTGGGCGCCTCCGACACCCTTCCGGGTGTGCTCAACGAGGTCGTCGTCTCCGACCAGGGCAGTAGGAACGTCGTCGATGACCCGCGCTTCCCGGCGGCCCGCGAGGCCCTGGGCGACGGCCTGCGCATCATCTACCAGCCCAATCTCGGCGGCTCCGGCGGATTCTCTCGCGGCATGTACGAGGCCCTGGAGGGCGGAGCGGATTACGTCCTCCTGCTCGACGACGACGTGCGCGTCGAGCCCGAGGGCATTGTGCGGGCCGTCACCTTCGCGGATCTGAGCCGCGTGCCCACGATCGTGGGCGGGCACATGTTCTCCATGTACGAGCGCACCATGCTGCACGCCTACGCCGAGCACGTCCAGCCCTGGCGCTTCTGGTGGGAGTCGACCAAGGGCACACGGCCCGACCACGATCTGGCCAACGCGCCGCTGCGGACCACGTCCTGGCTGCACCAGCGCGCCGACGCCGACTACAACGGCTGGTGGATGTGCCTGATCCCCACCTCCGTGGTCCGCCGGATCGGCTTGAGCCTGCCCTTCTTCATCAAGTGGGACGACTCGGAGTACGGCCTGCGCGCCAAGCGCGCCGGCGTGCCGACCGTCTCCCTGCCCGGCGCCGCCGTGTGGCACGTGCCGTGGACCGACAAGGACGACTCGCTGGACTGGCAGGCCTACTTCCACGAGCGCAACCGCCTGGTGGCGGCCCTCATCCACTCCCAGTACAGGCACGGCGGGCACGTCATCACCGAGTCCATGCAGGGCCAGATCAAGCACCTGCTGTCCTCGCAGTACTCGGTGGTCGAGTTGCGCCTGAAGGCCATCGAGGACATCCTCACCGGCCCCGGTCACCTTCAGGCGGGGATCGCGACGATCGTGCCCGAGGTGCGCGCCCTGCGCTCGGCCTTCGACGACGCCGTCGTGGAGAAGGATCCCGACGCCTTCCCGATGGTGCGCCGTGAGAAGCTGCCCCGCCGGGGCGAGGATCTCGGCTACCCCAAGACCATCGCGGGCCGCCTCGCGATGGCGGCCAAGGGCACCGTCAAGCAGATCCTGCCGGTCAAGCCGGCCTCCAGGGCGAATCCCGAGGCGCGCGTGCCGTGGACCGAGGCGCGCTGGTGGATGCTCTCCCAGTTCGACTCCGCGGTCGTGTCGAACTCCGACGGCTCGGGCGCCTCCTGGTACCACCGCGACCCCGCCCGCTTCCGCGAGCTGCTGGTGCGCTCGATCGTGCTGCACAAGCGCCTGCGCCAGGAGTGGGACGCCCTTCAGGCCGAGTACCGGGCGAACGTCGGAGCGGTCGTCGGTCCCGAGGCCTGGGCCCGCACCTTCGGCATCGCCGGACGGACGCGGTCCGACTCGGCGGCGTCGCCCGCCACGGAGGAGTCCCGGTGACTCAGAGCGTCGCGGCCGGGGGCGCCGGACTCGTCGTCCCCGGTCACTCCAAGGGCCTGCTCGACGTCTTCCGGCAGCGCTACCTGCTGTCGTTGATCGTCAAGAAGGAGCTTCGGATCCGGTACCACGGATCCGTTCTGGGCATGGCCTGGTCCTACATCAAGCCGGCCGTTCAGTTCGTCGTCTACTTCCTGGCGATGGGGGTCTTCCTCAGACTCAACACGACGCTGGAGGGGTACCCGATCTACCTGTTCTCCGGAATGGTCGTCATCACCTACTTCTCGGAGGTGATGGGCAACGCCACCCGCACGCTCATCTGGAACGCGGCGCTGATCAAGAAGATCTTCCTGCCGCGAGAGATGTTTCCGGTGGCCAGTGTCTACGTGGCCATCGTGCACTTCGTGCCGCAGCTGCTCGTGCTGCTGGTGGGATCCCTCTACTACGGCTGGACGCCGACGATCCAGGGGCTGGCGGCCATTCTGGTCGGATTCCTCATCGTCACCTTCGCGGCACTGGGCCTGGGACTCATCTTCGGCTGCCTCAACGTCTTCTTCCGGGACTCCGAGAACCTGGTCGACTTGATCCTCATGATCGCCACCTGGGTCTCACCGGTCCTGTACCCCGCGGACCGGGTCAAGGGCGTCGCCCCGGAATGGCTGTGGCACCTCTACCAGGCGAATCCCGTGACCGTGGCCGTCGAGCTGTTCCACGACGGGTTCTGGTCCACCGCCACGGGCGAGTACGTCCCCGGGATCGGTTCCATGCCCGTGCTCGCCCTCATCGGCCTGGTCGGCTCGCTGATCGTGCTGGGCCTGGGGCAGATCGCCTTCAAGCGCACCGAGGGCAAGTTCGCGCAGGAGCTGTGATGGACCCACGTATCGAGATCGCCGGGGTGACCAAGGAGTTCACCCTGCGCCACCGCCGCTCGCTCAAGGAGCTCGCCGTCGCCGCCGTGCGCAGGCAGGACCTCGGCATCAACACCTTCAAGGCCCTCGACGACGTCACCTTCGACGTCCACGAGGGTGAGACCGTCGCCCTGCTGGGCTTCAACGGCTCGGGCAAGTCCACCCTGCTCAAGCTCATCTCCGGGGTGCTGCGCCCCGACGGCGGCAGGGTCCGCACCCGCGGACGGGTCGCGGGCCTCATCGAGGTCGGAGCCGGCTTCCACCCCGATCTGACGGGTCAGGAGAACGTCTTCCTCAACGGCGCGATCCTGGGCATGACCAGGAAGCAGATCGAGGACGCCTACGACTCGATCGTCGATTTCTCGGAGATCCCCGACTTCATGGAGACCGAGGTCAAGTTCTACTCCTCGGGCATGTTCCTGCGGCTCGCCTTCGCCGTGGCCGTGCACTCCGACCCGGAGGTCTTCCTCATCGACGAGATCCTCGCCGTGGGGGATGAGCCCTTCCAGCGCAAGTGCCTGGACGAGATCCGCGGGCTGTCCGACCAGGGCAAGACGCTGGTCATCGTCAGCCACGATCTCGATATGGTCTCCGATCTGTGCGAGCGCGGGGTCCTCCTGGAGAAGGGCGTCAAGGTCGCTGACGGCCCCTCGAAGGACGTCGTGCGTCGCATGCGCGGGGAGTAGCCGTGGATGCCGCCGTCGTCCGGATGCGGGGCGGGCCCTTCGCGAGCGCCGCCCCGAGCTCATGAGCTCCCTCACGGCGCGCCGCCCGCAGCCGGAGGCCGCCGGGGCGTGCGACCGTCCCCGGTCCATCGCGATCCACGAGCGCGGGCCCGCTCGACTCTGGAGGCGAGTCGCGCGGGCCGCCTCCCGAAGGGCCTCGGAAGGCGGCCGCCGCCTCGATATCCAGGGCCTTCGGGCCGTGTGCATGATGCAGGTGCTCGGCTTCCACGCCTGGCGGATCGGCTCGCCGATCGGCGTGGACGCCTTCATCATGATCTCGGCCTACCTCATGACCGGCGCCTTCGTGCGCCGTGCCGAGGCCGGCCGCGTCCCCTGGTTCGTCGAGCGCTGGCTGCACACCTTCAAGCGGCTCATGCCGCCACTGGTCGTCACCGTCCTCATCACAGTGGCGGCCTCGCTGCTCATCCTGCCCCGCACTCGATGGATCGAGGTGCTCGTGCAGGGCGTCGCCTCGGTGACCTACTGGCAGAACTGGCGTCTGGCCGCCGTCAGCGCCGACTACTTCGCCGACGATCACGCCGTCTCCTCCCCGCTGCAGCACCTGTGGTCCATGTCCATGCAGGGACAGGTCTTCCTGCTGTGGCCGGTTCTCATGGCGGTCTGCGCCGGCCTCGCCGCGCGTGCGGGGCTGCCGGTCCGCCGCGTGGTGGCAGCGGCCTTCAGCACGCTGGCGGTGGTCTCCCTGGCGTGGCTGGTGACGGCGGCACCGACCGACGGCTCGGTCTACTTCGACACCCGGGCCCGCATCTGGGAGTTCGCGCTGGGCTCCGCGGTCGCCGCGGCGGCGCCATGGCTGCGGCCGCGCAGCGCGTGGACGCGCCGGCTGGTGTCGTGGCTCGGCCTGGGGACACTCGTGCTCTTCTGCCTGGTGAGCATCGGCACCTACCCCGGCCCCATGGCCGCGGTTCCCATGGCGTCGGTGGCCGCCATCCTCCTGTGCGGCACGGAGCCGAGGGCGGGCACGGTCTCGCGGCTCCTGTCGTGGCGACCGCTGGTCGCTCTGGGCGACCGCTCCTACGCCGTCTACCTGCTGCACTGGCCGCTGTTCGTCCTGTACCTGACTGCGACACAGCAGCGGACATTCGATCTTCAGACCGGTGCTGTCCTCATCCTCGCCTCGCTGGTGGCAGCCGCGGCCATGACCCGATGCGTGGATCGCCCCGCCCAGGTCTTCCCGCGCTCGGGACGCAGGCTGGGAGTGCAGGCGGCGATGGTGACCGTGAGCCTGGTGGTGGGCGGCATCCCGCTCGGCGTGGCCGGGGGCGCGATCGCCTACCAGCGCCACATGGAGATCTCGCAGCAGGTGCAGGCGGGTATCGATCCCGATCATCCGGGTGCGCTGGCGGTGCTCAACGGCCAGGCCAGCGATTGGACGAAGCCTCCGGTTCCGGGGCCGCTGTCAGTGACCACGGAGTGGGCGACCCTGGCGGGCGTCAAGTGCGCCGATGATCTGGCTGCGCTCATCGACAGTGAGAACTCCTCGTGCAGGCGGCTCCCCTCCGTCTCCGACACCGCCCTCAGGGCCGTCGTCGTCGGGGATTCGCATGCGGCCCAGAACGTCATCCCCACCATGCGGCTGCTGCATGAGACCGATGACTGGGATATCACGGCCTTTCTCAAGGGCGGTTGCTCCTTCGGACTGCCCGAGTACTACAAGGACAGCTGCCGGGAGCGCAATAACGTGGTTCTGGAGCAGATCGAGAAGAATCCACCCGATGTCGTCGTGCTCCAAACCACGGAGACCACCAAGGACTCCGCCATAGAGCAGCTGCGGCCCGGAATCAAGAAGATCGTCGAGCAGCTCACCGAAAAGGGCATTACCGTCATCGGCTTCCGCGACAACCCTCGCTCCGAGAAAAGCCTGTACGAGTGCGCCAATGCGGTTGGTCCCCAGACGCTTGTCGGCGGTTGCGTCTTCCCCAAGGAAAACGCCATGGCCGCTGAGGATCCGGCGAAGTTCTTGGAGGAGAGCAACCCGCTTTTCCACCAGATCGACGCCAGCGACATGCTGTGTCCCGACGGCGTGTGCGGCACGATCATCGGCGATGTGTTCGTCTATATGGACGACAACCACATTTCGTCCACCTACTCGCGAACCATGGCGCCCGAGCTCGCCGCACGCATTGAGGGCGCCATGGGCCTGGCGGACAGCGGCAAAGAGTGAGCCACTGACCGTTGCCAGATCAGCGGCCGGTCCAGCCGATTTGTGGCTGGTCAACAGCCGATTAATGGCTGGCCAGCGGCCGGCTAGTGGCCGATTACTGCCCCTGGGCGGTGTATGCGGCCTCGACCCCCGCTTTGAGCGGACGCCACCAGGCCTCGTTGTTCCGGTACCAGTCGATGGCGTTCTTCAGGCCCGAGCGGAAATCGGTGAAGCGGGGAGCCCATCCGAGTTCCTGAACCAGCTTGGAGTTGTCAATGGCGTAGCGCATGTCGTGGCCGGGGCGGTCCGCCACGTGATCGTAGTCGTCGGGTTCGCGGCCCATGAGCTCCAGGATCTGCTCGACGACTTCCTTGTTGCTCTTCTCCCCGTTGGCGCCGATGAGGTAGGTCTCGCCGACGCGGCCCTTCTCGATGATGTCCCACACGGCATCGTTGTGGTCGCGCACGTGAATCCAGTCGCGCACGTTCTGCCCGGCGCCGTACAGCTTGGGGCGCACCCCGTCGATGAGGTTGGTGATCTGGCGGGGGATGAACTTCTCGATGTGCTGGTAGGGCCCGTAATTGTTCGAGCAGTTGGAGATCGTGGCCTCGACCCCGAAGGACCGCACCCAGGCCCGCACCAGCAGGTCGGACCCCGCCTTGGAGGAGGAATAGGGGGAAGAAGGGTTGTAGGGCGTGGTCGGCTCGAATTTGGCCGGGTCGTCCAGTTCGAGATCGCCGTAGACCTCGTCGGTGGAGACGTGGTGGAAGCGCACCTCGTGGCGGCGCACCGCCTCCAGCAGGGTGAAAGTGCCCACCAGATTAGTGCGGATGAAGGGGGAGGGGTCGCGCAGGGAGTTGTCATTATGCGACTCGGCGGCGAAGTGGACGACGACGTCGGCGGCCGCCACGAGCGGGTCCACGGTGTCGGCGTCGGCGATGTCCCCGACCTCGAGCGAGACCCGATCGCCCAGATCCGCCAATGAGCCCCGGTTCCCGGCGTAGGTGAGTTTGTCCAGGACCGTGACCGTGGCGTCGGGGTAGCGCTCCAGGGTCTGGTGGACGAAGTTGGCGCCGATGAATCCGGCACCGCCGGTGACGAGGATGTTCATGGGAATGACGACTCCGAGATACGAGGGGATGCTAGGGGACACGAGGGGATACGAAGGACAGGGAGGGCGTCGACGAGCGTCGTCCTCCGCGCATCATGCCACGCCTGGGCGAACCAGGGCGCCTCGCACCGTATCCGCTTGCACTCAACCCGTAATTCACCCGTTAGACTTCTTCCGGTTCATCGCCATCGTGAAGGAGAGTCATGACGCCACCAACGCATGACACGCTGATCATCATCCCCGCTTGGAATGAGGCGGATGTGCTGGGCGGTGTTCTTCAGGAGGTGCTGGACACGGTCGGCTCCTTCGCCGACCTGGTGGTCGTCTCCGACGGATCGACGGACGCCACCGCTGAGATCGCCCGCTCCACTGGCGTCCCGGTGCTGGATCTGTCGATCAACCTCGGGGTCGGTGGCGCGATGCGGGCGGGCTACCTGTACGCCCAGCGTCGGGGATACACGTACACCGTCCAGCTCGACGCCGATGGTCAGCATGCGCCCGAGGAGATCACGAATCTCATCCAGGAGGCCGAGGACGCTCATGCGGATGTCGTGATCGGAGCCCGTTTCGCCGGCAAGGGCGATTACTCGGTGCGCGGCCCGCGCTGGTGGGCCATGAAGGTCCTGTCCTGGATTCTGTCCAGGGTGTGCGGAACCCGTCTGACGGACACGACCTCCGGTTTCAAACTCTCGGGGCGCCGGGCCATTGAGCTCTTCGCCAGGGAGTATCCGGCGGAGTATCTCGGCGATACCATTGAGGCCCTCGTCATCGCGGCGAGGTCGAATCTGGTGGTGCGGCAGATCCCCGTGGCGATGCGCCCCCGAGCGGGAGGGACGCCGTCGCAGAATCCTTTCAAGGCCGCCAAGTTCCTCGGGAGAGCCTTCGTGGCGCTCGGCGTCTCCCTGACCCGTCCTACGCAGAAGAAGTGACCTCATGGAACGCACGTATTGGATCGGCCTCGTCTTCTCACTGATCGTCCTGATCGCGGTGTTCTTCCGGATGCGTAATGCCGGCATGAAGGAGCGCTACGCGACCTGGTGGGTGGTCATCGTGGTGGGCACGACCATCGTGTCGCTGTTCCCCAGCCTGCTCAGCCTGGTGTCGGGTGCGCTGGGCGTCAGGGTTCCCCTGAACCTGGCGTTCTTCGTCGAGGGCATTGTCATGATGCTCGTCTCACTGCAGCTCAGCGTCGATGCCTCACGGGGGGATGAGGAGCGGCGCAGACTCGTTGAGGAGATCGCCATCCTGAATCTGCGCATGGAGCAGCTCGAGGCCGGCTCGTCAGGCTCCTCAGATTCCTCGGACTCGTCCGGCTCCTCCGGCGCGGCCGACTCGCCCAGGTCGTGAGGGCTCCGGCTCTCTGCGGCATCCCGCCCGCCCCGCTACCGCTCGATACCTCTCACACCTCTCACTCCGTTTACACCGCCTTGCACCACCGCGTCGCGGAACCGATCAGCCGGCCGCATGTGGCCTGAGCAGGGTGCATGCGATGCTAACCTAGCGGCAGCACCGTTTGCTTCGTGGAAGGCCCCTTCATGACTGTTGACATCCTCTTCCCTTTCTACGGCGATGTGGCCATGATGAAGGAGGCTGTCAGGTCCGTCCTGCGCCAGACGAATCCGGACTGGCGGTTGATCGTCGTCGATGACGGCTATCCGGACGACTCGATTCCGGGCTGGTTCGACTCCCTGAAGGACTCCCGCGTCACCTACATGCGCAATGAGACCAACCTCGGGGCCAACGGCAATTACCGCAAGTGCCTGACCTTCGTCGAGAACCCGCTCGTGCAGGTCATGGGGGCCGACGACGTCATGCTCCCGAACTATGTCGATTGGCTCGTCAAGGCGGCCAAGCGCCACCCGGACGCGAACATCTTCCAGCCCGGCGTGTTCGTCATTGATGAGCACGGCGCGCCCTCTCACACCCTGGTTGAGAAGGTCAAGGGCTTCTACATGCCCTCCAGGAGGGTTCCGCAGGTCCTGCGCGGCGAGACCCTCGCGGTCTCGATCCTGCGGGGCGACTGGCTCTACTTCCCGTCACTGGCCTGGCGTGCGGAGACGATCCTCGGGATCGGCTTCCGAGAGGGCTATGACGTGGTCCAGGACATGGCTCTCGTGTGCGATGTCGCCATGAAGGGCGGCGGTCTTCTCTACGACCCGACCGCGGCATTCCTCTACCGTCGCCACTCTGGCTCCGACTCTTCATGGCGCGCCCTGGAGGGCACCAGATTCGGTGAGGAGCGCCGCTTCTTCCTGCAGATGGCCGCCGAGATGGATCAGCTCGGCTGGAAGCGCGCCGCGCGCGTGGCCCGACTTCACGTCTCCTCGCGCCTGCACGCCGGCACTCTCCTCCCCAAGGCGGCCCTCGCCAAGAACTGGGCGGGAGTGAAGAACCTGGGCCGCCATATCCTCGTATGACCGGCGCGTCTGGCTCTGCCGGCGGCCCTGGTAACACTGACAGCCCTGGCAGTGCTGCCGGCGATGTGGAGACCGGCAAGTCCCTGCGCGTCCGGACCACCCCGATTCCCGGCTTCCTGCGTCTCGATCTGACTGTCCACGGTGACAGGCGCGGATGGTTCAAGGAGAACTGGCAGCGCGAGAAGATGCTGGCGCTCGGCTTGCCGGACTTCGGGCCGGTCCAGAACAACATCTCCTTCAACAACGAGGTCGGTGTCACCCGCGGTATTCATGCCGAGCCCTGGGACAAGTTCGTCTCGGTGGCCACGGGGCGGGTCTTCGGCGCCTGGGTGGACTTGCGCGACGGGCCGAGCTTCGGCGCCGTCTACACATGCGAGATCGACCCGTCGGTGGCCGTGTTCGTCCCCAAAGGCGTGGGGAACGCCTATCAGACCCTGGAGCCGGACACCGCCTACACCTATTTGGTCAACGATCACTGGTTGCCCGATGCGGCGTACACGTTCCTCAACCTCGCCGACGAGACCGCCGCGGTGCCGTGGCCCATTCCGCTGGAGCGGGCGATCCTGTCCGATAAGGACAGGGCGCATCCGCGCATGGCGGAGGTGGCGCCAATGCCGGTCGAACCCGAGCGCGGACGCTGTGTGCTGGTCACCGGTGCTCGCGGTCAGCTCGGACGCGAGCTCATGAAGCAGTTGCCGCAGGCCGGCTACACCGTCACCGGCGTCGACCTTCCCGAGGCGGATGTCTCCGACGCAGTGCAGATGACGGCCTGGGACTGGTCGGCTTACGACATCGTCATCAACGCCGCCGCCTGGACCGACGTCGATGGCGCCGAGACGCCGGACGGGCGCCGCCTGTCCTGGCGGGCCAACGCCACCGGTCCGGCCAACCTGGCCCGTGCGGCAGCCGCACACGGTTTCACGCTGGTGCACATCTCGAGCGAGTACACCTTCGACGGCACTGCCGGCATCCATACCGAGGATGAGCCTCCCAGCCCTCTCGGCGTCTACGGCCAGTCCAAGGCTGGCGGTGACGCCGCAGTGGAGGCGGCCCCCCGCCACTATCTCGTGCGCACGAGCTGGGTGGTCGGCGACGGCAAGAACTTCGTGCGGACCATGGCCTCTCTGGCGGAGCGCGGCATCGCCCCGAAGGTTGTGGCGGACCAGACCGGGCGGCTGACCTTCACCACTGATCTCGCCGCGGGCATCATCCACCTGCTGTCCACCGGAGCGGAGTACGGCACCTACAACCTGTCGGGTCGAGGGCCGGTCGTCTCCTGGTGCGATATCGCCCGTCGCGTCTATGAGCTCGTGGGGCGCAGCGCCGCGGAGGTCACGCCGGTGACGACGGCCGAGTACTACGCCGGTCAGGAGGGCATCGCTCCGCGCCCGCTGAGCAGTGCTCTGGATCTGTCCAGGATCGAGGCCACCGGTTTCACTCCCGCAGACTCCATGGAGCGCCTGGAGGCTTACGTCCCGACCCTGTGAGCGATTGCGAGCGGTGGGGCATGAGTACTCATGAGTACTGACGTGTCGGCTGAAGCCTGAGATCCCGAGTCCGGTCCCGATGCCGGTTTTCAGTCGGCGGGGGCCTCGGACGAGGCCCGTCGCAGTGCCAGGAACAGGCTCATGAGGAAGACGACGACGAGGACTCCCATCGCCCCCGCGTACGCCAGGGAGGCCCCCAGCAGGGCATAGGCGGGGACGAGTACGAAGCACAGGAGGGTGATCGCTCCCGCCGCGGCGATGTACCCCGCGAAGACTAGCTTCTGCAGTCGCATGGTCGTGAGCGCGTAGTAGAGAACCACTCCCGCCGCATTCAGCGCTCCGCCCGCCACCAGCACCATGAGCTCGAGCATGGAGCCGGAGACATCCGTGTGGTAGACGAGGCGGAGCGCTGGGGCGCCGATCGTGTAGGTGGCCAGTGCGACCGCAGCGAATGCCACGAGGGTCCCGAGCAGACCCTTCCTGATGATCGCCGAGAATCCGGCCCGGTCCGCGCCGATCCACCGGTTGGCCATTTGGGTGAGCAGGGGTCGGAAGATGACGAATGAGAGCAGATTGATGGTGAATGCGGGCATGAAGATGATGGCGAAGTAGCCCTGCTGCTCGGGATCGAGATAGCGATCGATCGCGAACCTGGGCGCGTTGGCCAGGTACAGCGCGATGAACGAGGCCAGGAACAGCGGCAGACATTCGATCAGGACCTGCTTGATGGAGCGCAGCTCCCACCGCGGTCGCAGATCGAACATGCCTCTGGCCGGCGGGAGATAGGCGCCCAGCAGCACGATCGTCGAGACCACCAGGGTGATGGCGGCGGCCATGAGCATGCTTCCGGTGGCCACAAGTATTCCGGAGAAGACCGTGATTGTGATCAGGGTGCGGAAGAAGCAGGCCTTCCCTGCGATGTCCAGACGCCCTTCCCTCTGGAACTCGCAGTAGTAAACGTCCTCGAAAGCCTCGAAGACGCGCAGGAAGGCGATCATCGCGATGAGGGCGGCGCTGGCGAGATCATCCCCGGAGATCACCGCGTATCCGATGATGCCGGCGATCATCGCCCCTACGGTTACCAGCCGGGTGGCCAGGTAGGTGCCGAAATCGAAGCGGTGACGGGCATCGGTGACGTGGTAGGTGCGCACCTCGTACATGCCGAGGGCCTGGAACTGCTGTCCGACGGCATTGGCCAGTGAGAAGACGCCCGCCGCATATAGGTCGGCGCTGCGCTTGACGACGAGGAGCAGGACCGCCGTCGTCAGGGACAGCATGAGGGATGCGGCTGTGTTCCAGAAGTAGTCGCGGGCCTGCGACGTCTCCGGTGCGGACATGCTCGTGCCTCCTGAGGGCGGTGGGGCTGTGGGAACGGTGCGCTACGCGCAAACCAGCCCGCAGCTCAGGGACGCCGTAGGGCGTCATCGTGGCGGCACCTTCAGGGGAGAGTACTCTCGTAGGGGCCGAAGTCGACAATGTGTGGTTTGTGGTTCCTGCGCTGGTCCTCCGGCGGCAGTTCCATGTAGTCGCCGTAGCCGCGGCGCAGGAGCACGTCGTACTCGTGGGGCAGCATGACCGTGATGTCCTCGAAGGGGACCTCGTGGACGGGGAAGAGCTCCTCCCTCGTCAGCGCCCAGTTCTCAGGGTCGCGCATGGAGAAGTCCGCCATGCGCTTGGTCTCGGCGTGCTCGTAGGTCCGGGCCGCCTTCTCCCAGCGGGACTGGAGCAGCCTCGGGGTGATGCCGAGGCAGCGCATGAACCAGTGGACGGTCGTGGTCACGGAGTAGATCGCTGCCCGCCGCGCCCCCGTGATCCCGATGAGGTAGGGCCTCGGTGTTCCGCGCAGGAACAGGAGGCGCCCCCACAACCAGGTGCGTCGGCTCATGGCGCGGAAGGCGCTCGGGGAGTCGGGTGCGTTGTCCACCGGCAGGATGTCCAGGGAGATCGGCATGCGGTAGGTCGAGTCCTTGGCGAACTCGGGGATCAGCAGCGTGTCCTTGAGGACCAGCTTGGAGAACATGAACGGGTAGTCGCGGATCGTGCGGGTGTTGTCCACCCGGAACTCCTCGCCGAGTTTCTCGGGCGCCTCGGCGAGGAAGCGCTCGTAGTCGCTGCGCGTCATCATGACGTCGATATCGTCGTCCCAGGGGATGAATCCCTTGTGGCGCACGGCGCCGATGGCCGTTCCACCGTAGACGGCGTAGGAGACGCCCAATTGCCTGCACACGCGGTCGAACTCCGCGAGCATCTTGGTCAGCAGCAGGTGAACCCTGTGCAGCATCTGCGGGTCGGCGCTGTCGTCAGTCGTCATACGTGGCTCCCCTTGAGATCGACCAGCCCCGACGTCGAGGGGCACCGGCCCGCATTTTCTCACGGGGCGCTTCAGGCGACCTAGCGACAATGCGGGTGGCCGGTGTCACTCGACGATGCATCGGTGATCCGTTCTCAGGAGCGCGGGCCCGCGGTCGGGAGCGCCGCATCCCGATCGGTTCCGTCGTCCTGTCCCTCGGCCGCCTTCTTCGAGAAGCCGTCGGCGGTCCTGCCGGCCGACGGGCGGGTGAGTCGCAGCTCGCGCCAGTCGGGGGAGGCCGCCAGGACGGTGCCAGTCAGGGCGACGATGCAGCAGACGACCTGCAGGCTGGTCGGCACGGTTCCTTGCAGGACCAGCGCGAAGATAACGGCCCAGGCGGCGTAGGAGATGTTCAACGCCATCCCGCGCGAGGCGCCAATGGTGTCGATGGCCTTGTAGTAGAAGAGATAAGAGGCCGCTCCAGTGAGCGCTGCCAGGACGATGACAGCGGTCGCCGTCGAGATGGTGGCGCCCGCGGCGAAGTGGAGCGCGCCCGAGACGGGGATGACGATGATCAGGTAGGTCAGGCCCGAGGTGGTCTGGCGGATGTGGAGCGCCGTCTCGTTGTCGACGGTGTCGTCGCGCATGCCCCAGGCCAGGAGGACCGCCTCCGAGCCCCAGCCGACCACGCACGCCAGCGATCCGAGCAGCCCGACGATCGGCGAGCCCGTGGTCGTCTCGCTGGAAGAGGACCAGCCGATCACCGCCACGGCCGCCAGCGCCACCAGGAGGGCGATGATCTGGCCGGGACGCATGCGCTCCTTGAGCAGGATGAAGGCGAGCAGCGTGCCGAATGCGGGATAGAACGAGGAGATGATCGCGGTGTAGCCCGGACCGATGTTGTTGATGGCGATGAGGTAGCCGCTCATGCCGACCGGGCCGCCCAGCAGGGCGGCCAGCATGACCGCCTTGCCACTGCGTGTTCTGATCGCCGCCACTGTGTCTCGCAGGCGTCCGCGGATCCCCATGTAGATCAGCAGGATGATGGCGCTGGACGCGTCGTGGAGGGCCGCGCCGGTGATGGAGGCGCTGGGCGAATCGAGGAAGGGCGTCAGCAGGAGGGCCATGCTGAGCACGACGGTGTCGACGCCCCAGAGCATGCCGCTGAGAACTCCGTACTTCATGATGGGCTCCTCATTCCGAAAGGGATTGCGATGGGGCGGTGGCGGGCTGCGAGGCCGCCGTGTAGTCGGCCAGGAGGCGGTCGACGTGGTCCACGGCGTGGCGGTAGTAGATGAGGAGCCATTCGCCGACGTCGTCGCCCTCGGCCTCCTTGGCGAGCGCCCACACGTACCAGCACCAGCCGGCGAACACCACGTAGGACCAGAAGTGGCGGCGCTCGCGCTCCGTGGGCGTCCGGCCGAAGTAGAACTCCAGCGCCTCATCGCCCTGCTCGAGCGACAGCTGGGCGCACACCACCATGGTGCCGAAGTCGCTGGCGATGTCCGACATGCCGGCGTACTCCCAGTCGATGAGATCGAGGTGGCCGTCGGCATCGACGAGGAAGTTCAGGTGGAAGAAGTCGTTGTGGCTCGGGGCCTTGGCGAAGCCGTCGGCGTCGGCGAGCTCCTTGAGCCGCATGACTTTGCCGCGCAGCTCGAAGTACCTGGGGACGTCGATGGGGCCGTAGCTCTTGAGGATCTTCTCGTACTTCACCCCCTCCTGGACGAAGTCGAAGTTCCTGGCCAGGGTCTTGCCGGACTCATGCAGGTTTCGGTCCATGCGCATGGCCTGCTTGAGCTCCTCGGGGCGGGATGCGTCCAGGTTCCGGCAGTCGGGGATGAACCGGGAGATCTTCCAGCCCTTGTAGGCGTCACCGGTGATGAATGTGCGATCGATGCCGAGGTCCCGGGCCAGGTTCAGCGCCTCGAGCTCGGCGCTCCGATCGACGATCTTGTCCGTGCCGATGCCCGGGTGCCGGTAGACGTACTGCCCGTCGCCCACGGTGAAATGGCACGAGAGGTTCGTAATGCCCTGCTTGAGCGGGTAGAAGTCGTGCACATCGTTCTTGCCGCATCCCAGGACCGAGGCGATGTTCTCGAAGATCTCGGAGTCGAGGTTGTTCACGAACATGGGGTCGAAGCCGCGGACCTCGTCGAGAGAGTCGAACTCGTTGATCACTCCCGCCGGGTACTGCCGGATGACCATGTCGAGCTCCTTGACGTGCTCGATGTAGATCTGCTCCCACAGCTTGGGCGCCGTTTCGGGCAGGGTGTAGACCTCTTCGAGAATGCGCCGGAAGCCGGTTGAGAATGCGCGGTCGAAGTAGACGTGGCCCAGCATCGTCCAGGCGTCGTGGCCGCCGACCGTCACGCCGGTGATCCGCCCGCCGGGGCCGGTGGTGATGCACCACTCCTGAGTGGGCCCCTCGACGTACTGGGCCGAGTAGTAGGCCTGATAGACATGGGAGTCGAAGGGGTTGGACGTGAAGTAGTCGTCCGAGGAGCACACGTAGGTGTTGCCCAGGGATTCGCGCACCACCCACAGCGAGCCGTTGTTGTTCCGGGTCACGTAGTCGTCGTTGACGACGATCTTGGCTCCGAAGCGGTCCGCCAGGTGGAAGAAGTACTCCTTCTTGTATCCGACGATCACCGTGATGTCGGTGATGCCGGCCGCGTGCAGTTGTTCGATCTGCCTCTCGATGAGAACCTCGCCGCGCACGCGCAGCGCGCCCTTGGGGCGCTCATAGGAGATCGGGGCGAAGCGCTGGGCAAGGCCCGCGGCCATGATGACCGCGTTGTCGACCCGGTAGGGCTCCAGTGCTTCCCGTCCGGCCTGCGTGATGCGCCGCTTGTCGATGTACCCGGCGGCCTCGCACATGCGCACGGCGGTATTGACCCCGCCCAGCGACATCCGGGTGGATTCCTGAATCTGCCGCTGCGTCAGCGGGGCGTCCGCGCGCAGGAGGGCGTACAGGACGTCGAACTGGGGCTGCGAGAGCGTGCCTGTCATCGGCTTCACCATGTCCGTTCATTTTCTGTTCGGTATCGGGCCCGTTCAAAGGTAGCGAACGAATAAAGAAAAGTGAACAGAAAGTGGGGGGCATCACTGGCTGCTGCCGATGGGCCGTCGGGTCATTCTCGTCCGCGGTCCAGCAGTCCCAGGAGGTAGGTCCCGTAACCGGACTTGGCGAGCGGTTCGGCGCGAGTGCGCAGGCCGTCGTCGTCGATGAACCCCATGCGCCAGGCGACCTCCTCGGGGCAGCCGATGTTGAGGCCCTGGCGGTGCTCGACTGTGCGCACGAAGCTGGTCGCGTCCGCGAGCGAGTCGAAGGTGCCCGTATCGAGCCAGGCGGTGCCGCGGGGGAGGATCTCGACCGACAGGCGCCCGGACTCCAGGTAGGCGCGGTTGATGTCGGTGATCTCGTACTCTCCGCGGGCCGAGGGGCTCAGGTCCGCCGCTATCCCGACGACGTTGTTGTCGTAGAAGTACAGGCCCGGCACGGCATAGTTGCTCTTGGGCCGGGCGGGCTTCTCCTCGATCGAGATCGCCTTGAAGTCGGCGTCGAACTCGACGACGCCGTAGGCGGTGGGGTCGGCGACCTGGTAGGCGTAGACGACGCCGCCGTCGGGGCTCGTGTGGCGGCGCAGCTGAGTGCCCATGCCGGGGCCGTAGAAGATGTTGTCGCCCAGGATCAGGGCGGCGCTCTCGGGGCCGATGAAATCCGCGCCGAGCACGAAGGCCTGGGCCAGGCCGTTGGGCACCTCCTGGACGGTGTAGGACAGGTTGACGCCCAGCTGGGAGCCGTCGCCCAGGAGCCGGTGGAAGCTCGGGGCGTCGTGCGGGGTGGTGATGATCAGGACGTCCTGGATGCCTGCGAGCATGAGCGTACTCAGCGGGTAGTAGATCATCGGCTTGTCGTAGACCGGCATGAGCTGCTTGGAGACGCCCAGGGTGATCGGGTTGAGTCGCGTGCCGGAGCCCCCGGCCAGAATGATTCCTCGCATGTACTCAGTGTGGCGCATGTGCGCCTTCGCAGTCATGCAGTCATGCGGTGATGGGGGGGGGCGACGCGGGGCAGCAGGGGGCGGTGGTGGTCGATAACGATAGATGCCGGTCGGTGTCAGTCGATGTGGCATCCCGGGTGCGTGGCGGGTGATGGGTTAGCGTGCCCGGTATGGAACGACTCATCGGTGCGCGCCAGTCCTATGACTGGGGCTCGACGGCCGCCATTCCCGAGCTGCTGGGCGAGCGCTCCGACGGCCGCCCCTGGGCCGAGCAGTGGTACGGCTCCCACGCATCGGGTCCCACCGGCCTCATGGATCGCTCCGGCACCCTGGCCGACCTCATCGCTGCCGATCCGCAGCGACTGCTGGGGGAGGACGTCGTGAGGCGATTCGGCTCCCAGCTGCCCTTCCTGCTCAAGCTCATCGCGCCCGAGCAGGCGCTGTCGCTGCAGGTTCATCCCTCCATGGAGCAGGCGATCGAGGGGTACCGGCGTGAGAATGAGGCGGGCTTGGCGCTCGATGATCCCGACCGCTCGTACAAGGACGCCAACCACAAGCCGGAGATGGTGCTGGCTCTGACCCGCTACGACGCCGTTGCGGGCTTCCGCGCCCCTCGCCGGGCTGCCGAAGTACTGACTGGTCTCGATGCCGTGCTCGCCCACCGTATGCGGCGCACTCTGCGTCTGAATCCGACCCGATTCGGTATCCGTCAGGTCTTCTCCGAGCTCGTGTCTACCGGGACTCGTCCCACGTCCGCTGAGATCGATGAACTGGTCTGCGAGATCGTGGCGCGCCTCGAGCGGGGCGGCTCCCCGTCACGGCGCGCTGACGCCAATGCCGTGCTGATGGCCCGAACTTTCCCGGGCGACCCCGGAGTGGCGGCGGCGCTGCTGCTCAACCCCGTCACGCTTCAGCCGGGCGAGGCCCTTTTCGTGCCTGCGGGAAGCGTGCACGCCTACATCAGTGGGCTCGGCGTGGAGATCATGGCCTCGTCCGACAACGTGCTGCGTGCGGGGCTGACGACCAAGCACGTGGATGTGCCCTCCATGCTCGCCTGCGTCGATTATGTGGCCGCCCCTCCGGTGCGCCCGGCGCCGGAGTACCTTTCTCGGGCCACCCGCGCCTACTACGCGCCCGTGGACGACTTCGAGCTTCTCGTGACCGAGGTCGTTCCCGCCGATGGCCGTGTGCAGGTTCCCGGGCGAGGGCCTCGGATCGCGCTGGCGCTCGAGGGGGCGACGACGATCACGACTCCCGCCGGTCAGGCCGAGCTCGAACGTGGGCAGGCCCTGTTCATCGGCGCCGACGAGCGGGTGCTGGCCGTCGAGGGGGATGGGGTCGTCGTCCAGGCGGATGTTCCCTAGATGTCCTTCTCGCGGGGCTCTGGAGGGTGCGAACGCACCTGTGCGGCGTGAGTGCGGTGCTTCTCGGCTACTTACTGGGGCTTACTCGGGATTACTGGGGCCCCGCGATTCCCTCTTGGCGCGCGGCCGCGGAGACCAGGGCGGCGTCGGCGTCGGGGGATATCAGTACCGCTGTGAGTCCGGCCCGCCAGGCGGCCATCACGCCGCGCATCGCCCGCTCGACCGTCTCCTCCCTGATCAGCAGGGCGCGGGCGCCTGTCCCGAGTGCCTTCTCGACGGCATCGCTCTGGGCGGGGGCGACCAGTGCGTCTCGGCTCGTCGTGCGCAGGCCGTCCCACTGGGGGACGATGAGTGCCGGCTCCGAGCCGTCCGTCGGGGCGGGCGGGAAGTGGTCGGCGAAGGGCATGACATCGGCGATCCCGTCGAGCGTCAGTGGCGGGAGGGGCGTCGGCCAGTGCGTTGCGAGCGACCCCATTGTCACAAGTACCTGAACGTCCGCTGAGGGAAACAACCAATGAATCCTGAATGCGACCGAGATGCTGGGGGGCTCATCTAGTAGGTTTTCTACAAATGAATCGCCGCTGTCGAGCAGGACTGGCGTGGCACCGGCCAGCCATGCGCCCGCGCACCACGTCACCGTTCGCCAGTGCGGAGTCATCCCCAGGTGCACGCGAGCGCCGGGTCCGGCCTCGGCGGTGAGGAAACCTGCGCATTTGGCGTGCCACATGCTCAGAACGTGCCCGGTCAGCTCGATGCGCTCATCGGGCGAGTACCACGTCAGCCATGGGCGCGAAGAGTCGGCTGCGGAGGGCAGAACCCGGGCGAGCGCGTCGTTCATGAGGAGATTCAAGCAAAAAACGGGGGTGGTTCAAGCAGCCGCGCCACGGTCTCGCGCCGCTGTTCCGCAGGGTGTGGGGCGGGGGCGACGGTGGGGCCGGCGGGTGTCGCGAGGGGGGGGAGGGTGGCCTGTGTCGGGTCTCTGTCGGGTCCAAGGCGGGGCTGTGCCGGAGCTGTGTCGAGCTCGGTCGGGCGTCAATCTCGAGGCTCTTCGAGGGGTGTGTAGAGGAACCCTCAAAATCCTGACTCCAAGGGTCCTGTTATCGTTCCGTTACATGGACTTTTCGTTGGAATGCCGCCGATGGTCACGATTGGGTGACATATCCCTCGCCAGCTTGACTCTCTTTGCTCACACCCGTGTAATTCATTCGTAGTTACCTGCCCCTGACCTGAAGGGAAGCCAACGTGTGGAACATTCTCGGCGAGGGTCCTCTCGCGCGCACCGACGAAGCCGACGACGAGACCCTGCTGTTCCTCTTCGGCGGTGACGAGGTTGACGAGGGTCCGCTCGCGTGGCAGGAGCGCGCTCTGTGTGCACAGACCGATCCCGAGGCGTTCTTCCCCGAGAAGGGGGGCTCGACGCGTGAGGCCAAGCGCGTGTGCGCCACCTGCGAGGTCCGCGAGGAGTGCCTCGAGTACGCACTGGCCAACGACGAGCGTTTCGGCATCTGGGGCGGTCTGTCTGAGCGGGAGCGTCGCAAGCTCAAGCGTCGCGCCGTATGAGTTCGGAGGGTCTCGGCGCCCCGTCTGCCCGCGCCGGCGGGGCTGAGGCGCTCGCAGTCGTCGTCACCGCTGGAGTCACTCCGTACCTGCGCCGAACCCTGAGAGCCGTCGCCCGTCAGACCGTCGCCCCGGAGGCCACGATCGTGGTGGACGTCGCCTCCCGTCACAACGGTCTGGGCGATGGCACTCCAGTCGAGGAGATCATAGCCGCCTCGGCTCTCGGGGCGCGCACACGGGTCCGTGTTGTGCGCGCCCCCGACGCCAGAGGCTTCGGCGAGGCAGTACGTCGTGGTCTGGCCCTGTACGCCGAACTCACCGGACCCGCCGGGTCCAGTTCGCGAAGGCTTTCGCCCTCCTCCGGGAAGCGGCGGGACGCCGCCCGTTCGAACCGCCCGAAGCGCTCATACGACGAAGCCGACTCCAAGAGCCGGGCCTCTGGCAGGACCGGTGGGCAGAATGGGCAGAACATGGGGGCCGAGGGCTGGCTGTGGCTGCTCCACGATGACGTCGCACCGGCTCCGGGCTGCCTCGAGGCTCTTCTCTCGGCGGTTGCGGAGGCGCGATCCGCCGCACTGGTCGGGCCCAAGCAAGTCGATTGGGACGATCCCGAGCAGCTTCTCGAGGTGGGGCTGCGCACCACCGCGTCTGCGCGCCGGTCCAATGACGTTGTGGCGGGCGAGATCGATCAGGGGCAGCACGACGACCGCTCCGATGTCCTGGCGGTCGGTACCGCCGGCGCCCTTGTCGATCGCGCCGTGTGGGATGAACTTGATGGCACCTCGCCGGAGTTCCCCGTCTTCAACGACGGTCTTGAGCTGTCACGAGCGATTCGACTGGCCGGGCACCGCGTCGTCGTCGTTCCGCAGGCCGTCATTCAGCACCGTCGCGCCAGCTACTTGGGGCTGCGCCCCTCTCAGAGAAGCGCTTCCAGGCGCTCCGCCGTGGGAGAGCAGCCCTCGGCTCCGCAGGTGCACGCAGACGATCCCGACCCGGACCGCTCCTTCCGCGCGCGCCGCACCGCTCAGCTGACCGCTTGGGCGACTTTCTCCCACCGGCCCATCGCCCTGCTTCTGATCTGGTTCCTCGTCCTGGGAATCGTCCGTGCCGGGGCGCGATTGCTGACCAAATCCCCGCCCCTTGCCCGTGCCGAGCTGGGGGCCGCTCTGGCCGTCGCGAGCCGCGGCGGTGCCGTCAGGCGAGGCCGCAAGCGCTTGGCGGCCCACGCCACCGTGCGCCGCTCGGTCCTGACCCGTCTCTACGTCGATGCCTCCGACATTCGCTCGGTGCGCCGGGATCGCCTCCGCCAGGAGCGCGAACGCGTTGCGCGCGCCGCTGCTCCCAGCGAATTGGAGCTGCGCGAGCTCGCAGCGCTGGCCCGCCGCCGTCGCATCGTTCTGGCCGGCGTCCTGCTGGTGGCCGTCGTCGTAGCGGGAGTCGGTCTGAGCTCCCTGCTGGTGACCGGCACCGTCACGGGCGGCGCCACTGTCGGTCTGACTGCCACCGGGCGAAGCCTGTGGAGCGCCGCCTGGGCCACGTGGGCCGCTTCCGGCGACGGGTACACCGCCGTCGCCAATCCGCTTCTGGCACTGCTCGCCCTGCCCGTCGCCGTGGCGGGGCATGTCGGGCTCGATGGAGACGGCCTGGTCCGCCTGCTGTTTCTGGCGGCGGTGCCTCTGGCCGCTCTGGGAGCCTGGTTCGCCGCGGGAACCGCGACCCGGCGCACGAGCCTGCGCGCATGGGCGGCACTGACCTGGGCGCTGGCCCCCGCTCTCCTGCTGGCCATCGGTCAGGGCCGGCTCACAGCCGTGCTGGTCCATCTCACTCTGCCCTGGGCATTGACCGCGCTCGCACGCGCGGTCGGGGCCGATCGTCGTGACGTCGTGCTCTCGGGCATGGTCGATGCGCACCACGTGACTGAGACGGAGAAGGCGGACCTCGACCGCTTCGCCTCGGAGCGCATTGAGGACCTCGCCGCGCTCGCCGATGACGATGGCGACGGCGCTGGCGGCGCTGGCGGCGCTGGCGATACCGGCGATGCCGGCCCCGTTGAGGGTGCCGACGCCGATCAGGCGGCCGAGGGCGGAAATGGTTCCGATCCCGCTTCTGACACCCGCGCGGATGGTGATTCGCGCGGCTCGACTAACTCGGATGACTCGGATGACTCGGACGACTCGGGCGAGCCTGGAGACGAGGCGTCGAACGCCGCGGCGGTCCCGCGCGAGCGCGCTATCGCGCTGGCCCGGATCGTTGAGGACAACGATGCCGAGTTCGGCGCTGCCGCCTCTCAGGACGACGAGGTCGATGAGCAGGCTTCCGAGGCGGCTGACAGCTCCTCGGTCACGCCGGGAGATGAATCCCATGGCTCCGGCGACTCGAATGACGATGACGACGATGGTGACAGCACCGCGTGGGCTACTGGAACTACAGGGGCTACCGGGCCGCTGGGGTCGGTGGGGTCGTCGGTGGGGGATGGCCGCGGTGCTGCGGGCACTGCAGCCACTGCGGCCACCGAGAGCTACGGCCCCGGCTCGCCGACAGCCGCTGCGGTGGCCGGGATATTCCTGACTCTCATCGTCGCCGCCGCACCGAGCACAGCAGCAGTTGTGGTCGGCTGCCTGCTCGTTCTCATGGTGATGCTGCGCCGGTCGGCTCTGCGGCTCGTCCTGACCCTTCTGCCCGTGGTCGCCACTGCGGCGCCGGCATGGTGGCGGGCCGCGCGTCTGGCCTCGGCGGAAGGCCCCACGGCCGGGCTGCGTTATCTGCTCGCCGACGCCGGCGGGCCCGTGGCGGTTCCGGCGCCCTCAGCCATCGACACCCTCCTGGGCATGCCCGTGGACATCACCGCGCTCATTGCCAACCCGACCCTCGTGCTGGTTTCCAAGGCGATGCTGGCGATCCTGCCCGTCACCGCGCTGTGCGGGCTGCTCGCCACGGGGCGGCGCGGGCACCGCGCCAGGGCCGGCGCGCTCGGCGCCCTGGGCGGCCTCGGCCTTGCGCTTCTCGCTGTGCGCGCGACCACCGCTATCGGCACCCTGCCCGATGGGACCGGATCGGTGACCGTGACCGGATGGGCGGGAACGGGCATCACACTGCTCACCGCCGGGCTGCTCGCGGCCGGCCTGGCCGGCGCTGACGGCATCCGTGCCGGCCTCGTCCGGCATGACACCCATGAAGCCGTATGGCGTCGCTTCGTCCTGACCGCGGTCACCCTCGTCGGGCTCGTCGTCCCGCTGGCCGTCGGTGCCGGCTGGGCGTGGACCGCGCACACATCCACGGGCCTCGGCGCTGACGCCACTGTCATGGCTCTGCAGCCGGGCGTCCAACGGGTGCCCGTCATCGCGAAGGAGATTCAGCGCTCGGCCAGCGCCGGTCGTGTGCTCGCCCTGTCCTCCACCCCGGACGGGCTGGCCGTGCGCACATGGCGTGGACCGGGTACTCAACTGACGGATGTCGTTCCCGACGTCCTGGCAGCGCAGCTTCGCAGCCGTCTTCCCGAGGCCGCCGGCGAGGTGGACCCGTCGGCGGCGACCGCTCCCGCTCCTGCCGGAAAGACGCTGAGCCTGGAGCCCACCGATCCCGCCGACGTCGAGTTGGCCGACATCGTCACCCGTGCCACCGCGGGGCAGGATGAGCATGCCGCCGACGACTTGGCCGCCCATGGCATCGCCGTCGTCCTGCTGGCCGATGCTCCCGGGGACGAGGCCACCGCGTTGGCCCGTGCCGGCCTGGAATCCACCCCTGGGCTCGATCAGCTCACCCGGACTGCTGCAGGCACCTCCTGGCGCGTCGGCCCGAGCGGGGCGACCGAGGCCGCCCGAGCCACTCTGGTGGACGCCGATGGCACCGCCACCACTCTGGCCACCTCCGCGGACGCCGGCACGGTGGTGACCGCAGACGTCCCCGCCGCCACCGATGGGCAGAGTCGTACCCTCGTTCTGGCCGAGCGCGCCGATGCGGGCTGGTCCGCGAAACTGAATGGTTCGCCTCTCGACCCGATCGACGTTCAGGACGCCACCGGCAGCTGGCGGCAGGCCTTCTCCATGCCGCCGGGCGGAGGGGAGCTGGTCGTCTCCCATCGATCCACCGCCGGTACCGTTGCGGCCCGCCTCATCTGGGCGGCCTGGGCCATCACGGTGCTCGCCGCCCTGCCTCTGCGACGCAGGAGGACCATCGCATGACCCGCACGACCCGCACAGTGTCCTCCACCTCCACCGATCAGTCCGTACCCGTTGCGCCCCCCGATCGATCCCCGCGATGGCGCAGGCTGCTCGGGCGCGCCGTCGCCCTGATCGTCTCCACCGTCCTGGCGGTCAGCATGGCCGGCCTGACCTGGGCGGGCGGCCGCCTCCCCGCGAACCAGAGCATCCCAGTGACCGCCGCGGACGTTCCCGCGCCGGCCGGAGAGGCCGTCTACAACTGCCACGCCGCCCCCAACAACACTCTGGGCGCGGTATCCGTCGGCGAGACGACCTCCACCACGACACTGACCAGTCTTGATGAGCGGTCCTCCCTGGCCTACAAGGGGGAGTCGTTGACCAAGCCGGTGACCTCCCTGACCGAGGCCACCGGCGGAATGCTGACCGTCGACCCGAATGGCGAGAAGCCCATCGGCGCCGTGGGCGTGACGACCACGCTGAGCGCCGACGGCGACCTGCGCGGGCTCGCCGCGGCCCCCTGCACGCCTCCCGAGGCCATCTCCTGGATCGTGGGCGGATCGACCGCGCTCGGCTCCTCGGCGGAGCTGCGCCTGACCAATCCCGGAACCACCTCCGTGACGGCCACCATTCACCTCTACGGCTCCGTTGGGGAGATCTCCCTGCCCTCGGACGGCCAGGTGGTCGTGCCCCCGGGCAAGACCATGGGGGTCCTCCTGGAGGCGGCAGGCACGGATCCGCGCCTGGCGCTGAGTCTTGAGGCGGTGGGTGGCACGCTCGTGCCCGCGCTGGTCACCGAGTCCCTTGACGGCGAAACCGCTGCGGGTACCGAGGTCCTGACCGGGGGAGCAGCGCCCGCCACGGATCTGACCATTCCCGGTGTCGCCTTGGTCGATGCGGCAGATCAGGGCGAGACTGCTCCCGATGCCGCTGCCGGAGCGCCCGACTCCTCGGACGCGCCGGCCGTGCGCCTCGTCAATCCCGGCAGTGAGACCGCGACCGTCTCGATATCGATGATCGGTTCGGATGGCGAGCAGACTCTGCCGGGTGCGGATTCGGTGGCAGTGGATCCGGGCGCGGTATTCGATGTGTCCCTCAGCGGTGTGCCCGCAGGGGAGTATGGCGTGCGCGTCAGCTCTGATTCGCCGGTGGCGGCCGGCGTCCGGCTCGTCCGCAGTGCCGGGGAGTATCCCGAGCGCTCAGGCGCCCTGCTTCACGACGTCGCCTGGTTGCAGGCGGCGACGCCCGCCGCCGGCGAGGCCGGTTCTATCGCCCTGCCCCGCGGAGAGGGACTGACCAGCAGCCTGGTGCTCACCAACTCCGGGCAGGAGCCCGCCGCCGTGACCCTGGCCTCCGCCGACGGCGCCTGGACGCAGGAGGTGGACGTGCCCGCCGGCAGCACCGTAACGCCGGAGGTGCCGGCCGAGGTCGCAGCGCTGACGATCGCCGGTTCCGCCTCTCAGGAGGTCACCGCGGCGGCGGTGGTGACCGCGAAGGTCAGTGGGAACGCCGCCGGCACCCTCATCGCGGCCGTGCCTGCCGTGGCCGACTCGACGGCCCTGGCCGAGAGTCATCTGCTCCTGCACTGAGAAGATCAACCGGATCAACCGGGTCGTCGAAGGGCGGAGAGGCGAGGCGGGCATTCCCGGCCGTTCGTCTAGGCTGAAGTCGTGCCTCGTTCCTCTCACCGCGCCCCAGTTCCCGTGCCCGCCTCCGCCCGCCGCCGGGACCGTCACGGGCGCGGCCTGCGTGGTCCGCTCGTGCCCCCGCACCTGCCGGCGTGGCGTACGCGCGCCGAGCGCTTCGACGAGCTCGTCGTCTCCACCGCTGATGACCTCGCTCGTCACTGGCCGCAGGTCGGTTCCATCCAGTTCGCCGTCGAGGAGGTGCCGCCCTCCGACCCCGCTCCATGGGAGCACGGCGTCGTTCTCGGCCGGGGCTTCGCCGCGCGGCCGCGCGCCGGCCTCTCCTCCCGTATCGTCATCTATCGTCGTCCCGTGGCCTCTCGGGCCCAGGGCGATGACGAGCTCACCGAGCTCGTGCGCCGCGTCGTCGTCGAGCAGGTGGCGCTCATGCTGGGGCGCAGCCCCGAGGAGATCGACCCGGAGGCGTGAGGCGTGCCCCACGACATGACTGCTGGGACGCAATCGCGTGCGTCAGGTGCCTCGGTCGGGGCTTGTCGCGATAGCCTGCGCACGTGAGAAGAGTCCGACGCTGCCGCAGGCCCGGTTGCGAGAATCCCGCCGTCGCCACCCTGACGAGCGTCTATGCGGACTCCACGATCGTGCTGGGCCCTCTGGCCACCGAGGCGCAGCCCGAGGCCTACGACCTGTGCGCCAAGCATGTGGAGTCCTTCACCGCCCCGCGCGGCTGGCAGGTGATACGCCTGGCCACCGAATTCGAGCCCGCTCCGCCATCGGACGACGACCTCACCGCCCTGGCCGACGCCGTGCGCGAGGCCTCGCGCGCTCCGCGGCCCCGGCCCCAGCCGGCCGAGCACGCCGGACGGCCTGGCGGCATCCTGCCCGCCTCCCTCACGCGGGACCCCGATGCTGCCCTGCCTGATCATCTCACCGGCCTGGGCGACGGCGAGATCATGCGGCGCGGTCATCTACGCGTTCTGCGCGGCGAGAAGGAGGACTGACTCATGGCCTTCTCCACGGTCGCCGATCCTGGCCCGAGCGATATCCAGTCCTGGGTGCGGCAGATCCTGCGCTGCCCCGCCACCGGCGGCTCTCTCGACGACGGCGTGGGTCCTGATGGCGCTCCCTGCCTGGAATCTCCGAGCGGAGCCCTGAGCTATCCCGTGCGCGATGGCGTGCCCGTCCTGCTGATCCACGAGGCGACGGCACTCGAGCGCCCCTCGTATCCGCCCCGCGACGAGTAGCGAGTAGCAGGCATCGGATGCCCGGTTGGCTCGGTCAACTCGGTCGGGCGCTGTCAACCCAGCCAACCCGGTCGGGGCGGTCCGCCGGCAGGTGCCCTAGTACAGCCCTGCTTCAGCCTCATCGTGATCGGCTCGCCTGTCGCGCAGCTCGAGCATGTACTCACGATCCCTGCGTTCGGCCAGCACGGCGGCCAGGAAGCGCTCCGGATGCGTTCCCTCCGGTGCCGGCGGCGCCACATAGGGCTCGACCGCTGCGGCCAGCTGCACGCTCAGCCGCGCTCGAGGCGCGGGCTGCATGGCCGAGCCGCGTTGCAGGAAGGTCCGCGCAACCAGCGCGAGATTGCCGGGCAGAGCGCGCAGATCGGCCTGCGACGCCCACCCCGCCAGCTCCGGAGGCATCAGGACCGGGGGAGCGGTCTGGATGGCCGACCGTTCATGGACCACATAGGTTCCGGCCAGCAGGTCTCCCAGCCGCTTGCCGCGGCGCGTCACTATGCACGCCAGGCTGGCCAACACGCCGTACGCCAGCCAGATCTCGATCGTCGCCAGCAGAGTGCGTACGAGGGCGTGCCGGAACCGTATTGATCCGCCGTCGTCGCGCACCACCCGTGTGCCGGTGATGAGCCGCCCCGCCGATTGCCCGCGAGAGAGGACTTCGATCGTCAAGGGCAGCAGCAGCATCCAGAACAGCAGGGTGAGCGAGAGCAGGACAATCACGATCGCCTCCGAGGAAGGCGTGCTCGTGGACAGGCTGACCTTGTTCCAACTGAGCAGGCTCATGACGAGTCCGCCGGCGTACAGGGAGTAGTCGATGAGGCCGGACAGAATGCGCAGACCGGCCGAGGCGGCACGCACCTCGAGAGCGACGGCCTCGCCCGTGATCACCACTTCAGGCACCATCATCCGCTCGGATGAGGCCAGGGTCTCATTGCTCATGTCAGACTCCTTCCGTGGATATCGACGCATATGCGGCCGCGCATCGCGACCAGTGGGACCGGTTGGACGAGCTCACCCGGCGGCGCCGACTCACCGGCGCCCAGGCCGATGAGCTCGTGAGCCTCTACCGGGCCTCCGCGGGGCATCTCTCGCGCATTCGGACCGGTGCCCCGGACCCCGAGCTCATCGTCGAGGTCTCGGCCCGTGTGGCCGCCGCCCGCGGCCGAATCACCGGCACCAGGGAGACGCGCATGAGCGACCTGGTCCGTTTCTGGCTCCGGTCGGCTCCGGCTGCGCTGTACCGGGTGCGCTGGTGGACGGTGGGCGTGATGATCGCGGAGATCGCCATCGCCGTGATCATCGCCGTATGGACCCTGCGCAGCCCTGAAGCGATGAGTGCGGTGGGCACGCCGCAGGAGCGGGACGACTACGCCCGCTCCATGTTCGAGTCCTATTACACCCGCTATGAGCCGAGCGACTTCGCCGTCCAGGTGTGGACGAACAATGCGCGTATCGCCGCTGTATGCGTTGCGAGCGGCATCACGGGGATTCTGCCCGCCTACATGCTGTTCATCAATGCATTCAGCGTCGGCAAGGCCGCCGCCATCATGGCCGACCACGACGCACTGGGACTGTTCTTCGCGCTCATCACCCCCCACGGCCTGCTGGAGCTGACCTGCATCTTCATCGCCGGCGGTGCGGGGCTGCGACTGTTCTGGACTCTGCTCGCTCCCGGCCCCAGGTCCCGCGGGGCGGCGCTGGCCGCCGAAGGCCGGGCTCTGATCACAGTGGCGGTGACGCTGACGGCGGCACTCGCCGTCGCGGGCCTCATCGAGGCGTTCGTGACGCCGGCTCAGATCCCATGGTCGATCAAACTCGTGGTGGGAGTGCTTGCCGTCACCGTCCTGTGGGCCTACACCCTCGTGCTGGGGCGACGGGCCGTCCTGGCCGGGCAGACCGGTGACCTGGTTGAGGAGGAGGCGGGCGCCGGTCTTGCTGAGACTGGCTGAGCGGGTGGCTGTGTGAGTGATCGGGCGGCGGGATGATCGCCTTCCACGCAGGTCCGGGCTGGGGCCGCGAGCATGCGCGCCCATTACAGGCGCCCCGAGGCCTTGAGCGACAGATAAGTGTCCGCCAGCGCCGGGGCCAGAGCGCCGGGCTCGGCCTCGACCACCTCGATCCCGTAACGGCGCAGGCGTCGACGCACACGATCGAGTTCGACGATGTCGCGTTCGGCGGCCGCCGCCATGTACACGCTCTCGCCATCCGCACGGTCGGCCCGCAGCTCGGCGAGCCCGGGATCTGTCGGGGAGGCGAGAACCACCACATGGTCTCGCGCCACGGTGCTCAGCGCGCGGGTCATCGGCGACGTGCCGCCCGACCCGTCCAGAGCGGTGAGCACGATGACGAGCGCGCGCTGCGACAGGATCCTGTGCACCGTGGAGGCCAGGAGCGTCCAATCCGTCTCCACCAACTCGGCGTCAAGCGGCGCCAGGGTGTCAGCCAGAGCGCTCATGAGCGCAGGCCCCGATTGCCCCCGCACCTGCGCGCGCACGGCGACATCGAGGGCGACGATGTCCACTCGGTCCCCGGCGCGTGAGGCCAGGGCCGCCATCAGCAGACAGGCCTCGATGTGGGAGTCCAGGCGCGGAGCGTCGCCCAGGCGGGCGGCGGCCATGCGGCCGGTGTCCACCACGATCAGCACACGTCGGTCCCGTTCAGGCCGCCAGGTGCGCACGACGACCTCGCCCCGCCGCGCCGTGGACCTCCAGTCGATCGAGCGGACATCGTCACCGACGACGTATTCCCGTAGGGAGTCGAACTCCGTTCCCGCTCCACGGGTCATCACGGCACTGCGGCCATCCATCTCGCGCAGGCGCGCGAACCGGGAGGACAGGTGGCGGCGCGAGGCGAACTCGGGCAGCACCCTCAGCCGAGCCGGCGCCAGCAGTGAGGCCTGACGGCCGGCCAGTCCCAGGGGACCTGTGGAACGCACGGTGACGAGGTCGGCCTGACGGTCGCCGCGGCGCGTCGGGGTCAGCACTGTACGGGTGCGTCGGCGCTCACCCGCCGGAATCGACAGGGAGGCCCGCTCATGGCCGGCCCCGGCCGACGGGGGCCACGCGTCGCGGATCTGTGCCGTCATGCGCCGGCGTCCAGTGTTGGCCACCGTGAGGGTGGAAGTCGTGGAGTCTCCCAGGCGCACGGAGCGCTTGACAGAGCGCTGCACGCGCAGGCTGCGCGGCGAGGGCGCGGCGATCACGTCGCCCACGACGAGGAGCGCCACGGCGATGGCGCATCCGGCGACGGTCAGGGGGCGGGGCGCGGCGATTACCAGCAGGCAGCATGCTGTCAGCAGCCAGACGGTGCGCATTGTGAGATACACGCTTCCTCCTCCCGTGTGTATTCCCTGGTGGTCGATTGGTGGTCGATGTAGGCCGATGGACGGGGCAGCGCCGTCAGTACCGTCAGCTCAGCGCTGTCAGCGCTCGTCAGGGCCGTCAGTGCTATCAACGGGGCACGGGGACCGTCCGCAGGACTCCGTTGATGACGGACTCGGTCGTCACGCCCTCCATCTCCGCTTCGGCGTGCAGTTGGATGCGGTGCCGCAGGGCGGGCAGTGCGAGCGCTTTGATGTCGTCGGGGGTCACGAAGCTGCGTCCCGACAACCAGGCCCATGCCCGCGCGGTGGCGAGCAATGCGGTGGCGCCGCGGGGCGAGACTCCCAGCGATACCGATGGCGATACACGTGTGGCCCGCACCAGGTCCACGATGTAGGCCAGGACCTCCGCAGAGGCTCCGATCGTGCGCACCTGGGCGCGCGCCATCGCCAGGTCGTCGGGATCGGCCACGGGACGCAGGCCCGCGCCCGCCAGATCGCGCGGATCGAAGCCGGTCGCATGCCGCGAGAGCACCTCGATCTCCTGGGCGCGCTCCGGCAGGGGCAGGACCAGCTTGAGCAGGAATCGGTCGAGCTGCGCTTCGGGCAGCGGGTAGGTGCCCTCGTACTCCACAGGGTTCTGGGTGGCGATGACCATGAAGGGGTCGGGCAGAGAGCGCGGCTCACCGTCGATCGAGACCTGATGCTCCTCCATGGCCTCCAGGAGAGCCGCCTGCGTCTTGGGGGGTGTGCGGTTGATCTCGTCGGCCAGAAGCAGGTTGGTGAATACCGGCCCCTCGCGGAACGAGAATGCGCTGGAACGCGCGTCGTAGATCAGGGATCCGGTCACGTCGCCCGGCATGAGATCGGGGGTGAACTGAATCCGCTTGGTGTGCGCATTCATGGCCTGGGCCAGGGAGCGCACGAGCAGTGTCTTGGCGACGCCCGGCACCCCCTCGAGCAGGACGTGTCCTCCGGCGAGCATGGTGATGACCAGCCCCGTGACCGCCGCCTCTTGGCCGATGACGGCCTTGGCGACCTCGGAGCGAACGGCGACGAGGCGGTCGCGCGGGTCTGTGCCCTCAGGACGACCAGGGCTTTCAGGGGCGGGGCCCTTGAAGCCCTCGGCCGCGACCGGCGTCGAGCCTGAGGCGGCCTCGGCAGGGGTGGTGGGAGTGCTCATCGTGAAAGAACCTCGCTCTCGAGTCGGTCGAGCTGGACGGCCAGGTCCGCGAGGGCCCGGTCGTTGGATGGAATGGGGCCGCGCAGGATCTTGTCGACGGTCCTCTGAGGCCACCCGGTTGCCTGGGCCGTGGTATGGGCGACGGCGGCGCGCTCGGTGCCGGGAGGCAGACCGAGCTTGCGAACCAGGCGCAACGCAGTGGCGGCGCGCAGGGCCTCGGCGGCGCGATCGCGATCCTTTGCGCGGCGGTACAGGCGCCCGCGCCCGCGCGTCGTCTCAGTCGCGCGCACGACGACGGGCAGGCGCTCCACGACGATCCTGCCGAAGCGCCGTCCCCTGACCACGGCCAGTGCGCAGATGATGACACCGCCCTGCAGCAGCAGGACCGGCATCCAGCGCGGCATCGACACGGTGTCCCACACTGTTGGGGCCTGCTGCTGAGAGGCGTCGAACCACACCACGTGCTCATGGTGTCCGAGTGCGCGCACGGCGAGGGAGGCGTGGCCCGCCTCGGCCAGGCGCGAGTTGGTGACGGTCGTGGCGTCGGCGATGACGCGCAGCGTACCGCCGCCTCTGGTGGTGGTGACCGCGTAGGCGGCGTAGGCGGGGCCGTCCTCCGAGTCCTCCTGTGCGACCGGGAAGCAACCGATGACACCGGCCTCTTCACCGCCGGTATCACCGTTGATCTGCACTGAGCCGCGCGAGCCGGCCATGGATGCCGCTGCGGCCGCATCCGCATCAGGGCACTGGGGCGACAAAGTGGTGTCGTTAGACGCCGATCGGCCTGAGGTGGTCAGCTCATCCGGGTCGGTCAGACCGCTCAGGTCCTGATAAAGGGCGCCGACGACAACGATGTCGGCGCCTGTGCGGGCAAGGTCCTCGCGCTCGTGATCGCTCAGCTCTCCGGCATTGACCAGCGCTATGGTCGTGCTCGACCCTCCCGATTCTGCTGCATCGGCGGCCGCCTCGGATGAACGAACGGTCTCGACCGAGACGCCCTCGTCGCGCAGGAGCCGGGCGAGTGCCCGTGTTCCGTCCTGTCTGGGGTTGTCGATCGCGAATGGGTCATTGGAGGGCTTCGGACTGATCAGGGTACCGATGACCGTGACGATCAGGAGTGCTCCCAGCGCCAGGATGAAGGGGCGCCACTGTCGCAGCCTGGCGGTCAGGGGCTGGCCGACCACCTGGCCGCGGCCCGCGCCTCGTTCATTGCGGGAGTGCGCCGAGGCCGCCGGGGCAGTCGGGGCAGTCGGGGCCGTCATAACGGGCCTCCCCGCGACCGTGCCGGGTCTGATGCGAGTGCGTGCTCGGGAGTCAGTTGCGCGCGTTGGACTGCTTCGGCGAGCCGGCGCATCCAGGCATCCTGCTCCGAGGTGGAGACGACCTCGCCGTAGCGCACGGAGTCGAAGAGAGCACCGGCCCGGTGGAGCTCGTCGGCGTGTTTGATCACTGAGGCGGCGGCGATGGTCGCCGCCTCGTGGGCGGTCATCCCCGGATAGTCCTCAAGGGCGCCCCTCTCGTCCAAAGAGCGGATGATCGCTCGGAAGCGCTCGACGACCGCGGTGGCCCAGTCCCTCTGGGCGGCTGCTTCGTTCGCGGCCCTGGTCAGTGCGGTCGAGTCGCGGTCGTCATCGGCGAACAGACTGCGGTCCGTGCGGGCGCGCCGTACTCGGGTGATGCGCGCGAGCATGAGGACCAGAACGGTCACGAGGATGAGCGCCACGACGAGCACGATAAGAGTTGACAGCCAACCGGGCACGCCGGGAACGGCGCTACTGGGATCGAAGTGCTCGAGGAGCCATCGCCACAGCCGCGACCACAGGTCCTCCTGTACCTGATAATCCTGACGCGCCAGCTCGCGCTCGGCGGCCTCGCGCGCCTGGGAGGCATCGGGCGTGGCGGGGACGTCGGCGCCCGACGCCATGCCGCTCACGCCCTGTGGCGGAGAAGCGAGGCGAAGCGGAAGCGGCGAAGCGGTGGTCATGCTGCGCAATGCGGTGATTCGGGATCCGGCCGGTGTCAGACGCCGGCGGCCTGGCGCAGCTCGACGTCCAGGCCCTCCTTGCGCATGCGCAGGTCGATGTAGGTCAGCGCAGTGACGGCGGCGCTGAAAGGCAGGATCGCCGCTTGCAGGACGGAGTTGAGGAAGTTGGTCCCGGCCATGATGGCGGCGTATGCATCCGCGTTCTCCTGGGCGGCCGCTAGTCCGCCGGCCGCCCCCAGGATGGTTGAGACAATCCCGGTCAGGGCGGAGGTGATGAGCGCGGCGATCAGCAGGATGCCGACCACCCGCCAGAAGCTGCCCTTGGTCAGCTGCCATGACCGGCGCATACCCTCCCATACGCCCACGTTCTCCAGGATGAGAGCGGCGCTTGAGAAGCTCAGACGGATCGTGAAGTAGAAGGCGGCGATGGACATGAGGAGAGCGAGGATGAAGACGACCAGGAGGATGCCGATAAGGCTCGCGATCTCGGTGCCCGAGGGCGAGGAGGCGTTGAACCCCGAGAAGGTGGCGCCCACGAAGAAGACCAGCATGAGTGTGATCGTGGCGAAGGTGATCATTCCGATGAGCAGGGACTGGCCGATGAGCGGCCAGATACGAGAGCGGACCTTCTCCCAGAGCTCGCCCGGCGTGGCGACGCGTCCGAGTACAGCGCGCGAAACCGCCACGATGAGCAGGCCGGTCAGGATGATCGAGACCAGGGCCATCAGCAGGGAGAGCCCCACGCTCGGCAGAACCGTGGTGCTGGTGGCCCGGAAGAGGGCCGGCATGTTTTCTTCCAGCCGGTCTGAAGGCGCACTGTCGGAAGCCGGAAGCGCCTCCAGGGCGTAGAACTGGGTGCGCGCCGCTGCGAACATCACGAATGACGAGATGATCCCGAGGATGCTCATCACGATGAGCGAGGGCAGGAACATGGCGCGCGGATTGGCGCGCAGCGCATCGAAAGCCCCGCTGATGATCTCCATGACGCCCAGGGGCCTCAGCGGGATGATCCCCGGTTTGGGCGCGAGGGAGAAGGCTTGCGGAGCAAAGCCCGGCCCCGTCGTCCCGAAGGCGGAGGCCCGGCCGGCGTACTGGCCGGATCCATTCCGGTTCTCGACAGCCGGCGGAATCTCCGCCGATGCTTGCTCCGCACTATTGGCCGGGGGCTCGCCCTCCGACTTCTGGGAGTAGTCGGAGGGGGGTTGCCACGACTGCTCCTGAGGCTCGTCAGTCTCATTGGTCATGGTCCCACTGTGACACGTCGTCGAGGCGTTCTCCTCCGTCCCGAGGAGGATATGGCACCCCGAACGGGGAGGCGGCGCGGCGCCGGGGAGCGCGCAACGACCTGTGGGGACCCGCGGGAGTCTGCGCGAGTCTGAGGGAGTCGAGAGGCGGCGGGAGAAGGCCGTGAGACGATCACGGAGAACGCTCAGAGTTAATGCAGGGGACTAGGAGGAGTAACAAAGGGAACACGAAGTAGTTGCGAAGGCGGCACGAAGTTATCACGGAGTTGTCACGAGGGCGGCGTTTAGTTGAAATACTTGGGCGACACGTGCTCGACGCCTCGACGACAATGTCTCGTCGGGCTCGTCTTCATGTCAAGATACGTTCTATGAGCACCCGCATCCTGGTCGTCGATGACGACACGGCCCTGTCAGAGATGATCG
>ERZ772993.79-NODE-79-length-50047-cov-14.664466_pt1 | contig 50047 bp, 41 predicted proteins | sample MGYA00580670_ERZ772993 | MGnify/ENA primary metagenome ERZ772993 (study PRJEB29015, sample SAMEA2737936) | human oral metagenome | biome: human oral; feature: human-associated habitat; material: dental | place: China | collected 2136 ... | reverse complement strand
TCGTCACGAGCTGGGTGACGAGGGTCGGCAGCATGAGCCGCAGGGCCTGCGGCGCGAGGATCAGCCGCATGGTCTGGCCCCGGCTCAGCCCCAGGGCCGTGGCCGCCTCGGACTGCCCCCGGTCCAGAGCCAGCACCCCGGAGCGGAAGACCTCCGCCGTCGTCGCCGAGGTGCACATGACAATGGGGATGACGAGCATCCAGAAGGACGGCAGCGTCGGCCCGAAGCGGGGCACGGCCAGCAGGAAGAAGTAGATGAGCAGGAGCATGGGCACGGCCCGCATGGCGTCGATCCACGCCCCCACGACCGCCCGCCCGCAGCGGCCGGCGCCCAGCCTCGCCCAGCCCAGGGCGACGCCCAGGGGGAAGGACAGGACCGCCGAGACGACGGTGACCAGCAGCGTCGAGCCCAGGGCGATTCCCAGGTACCTGACGATCGACTGGCCCAGGAAGTAGCGCCACTTGGGGTAGGCGAGCTGGCCCTGGGCGGCGAGCTGGTGGAGCGCCGCGGCCAGCAGGCCGAGCACGACGACGGTGACCACGACGGAGACGACGGCGATCCGGCGCCTGCCCCTGGGGCCCGGCTCGTCGAAGAGGAGGCCGGCGTCCGCCGCGGGGCGGGGGCGCCGCGCCGTGGGAGGGGAGCTCATGCCCGCACCTCCTGTCCCCCGGTCAGACGGCGTTCGAGCAGCCCGCCGAGTCTCGTGGCGCCGAAGGCGAGCGCGAGGTAGGTCAGGCCCGACAGCAGGAACGTGAAGACGGCCTCCGCGTAGTGCAGGTTGAGCTGCTGGGTCGCGTAGGTCAGCTCGTGCACCCCGATGGCCGCCGCCAGGGCGGAGCCGATGAGGCAGGAGATGAAGACGTTGACCAGCGGCTGGACGGTGCGCGCCAGCGCCTGGGGCAGCACGACCTCGCGGATGATGAGCCCGAAGGGCATCCCCAGGGCGCGGGCGGCCTCGATCTGCCCCTTGGCGACGGAGTTGATGCCCGAGCGCACCGCCTCGCACACGTACCCCGAGCCCGCGAAGAGGATCGCGCCCACCGCCGCGGGGAACAGGGAGATCGGCACGCCCGCCCGCGGGGCGACGAAGGCCAGCAGGATCATGAGGCACAGGGTCGGGATATTGCAGGCGATCGTCACCCACACGGCGCCCAGCGCCCGCAGCGGGGGCACCGGGCTCACCCGGCACACGGCGATGAGCGTGCCGACGACGAGCGCGCCGACGTAGGCGAGCAGGGCGATGCCCAGCGTCATGGCCAGGCCGGACCCGATCATGCCGAGATTGTCGGTGATAATCCTCATAGCCGTCTCCTTGCGTGGTCGTGCCGAGGGGCCCGGGGCGCGGCGCGCGGAACCGGGCCCGTCAGGCGTCGGGAGTGGGGGTCTCGCCCGTCTCGGCGCCGCCGTTGCCGGGCGCCGGGGCGTCATTGACGGCGGGGGCCGAGGCCTCGTCGCCGGGCGTCGGAGCGTTGTTGGCGGGGGCCGAGGCGGGCCCGCTCGGCTCGGGGGACGCGGAGGCACTGGGCTCGGGGGACGCGGAGGCGACGCCGATCTCGGAACCGGGCACGGAGCCGATGACCGGCGGCTTGGGGGCGTCGCCGCCCGTGATGACGCCGATGGTCGCCTGCCAGATCTTCTCCCAGGTGCCGTCGTCGTAGATCTCCTTGAGGAAGGCGTTGACGAAGGCCTTGGCGTCGGAGTTGTGGGGCAGGCCGATGCCGTAGGGATCCTGCGTGAAGGGCTCGCCGACGATCTTGAAGGCCTCGCTGCCCTGCATGGCGCTGAGCAGGAGCGACTCGTCGACGACGTAGGCGTCGACCTGCTTGGTCTCCAGGGCGGACAGGCAGGTGTTGTGGTCGTTGAACGGGGTCTGCTCGGCCTGGGGCGCCGCCTGCTGGAGCGCCGTGATGGAGGAGGAGCCGGACTGGACGGCGACCTTGACGCCCGCCAGGTCGCTCACGCCGGTGATCTTGCTCTCGTCGGCCCGCACGAGCACCGCCTGGCCGGAGGAGTAGTAGGGCCCGGCGAAGTCGATCTTCTTGGCGCGCTCGGGGGTGATCGTGTAGGTGGCGATGACGGCCTGCACGCTGCCGTTGCCGAGCACGACCTCGCGGGTGTCCGAGGTGACCTGGGTGATGTCCAGCAGGGTGCGGGCGTCGTCGGAGCCGCCGATGATGTAGCGGGCCAGGACCTGGCCGATGGCGGTGTCGAAACCGGAGACCTCGCCGGTGGTCGCGTCCTCCAGGGAGAAGACCGGCGCGGTCTTCGTCCCGCCGGTCTTGAGCACGCCCGCCTCCTTGACGGCCGAGGCCCAGGCGGAGGAGGCGACGACGTCGTCGGCGGCCACGGGGCCGGAGTTGATGACCGTGTTGTAGTCGACGGCGCCCGCACTGGCAGAGGAGGAAGAGGAGGAGACGGCCCGGCCGTCGGCACCCGTGTCGGCGCAGGCGGCCAGGACGGCGGCGAGGGAGGCCGCACCTGCGGCGCTGAGGAACAGACGTCGGTTGGGAGTCGCCATGGGCGTGTCCTTTCGTGGTGGCGGGGCGGGGCCGCCGGCGGGCGGCGCCGCGGGGGAAGGGCGGTCAGTGGCTGAGGATCTTGGACAGGAAGTCGCGGGCGCGCTCGGAGTCGGGGGCGGAGAAGAACTGCGCGGGCGGGGCCTCCTCGACGATCTGGCCGGCGTCCATGAAGACGACCCGGTCCGCCACCGAGCGGGCGAAGCCCATCTCATGGGTGACCACGAGCATGGTCATGCCCTCGGCGGCGAGGCTCTTCATGACGTCGAGGACCTCGTTGATCATCTCGGGGTCCAGGGCGGAGGTGGGCTCGTCGAAGAGCATGATCTTGGGGTCCATGGCCAGGGCCCGGGCGATGGCGACCCGCTGGGCCTGGCCGCCGGAGAGCTGGGGCGGGCGCTTGAAGGCCTGGTCGGCCAGGCCCACGCGCTCCAGGAGCTCGCGGGCGCGCTCCTGCGCCTGGGCGCGCGGCTGGCGGCGCACGCGCATGGGCGCCAGGGTGATGTTGTCCAGGACCGTGCGGTGCGGGAAGAGGTTGAAGGACTGGAAGACCATGCCGACCTCGGCCCGCAGGCGGGTCAGTTCGCGGCCCTCCTCGGGCAGGAGCTCGCCGTCGATCTCGATGGTCCCCTCCTGGATGGTCTCCAGGCGGTTGATGGTGCGGCACAGCGTGGACTTGCCCGACCCGGAGGCCCCGATGACGGCGACGACCTCACCGCGGTGGATGTCCAGGGACACGTCGTCGAGCGCCTGGAAGTCGCCGTAGAACTTGCTCACGTGGCTCACGCGCACCAGCGGCCGGTCGGCGGGGGCGGCGTCGGCGGGGATGGGGGAGGAATCGGCAGTGGACACGAGGACCTCGTCTCGGTCGTGAAGGGGGATGGGCAGGGCGGCGTCTCAGCGGCACCGACAGCAACACATCCACATGCGCACTGCATTCCTCCTGAGTCGATCCTGCGCGGGAGACGATCCTCACCGCTGCCATGGGACCCTAGCATCGCGGCGCGGCCCGCACCCACGAGGTGCCCGAGTGCTGAGACGCCGGCGCCCGCTCCCGGCCGCACGCGACGGACGGCGGCAGGAGTCTCCGGACACCACAGCATGTGCGAAAATCGCACACATGGATACGGTCAAGGACTTCGGCGAGCTCGGTGCGCGGATCCGACAGGTGCGGCTGGGAACCGGGCTCGACCAGACCGGACTGGCCCAGCGCTGCCGCCTGGAGCGGACCGCGCTCTCGCGCATCGAGTCGGGCGAGCGGAAGGTCTCCGCCCTGGAGCTCGCGAGGATCGCCGAGGTCCTCCAGGTCACCCTGAGCGATCTCGTCCTGCTCCCGCTCGCGGACGTGCGCGCCGCCCGGCCCCCCGTGGACGAGGACTCCAGGCCCGAGGAGCGCGAGAGCTTCAGGGCCGGCCTCGACCTCGACCGCGCATGGCGGGACCTGTGCCAGCTCCGCGATGACGGACTGCTGGAACCGGTCGACCTGGGCATGGGCGGCGAGGGCATCGGCTCCCCCGAGCAGGCGCGGGCCCTGGCCCGTGAGGTCCGGGGATTCCTCGGCGTCGGGGACGACCCCCTGGGGGCTATGGCGGATGTGGCCGCCGAGCTCGGGCTGTGGTGCCGTACGACGACGGCCCGGATCGACGGCCTGTCCCTGACCCCACAGCCCGGGCTGGGTGTGGCCGTGATCGGAGAGGCCCTGGAGCCGGGCCGGCGCCGCGCCACCGCGGCCCATGAGATCGGGCACCACGTCGCCGGGGACGCCTACGAGGCCTCGGGCCACTATGCGGCCCCGCGCGAGGCGGAGGGGAGGATCGACGCCTTCGCCGCCGAACTGCTTCTCCCCCGGGCCGTCGTGGAGCGGCTGCACAATCCCTCCAGGGACGAGCTCATCGCGATGGCGGCGAACTACCGCGTCTCCTGGTCGCTCCTGACCGCCACCGCCGAGCAGGCGGGCGTCAACCTGAAGCGGGCGGACGTGTACCTGAATCCCGTCGACGACGACTTCTACCGGGTCGTGGGTGCCAGGCCGGAGGAGGACCTCCGAGCCCCCGGCCTGCCCCGCGCATGGATCATGGCCTGCGCCCGGGCCAGGGACAAGCAGCGGGTGACGCCCCGGCGCGCCTCGGAGCTGACGCTCGGAGTGCTCTCGAGCGGTGCGCCCGAATGAGTCACGACGTGTTCGTGTGGGACACCACGGGCCCCATGCACGCCACGGCGTGCGGTCACGCCGCCTGGTTGATCGAGGCGTCGGGACGCTGCCGCCGTCATGTGATTCCCTCCAAGGTCTCACAGGAAATGGCGGATCATGGCTTCCCTGCTGACGAGGGGATCTTCGAGATCGGCGAGCTTGAGACGATTGAGGATCTTGTAAAACTCGCACGGTGGCAGCACATTCTTGGATCCAAAGAACTCTCCGGTCATGATGAGGGTGAGGCCTGGGTGGCCGCGCTGGCACAAAAGCACGATGCGGTTGCGATCATTGATGACCAAGCAGCCCAGAGCGTCATCAAACACCACTCAACCATCGACGTCCACGGAGTTCTATGGGCGATCTCGCGCGGAGTGGTTGAAGAGCGCGTCTCCACGCCGCAGGCGTACAGCGGCCTATGCGACGCGATGCTGGCGGATCACGGAGTAGGTCAGCTTCGGTGGCCTTTCACATCGGGCGGTTATGCCCACTGGTATAACAAGAATCGCAAAATACTCAAAAGAAAGTCATGATCAAGAGCGAAGCGCACATCTCCGGTGCCAGGGAATACCCAGGTAACGGTGAAGTCGGTAGCCAGTTGTCCGGTGTTCAAAAATTATCAGCATGTTGGTGGGAGCGAGGGTATGGTCCGTCCGATGATAACGGACGACGCGCCCCTGTAGAATCGACCCGTCCCGGCAGAGCCCGCCCGGGGCGAGAAATGGCGCTCCGGGAGGATCGTTCCGTTCCGCACCCGATGATCGCTTCATGAGAACCGCAGAATCACGCGGAAATCTTTGAGCCTCTTTGAGGTGCCGACCCGAACGATCCTCCCAGAGCGCCAAAATCGGGACTCTCGGGACAACCGACCGCCTCGGCGCACCGCGAATACCGCCCCAGCGCACCGCGAGGCCCGGCACCCGCCCGGCTCAGCGGCTCAGCGCTGCGCCCGCACCGAGGCGTACAGGCACACGGCCGCGGCGGCGGCGACATTGAGGGACTCGGCGGCCCCGAGGACGGGGACGGAGACGACGGCCTCCGCGCGCTCCAGGGCCTCGGGGGCCAGTCCGCGGGCCTCGTTGCCGAACAGCCAGGCGCAGGGCCGGGCCAGGAGCTCATCGGCGTCGAACAGGCCGACCGGCCCGCTCCCGTCCGCGGCCAAGACCGCGAGCCCGGCGCCGTCGAGCGCCTCCAGGACCTCCCCCAGACCCGCCCCCGTCAGCACCGGCAGGTGGAAGAGGCTGCCGGCGGTGGACCGCACCACCTTGGGGTTGGTGGCGTCGACGCTGCCGCGCACGAGGACGACGGCGTCGGCCCCGGCGGCGTCGGCGGTCCGGATAATGGTGCCGGCGTTGCCGGGGTCCTGGGCCTCGGCGAGCACGGCGACGAGTCGGGCCCCGGCGAGCCGCTCCGCCAGGCCCGCACCCGCCGACTCCGCGCCCGTGGCCCCCGCCCCGGCGCCGTCCTCCTGCGGCTGCGGGCCCGCGGCCAGCGCCGTCGTCGCCACGACGGCGAGGACGCCCTGCGCGTCCGCGCTCATGGCGGCCATGACCCGCGGCGTGACCGTGTGCGTGTACAGGCCGGCCGCGCGGGCGCGGGCGAGGATGTCGGCGTGGCGGTCGGCGGCCTCGGGCGTGAGGTAGAGGTCGTGGACGTGCGCCGCGGCATGGCGGACGGCCTCGCCCACCCCCCGCGGGCCCTCGACGAGGAACCGCTCGTACTTGTCGCGCGCATGGCGCCGGGCGAGCCCGGCCACGCGCGCCACCCTCGCCGAGTCCGGGTTGTCCAGGATGTCGGGGCGGGGCGCGCGGGCGCCCTCGGCTCGGGGAAGGGCCACGCCGGGCCGCCAGGTGGTCGAATCGCGTCGGTTGCTCACGGCCCCGAGCCTAGAGGACGCGACGGCGCCGCCCGTGCAGGCGGCGCCGTCGGACGGCGGGCGCCGGGCCATCGACCCGGCGAGGACGCGTCGCGTCAGGCCCTGGGGGCGTTGACGTCGGCGGGCAGGGCCTTCCTGGCGACCTCGACGAGGGCCGTGAAGGCGGTCGGCTCGTTGACGGCGAGCTCGGCGAGCATGCGCCGGTCGACCTCGACGCCGGCCAGGCCCAGGCCCTGGATGAACCGGTTGTAGGTCATGCCCTCGGCGCGGACGGCGGCGTTGATGCGCTGGATCCACAGGCGGCGGAAGTCGCGCTTGCGGGCGCGGCGGTCGCGGAAGGCGTAGACGCCGGAGTGGGTGACCTGCTCCTTGGCCTTGCGGTAGAGGCGGGAGCGCTGGCCGCGGTAGCCCGAGGCCTTCTCGAGAACAGAACGACGCTTCTTGTGGGCGTTGACAGCCCGCTTCACACGTGCCATGTGATGACTCCTTGAGGTGGTGGACCGGTCAGCGACCGAGCAGCTTCTTGACCTGGCGCAGGTCGGATCCCGCGACCGGCTGGTCCCTGGACAGCTTGCGCTTGCGGCGCGAGGACTTGACCTCGAGCAGGTGGCGCTTGCCCGCCTGCTCGCGCATGAGCTTGCCGCTGCCGGTGACCCGGAAGCGCTTCTTGGCACCGGAGTGCGTCTTGTTCTTCGGCATTTCTGGATTCCTCTTCTCGGCCGCCGGGCGGATGGCCCGGGGCTGCGGACCCCACGCGGTCTGCCGGTGGGGCGGTGATGGCCGCGCGGCCCTGGTCTTATGAGGCGTCGGCGGGGCGGGCTCCCCGGGAGCCCCTCCGGGCCCCCTTGGCCGCGTGCTTCTCGGCGCGGCGGTGGGCGCGCGCCTCCTCGCGGCGACGACGCTGATCGGACTTGACCTCGGCCTTCTTGCGCGTGGGAGCCAGGACCATGACCATGTTCCGGCCGTCCTGGCGGGGGTGGGACTCGATGTTCCCCAGATCCTCGGTCTCCTCGGCCACGCGCTGGAGCAGGCGGATGCCCAGCTCGGGGCGGGACTGCTCGCGCCCGCGGAAGCGGACGATGCACTTGACCTTGTCCCCGCCCTCGAGGAAGCGCTTGACGTGCCCCATCTTGGTGGCGTAGTCGTGCTCGTCGATCTTGGGGCGGAACTGGATCTCCTTGAGTTGCGTATTGGCCTGGTTGCGCCGGGCGTCACGCGCCTTCATGGCCGACTCGTACTTGAACTTGCCGTAGTCCATGAGTTTGCACACGGGAGGGTGCGCGTCGGGCGCCACCTCGACCAGATCGAGGCCCGCCTCCTCGGCCAGGCGCAGGGCGTCCTCGACGCGGACGACGCCGACCTGCTCACCACTGGGGCCGACGAGACGCACCTCCGGGACGCGGATCCGTTCGTTGATACGGGGCTCGCTGATGGCTTTTCCTCACTCTCAGTGATGGTGACCGCCGCAGCGAAAAGGCCTTCGCCGCGAATACGCGCGAAGGCCTTACATGTGCTCACCCGAGCGCGGCCCGAGCAAAAGCGCCCGACGCCGCCGAGGATCTCTCCTCGCATGACCCGACCCCATCAGGGACCCAGGTGGGATTTCTCCGCTTGCGTGCCGAAGTAAGGAACTCCGGCCGGTCGGGAAGACAGTACCAGGTTGCCCTTCTCTTGCCCAGGACCACGATGACGGCATAGCGGTGACCCCGGACACCAGACCGATTTCAATGCGGAAGTGGACCGATCTCGGCGCGGAACTCGACCGATCTCGAGCCGAAGTGCGACCGATCTCGGCGAGAGTCGGCGGGCAGACGATCACGCGGGCAGCGGGCACAGCTCGACGGTGTCGATCAGCTCCCCCCAGGCGGGATTGACCATGATGTGCTGGCAGCCCTCCAAGGTCCTGGCCACGGCACTGCGGCCCTGGGCGGCGTCGATGCGGATGAAGACCCGCAGTTCGGCGTCCTGACCGGGAGCGAAGGCCACGCCGGTGACGCCGTCGATCTGTTCCAGCTGAGCACTGACCTCAGCCTGGACCGGCTCGTTGCGCCACGAGGGCACCCAGTCCTCTCCCCCGGCCAGGGCCACCACAGCGGGCCGGGGCAGACGCAGGTCGCGACTGCCGGGGTCCAGCACCCACAGCTGGTCGGTGGACAGGCAGGCCACCTGGGCGGCCCGCTGGGGCTCCACCGGGACCGGGCGCACGTCGCTGCGCCAGGCGGACATGGCCTGCGCACTGGTGAAGACCGGCAGCGCCACGTGCCCGTCGGGAAGGCTCACGGCCAGGGTGGCCGCATCCTGGCAGGCGTCGGCCGTATGAACCTCATGGTCGGGAACCTCGGGCTTGGCACCGCCCCGCGAGAGACTGACGCGCTGCGGACCGCCCGCGCCCTCCGAAAGGCGGGAGGCCTTGAAGGGCATAAAGGGCAGGGACGGCAGGGCGTGCGCGGCTACCGGCACGATGAGGCGCCCAGCGGCCAAGGCGGTCCACAACCGGTCCAGGTACTCATGACGAGGCAGGTCGTCCGCTTCCAGGGCCGCGCTCACCTCGGGGCGGACAGCACCGTCGTCCGCAGCGAACGGGGTGGGGGCGGCCAGAAGCCGCTCGAGTTTGGCCCTGGCCGCCATGGCCGCGGCCACTTGGGGCGACTGGCGAGACCGGGCAGACGCCGCCGCATCGGAGGGCGAACCGCCTGACTTCCCTGCATGGCCGCCCCCCGGAGCATCCGCTGAAGAAGCACGCCCTGCGGAGGCAGCAGGGGCGGAAGGCGACGCCGCATCCAAGCGAATGCCCGGGCGGGCATCGGACATGTCATCAGACCGGGGACCTGGACGTGATTCGCTCACGCGCCTCACGGTAGTGCCTCGAAGCCCTGGAGCCCAGTGAATCGCCCGGGAACCAGCGGTGGACCACCCGTGAACCGCATGCACTGAAGCGGCAGGAATAGGCAGGACTCCCCGTCCTCGAATGTTCTCCCGGACGCACAGCGCCGATAGCCTGTTCGCCGTGGCCTCGCTCTACTCGCTGAAGTACTGGTACACCCGGCGCCTGGGCTTCCTCATCCAGGGCTCGGTGCGCCGCGGCATCTCACCCGACGCATGGACGGCCGTCGGCGTCCTGTCGGCCGCTCTCGGCTGCGGGGCCCTGGTCATGGGCTGGTGGGTTCCGGCCCTGATCCTGCTGGCGGCCAGGCTCGGTGGAGCCAACCTCGATGGGGCCGTCGCCCGCGCCCGCGGAGTCTCGCGTCCCTTCGGCTTCGTCCTCAATGAGATCGGGGATCGAGTCTCGGACCTGTTCATCATGGCAGGCCTGGTGGGCTTGGCCCTGCGCATAGGAGCCCCTCCCTCCACAGTGGCCCTCACCCTGATCGCGCTGACCGCGGCGACGCTGCCCACCTTCATCTCCCTGGCGGCGGCCGGGGCGGGGGCTGCGCGGCTCAATGGCGGCCCCTTCGGTAAAACGGAGAGGTGTCTGGCCGCCGTGGTGGCCGCGGCCCTGCCCCAGTATCTGACCGCCATCGCTTGGATCATCGTGATCGGCTCCCTGCTGACGGCGGCAATCCGCCTGGCGCGCACCCGCAGGGCGCTCACGGGGCGCACGGGCCCCGCCATGGCCGACACGATGGCGCCCGCACCGCCGGAGGATATTACCCGCCTGGGACTGGGACACGACCACACCGACCGCGCACAGCGCCCTTCAGACATAGGAGGCTCCCCCGGCCCCTCCACCGCGCAGGGTTCCGGCCAGGCGAACCCGGACCAGGATGGCCGGCAATGAGCGCAGCGGGTTTAGCGGGCGTTGCCGGCGCGCAGGGAGGAATCTTGGACTGGTTCCTGGGATGGGACCGCTCCTGGACCATCATCGTGCCCAAAGTCGGCTGGGTGCTCACCGGCCGAGCCGTGTTCCTGGCCACGGCGGCTGTGACCATTCTGCTCCTGGCCGGCATCGGCGTGGGCCTGTCCGGGAAGGCGGAGCTGCGTCGCCGCTGGGTCACCTGGGCCATCATCATTCCGGCCGTGGGCATTCCGATCTGGATGGGGCGCGGGACGACGGCGCTACTGGCCGCGCTCCTGGGCCTCCAAGCGGTGCGGGAACTGGCCCGGCTCACGCACCTGCCACGAGCCGAGACCGCGCTCCTGGCCATCCTGTCCGTCGCCTATCCCCTGATGGCCTGGCTGCGCCCCGGGGTGCTGGGCATCGCACCCCTCATGGTGCTGGTGTGCGCCGTGCCCGCAGTCCTGGCCGGGGATGTCGAGGGCGGGATGAGGCGGGCAACGGTAGCCGGCTTCGCCTCGGTGTGGATCCCCTGGTCCCTGGCCCACCTGGTGGTCCTGTGGCAGGACGCCTTTCTCATCGCCTTCGCGGCAGCCGCCGCGGACGTGGCGGCCTGGACCGGGGGCACCTTCCTGCGCCGCATGCCATGGGCTGCATGGGCCCGCCGTCCCCTATCACCGTTGTCCCCGAACAAAACGCTCGGCGGACTGGTCGGCGCGGTGCTGGGGGCGGCTCTCATCCTCACCCTCCTGGGAAGGATCACGCCCGGGCTGGTGATCGCCGTCGGCCTGGGAGGCGTGCTCGGCGACCTGCTGGAGTCCCTGGTCAAACGCACTGCCGGAGTCAAGGACGCCGGCTCCTGGCTGCCCGGATTCGGCGGCTTACTGGACCGCGTCGACTCCCTCCTCCTGGTGCTGCCGCTGGCCGCCGTCCTGGGAGACCTTGGATAGGCTCTGCCTTTCACGCCCGACACCACCCCGTACGGAAAGGCCCGCCGTCATGCCGCCACTGCCCGCGCTGCCATCGCTGCCGCCACTGCCCGGGTCGGCCGACATCGCCTCCGCCGGGCGACGACTGCGCTCGATCGTGCGCACCCCCCAGAAGGTGACCTGGCGGGCGGTGCTGCGCCAGAGGTTCTGGTCCGCGGTCATCGCTCCGTTCGGGGGCGTTCACGTCGAGGGCGAGTTCGAGGCCGACGGCCCCTACGTCGTCGTCGCCAACCACGGCTCGCACGCGGACACGATCGCCATGATGAGCGCCTCCCCCACCCTCATGCGGGTGGTGACCGTGGCCGCTCAGGACTACTGGTTCACCCGGCGCTCACGGCGCGCCGTGGCACGAGGCCTGCTGGGTGCCTATCCGGTGCGGCGCGACGGCGAGGGTGCATACGAGGAGCTGCGCGGAGCACTGGCGCACCGGGTGGCCGAGTCCATGAGCGTCCTCATCTTCCCCGAGGGCACCCGCAGCCGGGACGGTCGGATCGGACGCTTCCACTCGGGTGCCGCCCGCCTGGCCCGGGACTTCGGCATCCCGGTCCTACCAGTGGCTCTCGTGGGCACCCGGGAGATGATGCCCAAGAAGAGAGGCCTGCCAAGCTATTCCCCGGTGGAGGTGCGAGTAGGTCGTCCGATCGCTCCTTGCGACGATGTGGAATCCGTCAGCGAGCAGGCCCGCGCACAGATCATGGACATGCTCAAGCGACCCCGCAGGCCCTACCCCGTCTCCGACATCCACACCGTGCTGCGCACGGCCATGGAAGGGCACCGGGGTGACGCCGTCATGTTCGCCTGGGGACTGGCCGAGGCGATCTCCTTCCCGATCATGGCGGAGATGAGCCAAGTCTGGCTGGGACTGACCCACCCTGAACGCATGTGGCGCCGATCCGCATTCGTAGTGGCCGGATCGGTCACCGGCGTGGCCGTGACCCACCTGCTCACCCGCGCCGGTCACCGCCCGCCGGCGCCCTGGACGACGCCGTCCATGGAGGCGGCCGCCTCCCGCTACCTGAGCCGGGGGCCGGTCGGCTACTGGAAGCAAGCGCTCACCGGCATCCCGGTCAAGCTCTTCGCCGCCGAGTCGGGGCGCCGCGACCTACCCCTGCCCTCGGTACTGGCCCACGCCGCCGGGGAGCGCGCCGCCCGAATGGCCGGATCCACCGCCGTCGTATCGGCCCTGGCGAAGCCGTTGGGACCGATCACCCGCCAGCACTACGGCCCCTACCTGATCACCACCGGGATCGTCTTCGCCACGGCGCTGCGAGCCGTGGTCAAGCACTGGAAGCGCCGTCAGGGCTGAGGCGATCCGCGATCAGCGGGGCATGCGATCCCCCTCTTCACCGCTGGCCACCGCGAGCGCCTCCGGAAGCGTGAAGTTGCCGTTGTACAGCGCCTTGCCCACGATCGCGCCCTCAATGCCCTCGGGCACGAGCCGGACCAGCGCACGCAGGTCATCGAGCTGAGCAATGCCTCCGGAGGCGACCACGGGGGCACTCGTACGGGCGCAGACCTGGCGCAGGAGCTCGGTGTTGGGGCCGGTCAGAGTGCCGTCCTTGGTGACGTCGGTGACGACATAGCGGGCGCAACCGGCGGCGTCGAGGCGCGCCAGCGTCTCCCACAGGTCGCCGCCCTCCTTGGTCCATCCGCGGGCCGCCAGAGTAGTGCCGCGCACGTCGAGGCCCACGGCGATCCTTTCGCCGTACTCGGCGATGACGCGCTCGGTCCATTCGGGGTTCTCCAGGGCGGCGGTGCCCAGGTTGACCCGAGCGGCCCCGACGTTCAGAGCGCGCCGCAACGAGGCGTCGTCGCGGATTCCTCCGGACAGTTCGACCTTGATGCCGACCTCGCCCACGATGCGGGCCAGCAGCGGAGCGTTGGACCCACGGCCGAAGGCGGCATCGAGGTCCACGAGGTGGATCCACTCGGCGCCGGCCTCGACCCAGTCGCGGGCGGCGTCAACGGGGCTGCCGTAGTCGCTCTCGCTACCAGCCTCTCCTTTGAGCAGGCGGACGGCCTTGCCGTCGGAGACATCGATGGCCGGCAGGAGAGTGAGCATAGTGGGTCCCTTCGGTGGTGCGATGGCCGCAGCCGCGGTGCTGCTGGGCGCCTGGTTGCAGAGTGTGGTGACAGGGCGGTTACAGGATGGACAGCCAGTTGCGGAGCAGTTGGGCTCCGGCATCGCCGGATTTCTCGGGATGGAACTGAGTCGCGGACAGGGGGCCGTTCTCGATGGCGGCCACGAAATCCTCACCATGGGTGGCCCAGGTGGTTGCTGGAAGCCGCGTGCGTCCGGGTTCCAGCAGTGCTGCCGGGTCGGTCTTGGCGGCATAGGAATGGACGAAGTAGAAGCGCTGGTCGGCTACGCCGTCCAGGAGCACGGTGTCATGCGGCGGGCGGACCTCACTCCATCCCATATGGGGAACCACATCGGCCTGCAGCCGTGCCACGGTCCCGGGCCATTGGGCGAGCCCCGCGGGGAGAACGTCATCGCTCCGCCCCGCAGCGTGCTCGGTGGAGGACTCGAACATCACCTGCATGCCCACGCAGATGCCGAGCACGGGCCTGCCCCCGGCCAACCGGCGTTCAATGAGTCGCGGAGCGTCGACGGCCCGCAACTGGTCCATGACGGCGCCGAAAGCCCCGACACCGGGAACCACGAGCCCGTCGGCGGCCTCGACAGCGGCCCGGTCGGCGGTCAGCTCGACGGCGGCTCCCACCCGTTCCAGGGCGCGCACAGCGGAATGGACGTTGCCGCTGCCGTAGGACAGGACGACGACGCTGGGCTGGTTCATGCGCTCACAATACCGGGGAACGGCCCTCGCGCCGCGCTTGTCTCGCAAGTCGATTCAAGCGAGTCCCCTGATCCGGCGATAGCGCTCCCGCACCGGTTATCACAGACGACGACAGACATGACAGACGATGATGGACATGGCAGGAACGAGAAATGGCAGAAGCAGCCTGAGAGGAATTCAGCTCTTGCCACCGCGAGGGCGGCGCAGCCCGCGCGCGAGCCATCGCATGGCCCTGGAGGTCTTGACCTCGGAGGACTTCAGCGCACCTTCGATGCCATCAGCGCTAGCGATGCCCAGCAGGACATCTTCGACCTCCTGGTCCACCGAGGCCAGCAGCAGTCCCGCAGCGGCGTCCTCGCCGGCCTTGCCATCCACATACCGGCGGGCGGTGATGGTGCCGGACAGGCCGGACTCGATGCCGACGTCAGTGGCCAGATCCGCTGTCAGCAGCACGACGCCCGCACGGCTGAGACGCGAGAGGGCCGAGGCGAGATCAGCCGCTTCGGCGGGCTCGGTGTCCGCTCCTCCGAGCAACTCGGAGACATCCCACTCGGCGTGGGCGGACACGAACTCCTTGACCGCGAAGGCCCCGGAGCGCGCGGGTACGACGGTGCATTCCAGGTCGCTCATGGCGCACATGGCGGCCAGTGCGTCAGCGCTCGCCAGGGGCGTGAGCACGACGGCGACCTTCACCGCCCGCGGAGGTGCGGACGATGCGGACTCTGCCGGTCCGGCGTCCGATGCAGTTGAAGGGGATGTTGCAGGGGATGCAGAAGACGCAGGGGACTCAGCATCAGCGCCCTGATCCGAGTCCGGGCCGTCCCGATCGATCCGCTGATCCGACTGCCCGCCACCGGTCAGCGGCTCTTTCGGAGCCGTGTAGGTGTTGTGGGGTACGTCATCCACGGAGACGACCGACGGCCCAGGGTCGTCGAGCGACTCCAGGGATTCGAGCGAGTCCAGTGAGTCCAGTGAATCCATGGACTCCAAGTCCGCCTGCATCTCGCTCGGCAGTGCCAGGCCCTCCATCATCGCGGCGAACTCGGCATCAATGTCGTGCTGGGGCGCAGCCCCGCCGGTACCGGCCGCATCGGTGCCGATGCCATCGGCAGAGTCGTGATCAGCTTCGGGCCGATCACGATCGTCGGGTTCGTGTCCGGGAGTGGTATTGGAGTCGTGCATCACAGTGCTCCCTTGGTCGAGGGGATTCCGTCAACGCGCGGGTCGGATTCGACGGCAGTGCGCAGTGCCCGGGCGAGGGCCTTGAACTCGGCCTCGGCGATGTGGTGGGGGTCGCGCCCGGAGATGACGCGCACGTGCAGGCAGATGCCCGCATGGTAGGCGATGGCCTCCAGGACGTGGCGGACCATGGATCCGGTGAAGTGTCCGCCGATGAGGTGGTGGGCGAAGGCCTCGGACTCCCCGGTGTGGACCAGGTAGGGGCGCCCGGAGATGTCCACGACCGCCTGCGCCAGGGCCTCGTCCAGGGGGACGGCGGCCTCGCCGAAACGGCGGATTCCGCGCTTGTCCCCCAGGGCGATGCGCAGGGCCTCGCCGATGCAGATGGCAGTGTCCTCCACGGTGTGGTGGACGTCGATGTGGGTGTCGCCGGTGGCGCGCACCGTCAGGTCGATCAGCGAGTGCTTGCCCAGAGCGGTCAGCATGTGGTCGTAGAAGGGCACGGTGGTGGAGATGTCCGTGGCGCCGGCGCCGTCGAGATCGATCTCGACGACAACGCTGGATTCGCTCGTGGTGCGCTCGATGCGCGCGGTGCGGCTCATGTCGGCTTCCTGGAGACGGGTGGGGTGATGATCCGGCCGGTCGGCGCGCGGGCCGATCGGGGCGTTGGAGTGCACCTGCTGGGCCATACGGGCAGCGGCCGGTCGGCGCGCTCCAAGCGCTGCCGGTACCGAGCCTACCGGGGACCGGGGCCGCCGGAGGCACGTCGAAGACTGCCGAACGGTTCGGGGCATGAGCCGGAGGCCGATAGCCGCTCGTAAGACCCGCTGCTGAGCCACCGGGGCGGGCACCGGTTGGGCGCCGTCGGCCTGGCGCTCATCACCCGAATCGCATGGCGCGCAGCAGTTCGGCGCGCAGGCGGTCCATCTCCTGAGGCGTGCCGATGCTGGCGCGCAGGTAGCCCTCGGGGCCGACCACCCGGATGAGGACTCCCGCCGCCACCAGCTGCTCCCAGATGGCGTCGCGGTCGGCGAAGGGGCCGAAGAGGACGAAGTTGGCGTCGGAGTCGTACGCGGTGAGCCCCTGGGCGCGCAGCCAGTCCACCAGGACATCGCGCTCCTCGCGCAGGCCGGCGACCTGCGCCATGAGCTCCTCGCGGTGGGACAGAGCGGCCAGGGCGGCGGCCTGGGTGATGGCCGAGAGGTGGTAGGGCAGGCGCACCACGCGCAGGGCGTCGACAAGCTCGCGGGACGCGGCCAGGTAGCCCAGGCGCAGCCCGGCGGCGCCGAAGGCCTTGGACATGGTTCGGGTCACGGCCAGGTGGGGGTTGGTACCATCCGCGAGCAGCTCCAGCGCGCTGGGTACGCCGGGACGGCGGAACTCGGCGTAGGCCTCGTCGATGACCACGACGCAGTCGGCCCGGCCGGGCCGACCGTCGCCACCGTTGCCCGTTCCCACAGGGATAATCGGGCCGTTGCCGCGGGCGGCGTCGAGGATGGACTGGATGTCGGCCAGGGGCAGCGCGGTGCCCGTAGGGTTGTTGGGGCTGGCCAGGATGACGACGGCCGGGTGCAGCTCCTTGATCGCGGCTGCGGCCCCCTCGGCATCGATCGTGAAGTCCGCGCGGCGGGGACGGGTGGCGTACTCGGTGAGGGTGTCCCGGGCGTACTCGGGGTACATGGAGTACGTGGGGGTGAAGGTCAGGCAGGTGCGCCCCGGGCCGCCGAAGGCCTGGAGGATGTGGAGCATGACCTCGTTGGAGCCGTTGGCGGCCCAGATCCGCGTGGGGTCCAGCCGCACACCGGACTCGGCGGCCAGGTAGTCGGCCAGGGCGGCGCGCAGGTCCGGGAAGTCGCGCTCGGGGTAGCGGTTCAGGCCGGTGGCGGCCTGGGCCACAGCAGTGGCGATGGACTCGATGACCGCGGGCGAGGGCGGGTAGGGGTTCTCGTTGACGTTGAGCCGTACAGGCACGTCGAGTTCGGGTGCTCCGTAGGGCGTCTCGCCCTCAAGGCCGGGGCGCAGGGGTAGCGAGATACTCACGCCCGCAAGTCTACGAGGCGGAGCGGCCGGAGATGCTCATGCAGCGCTTTCACCGGGAAGACGTGTCCAAAACGGAGGAGATCAGCGGGCCCTCAGGCTCGATGTCCGGAGGAAACCGTTCTCCGGCCTGGGGATTCGGATCCGCTTGCTCCGGCGCCCCAAGTTAATCTCCTCCGTTTTGGACACGTTTGCCGATCCAGCCCTGTTCCGAGGCCGAAACTGCGGGCGCGGCTCTGCGGTTCAGTGAGGATCGGAGGTCAGCATGATCTCCTGCATGTCCAGGCGGCCCAGGGCGTACTCCAGGGAGGCGGCCGAGTAAAGTCCGTCGTCACCGGCGTCCAGGAGCGCCTCGCGCTGGGCACGGATGATGTCCAGGGTCTTGTCCCGCAGCATGGCGAGGTCCTCATGACGCCAGGTGGGGTCGGTCCAGGCTCTGGCGACCCGTGTTGTCGAAAGCACCAGATCAGTGCCCTGGCGCCGCAGGAACCTGGAGACGGCCGCGTTCTCCGCCCCCTCCGAGTTCTCCGTCTCCCGGCTCTCGCCCGACCGGACTCCGCCGGCCCGATCCTGTTCCAGACCATCAACGGGCGCCTGCAGCGCCGACTGGCCGGAGTCGGCGGGCACTGGGGCATCGACTGGGTGGGGCTCCGCGGACTGGGCGCCATCGTGGCCTTCCATGCTCACCACAACATCCTTGGCGGCGTCGACGAGGAGGGAGATGACGGCGGCCTTCTCCTCGTCGTCGGCCCGCCCCGCCATGGCCGGCTTGGCCAGGCGCACCAGAGCAGACAGGGTGAGCCCCTGGATGGTCAGGGACCCGGCGGCCACCAGCATGGCGACCAGCAGGAGGAACGGCCGGTGAGGGGCGGTGGTGGGCAGGGTCTGGGCGGCGGCCAGGGTGACGGCGCCGCGCATGCCCGCCCACACGATGATGACGCCCTCGCGGGCGCGCAGGGGCTCGGCCGCGAAGTACTCCAGGTCGGCGCCCCGGCGGCGCACGCGGGTGGAGAGCATGCGCGCGCGGCGGACCATGCGCTCCCGACTGGGCTCGCGCTTGAGCTTGCCCTGGACTCTGGAGAAGCGCCGCCGGTCCCACGGAACGTGGGGCATCTCGGCCTTGCCGCGCATAATGGCCGAGCAGCGGTCCTGGAACTGGTGGATGGCCTCCTGGTTCTCCTCCCAGAGCCTGGTCCGGCGGGCGGTGCGGCGCCGCAGGAACGTCAGCATGGGGGCCACGACGATGGCGCGGATGACGACGGTGAGGAATCCGGAAATGACTGCCACCTCCACGGCGCGCCACAGGCCGAGGTCGGCGGAGTCGACTTCCTCCACGATGCCGAAGAACTCCAGGCCCATCACCAGGAAGATGAGGCCTTCCAGGGTGAGCTCCACGGTGTGCCAGTTGGTGCGGGCCGCCACTCGGTGAGCGGGCGGGAGCATGCGCGGGCCCCGGTGCCCGGTGATGAGCCCGGCGACGACGGCCGCCACCAGGCCCGAGCCATGCATGTGCTCGGCGGGGATGGCGGCGAGGAAGGGAACGGTGAAGGAGACCACCGTGTCCACCGTGGGGTCGGTGATGCGCGAGCGCACATGCAGGCTGGTCTCGCCCACAACCACGCCAACCCCGAGAGCCACGAGGACGGCCAGGGCGAATCCGCCCAGGACCCCGCCCACGCTCACGTTGCCCGAGGTGGCCGCGGTGACGGCGGAGGAGAGGACCACCAGAGCGGTGGCGTCATTGAGGAGCCCTTCCCCCTCCAGGACGGTGATGATGCGCTGTGAGACTCCAAGGCGCCGGGCGATGGAGATGGCCACGGCGTCGGTGGGGCTCAGGATGGCGCCCATGGCCACGGCCCAGGCCAAGGACAGGCCGGGCACCAGAAGGGTCAGGGCGAATCCGATGGCCCCGGCGGACAGCGCTACGAGGAGAACGGCCAGGATGGCGACCGAGGCGATCTCCCGGCGGAAGTTGATGGTGGAGATGCTCACTGCGGTGGAGAACAGCAGCGGCGGCAGGATGCCCTCGAGGACCACCCCGGGCTCCAACTCGACGGCCGGGACGAAGGGCAGGAAGCCGACGCCGATACCGGCGGCCAGCAGGATGAGGGCCGGGGCGACGCCGATGCGATGGCTCAACTGCGATGCGGCCGCGATACCCAGCACGCCCAGCACGGCGATCATGAGGAGATCCATGGAGGCAAGCCTACGATTCCGCGAGTGCGCGAGCCCCGGCGCGAACGATCCCTGGACGGACACCGCCCCCATCGCCGAGATCGGTCGTATTCCGCCTCGAGATCGGTTCACTTCCGGCTCGAGATCGGTCCTGAAATGATGTGCGTCCACCAGTGAAGGTCTTGCTCTAGAGGATTGTCAGGCCAAGGCGCGTCGACAGTCGGCCGCCCCGATGCGGCGACGAACCGTACAGCAGCAGGAGTGGCAGGATTGGCCCATGACCTTCCGAGCCCTGGCCTGGCGCGATGGCCGCCCCACTGACGAGGCCCCCGCGGAGCTGGAGGGCCTGAGCGCGGCCATCGCCTCGCCGGAGCTACTCGTGTGGGCCGATCTGGTGAGCCCTACGCGTGACGAGCTGGAGCTCCTGGCCTCCGAGCTGGACCTCGACCCCAACGCAGTGGAGGATGCGGTCGCACCGCACGAGCGCGCCAAAGCAGCTCAGCACGAGGGATACATCTTCTTCATCACCTATGCGACACTGCCCGGCTTCGCCTCCACCGAGGGGGATGAGGAGGATCAGCTGAGCAAGATCGCGGGATTCTCCTTCCCCGGAGGGCTCGTGACGATCCGGGCCTCCGACCGCATCGACACCTCCACGCTCACGCGGCGCATCAATTCCAACCGGGAGTTCCTGCGACTGGGCTCCCCCGCCATCGTGCACGCAGTACTGGATCTCGTCGTGGACGGTTACCTCACTACTGTGCAGGAGCTCGACGACGCCATCGAGGCCCTGGAGGACGAGTTGTTCTCACCGGATTCGCGCTCCACGGAGTTCCAGCGCACCGCCTATGACGTACGCACCAAACTCGTCACCCTGCGTCACGCGGTCCGACCGATGAGGGAGGTCGTCAACGTGCTGTGGCGACATCGCGAGGACTCGCTGAGCGAGCTGGATCCGTTCTACGCCGACCTCAACGATCACGTCCTGCGGGCGACGGAGTGGACGGAGTCGCTGCGCGACATGATCGCCAGCGTCTTCGAGACCCACCTGTCCCTCCAGGACCAGCGGCTGAACAACGTGATGAAGAAGCTGGCCGGCTGGGCGGCGGTCATCTCCGTGCCCACGCTCGTCACCGGATGGTTCGGTATCAATGTGCCCTACCCGGGGGCCGGCGAGAACTCCGGGCTGATATCCGCAGTAATCCTGGTGGTCGTTCCCGCGGTCGCCGTGTATGCGCTCATGCGGAAGAACGACTGGATCTGATCCGGGGAGATCCGGGGGGGGATCAAGCATCGAGTCCTGGTTCACAACTGAACCAGGACTCGATGAGTCTGCGGGCGACGGATTCAGCACCTCCGGCCTCCGCGGGAGCGACCCGGGAATGCATCACCCTCAGACGGAGCGGCTCCGCCGCGATGGCGCCGGAATCGTCGCCTCTCAGGCTCCGGGGCGTCATCACCGGGGAAGCCGGGGCCGAAGTCATCGGACCACGGCCCGCGACGACCGCCGCGTCTGTCATGTCCGCCGGGGCCGCCGTGCCCACTGCGACCACTGCGGCCGCCGCGACCACTGTGCTCACCGCGGCCGCCCCGCCCGCGGCCTCCGCCGAAGGGGCCCGGCCCGAAGCCCTGCTCGCGCATGCGCATCATGGCTTCGAAGGGCTCGTCACCCATGCGGCGTCGAGCCTCGGCCATCCAGTCGAACAGGTCGTCGTCGCCGTCGACCCCGAGTTCGGTCTCCAGCGCATCAATGAGCTTATCGAGGAGCCCGACCAGGGTCTCGACCTCCTCGTCGGTCAAGGCGTCGAGGTAGTCGGCGTCCTCCCGACCGATCTCGACGGCTCGGCCGGCCTCGGTCAGGGCAACCATCATGATGCGCCGGTCGGTCTCGGAAGGGGCGCGCTCGATGAGCCCGTCGGCCTGGAGCTTCTTGAGCAGCTCGTTGAGGGACTGCTGGCGGATGTCGAGGAGGTAGGCGAGCTCGCGAGTGGGGATGGGGCTCTGCATCTTCAGGGCGGCGAGCACCCGGCCGCGTCCGCGAGTGGTATCGGCCAAGGGGCCGGCATGGGCATGGGTGTCGACATGACGACGACGCATGAGCCGATGAAGGCGGCGTAGCCGCTCGTGAAGTCCTGTACGTGTGGTGTTCATGAGAATCTCCTGGCGTCCAGAGGCACCCAATAGACAGGCACCTGTTGATTTCTGACACCCCGAAACTACAGGTACCTTCCAAATAAAGTCAACCACCTCCGCACGGTACCTGTATGAAATGGGCCACTTCTTATCGGCGCGCTGAAAGCGTCACAGGCCCGGGTTAGCGTGGTCGCATGAGCCCGCCCGCCGCCGACACTCCCCCTGATGACATCAACGGCATCGACGAAATCGACGACCCCCTCGAGATGTCCTCCGCTTCTCCGCTCCGCGAGCGCGCCGAGGCGGTCCTGCGCGAGCTCGTCGGGCGCAGCGATGCCCACCTGCGGGAGGACCAGTGGCGGGCCATCCGCGCCCTGGTGGTCCAGCGCCGTCGAGCCCTGGTGGTCCAGCGCACCGGTTGGGGGAAGTCTGCCGTCTACTTCGTGGCGACAGTCCTGCTGCGCGAGGGCTGGGGACCCGAGCGGTTCGACTCAGGTGCCGGGGCGCACAGCGCCGAAGGTACTGCGGGAGGCGCATGGGCACCGCCCACTCCGCCGCCCGCCAGGCAGCCCGGCCCCGCATCCGGACCGACGGTCATCATCTCCCCGCTGCTGGCCCTCATGCGCGACCAGGTCTCAGCCGCCCGCCGCGCCGGCATCAATGCCGTCACCATGAACTCCGCCAACGCCGCGCAGTGGCAGGAGATCGAGGCCCAGGTTCGCGACGGCGCCGTCGACGTCCTACTGGTGTCCCCCGAACGGCTCAACAACCCGGCCTTCCGGGACGAGGTCCTCCCCCACCTGGCCGCCGACGCCGGCCTGGTGGTCATCGATGAAGCGCACTGCATATCGGACTGGGGCCATGATTTCCGTCCCGACTATCGGCGGATCCGCACCCTGCTGGCGGATCTGCCCCCGCGCACGCCGGTCCTGGCCACCACGGCGACGGCCAACGCCCGTGTCACGGCCGACGTCGCCGAGCAGCTCGCCGGTAACGCATCGGAGCCCCCGGACGCACAGGTCCTCGTCATGAGAGGGTCCTTGGAGCGGGACTCCCTTCACCTGGGCGTGCGCCGCCTGCCCGATGCCGCGTCGCGCCTGGCATGGCTGACCGCATATCTTCGCGACGCTCCCGGTTCGGGAATCGTGTACTGCCTGACGGTCTCAGCAGCCGGGGAGGTGAGCGAACGTCTACGCGACGCGGGTGTGAAAGCGACCGTCTACACCGGGCAGACCGACGCGGCGGAACGGGAGCGCCTCGAGGAGGACCTCAAGGAGAACCGAGTCAAGGCGCTTGTGGCGACCTCGGCCCTGGGCATGGGTTTCGACAAGCCCGACTTGGCATTCGTGGTCCATATGGGGGCGCCGAGCTCACCGGTGTCCTACTACCAGCAGGTCGGACGAGCCGGTCGGGGCGTCGATCGCGCCGAGGTGGTGCTACTGCCGGGAGCCGAGGACCGCTCCATCTGGGACTGGTTCGGTGCTCAGGGATTCCCGCCCGAGCCCGCGGTCCGTGAGGTCCTGGCGGCTCTCGATGACGCCGCCGAGGAGGGCGGGGGATCGTTGAGCACGAATGTGCTGGAGACCGTCACGAGTCTGCGCCGCACACGACTGGAGTCCATGCTCAAGGTCCTGGACGTCGACGGCGCGGTGCGGCGGGTGCGGGGAGGCTGGACGTCCACTGGCCGGCCCTGGGTCTACGATGCCGAGCGGTACGCGCGCGTCGAGGCCGCTCGAGTCCACGAGCAGGAGGCGATGCTCCGCTATGAGTCGCTGGAGGCGCCCGAGTGCCGGATGGCCTTCCTGCGCTCGGCCCTCGACGACCCGACGATGCGCGCAGGCTGGCGCTGCGGGGCGTGCGACCTGTGCGGCGGTCTCACATTGGCCCGAGAGCCGCAGGAGGAGGAATTGAGAGCGGCCCGCGCCTCACTGTCCCAGGTGGGGGTCGCCCTGACACCCCGCCGGCAGTGGCCCACCGGGATGGACAGACTCGGACTGCCCGCTCTACGCGGACGGATCAAGGAGTCCGAGCGCGCCGGAACGGGCATGGCCGTGGGGAGGATGGACGGCCTGGGCGTGGCCGGGGCACTGCGCGAGCTGATCGAGCCGGGCTCTGATGCCGAGGTTCCCAACGCACTGCGGGCCCCGGTACTTCAGGTAGCCGAACGCCTGGCAGCCCTCATTGAGGACACGACGGGAGAGAATGACGAAGATGCCAGAACCGTCCCTGCGGACTCGTCCTCACAGACGGACGGCCTACCGCTGTGCATCGTTCTCATCGAGTCGCGGCGCCGCCCCCGACTCGTGCGCCACATAGGTCGGGCACTCGCCCATCACCTCGCCGCCATGCCCTTGGGAATAATCGGAGTTCGCGGCGATCCGGGCCGTCACGACGTCGGCAGCGCCCACCGGCTCGCCGAGGTGGCGCGCTCCCTGACCCTGGACGAGTGGTCGGATGACGCCCGGGCCCGACTCCACGGGGCGCGGGTGATCCTCGTCGACGACTGGACCAACTCGGGGTGGACGCTCACGGTCGCCGCCTCGATACTGCGGCGGGCCGGGGCGACGGCGGTGCATCCCTTCGTGCTGGCTCAGCGCTGACGCGTGCCCGGCCTCCCCTGGGCTACTGGTCCTGCGAGCCGGTGGCGACATCGCTGAGCACGTCGCCCACAGGGCCTCCCGGCGCCCCGGGCTTCTCATCCTGAAGGTAGTACCACCAGAAGGGGGCGCCCCACGACCTCTCGCGCCCCAGGGCCGCGCTGGTCAGATGGCGGGCGGTGGCGGTACGAGCGGAGGCCGTGTCCTGCTGGGAGCCGAACCACCAGGGTCCGGAGTCGAGATCCTCAGCACCGTAGCCGAGCTCGGTCAAGGCCACGCGCTGATCTGGAAAGGCCTCGGCGAGGGCGGACAGGACACGGTCAGCCCCCGTGCCCAGTGGATGCAATTGAGGGTAGACGGACAGGCCGAGCACGTCGGTGACATCGAGCAGTTCAGAGGGGAGTTCATTGCGCGCCCACGTCAGAACGGAGTTCTCGGCCGACTCCTGACCGAGTTGGTAGTAGAGGGTCACCACGATGGTGGCGGCCGTCGCCGGATCGTCGCGCACCGCTCGAGCTGCCCGCAGAGTCTTGTCGACAGCGTCATCCCCGAGCCACGATCCGCCCAGCTCGTTGCCGACCTCCCAGGCATCCGCCTCGGGCAGCCCGGCGACCAGCGCCGCCACTCGCTCATCCCAGGCATGGGCATTGAAACTCGTCATCGTCTGGGAGTCGCAGACCTGAACCAGGGCCAGCGCACCGGCGGCGTGCAGAGCCGTGATGGTTTGGCGCCACGCATCCATCTCAGCGGGGTCCGAGGCGTCATCAACAACGATCCTGGCCGCCATCTGCCGCTGTCCGTCGCCGATGCCGACGGCTTGCGAGATCTGAGCAGTATCAGGCGGCTGGGTGAAGGTGACGCCGATGACCGCGTCGGCCGGCGCGAGAGCCTGGCACGCCTCGTCGAGGGCGAGCTGAGCGCCGGCCGCCGCCTCCAGCGCCTCGGCCCCGCGGGCCGCGCGCTGCGCCGGGTCGGAGGCCGCGGAACATGCAGTCAAGGCGGCAGCGGCATCATCCCGCAAGGCCCGCACCTCAGCGGATGCCGCAGAATCGACGGAATCGACGGCGTCGAGTCGTGACTGCTGACGCTCGTGCAGGGCACGGGCGGCGAGCTCGGCCAGGGAGTAGCGACCCGGACCGGGGATGTCCGCCAGGAGGGCGGAGTAGCCGTGGCTGGTTGGCCATGACAGCGTCAGCGTCGCGGCACCACCGTCGGGCAGGTCGACTGCGGCGCTGGACTCGTCATCCTCGTACAGGGGCGCGTGGACCAGAACCTCCAAGGTATCGGGGTCCAAGAGCTGGTCGTCCCAGCCGTCCTCCCCCGCGCCGTTGGACTGGATCTCGCGCAGGCCATCGAAATCGAGCAGAGCGCCGGTGGAGTCGACGACGTCGAGGCGCGCGACACCCGCCTCTTCCTCATCGGAGTCGGGCCTCTCCCCGCCCGTGCAGGCGGCCATGACCGTCGCCACCGTGGCCGTGGCGGCCACAGCCGCGGCGCTGGTCGTCCAGGCCAGGACATGGCGCCTGCTGAGATCGCCCGTATGGTGCGTCATGTCTCCTCCTGCCCGTTCGGGTTGGCGAGCCCGTGCCCTCGCCAACCCGGACGGACGCTCACTCAACCCATGTCGGTCGCCGGCACGAAGGTGTATCCGGCCCTCTTGATACCGGCGACAGTATCCTTCAATGCATTGATGTCATAGAAGGGGTGGAAGAAGAAGGACGCGTTGGCATGGGTGAGCACCGTATTCGCCTGCGCCGCGGAGATGATGTCCTGCGCGGTGCGAGCCGGATGCTGGCTGTAGGCCTCGGGCTCGTAGTTGCCCAGATTCTCCGGCAGGACGTTCATCCCGTAGGGGTCGCTGACCTTGTAGGGGAAGAACTGCCCAACATAATCGTAGGGACCGCCGCGCTGGCCGGTGAGCGTCCCCGCGTAGAACAGAGAGCGCTCGTAGCGAGTGGAGTAGACCCGCGATATCCCTTGGTACGCATCGTCAGTGGCCGCGTAGTGGGGGGCCTCGAAGATGGTTGGAGTGGGCAGGCCCGCCTGGGCGAAGAGGTCGCGTCCGCGAGCCACTCGGTCGGCGGTCTCATCAGCCGACATGTTCGGCAGCTCTCCACCGACCTGCACGTAGGTCGTCTTCGTGCATGGCACGGGTTCGGCGGTTCGCTCAGGGGCGGCTGTACACCAGGAGCGGACGAACTCGAAATCGTCTGTGCTCACGGCCGAATACGGGTTGTTGAGCTCTCCGTACTGGTGAGTCGTGCCGTGCTGAACCAGGGTCCCTCCGTTATCAACCGCGTGCTTGAGCACCTCGACGAGCTCAGGCCTGTCGGCCAGCGCGACCGGCCCCTCGGGAGTCCCGTTGTTATCGACACCCAGAGGATTGGTATAGATGGGCACAACGGCCATCTGGAAGGGGACCTGCTCACCGATGAGGTAATCGACCTGGGCGCGCAACTGCTCGGGATCGGTGTCCGGATTGACGTCCTCGATGCGGACGGCCGCGGTGCGCGTAGCAGCCGCCCCTGGTTGGAGAGTGTCGAGAATGATGTCGGCAGCCGCCAGATAACGATCGGATTCGCTCATGTAGGTCATGGGAATCTCACCGATGTAGGTCAGGTTGCCCGACTGCACCGCCCACGGGAAAGTCGTGCCGGACGACTGCGACACGGAGGCGCAGGTCGTCTCCGCACCATCGGCCCCCGAGCAGCGAGCCTGCCCGAGCACGTTGACCGCCGCGGCGTCGGTGATGTGAGGCGAGAGAATCCCAGCGGCGTTCGAGGTGTTGCGGGTCAGATCCTGACCGTTGTAGCTCACCTTCGCCACCGTGTCGGTCGCGTCGATGTAGGACGTCGCAGCATCCCACCCGTAACGGGCGGTGAAGGCGTTCCGATCGGCCTGGGTCGAGGCCAGCTGCCAGATATTGAAGCCCATCCACAGCACGGGCACGTTCCCGGTCAGCACATCGTCACGGAACGCCTGGGGCAACTCACCGTCATAGGTGGATCCGACGTACACCACCGCTGTGTACCGCCCCGCGAGGCCGGCAACATAGTCGTTCACCGGCAGGGTTGTCACGGCCCCGCTGTGAGAGGCGAGCATGCCGGCCTCCAGCGCGTAGTACTCGCCGAGCCTGCCCCATTCGCCCCCGGTGTCGAACACGACCAGGGTATTGGCCGGGCCGTTGGCCTGGCTGGAGAAGCTGCGGGCACTAGCGGGCGCCTCGGGCGCCTGTGCAGCGAGGTCCCGCGGCTGTGCGGGGGCGCCGGCTTGATCGGCAGGCTCATTGAGGTTCACCTGCGCGTCCGGATCGAGAGCGAGAGGCAGGGCCTCCTGCTTAGCGGCGTCGGGAGCCGGTACTCCGACAGCGGCCGCATCGGCGACATCGCCGGCGAGATCTGCGGGTGCCGCCGCCGGCGCCGGCTCGGCGACGACGGGCACGGCTGCAGGCATCGCGCGTGCGCCCGGCACCGCCAGGGCGAGAGCCGCAATGCACATCGCCAGCATGGGGAACTTGCGTCGAGTCCATGATCTGTCAGGGAAAGGAAGGGACATGGTGTACCTCCATCAGGGTTCGCTATCAGTTGTGAAGGATCCTGCACTCCGATGTCAGCTCGTCCTCTTCATGAGTTGCTGCGTCCCAGGTGCCGGCACAGTGGCCGGACGATCGAGAAACGTGTGCGTTCAGAGACTGCGCATACAGGGACAAACAGCCTTAGAAGTGAACGTCAATACACCCAAGGTCACGATCCGATAACGACGCTACCATGCACGACATCTCTTGTATGTGTCACAGCGCACACATAGCTGACTCACAATGAAATCGGGCAACGCGGCGAGCACACTTCTGGGCCGGCGTCCGCAACGGATCTACCGGCCTCCCAACAGGAGAGAATCCAATATTCAGCTCATACGGCTCATTCAGTCCTGACGAGCTCGAGCAGCCTCAGCATGTGCCGGCAGGTCTTCGCAGTCCGCCAGGGCTGCGAGCGGTTCACTCAGCGCCTTCAGCGCCGCGGCGTCATAGTGGACGAGTTGGACTGCCTTGAGATAGGCCATCACACTCAACCCCGAACTGAAGCGCGCCGTGCCACCTGTGGGCAGCACATGGTTGGAGCCCGCCAGATAGTCCCCCAACGGCACGGGGCTGTAGGGGCCGACGAAAATCGCCCCAGCACTGCGAATGCGACGCGCGACCTCAGGCGCACGAGCCGTATGGATCTCCAGGTGCTCGGCCGCATAGGCGTCGGCGACGGCGATGCCCTGCTCGAGGTCGCGCACCAGGACGATCCCGGACTGCTTCCCGCTCAGGGCGGTACCGGCCCGCTCGGCATGCTTGGTCTGCCCCAGACGGCGCACCAGAGCCGCATCGACGGCGTCGGCCAGGACCGGAGAATCGGTGATCAGCACGCTTCCGGCATTCGGATCGTGCTCGGCCTGGGAGAGCAGATCGGCGGCCGCATACTCGGGGTCCGCCCCCTCGTCGGCGAGGATGGCGATCTCAGTGGGCCCGGCCTCCGCATCTATACCGACCACACCGCGCACAGCTCGTTTTGCCGCTGCTACATAGATATTTCCGGGTCCTGTCACGACGTCGACTGGCTCGCACAGCATGCCGCCGGAACCTGCTGCCCCCGCGAGATCGGCTCGATCAACAGCCTCATCCGCCTGGATGCCATAGGCCAGCATGGCGATCGCCTGGGCCCCTCCGGCCGCGTAGACCTCCGTGACCCCCAGCAGAGCGCATGCCGCCAGGATCGTGGGGTGGGGCAGACCATGGTGAGCGGCCTGCGGCGGAGAGGCGAGCGCGATCTGCTCAACACCGGCGACCTGCGCGGCCACCGCGTTCATGACGACCGAGCTCGGGTAGACCGCGAGCCCTCCGGGGACATACAACCCGACTCGGCGCACCGGGATCCACCGCTGCGTGATCCGTCCTCCCGGAACGACCTCGGTCACGGCCTCGGCGGGGAGCTGGGCGGCATGACCGGCGCGGTTGTGCGCAATGCACAGCTCGAGGCCCTCACGCACCGCCGGGTCAAGGTCGGCCAGAGCCGCCTTGATGGCCGCTGCGGGTACGCGCAGATGCTCCGGACGCACGGCGTCGAAGCGCTCAGCAGCATCACGCACAGCAGCAGCGCCTCGAACCCGCACATCCTCAATGACGGGCGTCACCGCGGCCAGGGCGGTGGCGACGTCCAGGCGGGCACGAGGCAGGGCCTCGGCAAGCTCGCGGGCGGACAGATCCTGGTCACGCAGGTCGATTCGAGTCAGCACACGGACATGCTAGCCGGAGCGGACGAGCCCGCCTGTCGCCCGTCCGCGCACAGTTGCAGGGGAGCTCAGCGACCGGCCGGATCGAAATCAGGCAGACGCTCACCACGGCCAAAGGCCGCCGCCAGCGCGGCCAGGATGCGAGCAGCGGCTCGACCGTCGCCATACGGATTGGCCGCCCTGGCCATGGCGCCATAGGCCTCCGCATCGTCCAAGAGACGGGAGACCTCCGTCACGATCCGTTCCTCGTCGGTGCCCACAAGACGAGCGACTCCGAAAGCGATCGCCTCGGGGCGCTCAGTGTTCTCACGCATGACCAGGACCGGTTTGGACAGGGCGGGCGCCTCCTCCTGAACGCCGCCGGAATCGGTGAGCACGACGTCCGCCCGATTCATGAGGGTGCAGAACTGGCCGTACTCGAGGGGCTCCGTGATCACGACGTTGTCACAGCCGGCGATATTCGGCAGGAGCGCCTCGCGCACACGCGGGTTGCGATGAGCCGGCAGGACGAAGAGGGTGTCCGGGTGACTCTGCGCCAGACGCGCGATGGCACGCCCTATGCGCTCCATCGGCTCGCCCCACGACTCCCGCCGGTGCGCAGTGACCAGGACGACCCGTCGCTCCGAGTCGGACAGCGCCTCCGCCAGCGCCGGATCACTCGGCGGCACCGGTCGGGTGACCGCATCGAGAAGGGCGTCGATCACCGTGTTGCCAGTGACCAGGATCGTGGTCGGATCGAAAGCCTCCCGCAGAAGATTGTCCCGACTGCGTCCGGTCGGGCACAAGTGCAGCGAGGTGATCTGGCCGAGCAGGCGCCGATTGGCCTCCTCCGGGAAGGGCGAGGCGATGGAGCCGGTGCGCAGGCCGGCCTCGACGTGCGCGACGGGCACCTCGTGGTAGAACGCGGCCAGCCCTGCTGCGAAAGCGGAGGTGGTGTCCCCCTGGGCGAGGATGACATCGGGCGAGAGCGCCTCGATCTGCTCCCCCACGCCCGTGAGCGTCCTCGTGGTCACCTGAGTCAGTGACTGTCCGGGAGCATGGATGTCGAGATCAACATCGGGAGTGATGCCGAAGAAGTCGTTGACCTGATCAAGCATCTCGCGGTGCTGGCCGGTCACCACGACAATGGGCCGGAATCGATCATCATCTCTCATGGCCCTCACGAGGGGCGCCATCTTAATAGCCTCGGGACGAGTGCCGTAGATGAGCATGGCGGTCAGAGACGTGTCAGGCGCAGTCATGGGATCATCTCTTCTCGTAGTCGGTTGTTACTCTCAGTTGGGCACGGGCCCGGACTCCACGGCGACCGGGCCAACGGTGATGGTGGCGTCCTCTGTGTAGGCCGCAACGGCCCCGGACGGGTACGGGCTCTCGCGATCGGTGACGGTCGCAAGCTCAGCCCCGCCCACACTCACCGTCATGGTCACGGCATCCTCTGCGGTGGTGATCGTCACCGTGATGTCGAAGGCGCTGCCGACCGGGAAGGTGGGAGAGTCCCCCGAGGCGAGAAAGCGCTGAGCCCCGGGGTAAGCCGGATCCTCCTTGCTGATCTCCCAGCCGTTGGGTTTGAGGACGACCGCGTAGAAGTGCTGGTCATCCGTGTAGTTCCACAAGAACCAGGCGACCTCCCAGGGATTGGGATCATCCCCTGTGCGCAGCTGGGTGTCGGTGCGCATAGTGGCCGAGATCGTCTGCGTGGCGTTCTCCTCGATATTGACGCCGTCAACCGTCGCAAGAGCGGCGTGCGTCTCGTCGGAGCTGGTGGATGTCTTCGGACTCAGACGCACGGTCCCCCGGGTGCAGGAGACCTTTCCATACCCGTGGTGGACCGTCGTCCACTCGCAGCGATCAGTCATGGCGTAGACAACAGTGGCGACGGCTCCACTCAGAACGAGCGCGCCAACAAGAACCGCGATGACGATGCGTCGTCGAGTCAGACGGAGTCCCCACTTGCTCACCCCTCTCATCCGGCCGCCTTCACGACTGCCGTCCGCCACGCCGGAACCAGGGTGTCGACCGGGCCGGGCAGAGGCTGCGCCCCCGGCAGAGCCGGAACGGATCCCGGCACGCCGGCCGCGGCCCCAGGCAGAGCGGACAGCACAGCGGGCTGCTCCTCCTCCGACTCGGTCTCGCGCGCCGTCTTGGCCCAACCGGTGCGGCCGGTGACCTGTCGAGCAAGTGCTCGCCAGCCTATGAGGCAGGGCATGAGCCCATAGAGGACGAACAGGTGCGAATATGCGAAGGTGCGCAGCAGACCCAGACCCTCGCTGCGCTCAACGCGCCAGTACAGCCACCCGAAGATGAGGCCTGGGCCGAACGCCAGAAGGTAGGCGCTCAGAACCCAGAGCCAGGACTGAGGCACACCGCGCACTGCGGCGACGATCGTCAGAGCGAGAGCGGACAGGAACGAGGCGGCCAGGAAGGATCCCGCCAGGAGCACCGAGGGCGTGAGGATCTGCCACAAGGAGTCCGCCCGGGACAGCCCGCGCTGCTCACGCGCGACTTTCCCCAGGAGGTGAGCAGATTGGAGATTGCCCTGAAACCATCGGGTGCGCTGACGCAGCAGGCGACGGCTATTGGTCACGCCCTGCTGATGAACAGCAGCCCTGCCCCAGTACTCATTGGTCCAGCCGGCGCCGTTGAGGCGCACTCCCAGATCGAAGTCCTCGGTGAGCGAGCGCGTCCACGGCTTGCGCCCCAGGGCGTTGAGCGCGGACAGGCGGGCGAACTGGGCGTTCCCGCCCATCCCGACACTGCCCAGATGCCTGCGCCCCTCTTGGAAGACCGACGTGAATACGACGAACTCCATGTCCTGCATGCGGGCCAGCAGCGAGTTGAAGCGGTTGTTGATCCGCACCCCCATCTGCACGGCGCCGACCTCCGCCGAGGCGAACGCCCGGCGCGCTTCGGCGATCGCATGGGGGTCCAGGCGACCATCGGCATCGACCACGCCGATGATGATCGAGTTCGGATCGAAGCCGGAGAAGCGCTGACGGACGACGGCGAGGGCGTTGTTGAGGGCCTCGCCCTTGCCCTTGCGGGCGTTGGGCAGAACGCGTCGCAGTACTTCGGCCCGAGGATCCCTGATCGACTCGACGACATCACCGGTTCCGTCATCGCTGCCGTCATCGACGACCATGACATGCAGCCCGGGATCGTTGATGTCGAGCAGGCGCTGCACAGAGGCGGCGATGACCTCGGCCTCGTTGAGGCACGGCATGAGAACGATTATGTGCATACCGGGATCGAAGGCGACTTGCTGGTCGTCGGCTGAGCGACGAGGTCGGCGTCGGGAGATGACGAGGAGGGCCAGGGCGTAGACGAGAGCCACGATGACCATTCCCAATGCACCGAACCAGGCGATGCGATCGATCAGATCGATCAGGAAGAGGGTGTTCATGATTTCCCCGCAGTCAGGTGGTGAGGACCGGCGCCCAAGAAGCGCCGCTGATCGTAGGAAGCGGCTCCGCGAAGGGGACGGGGCCGTGCATGGCGCGGCCGGTAGGCAGCACCGCGCAGAGGGCGCGCACGGTAGATGACGCCGTAGAGGTTCAACCCGATGAAGAGCAGGATGATGACCACGAAAGCCACCCCAGCGGCGTCCAGAAGCAGCCGGGGGATCAGATCGAGGTGCTGTTGGGCGGAGCCTGACAGCACGCGTCCTGCGTCGATGAATTCAGGGATATACATGTTGTTGCCAATCGGCACTCGGTGATAAACGGAGAGCGGCGCGCCAAGTTAGGACGCCGTGACTCTCGCACAGGGACGCCAGGCCGTATTCAGAACAGCCGGACGCCATACATCTTCATGCTAACTGGAAGCATGCGTCAAATGTAACGAAAAGGTCACGCCAGCTCCATGGATTAGCTCACAGGCGATGTTCAGCTGCTCAGCAGGGGACTCCGACCAGCCGAGCGGTCAGGGCCCCGCTGAGCCGCAGTTGAGCACAGTTGAGCACAGTCATGAACAAGTGACCAGCAGTGAGACTGAGACGTAGGCTGCCGGTATGACCACAGGAACTACAGGTGCTCTCGCGGCGCTGTCCCCCTCTCAGCTCGACGGCGCTGAAGGCGTCCTCCTGGTTCAGGCCTGCGGCGATGCACTCGGCGTGCCCTGGGAACTCGGGCACTCCCCCATCGACTCCGGCTGCGGAGCCGAGGCGGGCGAGGGCTTCATGCAAGGCGGAGGACTGGGCCCCTACGCACCCGGAGAGTGGAGCGACGACACCCAGATGTCAGTGATCGTCGCCCGGGTAGCGGCTACCGGTGCGGACTTGACGAGCAGGCCCGCCCTGGACGCCATCGCGGACGGCTTCATCGACTGGTACGCCTCGACGGCCTCCGACATCGGCATTCAGACGCGCGCGATCCTGAAAGCCGTCGCCCATCACCGCGGCGAGCCCGGCGTCTCGGAGAGGATGCGTCAGGCTGCGCTGGACTACCACGAGACCTCGGGCGGACGCAGCGCTGGAAATGGCGCGCTCATGCGCAACGGCATCGTGGGACTGACCCGCCTGCACGACCCGCGCGCCACGGCAGCAGCGGCACGCGCCGTGGCTTCGCTCACGCACGCCGATCCCCTGGCGGCCGATTCCTGCGTCATTCAGGCCGAGATGATCCGCGCTAATGTCACCTCACCGGCTTGGGAGAACATGCCCTTCAACGGAGCCAATCCGCTCGCCGCCCTCGCCGCCCTCGGGCAGACGAGTCAGGAACGACGGCGCTACTGGCACGACCTCTTCGACGGCGGCACCTACGACCCCGGGAACTGGAACTGGTCCGGACTCCCTCCCACCGACGGGTTCACCGTGGACGCCCTGGGGAAGGCCTGTCTTTCCTTCATCGCCGCCAATCATGCGGCTCCGAACGCTCGCGTCGCCCTTCGCGCCAGTCGGCCAGAGCTGGCCAGCACATGGATGCGGCTCATTCTGGCCCGGGCAGTGCGTTCCAGCGACGACTCGGACACCGTGGCCGCAATCGCCGGCGCCGTGGCGGGCAGCTACCTCGGCGCCGCCGCGGTCCCGGCCGAATGGGAGGCGAAGATCCATGGACTCCCTGCGGGTAGCGACTCCCAGCCGCTGCGCGCCGCAGACCTGCGATCTCTGGGGCGCAGCACAGCGCTGGCGGGGATCGGGCATCGGGGGAAGGCGTAGGCGCCGGCGCTCACAGTGTGCACGGCGTCTGCAGCATCCACAGAATCCAGAGCATCCAGAGCGTCGATGACGACTGTCCGACGCCCCCGGTCGGGCCGATCGCCGCGCAAGCGCAGCCGACGATATACTTCCGAGATGCATTCCGCTGCCCTGATATCACGTCGCCTCTGATCAGGCCCGTCGACGAGCGCCCTGCCATCGCATGCCACCCGCCTGTCACCCACGCGTCACCGCCGTGGCAGCCTGGTGCTCCGTCACCCGCCCCAGAGCCGGCCTTCTAAGCGCGTCCGCGTTCCACCGGAACAACCCTGCGAGAAGGACACATGCCCACCGACTATCAACGTCCGCAGAGCCGGGCGGCATCGCTTCCCGGCGTCGCCCCATCGGCATCGCGCGATGTCGAGGGCCCCGAGCCGGCGCCGCAGGCGGCCGCACCTCCATCCTCCTCCTTGATCGGCCCGCGACCATCCAGAGGAACCAGTGATCATCTATCTCGCGACCATTGTCGCCACGATTCTCCTTCAGCTGTTCCGGGCTGCTCTCGACACCACAGACGGACAGCCGCGCAGGATCTCCATGGTGCAGCGCGGCATCGATTGCGCCTGCATCGTCGTTCTTGCGGCCGCTCCGGGTTTTCGCGCCTGGCATGTGGGAACCGACACGGTGATGTACGTGGCGATGTACAACATCACCATCGACTCCAGCTCATGGAGCAATACCCTGCAACAGGCGATCGTGGAACCGGGATACGCCCTGTGGGAGTTCATCTGGAGGTCTTTCGGCCTGAGCACGCACTGGTTCCTGGCCATCACGGCCCTGGTCACCAACGGCCTGCAGTACGAGGCGATCCGGATGATCTCCCCCAAGATGCTCCCGGCGATCAGCGCCTACGCCGTTTCCGGCCTCTACCTCTTCCAGTTCAACGGCATGAGGCAGGCGATGGCGATATCGATATTCGTCTTCGGCGTGGCACTCATCCTGCGGGGCCACCGTTTCGGATGGGTATTCCTCCTCACAGCCGCCCTCATCCACAGCTCAACCCTGATCGTCCTGCCGGCTTTTATCCTGTCGCGCCGTTTCCAGCAGCGCAATACATTCAATATCCGTATTGTGCTGCTGTCCGGGGGAGTTTTTCTTGCGCTCCTGCTCATCAGCACCGCACTCGCGACCTTCCTGACGGACCTGGTCGGCGACAAGTACGGCTCCTACCTGGACCAGAACATGGGGTCCGGGCGGGGCCGCCTCATCCACCTCGCCCTCATGCTCATGGTCGTCTGGTTCCTCCAGTCCACAGAGCTGCCCAACGAGCTCCGCTGCGCCACCCGCTTCTACTCCCTCGGTCTAGGCGCACAGGTGGTGGGGCTCCAACTCGCCGTTCTCGACAGAGTCACGCTGTACTTCGTGGCGTCTCTGCCGATGTTCATCTGCTTCCTGCTCGCTCATGGATCCCGGGCTCGACATATAGTGCTCTGGCTCGGCATCATCACATACTTCTTCATCAGTCTCACCCACTACGGAGACCTGATTCCTTACGAATGGACCCTGTCATGACGACCGCCTCTCCCTGCAGCGGCCCGCTTTTCCGCCTCTGGAGCGCCCCATTCCTCGACGCCGCACCGGCGCACAGGAGACGCGCGGTGACTCGCTCCCCCCGTAGAGGCAGTAGATGCCCGGGAATGGCGGAGCAGCAGAAGCAGACTCACCGGGTGGAGCGATGAGCTCCAAAGCAGGAGCACGCTCCCTCGTTCTGGCCGGAACCTTCATCGCACCGATATCGCAATGGTTCGTCTTCTGGCTGCTCGCGCGCTACGGAAGCGTTGCGCAATCCGGAGTGTTCGCGGCGCTTCTGGCCTACTCGACCCCATTGTTCATCGCGGCCGGCTGGGGGCTCAGGAACACCCTCATCACCCTGAGGCGGAACTACTCCTTCGCCCTCTATCTGAAACTCCGGATACTTCTTCTGGGTGCGGCGGCTCTCCTGCTTATCGGGATCGGCGCATGGACGCAGGCCGACCCGACGATGCTGTGGGCGGTCCTGGTCATGAAAGTGACCGACGGCATCACCGATCTCCTCTACGGACCTCTGCAACGCCAGCAGGCCCTTGCTCCGTACGGCCTGATCATGATCGCCAACGGCCTTGTCTCCGCACTCATGTCCGTCCTGATGGCGGCGCTGTGCACCAACGCATCCATGATCGTCTTCGGCTCATCAGTGGGATCGACGGTCACGATGATCCTGGCGATCATCGTTCTGAAGCGCCGCCCCGCATCGGAGCCCGCCGCCGGAAGAACATCCGAATCGGCCCGAGCCCTGCTCAGGATCTCCGCTCCCATCGCATTCGCCCAGATGCTGGCCGTCATCATCACGAATATCCCGACCTGGACCGTCGCCGCCCTGGGCGATAACGCCGACGTCGGCCGATTCGCAGCTGCGGCATACATTCTGACGCTCGGATCGCTCCTGGGTTCGTCACTCAACTCGATGTTCATCGGAGAGTACCAATCCATTGCCTCAGATCAAGGATTCCAACCGCTGCTGCACCGCCTCAAACAGACCACTATCCGAATCGGCCTGGTCGGCATTCTGCTCTCGACCCTGGCATTCCTCATCGGGCCATTCCTGCTTGAATCCGTGTACGGCCACAGTTTCACATTCTCGCCCTGGCTCATCGCGGCCCTGACCGCAGCCGCCATTCTCGACCCCGGCACCTACGTGCTCAATGCAGGTCTGCTGGCGCTCAACGAGTACCGTAATCAATTCCTGGTGGTCGCATGGTCACTGACCTTCACAGTGGTATGCATTCTCGTATGCTATTTGGCGAACGCGCCGGCGCTCTGGGCGGGGACGACGGCTGCAGCAACCGCCAATGCCACGAAGATCGCCTTCTCCGCTCTCGCCATCGGTCGATCGAGAAGACACATGGGAGACGCACATCCGACCACGCACTCAAGCCGCACCAACCAATCCCTCATCGGAGGACTGACGCCGCTCGATGACTAGAACGCTCATACTCAACGCAGGTTTCTTCGCAGGAGACGACTACTACAGCAGCCGTCTCATCGACCGCGGCGTTTTCGTCGCGCACTCTCTGAAGCCGCAGCCGCATCTCCTCATGCGGGTAGCCAGACGCATTCACTTCCGGACACGGCTGCCCAAGGAATCTATCTGGTTCGAGCCCTGGGAGCACCTGGTCGACGATGCCGACATCGTACTGATCGAGGGTGCCGATCTCACGATTCCAGCCACCCGGTATATTCGCTCGCGCTGGCCCAAGAAACGCATCATCTGCTGGTACTGGAACCCATCCGGCCCGGGCACCGACCCGGCGAAGCTGCCGTCCGATGTCTGCGAGTCATGGTCGTTCGACCGCCATGACTGCGACCGATTCGGACTCAAGTACAATACGAACTATTCTTTCAGAGAGATCGCCCGTTTCCGCTCCGAGGATGACTACGACTTTCTTTTCGTCGGCACCAACAAGGGGCGAGCCCGCAGCCTGTCTCGACTGGCGGAGAGTCTCAGGGACCATGGATTCAGCTTCTGTTTCCGCGTCACCGGCCTCAGCAAGGAAGAAATATCCTCATACCCCCTCCTAGAGCCGATCAATCCGATTCCATACGAGGAGATTCTCCGGCTGACGGGGAGGTCTCGCGCGATTGTCGAGCTCCCCCAGGCCGGCCAGAACGGGATGTCCCTGCGCCCGATCGAAGCCTTCATGATGGGCAAGAAAATATTAAGCTTCTCCGACGAGATATCGTCAGAGCCCCTCTACGATCCGGGCCGGGTCCTCACCCTCGATCATCTCGATATCGAGAGGATCGAGGATTTCATGCGGGTAGACTCCCCGCCCGCGAGTCAAGAGCTGCTGGAGCACTACGACTTCGATCAGTGGATCCGGAGATTCGGATAATGCGGTCCGGCGCCTCGGCGACGGCCGGATGTGGAGGTGATTTTTTCTCATGAGGGCGACAGTACTGGCCCCCGGCCTGGTCCGGGAGGCCGACGGCACGAAACGACCGCTGAGGATTCTCCATGTCACCGAGTGCTTCGGGGCCGGTGTTGGCAGGGCCGTCAAGCTGAGAGCGCAGGCACTGCCGCAAGCGGAGCACCACCTCCTGTGGACCGGCGAGGAGACGCCGGCGAGTTCCCAGTGGGCATCCACGACCGAGCTCCCGGCATCCGACCTGTCTCGCATCAGGGCGACAACCCTCACAACACGGCAGGTGAATCCAGATATCGTCCATGCGCATTCGAGTTGGGCCGGAGTGTATGCACGGGTCGGCGTATTCGGTCGGCCGGTGGTGTACGAGCCGCACTGCTTCAAGTTCGACGACCCATCCCTTCGACGCCCGGTAAGCGGTGCATTCCGGCTCGCCGAGCGCCTTCTCATGGCCAGGACGGCGGCCATCGGAATCCTGTCCCCCCATGAACGCGCCGTTGTAAGAACGATGTCACGGCGTTTACCGGCTGTCGAGATCCCGAACATACCGACAATGCCGACAATGCCGACACCATCGCCAACACCGCCAGGGCAATCGGACTCCGGGCCGATCGATGTCCGGCGCGTGGCGATGGTGGGAAGGATCGCTCCGCAGAAGGACCCGAAATTCTTCGCCGATGTGGTCGCTGAACTCAGAAAGGACGACGTGCCCCTTGAGGCCGTATGGATCGGCGATGGCGACGGCGACCTGCGTCGGCTACTGACTGAGGCGAGAATCCGTGTGACAGGCTGGTTGAGTCCATCCGGAGTGGAGGAGCTTCTCCGCGGATCCGTCTACGTCCATTCGGCCCGTTACGAGGGGTTTCCATTGAGCATTCTGGACGCAGCCGCCTGCCGGGCCCCGATCGTCGCCCGACGGATCGCCGCCGTGGAGCACACTGACCTTCTCATGTCGTCGACCCCCCGGGGCGTCGCAGCGCTTGTCACCGACATGCTCGGATCCGCCGACGCACTCGCCGACGCCAGAGCCCGGAACACGCCCCTTCTGCGCGCCTACTCTCCGCAGCGGCTCACCGACGCCCTGACCATGCTGTATTCGAAGGCCCTGGCGGCATGATGCAGTCTGCGGACCGTGCCGCCGGCAGGAGTACTGGGCGTACAGGGAGTCTGGGGGGTACTGGGATTACAGACAGAATCTGCCTGGTGATCCCCTACTACGAGGCGGGTGATGACCTTGTCGTGTCTCTGACGAGCGTGAGAATGAGGCGGACCGACTTGATCATCGTCGTCGATGACGGATCGCAACAGCACCCTGCGCGGGACTTCATTCCCCCAAAGGTCGCAGACACGCCGGTCCGGCTTATCGAGTTGGAGAAGAACAGCGGGATCACCGTGGCGCTGCGCACCGGGATTTCAAGCGCACCCGCGGATTTCGCGTTCATCGCGCGTCTCGATTGCGGTGACACCTGCCATCCGGAGCGCTTCTCCACGCAGCGGGACTTCCTCTCCAGGCATCCCGATATCGTCTTGGTGGGCTCGTGGGTGGACTTCGTCTCGCCCGACGGCTCCTTCCTCTACCGGCTGGAGCAACCAGTCGATCCGACTGCGGTTCGCAAGCGCATGCGAGTCAACTGCGCCATCACCCATCCCGCAGCGATCTTCCGCAGAGAGGCTTATGACCATGCCGGCGGCTATCCGACGGCCTACCCGGCGGCCGAGGACTATGCCCTCTTCGCGCAGATGCTCAAGCAGGCAGACGCTGCAAACATCCCGCAATCCCTCGTGCGCTGCCGGACCGGCGACGGCGGCATTTCCGATAAGAAGCGCAGGACGCAGCTGGTTTCCCGTTGCAGGATCCTCCTCAAGCACTTCGACGGGCACCCGATGGCGGTTTACGGGCTTCTCAGGGCCATCGGCCAGATGGCGACGCCGCGGCGCTGGAGTACGTGGGCGCACCGGATCCGCGTGAAGCTCACCGGACAGTAATCACTGACGCTCCCCGATAGTCGCTGACGCTGCCTGACGACCACTGACTACGAGGGCTTACAAAGATTGAGGACCCGTCCGGTGCTGAGCGCTTCTCCGAGGACTGCACGGCCTCGACGTCAGGCGGCACTGAGCGGCTGCATACGACGGGATCAGGCGGAGCCCTCCTGGGCGAGGACGACCTTGACGGTCCTGAGCAGGATGACCAGGTCCATGAGGAATGTCCAGTTCTCCACGTAGAACAAGTCGAAACGGAGTGCTTCTTCCCAGCTCAGCGAGGATCGTCCATTGACCTGCCACAGCCCCGTCATCCCAGGTTTGACCAGCAGCCGACGCGCAGCATTCTCGTCGTACAGCTCAACCTCCTTGGGCACCTGGGGCCTCGGCCCCACCAGGCTCATCGAGCCCTCGAAGACGTTGAACAACTGCGGGAACTCGTCCAATGACGTGCGTCGCAGCCATTGACCGATCCTGGTGATGCGGGGATCTCCGGCCACTTTGAACAGGGGCTTGTCGCCCGCCCCCTGCTGGCTGAGCAGGGTAGTGAGTTCGGCATCGGCGTTCACGCGCATTGTACGGAACTTCCATATTCTGAACTCCCGGCCATTTCTGCCGACCCTGGTCTGACGGAAGAAGGCCGGTCCGCGGTCGTCGCACCAGATGATCGCCGGTATGACGATCCACATCGGGATCAGAAGGACGATCAGCAGAGTGGACACCAGAATATCGATCAGCCTTTTCATGCTCAGCCTCACTCTGCCGAACGTGCCGAACTGGATCTCGTGCAGAGCCATGCCGCCGATTGATCGCAGATGACGGCTCGAAACGGACGCGTCAAGAACAGAGTGGACCACCATGAGCCGGCTCGTGGCTCCCAGAGAGCAGCCGATCCTGCGCAGGGCCCGCGAGGTGAGCCCCGAGGCTGGAGCGACCAGCAAGGCGATCCCGTCCGCCCCGTCCATGGCCTCGTCGATATTCTCAACGCCTCCAATAACGGGGACGGGCAGGTGCGTCTCCTCAAGGCGCGGCGGTTCGTCATCTGAGAGAAAGGCGCCGCAGGGGTTCAGACCGAGCTCGGGACGCCGACTGATGGTCGCAATCACCGCCGAGACTGACCTATATGAGCCGATAACGAACGCAGGCTGCGTGAAGGCGCCCCTTCTTCTAGCCCTCACAAAGTATTGACGCGCGACCCAGCGCCAGGCCAGAAGCAGCGCGACACCGCCGGGAAGGGTGACTAGGAAGTAGGCCCCGGGCAGTTGCGCGTCGGTCAGGAAGGCCAGCACAGTGAGACTCCCGAATTCGACGGCGGACGCCTGAAGCACGCGATGGTACTCGTCGGGCCCATACCCGAGAATACGTTCACGGTACGAACTCATGGCCGTCAGCAGAAACCACCAACTGATGCCAACGGCGATATCAAGCGACATGTCGTTGGGCAGGGCATGGCCGGCATTCGGAGCGATCAGAGCCCCTTCACCATCAAGCCCCACGAGGTGACTGGCCATAATGCCGAAAGAAATGATGATGAAGTCGCCAACGCGGAGCGAGTGCTGAAATCCAGTTATGACGCGGGCGCCGGAGATATTCGATGCGTCATAGGGAGCGGTGTAGGTGCGAGACATGGTCTTTCCAGGGTTAAAAAGGGCGTCGAGGCAGCGCAGAGCGGCGACCTCAGGGAGAGCTGCGGCACTGATGAAGAGGTTCGGCGGTCACGCGCATCGACGTGGCGATCAAGCGCCCGCACCATCTTTCGAGTTTCTTCGTCGCCTTTCCCTGACTCGGCGGACCGCGCCGAGCCGCATATTCTCGCCAAAGACCGGCGCTCATTCCAGGTTCATGCTGAGCACAAGAAGTGCAGCACGCCCCGTCGAAAAAGCGAACGCGATATCGGTTGCCAACCGATCGGAAACGGGAAACGCTGCTCTTGGAACAAGCGATGTGCGAATCCGGAGATTTCTGCCGTGGGTTCGACATGTTCATTAGGCGCCAGATGTGAACTCACCTGGCCCTGACGGGCATCTGTCCGGCGGCGGCCGCACCCGCGGACCACCCGACCGCGCGCTGCCCCGTCGGCTCGGCCCCCTGACGAGAGGAAGCTCGCACGGGGGACGTAGAGAGCGGAGCAGTAGCCGCTTCTCCGATCTCAACGCGACGACGATCCGATGATGGCGTCTGATTGAGAACAACACCGAACACGGACCCGCCCCCTTGGCGAATCGCCTCGGTCACCTGCTCCAACTGCTCGTCCGTGGTATGGCCAGCGCGGACCACCAGAAGGACCCCATCCGTGTGCGCGCCAAGAGCCACCGCATCGGTGACCGGCAGCGCTGCCGGCGCATCAATGATCACGACATGAGATGACGCGAGGTAACCCACGAGGTCCGACATGCGCTCGGAGCCGAGAAGCTCAGATGGATTGGGGGGAGGATCACCTGCGGGAATGATCTGCAAACCGGGCACCGCGGTTTGCACGAGCACACTGTCGAGGGAGGTCGCTCCAACAAGAAGCTGAGTCAATCCAGGACGACGACGGCCGGCTTTGGAGTCATCGTGGGACCTGTGACGGCGCAGATCACCATCGATGAGAACGACCGATCGGCCCGCCAGCGCCATGACGCGGGCCAGATTGCAGGCGACGGTGGACTTGCCATCGCCTTGCACTCCCGACGTCACCACGAACGTGCGGACGCCCTTATCAACATTGGCATAGCGCATATTAGTGCGCAGTTTGCGGAATGCCTCCTCCGCTCCGGAACCGCCATCCGTCGTCACTTGTCCATCTGCAATGGCATGAGACACGGGAATGACGCCGAGAACAGGCCGATCAATGATGTTGGCGACATCCGCCGCGGAGCGGATGCGCTTATCCCATGCCTCACGCCCGAGCGCGAGCGCATAGCCGAGCAGAACGCCACCCACGAGGCCGACGCCGAGATACGTCAGAATCGAGGGCGAACGGGTCGTGCCGGATACGCTCGAGGGCGACATCAGCACGACCTCGACCGGCGAGTCCTCTCCCTCCAGGAGCTTGACCTGCTCTCCAGATTGACGCACGGTCTCATCAGCAATACTTCGAGCCTCAGAGGCGGTCGGCGCGGTCGCGGTGACGTTGATCGTCAACGTGTTGGTCTTGTTGGTCACCGACAGGGACCGGGCCAATTCAGTCGAGTTCATGTCGAGTCCCAGGGAATCGATGACCGCCTGCGCCACAACTTCAGACGTGAACACGGGGACGAGTGCCTCGGTCTTCTTCGCAGCGATCTGAGAAGCCGCGAAGTAGGAGTCCGTCTGCTGCGGCAGAGCCGAGTCCGTTTGCACTGCGACGCGAACATAAGCATCCGCGGACGCCTTGTACGAGACGGGAGTCAATAAGGCCGCCACAAGAGACAGCAGGAGAGCCGCAAGAAGACCAACGGCAATGGCAACAACCTGCCGGCGAGTGAGCTTGAGAAGTTCCTCGAATGTCATACCGCCATCACCAATCGAGATGCACAACTGAACATGTCATGTTGTGCATTTCTCACAGGGACAAATGGATAAAAAGCGAGTTAAATTTACCACGACACGGAAAAGAATGCCATCGCCCTCGCTAGTTCGTTTCCAACTCGTTATGAGGCGATGGCGCCCGGTTGGCTGCATCATGACCTTCACAACCTCCATCGCATCCAGCAGGCCCGCCGAGCCGGAGAGGCCCAGGCGCTGTCGGACGTGCCGACCTCACCCGTGGCGGCACTGACGACGAGCGCCGGCAGGAGCGGCTCATCGCGCAGACGGCAGTCATGACCGAGCATGTGGAGCAGCGGGCCCATGTGCCGAGGCAAGACGAGACCATCGATCGCCTCACTGAGCTCGCCGTAGGTGATGACTTCGCGGTGCGCCGCCACATCGATCAGCACCTCCCGGGCACGCACGGTCGCCTCCGCGAGATGAGGCGTGACGGTAACCATCCGCTCCCCGACCGGATAGCGCTCGCCGACGACCAGGGCCAAGGCCTGTGAGAAGGCCTTCGAGTCGTCTCCGGCCTCACCCTGCGCGACCTGTGCCGAGTCGGCTCGCTGCGTGGACGTCATCACCATTCCTCTGCATCGCACAGCCCCCGGGTGAGAACCGCAACGAGCAAGACCGAGCCCTAGAACAGCCGCGCGCGGAACAGATAGACGGCCGCACTCACGATCGTCGCAGTCACGCCCAGGCCGGCAGCGGTGCGACCGGCGATCTGCTTCAGCGTCAGGGATTTGTCGCCGGAAGCAGCGGGTTGCCGCAGCGATCCGTTCTGCCCATCCTGCGACACCGCGACGCCGTCGGCCCCGGAGGGTGTGAGGACACCCTGCGTCGGCTGCTCGGCGGCGGCTGTCTGGGATGTCTCGGCCGTCTGGGATGTCTCAGATGCGTCAGCCTTGCCGTCGGGCTGAGAGGACGGCGCAGCGCTCTGCGCAGCAGTCGGGGCGCTCTGGTTCTGGGAGCCATCCCGCCAAGCGGCGTTGACCAGGGCGCCGCGATCGACTGCACCACCCGCACTGAGCCCGAGCGCATCGGCGACGTCCTGGGGCAACGGCGTGCCAGTGCCTGCCGCGGGGCCGCCGGGCTTGACGTGCAGGTCAGAGGTTTTCCAGGCGGTGGGATCAGCCGATTCGCTCACCAGGACCGGATTGGCGTCTCGAGCGCCCTGCAGGTCCACCCCGTTGGACTCCTTGCTCGAGACGCTCACGTTCGGACTGCTGGAGAAGTCGGTCAAAGAGACGGCGTTGATGCTCTGAGACTTGCGATCGGCTCCGCACTGCCACAGGACCGTGGTCGAGGGCTGGCTGGTGGGCTGACGGTAGTAGACGTTGTAGTCGATGCCGGAGATCATGTCGTTGGCGTACAAGGCCTTCGAGCCGTCAGCATTCTTGGCCCCCGTGACCTGCACCATGGCCGAGTACCGCCACGCATCGCCATCGGTGGGTACCTGTTCGGAAGACAGGATGTTGTTGTAGATGCTCGTGTCCGAGGTGTCCCATGTCAGGCCGTGCTCCGCCGACCAGCGCTCAGTCGAGGTGCAGGACCCATCACTGCTGCGTGCATTGCAGCCATTGGAGCGCTCGTCCTCATAAACCGAAATGCTCGTCAGCGCATGCGTCACGGTGTTGTTCCACACTCGGGTGCCCTCCGAGCCCGCGACCTGAATACCGACGCCGGCACCCTCAACGAGGTTGGAGGCAACCGTATTGCCCTTCGAGACCTCGACGAAGACCGCCGTCGGCACATTGACGAAGTGCGAGGCCAGAACACTGGAGTTCAGGACGCCCTCGTCAAACCAGATGGCCGCCTGCCGATTGTTCGTCCACGAGGACAGTTCCGAATGGTCCGTGCCCGACTGGGAATAGTCGACGGTGTTGTACGCATAGCGCACGTTCTCCGAGTGCGTCACCTTCGTATCGGACATGGCGCAGTACGCCCCGCAGCCCGTTGTGATGAAGCCCTTGCTGTTGTTACCCGACCAGAGGTTGTTCTCGACAGTGACATTAGAAGAGCGGTTGATCCCCATGCCGACGCCGCCGTTGTCGACTAGGTGATTGTCGGACACGGTCGCGTCATGAGCGTTGGTGATGCCCAACGCCGAACCAGCACCCGAGTACCTGAAAGTGTTGCCAGTCACATTCAGTCCGGTACCGGAGGCGAACACCATGACGCCGCCCGTATTGCCGCCGATCTCAGGATCCGTGTAGTTCCATTCCTGAACCGGAGAGTACTTCTCGACTGTCAGACCGCTGAGAGTGATGTTGTCGGACAGCAGGGACAGCGCACGCGAGTGCTGAGCGACCTCGACCGTGTGCTGGCTGGGGTCGACGCCGATCACATAGCTGGCGCCCCTGTGCGGCTTGGCGTTGAACCCGGCCCGATTGTTCCCGGGCTCCTTCATGGTGATCGGGTCACTGTCATCGACGTAGAAGGTCGAATCCGTGACTTCCGCTCGCGAGGCGACCTGGGTCAGCGGCTTGCCGTCGACGAAGACCTGCTCGGGGTGGGCCGCCATGCCCTCGGCGGACGGATCGGCATTGGTGGTGCACACGGTGCAGAAGCGGACCATGTCCGCGGAGGTCGACCATGTCCCGGCGCCCCCGCTGCCCCCTGAGCCCCCGGAGGCCGACCAGGAGGTGGGGACCTCGGCGCCGGAGAGCACCGGGGCCGCCCCCTGGGCCGCACGGATGGTGACGCTCTTGTCCACCGAGAGTTCGCCCTCGCGGTAGGTACCGTCCCCGACCTCGATCGTCGCTCCCGCCTGAGCGTCTTTGAGCGCCTCCGCGATGGTGGCGTACGGCTTGTCCGCGGATCCGTCGCCGCCTTGAGCGGCCGAGGCGGACACATGGATGACTCCGTCAGCGGGCTGGGCCTCGGCTGTCGAAGTCGTCAGCGGAAGCGTCAGTGGAAGCATGATGAGGGCGAGCACGGCGATGACAATGGCTGTACTGCGACGCACGCTGGTTCTCCTCCTGCAGGTTGCTCAAAACCTTGTTTACCGTACCGTTATAGCCCCGCGAACGCGACCGCATATCTCACACAGTGCGTTCGTACACGTAGCGGCACGCAGTATCGCGCGGCATGCGACGCATCTCTCAAGATCAGGGGCACGGCGCCGGGACTGGAAGAATAGGCCCATGACCTTACGAGTTCCTTACTCGACTGTGCCCGTGCGCGGTCGGATCAAGCTCGGCCAGTTCCTCAAACTCGCGGGCCTCGTCGAGGACGGCGCCGAGGCGCGCGTAGCGATCCAATCCGGTGATGTCACCGTCAACGGCCAGGTAGACGCCCGCCGCGGTCATGCGCTCGACGACGGCGATCTCGTCGTGGTGAACCTGCCGTCCGGCGCCGTGGGCGCCGTCGTCAAGCAGGACTGAAGCTCCCCCCGGTAACCGGCCGACCACGTCGGGTCACAATCCGATCACAATCGGATCGGGAGGAGGAGGGAAGGAGCGCGCACGACCGCAGTCGCGACAGCCGGATGAGCGGATGAACGGCAGAACGGTCAGTGCTCTCAAGGGCTCCCATAGGGCTCCCAAGGCACTCGGGAGTCCCAAGGACCGGACGTCTTCAGGGCCGTAGACAGCCCGGTCCGAGCAGCGCCTTGATGTCGGAGTAGAAGGCGGCGCTCGCCTCGACCCGCAACGAGGAGTCCAGCTGCGTGCGCACCTCCCGGCCGGGGCTGGTCAGATTGAGACGCACCGTGGACATGCCCGGGTGATTCTCGAGCACGGATTTGAACCTCTCGACCAGTGGAGCGGTGCAGCGGTTCGTCGGCAGGGTAATGGTGACGGCCTCATGGGCGGCGCTGGAGACGTCCGGAAGCGTCAGCTCCTGGGCGTAGAGGGCCACCTGACCGTCCCGCCGGTTGAGGCGCCCCCGCACGGTGACCACCGTATCCGGCGCCAGCATTGTCGACACCGTCTGATAGGTGCTCGGGAAGAAGAGGGCCTCAATGCTTCCGCCCAGATCCTCGATCTGAGCGATGGCCCACAGGTTCCCCTGCTTCGTGGTCTTGCGGGTCAGGCCCGTGATGAGCCCGGCGATCGTTACCATGGCGCCGTCGGGGCGCTCCTCGTCCTCGACCAGGTCGGCGATCTCGGTATCCGCGAGCTTGCCCAGCACGCCCTCGAGCCCCAGCAGAGGGTGATCGGAGACGTACAGGCCCAGCATGTCCCGCTCGTAGGCGAGCTTGTCCTTCTTGTCCCACTCGGGCAGATCCGGCACCTCGGAGGAGAAGACCGGGCCCGAGCCGAAGGGCGACGCGGCATCATCGGCGCCGCCCAGGCCCCCGCCGTCGCCGCCCATCATGGAGGCGAACAAGTCGAACTGGCCGGCGGCCTCGTTGCGCTTGACGCCGATGATCTCATCGACGAAGTCCTCATGGCAGGCCTGCAGTGCGCGCCGGGTCCTGCCCAGGGTGTCGAAGGCGCCGGCCTTGATCAAGGAGTCGATGGTGCGCTTGTTGCAGACCACAGCCGGAACCTTGTCGAGGAAGTCCTCGAAACTGGTGAAGTCGCCCTTGTCCTCTCGAGCTGTCACGATCGCATCGACGACGTTGAGGCCGACATTGCGGATGGCGGCCAGGCCGAACCGGATGTCCTCGCCATCAGCGGAGAACTGGGCGCGCGACGCATTGACATCCGGAGGCAGGACCGTGATGCCCATATGGCGGCATTCTCCGAGGTAGACGGCCAGTTTGTCCTTGTTGTCCTTCTGGGAGGTCAGCAGGGCCGCCATGTACTCGGTGGGATAGTGAGCCTTGAGGTAGGCCGTCCAGTAGGACACCACGCCGTAGGCGGCGGAGTGGGCCTTGTTGAAGGCGTACTTGGCGAAGGGGACCACCACGTCCCACAGGGTCTTGACGCTCTCCTTGGAGAAGCCATTGGCCACCATGCCGGCCTCGAACTCGACGAACATCTTGTTCAGAATGTCCATCTTCTTCTTGCCCATGGCCTTGCGCAGCGCATCGGCCTTGCCCATGGAGAAGCCCGCCAGGTCGGTGGCGATCTTCATGACCTGCTCCTGGTAGACGATCAGGCCGTGGGTGGCCCCCAGGATCGGCTCGAGGGCCTCCTTGAGCTCGGGGTGGATGGGGACGATCTCCTGGAGCCCGTTCTTGCGCAGGGCGTAGTTCGTGTGGGACTCCGCGCCCATGGGCCCGGGCCGGTACAGGGCGCTGACGGCGGAGATGTCCTCGAAGTTGTCGGGCTTCATCAGCCGCAGCAGGGTGCGCATGCCGCCGCCGTCGAGCTGGAAGACGCCCAGGGTCTCCCCCCGGGAGAGCAGCTCGTAGGTGGCCCGGTCGTCCAGCTCGACGTGGTCGATGTCCAGCGGCTCCTTGCCGTTGGCGACGATGTTCTCCAGGGCGTCGGAGATGACGGTGAGGTTGCGCAGCCCCAGGAAGTCCATCTTGAGCAGGCCCAGGTGCTCGCAGGTGGGGTAGTCGAACTGGGTGATGACGGCGCCGTCCTGGAGGCGCTGCATCATGGGGATGATGTCGGTCAGCGTGGCTGAGGACATGATGACGGCGCAGGCGTGGACGCCCCACTGACGGGTCATGCCCTCCAGCCCCTTGGCCAGCTCGACGATCTTCTGAGCATCGGGGTCCTCGGCGTGGAGCTTGCGGAACTCCTCGGCCTCGCCGTAGCGCTCGTCGGCGGGGTTGAAGATGCCCTTGATGGAGATGTCCTTGCCCTGGACGGAAGGGGGCATGGCCTTGGTGAGCCGGTCGCCGACGGCGTAGGGGTAGCCCATGACACGACTGGAGTCCTTCAAGGACTGCTTGGCCTTGATGACGCCGTAGGTGACCACCTGGCTGATGCGGTCGGCGCCGTACTTCTCGCGCACGTACTCAATGACCTCGTCACGCCGGCGCTCGTCGAAGTCGACGTCGATATCGGGCATGGAGATGCGCTCGGGGT
>ERZ772993.78-NODE-78-length-50127-cov-13.989395_pt1 | contig 50127 bp, 43 predicted proteins | sample MGYA00580670_ERZ772993 | MGnify/ENA primary metagenome ERZ772993 (study PRJEB29015, sample SAMEA2737936) | human oral metagenome | biome: human oral; feature: human-associated habitat; material: dental | place: China | collected 2136 ... | reverse complement strand
GCGATCGCCGGGTACACCAACGCCGGCAAGTCCTCCCTCATGAATCGGCTCACCGACGCCGGTCTCATGGTCCAGGATGCTCTGTTCGCCACCCTCGACCCCACCGTGCGCCGTGCCGAGACCGCCGATGGGCGCGTCTACACCCTGACCGACACCGTGGGCTTCGTGCGCAATCTGCCTCACGAGCTCATCGAGGCCTTCCGCTCCACCCTGGAAGAGGTGGCGGGCGCGGACCTCGTCCTGCACATCGTCGACGCCGCCCATCCCGACCCCGTCGGCCAGGTGGCGGCCGTACGGGCAGTGCTGGCAGACATCCCCGGAGCGCTCGACGTTCCCGAACTCATCGTGCTCAACAAGATCGATCTGACCGATGCCGTGACACGCGCGGCTCTGCGCACTCGCCTGCCCGGGGCGATCGAGGTCTCCGCTCGCACTGGCGAGGGGATCGGGGTTCTGCGAGCGCGCATTGACGCCATGCTGCCGCGTCCGAGCGTGCCCGTCGACATTGTCGTGCCCTATTCCCGAGGCGATCTGGTCTCCCGCGTCCATGCCGACGGGGAGATCGACGTCGTGGAGTACGTTGAGGCCGGCACCAGGATCCTGGGCCGGGTTGATGCTGCTCTGGCCGCTGAGCTGCAGACCGCTGCTCTGCCCGGTTCGGCGCCGGACTCGGCCCCTTCTTCTCCGTGACCTCTACCGCCCGCGGTGTGCCGGGCTCTCCGAACGGCATGGGCGCGGCGCCCGCGGCGCAGGGCGTCAGCACTGCGGCTCCAGAGGATTCGCGTGCCGATGGCCCCGACAACCCCAGCGACTCCGGCGACTCCGACAGCCCCGGCAGGCGCGCCCTGAGCGTCCTCGCTGCGGCTGTGGATCGTCTCGGCGCCGCCCCGCGCCCCGGACAGGTCGAGATGGCTGCTCGCGTGTCTGAAGCGCTGGATGATCAGGCCCACCTGCTGGTGCAGGCCGGTACAGGCACCGGCAAGTCCCTGGGATACCTCGTACCCGTGATGGTCCATGCAGTCGACTCCGGGGAGAGGGCGGTCGTGTCCACGGCCACGCTTGCTCTTCAGCGGCAAGTCCTGACCAAGGACGCCCCCTTGGCCGCCGACGCCGTCGAGGCCGTCACTGGGCTGCGACCCGCTATCGCGCTGCTCAAGGGGTGGCAGAACTACGTGTGCCGTCATCGCCTTCAAGGCGGTTATCCGGAAGCCGACGACGCCGACGATGCGCTTTTCTCCGCCGGCGCCGCGACCGTCTCGGGGCGAATCGGGGAAGCGGGCCGTCGCAGTGTCGGAGAGCAGGTCGTCCGGTTGCGCGAGTGGGTCGCCGAAACCACGACCGGTGACCGGGACGATCTCGTCCCGGGTGTGTCGGACCGCGCCTGGGCGCAGGTCTCGGTCACCAGAGCTGAGTGTCTGGGCGCCTCCTGCCCGCTGCGCGAGGAATGCTTCCCCGAGCTCGCCCGGGCAGCGGCGATGGCGGCCGACGTGATCGTCACCAATCACGCCATGCTCGGCATCGCCGTGTCTGGCAATCCAGGGGTCCTGCCCGAGCATCGGGTGCTGGTCGTCGATGAGGCACATGCGCTCGCCGACCGAGTCCGCTCCCAGGGCACCGTGAGCCTGTCCGCAGCTGCCATCATGCGGGTGGCCGCTACCGTACGGCGAGGCGTCTCGGTTCATGTCACCGAGTTGGAATCCGCCGGTCAGCGGCTGCAGCTCGCTTTGGCCGACCTGCCCGATGGGCGCTTGAGCGATGGCCTGCCTCCCGCTCTGCATGAGGCGCTCCTCGTGCTGGACGGCGCGGCTCGTCATGCTCTCACCGATGTGCGCGAGGCGGTCAAGACCGGGGAGAGGAGCGCTGATGCCGGTGGTGCCGGGGGATCCGGGGGAGCGGCACTGGCCCGGACGGCCGTCTCCGATCTGGTGGACGCCATTGCGCGCATGACGTCGGACTCGGTGCGCGAGCGCCGTGACGTCGCCTGGATCGAGCGGCCCCGCATGGGCGCCGAGCCTCCACGGCTCACGCTGGCGCCCGTCGACGTCGCCGGCTCCCTGGCCGATTCCCTGCTGGAGGATCGCGCCGCAGTCTTGACCTCGGCCACCCTGGCCCTGGGCGGAAGTTTCGAACCGATGGCCCGTGCCCTGGGGCTGACGCTGACCGGTGGCCAGTGGGATGGCGTGGACGTGGGTACTCCTTTCGACTATGCCCGCCAGGGCATCCTTTACACACCCACGCATCTGCCCAGACCGGGGCGGGAAATCTCCGAGGCGGCGCTCGATGAGATCCTCGCTCTGACCGAGGCCAGTCGCGGAGGCATGCTGGGCCTGTTCTCCTCGCGGCGCGCCGCCGAAGAGGCCGCCGAGGTTTTGCGCAACGCCACGGATCTGACTGTCTACGCCCAGGGCGATGATCAACTGCCAACCCTTGTGGAGGCTTTCGCCGTTGATGAGGACGCCTGCCTGGTGGGAACCCTCTCCCTCTGGCAGGGGGTAGATGTCCCTGGACGCACCTGTCGCCTGGTCATCATCGATCGCATCCCCTTCCCGCGCCCGGACGACCCCGTGGCCCAGGCTCGCAGCGAGGCCGTCGCAGCCGCGGGCGGCAACGGTTTCATGAGCGTGTCCGCCACTCACGCCGCACTTCTGCTCGCCCAAGGGGCGGGGCGGCTCATACGCCGAGCCGACGACCGCGGGGTCGTCGCCGTCCTCGATTCGCGCCTGCGCACCGCCCGCTACGGCGCTTTCCTGGCCCGATCCATGCCGGGACTGTGGCCGACGCGGGACCGTGATGTCGTCTTGGGCGCACTGTCCCGGCTGGCGGTCATGGACTGACGACGGTCTCCGCCGAGGGGCCCGCCGATCGTTCCGGCCGGGGCGAGATCCGTGCGCGGTCCTCTCGGGCCGAGTCCGGCTTTCGCCTTACAGGCGCAGCATCTTCCGAAGCCGTGATAGTGACGATCCTCCCCCCGCCCTGTGCAAACCGCGTACTCTTGCCTTGGCCGGCTCTCCTGCCGCGCCAACACCCTATTCGGAGGAAGACCGTGTCCGAGGCCACCATCACCAACAGTGCACAAGGCTCCTACCCAACGGCCCCGGGGGGCCGTCCATCCAAGGTTGCGATCATCGGCGCGGGCGCCGTGGGATCGACGCTCGCTTACGCCTGCGTGACCAAGGGCGTCGCCCGCGAGGTCGTGCTGCAGGATATCGCCAAGGAGAAGGTCGAGGCCGAGGCCCTCGACATCGCGCAGGGGATTCAGTTCACCTCTGCCGGTTCCGTGTCCGGCTCTGACGATCCCGAGATCTGTCGCGATGCCGATGTCATCGCCATCACCGCGGGTGCGAAGCAGAAGCCGGGCCAGTCCCGCCTGGAGCTCGCCGGAGCCACCGTGGGCATCATGGAGAAGATCCTGCCCAAGCTGGTCGAGGTCGCCCCCAACGCGATCTTCCTGCCGGTGGCCAACCCGGTGGACGTGGTGACCTACTGCGCCAAGAAGATCACCGACCTGCCCGAGAATCAGGTCTTCGGCTCCGGCACCGTCCTGGACACCGCCCGCATGCGTTACCTGGTCTCTCTGGAGACCGGGACGGCCACCCAGAACATCCACGGCTACATCGCCGGTGAGCACGGAGATTCCGAGGTGCCGCTGTGGTCGTCCTGCGAGATCGGCGGTGTGCCTGTCACCCAGTGGGGCAAGACCCTGGACGGCGGCGTCTTCGACGAGGCCAAGCGCGAGCGCATCGCCCACGACGTCGTCCGCTCCGCCTACCGCATCATCGAGGGCAAGGGCGTGACCAACTACGCCGTGGGCCTGGCCGTTCAGCGGATCATCAGCGCTATCCTCAACGACGAGCAGCGGGTTCTCACCGTGTCGCCGGTGCTGCAGAACTGGCACGGGATTTCCGATGTGTGCATGGCCGTTCCCACGATTGTGGGCCGCGACGGCGCCGGCCGCCGCCTTGAGCTGCCCCTGACCCTGGATGAGCGCGACCGCCTGACGGCTTCTGCCGAGCGCCTGCGCGAGGTCGCCCGCGGCCTGGGCTACTGACGCCCGCCTCCGCAGCGCCGAGCTATCGTCCTCATAAGCCCTCATAGCACAGGGCTTGTCGCACGAGCCGGCGCGGTTCGTGCAGTCGGCGTGCGGTTGGGGTCCCATCCCGAGACCGGGATGGGACCCCAACCGCATGATGGGGCGCGGTGCGCCCGACTGCTTGTGGTGCTCGCAGATGCTTGCGATGCTCACAGGGAGCGCAGGACCGTGACCACTTTGCCCATGATCGTGGCCTCGTCCCCTGGGATCGGCGCGTAATCGGGGTTGCGGGGCAGGAGCCATTGGTGGCCGTCCCTGCGGAAGAGGACTTTGACCGTGGCGGTTGCGCCGTCAATGTCGTCGAGCATGGCTGCGACAATGTCCCCATTGGACGCGTCCGCTTGAGTGCGCACCACGACCCAGTCCCCGTCGCAGATGGCGGCCTCGACCATGGAGTCGCCGTGGACTTCGAGCATGAAGAGCTCGCCGTTGCCGGTCAGGCGCCGGGGCAGGGCCATGACGTCCTCAATGCTCTGCTCGGCGAGGATGGGGGATCCCGCTGCGATCCGCCCGACGAGGGGCACGGCGACGGCCTCGCCCTCGGCTACGCCGGGCAGCACGGGCAGCGAAGGAAGGTCATCGGGGTTCGCAGAATGCTGGCGGCCAGGATTCTTGGGGCGCTCGGTGGCCGCAGCGCTCGCAGCATCCTCGGGGGCCTCGGGGTCCTCGAGGGCCTTCGTTTCGGCCGCGGGTGTGGAGGCGGATTGGACGGGCAGAATGACTTCGAGGGCGCGTGGCCGGTTCGGATCGCGCCGAACCAGCCCCAGCCGCTCGAGCTTGTCGAGCTGGTGCTTGACCGAGGATGGACTCGTCAGGCCGACTGCGGCGCCGATCTCTCGCATGGAGGGGGGGTATCCGTGCGCAGTGACGGCGTCCCGGACGGTTTCGTAGACGGCGCGGGCGCGCGCGTCGAGAGCATCGAGGGCGTCGAGCGCCGCCTCCGCTGAAGTCGAGGCCGGGGCGGCCGGGGCGGTGGCGCCGGAGGCTTTCATGGCCGGGCAGTCCTTCCTCGGCCCCATCCCGCGCAGTGGCCGCTGCAATCGGAGGCGCTCGGGCGATGCGGCTGGTTAAGGGGCTCGAATTCGTGTCGGTGGCCTGTGATGGCGTTGATGTGACAAGCCTACGGCGGAATATCCGGCACTTCAAACATGTGTTCGAAAAAGTTCTGGACGTACTGCCCACCAACCGCTATCGTATCGAACAGATGTTCGTCGAACATGTGTTCTAGGAGGTACTCATGAGCGCTCTCACGCCCCTTCCTTCCCCTCGTCCTCATGCCGTTTCGGCTGCGTCGGCGCAAGAGGCGGAACGTGAGGAGGAGTTTCTTGTCGCCTCTCGTCCTCACCTTCGACTGGTCACCGATGACTTCGTTCCCGAGACCTCTCGCGCCGATCCGGTTGTCGAGCTTCCCGCGGAACTCACGCGGCGCCCGGTCACTCCACGGGCGGCGCGAAGCGCCCTGGGCGGAGGAGGGGTGGCGCAAGCGCGTCCTGCGGATCTCGCTCCCCACCACCCGGCCGTGCGCGCCCAGCGTCGCCGTCAGCTCGAGGCCCAGCGGAGTCGGTCTGTGCTTGCGCATGGTGCAGATGGCGCAGATGGCGCGCACGGTGAGGCGTCGCCCCTGCGGGTACAGGACTCCGCCCAGCGGCTGCCGATCGGACTGCGTCGCCTTGTGGTGACCGGCGGTTTGGTGCTTGTAGCCGCTCTCATTGTCTCCATCGGGATCGTGATTTCAGGATTCGCGGATGCTCCCAGTCGGACGACCACGGCCACCGTCCAGGCCGGGCAGTCCCTATGGGAGGTTGCAGCGGCGACGGGCACCGGTGATGTCGATAGAACCATGTCCCGGATCGTCGAGCTCAATGGTTTGGAGTCCTCTGCACTCCAAGCCGGTCAGGTTCTCGTGGTCCCTGCAGAATGATCAGGGTGGCCTCCGGCGCGATGCTGGTTGCGATGGTCCTGCCTGCACGTTTAGTCTCCATTGCACATCAGGCGATCACATGGAGGATCTCGGCGTGCACTGTCCCTTCTGCCGGCATGACGGCTCGCGCGTAGTGGACTCTCGTACTGCTGAGGACGGGGCGTCGATTCGACGTCGGCGGGAGTGCACCCGATGCGGCCGCCGTTTCACCACGCTGGAGACCGCCAGCCTGTCGGTGCGCAAGCGCTCAGGTGCTGTCGATCCCTTCTCCCGCGCCAAAGTGATCGGGGGAGTGCGTCGTGCCTGTCAGGGGCGACCGGTCTCCGACGACGATCTGGCCTTGCTGGCCTACAAGGTCGAGGAAACGGTGCGGGGCAACGGCCAGGCGATCGTCGACTCCCACGAGGTCGGCCTGGCGATCCTGGGGCCGCTTCGCGAGCTCGATGAGGTGGCCTACCTGCGCTTCGCCTCCGTCTACTCCTCCTTCAACTCCCTGGAGGACTTCGAGGCCGAGATTACGCAATTGCGCGCCGGGCACGCCTCGCGCGGCGCCTGATCCACGGCCGCCGCCAGTCCTAGGCGGCGGGCAACGGCGCCGCCGTTGTTCTCCTCGACCTCCAGCGCCACCCGCGTCGCGTTCGCCGCGGCAACTGCGGTGAGCATTCCGATCATGGCGGTCGCCTGCCCGCGGCTCCGCGCCGGGACGGGCCCGATGCGAGGTGCGCCTGAGCAGGCCCCCGGGCGGTCACCTCTCGCGAGCCGCCCGTCCATACTCGTTCAGGCTCGTTCAGGATCCCTGTAGCCGGACCGGCCGGTGGCACACTAGAGGACTATGCGAGTCCTCATCGTTTCCGACTGCTACGCGCCGCGCCTGGGCGGGATCGAGACCCAGGTGCGGGACCTGGCGAGGAATCTCCTGGCGGCCGGACACGAGCCGGCGGTGGTGACGGCGACCCCGATCGGTCGAGGGCGAGGTCGCAGCATCGAGAGGCCCGACGGCTTTCCCGTGTTCCGCACCACCGTGAGCCTGCCCGGCGAGCTGCCCGTGCACCCGCGTGCCCGTCATGAGATGGAGCTGCTCATGAAACGGCTACGACCCGACGTCGTCCACGTGCATGTGGGCATCGTCTCGCCCTTCGCCTGGTCCGGGATCGCAGCCGCTCGGCGCCTCGGCCTGCCGATCGCCATCACCTTCCACAGCGTGCTGGGCTCGTGGGCGGGGGCTGTCGGGGCCCTGGGCCCGTTGAGCCCGGTACGGCGCTGGCAGCAGGCCGGTGCCGACCTCACCGCGGTCTCCTCCATGCTGGCGCGCCAGGTCGAGGCGGCTGGCGCCCAGGCCCCCGTCGAGGTCCTGCCCAACGGCATCACCGTGGCCGACTGGCGCCCGGACCGCCCGGCGGGACGGGACGACCGGCGCCCGCTACGAGTGGTCGCCTCGTTGCGCTGGATCGAGCTCAAGCGGCCCCTCCAGGTGGTGCGCGTCTTCACCTCGGCCATCGCACGCTGCGGGGACCGGGAGACGGAACTGTACATGTACGGGGACGGCCCCCTGCGGGCCCGCCTCGCCCAGGAGGCGGCTGCCAGCGGCGCGGCCGATCGCATCGCCCTGGTGGGCAGGGTCGAGCGCGATGAGCTGGCGCGGGCCTTCGCCCGGGCGGACATCTACCTGCATACCTCGCCCGTGGAATCCTTCGGCATCAGCGTCCTGGAGGCGCGGTCGGCCGGCCTGGCCGTAATCGCCCTGCGCACCAGCACCAGCGGGGTCGGCGACTTCATCACCGATGGCGTTGACGGGCTCCTGGCGGACGATGATGCCGGCCTGGCCGATGCCCTGACCTCTCTCCTGCGCGCCCCCGGACTCCTGGAGCGGATCAAGGAGCACAACCGCACCGTGGCACCCCTGTCCGAGTGGGCCACGGTGACGGAGATGAATGTGAACGCCTATCGCAGAGCCATCGCTCTGCGCGAGGGGCTCTGAGGGCACTGCCGGCCACAGCGTCCGATCCCGCAGGATCGGGACGGGCAGAGCAGCGAGGAGACAGAGGAGACAAAGGCCTCAGCAGCCTCAGCGGCCTCAGCGCGTGTCGGGACTCGTCAGGAATCGTCGTTGTTGCGGAGCACCTCGGACAGGCGGCGCGCTGCAGCCATGACGACCCCGCCGTGAACGCGGCCGGGCTGGCGGCCCATCCGCTCGATCGGCCCGGAGATCGATACGGCCGCGATCACCTTTCCGCTCGTGCCCCGCACGGGGGCCGACACGCTCGCGACTCCGGGCTCTCGCTCGCCCACGGACTGCGCCCAGCCCCGTCGCCTCACGGCGGACAGCATCGTGGCGTTGAAGCGGGCGCCGATCAGGCCCCGGTGCAGGCGATCCGGTTCCTCCCATGCCAGAAGCACTTGGGCGGCCGAGCCCCCCTGCATGGACATGGTGGCGCCCACCGGGATGGAGTCGCGCAGGCCGATGGGGCGCTCGGCGTTGGCCACGCAGATGCGGACATCGCCCTGGCGGCGGTAGAGCTGAGAAGATTCGTGAGTCTTGTCCCGCAGCGCCGCCAGCACGGGTCCGGCGGCCGCGAGGAGGTGGTCCTCGCCGGCGGCCGATGCGAGCTCGCTCAGGCGCGGGCCGAGGATGAAACGACCCTGGGAGTCGCGCGATACAAGGCGGTGATACTCCAGTGCCACGGCGATGCGGTGGGCCGTGGGCCGCGCCAGGTGGGTGGAGGAGACGAGCTGCGCCAGGGTTGCGGGCCCCGACTCCAGCGCGCTCATGACGAGGGCGGCCTTGTCGATGACGCCAACACCGCTGCTCTCGGTTTCACTCAGCTCGTCCATAATCTGATACTGCCATCCCGAGGGATGAGACTTCAAGTACGCTTTGGCACAGAAATGGCGCCGTGTCAGCATCCTCACGCTAGGACGTGCGCCCCCGTACCGTCCCTGACGGCCTCGTGGTGCTGGCGCGGACGGCGCGCCTCTCGGCCCCGAGGGGACTTCTCCAGAAAGGATGTGCAGCGATGGGAATGACCCTCGCCCAGAAGGTCTGGCGGGACCATGTCGTCTCGCAGGGCGCGGAAGGAGCCCCCGACCTGCTCTACATCGATCTCCACCTCGTTCACGAGGTTACCAGCCCCCAGGCCTTCGAGGGGCTGCGTCTGGCGGGCCGTGGAGTTCGCCGCACGGACCTGACTCTGGCCACCGAGGACCACAACACCCCCACGCTCGACATCGACCTGCCCATCGCCGATGTCACCAGCCGCACTCAGATCGAGACACTGCGTGCGAACTGCGCCGAGTTCGGCGTGCGCCTGCATCCCCTGGGCGACGCCGATCAGGGCATCGTTCACGCCGTCGGCCCTCAGCTGGGCCTCACGCAGCCGGGCATGACCGTCGTGTGCGGGGACTCCCACACGTCCACCCATGGCGCCTTCGGGGCGCTGGCCTTCGGGATCGGCACCAGCCAGGTCGAGCATGTCCTCGCCACTCAGACCCTGCCCATCGCGCCCTTCAAGACCATGAGCGTCACCATCGACGGCGATCTTCCCGCCGGCAGCGGCGCCAAGGACATTGTTCTGGCCATCATCGCCAAGATCGGCACCAACGGTGCTCAGGGCCATGTCATCGAGTACCGCGGTCGCGCCATCGAGCAGCTCTCGATGGAGGCTCGCATGACGATCTGCAACATGAGCATCGAAGGCGGCGCTCGGGCGGGGATGATCGCCCCAGACGAGGTGACGTTCGACTACCTCGCCGGTCGCCCTCACGCCCCCGTGGGCGAGGGCTGGGAGGCCGCGGTCGAGTACTGGAGGAGCCTGCGCACCGACGACGATGCCGTGTTCGACACCGAGGTCGTTCTCAAGGCCGCGGATATCGAGCCCTTCGTCACCTGGGGCACCAACCCCGGGCAGGGCCTGCCCATCTCGGCGGACATCCCCGACCCCGAGTCCATCGCCGACGAGACCCAGCGCCGTGCCGCCAGGCGGGCGCTGGAGTACATGGATCTGACTCCGGGTACGCCGTTGCGCGATATCAAGGTCGACACCGTCTTCCTGGGCAGCTGCACCAATGGGCGCATAGAGGACCTGCGCGCCGCCGCCGAGATCGTGCAGGGCCGCAGCAAGGCGCCGGGCGTGCGCATGCTGGTCGTTCCGGCCTCCGCCCGCATCCGCCTCCAGGCCGAGGCCGAGGGACTGGACAGGGTCTTCAAGGACTTCGGGGCCGAATGGCGCAATGCCGGATGCTCCATGTGCCTGGGCATGAACCCCGACCAGCTCGCTCCCGGCGAGCGCTCGGCCTCCACCTCGAACCGCAACTTCGAGGGCCGCCAGGGCAAGGGCGGACGAACCCACCTGGTCTCGCCCGCCGTCGCCGCCGCGACGGCCGTGCGCGGCACTCTGTCGAGCCCCGCTGATCTTCCGCCCCGATCAACCCCCGCGGACCTGTCCGCGCCCACCGCGGCCTGAGCCGGACAAGGAGGCTCTACTCTCATGGAGAAGTTCATTCGCCATACCGGTATCGGCGCCCCGCTGCGACGCAGCGCTGTGGACACCGACCAGATCATTCCCGCCGTCTACCTCAAGCGCATCACCCGCACGGGCTTCGAGGATGCGCTCTTCGCCGGTTGGAGGGCGAACGAGGCCGACTTCATCCTCAATCAGGACGCTTACAAGCGTGCCAGCATTCTTGTGGCCGGGCCCGACTTCGGGACCGGTTCCTCGCGCGAGCATGCCGTGTGGGCGTTGAAGGACTACGGCTTCAAAGTCGTGCTGGCCCCGCGCTTCGCCGACATCTTCCGCGGCAATGCGGGGAAACAGGGCCTCGTGGCCGGCGTGATCAGCCAAGACGATGCCGAGCAGCTGTGGAAGATCCTGGAGACTGAGCCCGGCACGGAGATCACGGTCGACCTTCGGGAGCGCACCGTCGAGGCCGGGGGCATGCGCACCACGTTCCAGATCGACGACTATGTGCGCTGGACCCTCATGGAGGGGCTGGACGACATCTCGCTGACTCTCCAGCAAGAGGACGAGATCGTCGCCTACGAGCGGGCTCGCCCCGGCTTCAAGCCGGCGACGCTCCCCGCTCGCCACCTGCCCAAGGAGGAGGTTGTGCCCGCGCGTGCCGCAGACATGCCCGTGATCGTCGATCTGCCGCGCGTACGCACTGAGGGGTGAGGTCGGTGCGGGCTCGGCCCGTTCGCCCTTGTTCGCCGACGGCGCGCACCACGATTCTCTCGGGGCGCGCCGTCTCGCTTATGCTGAGGAGGCTTTGCGCTCATCGGGCGCGCTCGTAGGCATCCGCGGTGCCCGCGACCACATCATCGTTTCGGAGGTACTTGATGGTCGACGGATTGCTCCAGGTTCAGGGCGGACGCCCGCTCAACGGTGAGATCACGGTGCGTGGGGCGAAGAATCTCGTACCCAAGGCGATGGTTGCGGCCCTGTTGGGCGCTACGCCCTCCATCCTGCGCAACGTTCCGCTCATCCGTGACGTCGACGTCGTCTCGGGGCTGCTGTCCCTTCACGGTGTGACGATCGACTATGACCAGACTGAGGGCGTCCTGCGGTTGGATCCGTCCCGCGTCGAGACCGCTCACATGGCCGATATCGACGCTCACGCCGGCAGCTCCCGCATCCCCATTCTGTTCTGCGGTCCACTCCTGCACCGTCTGGGGGAGGCCTTCATCCCCGATCTGGGCGGCTGCCGCATCGGGGACCGCCCGATCGACTTCCACCTGGAGATTCTGCGCAAGTACGGGGCGGTCGTGGACAAGCTCGAGGGCGGCATACGCATCACCGCTCCCGAGGGCCTGCATGGCACGGTCATCGATCTGCCCTACCCGTCCGTCGGCGCGACCGAGCAGACACTGCTGACGGCAGTACGCGCCGAGGGGCTGACCGAATTGCGGGGAGCGGCGGTCGAGCCCGAGATTCTCGACCTCGTCGATGTCCTGCAGAAGATGGGTGCCATCATCTCGGTCGATACCGACCGCACCATCCATGTCGAGGGCGTCGACGACCTCGCCGGATACAACCACGCCGCCCTGTCGGACCGCATCGAGGCGGCCTCCTGGGCATCCGCCGCGCTGGCCACTCAAGGCGACGTCTTCGTTCGCGGCGCCCACCAGGGCGATATGACGACCTTCCTCAACACCTTCCGCAAGGTCGGCGGCGCCTTCGACGTGCGCGACGACGGCATCCGCTTCTATCACCCTGGCGGGGATCTGAGGAGCATCGTGGTGGAGACCAACGTCCACCCCGGTTTCATGACCGACTGGCAGCAGCCCTTGGTGGTGGCGCTCACCCAGGCCCAGGGCCTGTCCATCGTTCACGAGACCGTGTACGAGAACCGCTTCGGCTTCACGGGGGCCCTGCGCAAGATGGGGGCCACCATTCAGGTCTACCGCGAGTGCCTGGGAGGCACCGAGTGCCGATTCGGGCAGCGCAACTTCTACCACTCCGCCGTCATCTCGGGCCCCGCTCCACTGCACGGCACCGACATCGTCGTGCCCGATCTGCGCGGCGGCTTCTCCCACCTCATTGCGGCGCTGGCCGCCGAGGGCATCAGCAGGGTCGAGGGCGTCAATCTCATCGATCGCGGTTATGAGCACTTCATGAGCAAGCTCTCCGCGCTCAATGCGGACGTCGTCCGGCTGGCCTGAGGACCTGCCGGGTCTGCGGCCTTCCTGCCGGTCACTGTCCTGGTCCGGATCTTGGTCCGGGTCCTGGTCAGTGGGACCCGTGCCGAGTCGCGGTCGTGCGCCGGGATGCGGGCACCGGCTAGAGTCGCGTCGTGCCCACGACCCGACGCATGACCCCCTTCTACCGGTTCGCCTCCCGCGGAGCGATCATCCCGTTCCTCAAACTGGTTTCCCGCCAGCATGTCAGCGGTACGGAGAACATCCCTCGCGAGGGGGGCTTCATTGCGGTATGCAACCATTTGTCGGACCTGGACTCCTTGACGGCCATGCGCTGCCTGGTCGACGAGGACGTGCCCGTGTACTCCCTGGCCAAGTCCACGATCTTCGATGTGCCGATCCTCGGGCACGTCTTCAAGGCCGGAGGCCAGATCCCCGTCTACCGGGGCACGAAAGAAGCCGGCAATTCCCTGGTCGAGGCGGAGAGGCGCCTACTCGCCGGGGACGTCATCATGATCTTCCCCGAGGGAACGCTCTCGCGCGACCCGCTCCTGTGGCCCATGGTGGGCAAGACGGGGGCGGCGCGCCTGGCCATGCGCACCGGTGCGCGCCTGCTGCCCATGGGGCAGTGGGGGGCGCAGGACATCCTGGACTCCTACGGCGGTGGATTTCATCCGCTGCCCCGCAAGGACGTGCGGGTTGTGATTGGTGAGACCTTCACCCTGGACTCCTTCGGCACGGACATCGAGGATCGCGCAGCGGTGCGCGCCGCGACGGCTGAGATCATGCGCCGTATCACCGTCCTGGTCGAGGAGATTCGCGGGGAGAAGGCGCCGAGGCCCTACGACATGCACTATGACGGCGACTTCGGGAAGAAGCACCGCGGTGTGCGCAAGCCCGATCCGGCCCCCGATGAGCAGCCCGGCGCTGTCCCGGTGGACAGAACGGGGGACGAGCCGGAATCCGGTGAGGCGGGTCCTGGCGCGCAGTCCGGCACGGAGCCCGGCGGCCCTGGGGTTGATGACGCGGAGTCCGGTCATGAGTCCGGCAGCGGGGAGCGACCGTGAGCGAGCGGACCGTGCGCGAGGCGCGCAGAGCGGCAGTTGTCGGCGCGGGTGCCTGGGGAACGACATTCGCCTGTCTACTCGCTGAGGCGGGCACCCCCACGACTCTGTGGGCGCGTCGCGACCACGTGGCCGCCGAGATCAATGCCGGCAGCAATGAGCGTTACGTTCCGGGCCGCCGTCTGCCCGAAGGCGTGTCGGCCACGAGCGATCTGGGGCGGGCCGTCGAGGGCGCGGACCTGATTGTCGTCGCCGTGCCCTCCCAGAGCGCCCGCGAGGTGCTGTCTCCACTGCAAGGCGGGCTCGGGCCCGACGTCTTGGCGGTCTCGCTGATGAAGGGCGTCGAACTGGGCACCGGGCTGCGCATGAGCCAGGTCCTGACCGAGGCCCTCGATCTGCCGGCCGAGCGAGTCGCCGTCATCTCGGGCCCCAATCTCGCCGATGAGATCGCAGCGCGTCAGCCCACCGCCACGGTGGTTGCCGCCACTGATGAGGCTGTCGCGGCACGCGTGGCCGCGCTGTGCGCCACAAGTACTTTCAGGCCGTACACGAATACCGATGTGCTCGGCGTCGAGCTGTGCGGTGCAATCAAGAATGTGATCGCCCTGGCTGTGGGGGCCGCGGTCGGGTGCGGGTTCGGTGACAACTCCAAGGCGACCATCATCACTCGTGGCCTGGTGGAGATCACTCGCCTGGGGATGGCCCTGGGAGCGAGTCCGGAGACATTCTCGGGATTGGCGGGCCTGGGCGACCTGGTTGCGACCTGCTCCAGCCCCCTGTCGCGCAACCAGGCCTTCGGCCGTCATCTGGGTCAGGGGATGAGCGTCATGGAGGCGAGCAGGGCCTCACGGGGCGTCGCCGAGGGCGCGAAGTCCGCCCGCGCGGTCCTCGACCTGGCCGCCGCCCATAACGTTGAGATGCCGATCACCGCGGGTGTGGTCGCCGTCGTCGAGGGCCGGGCCACGGTCACTGAGATCAACGACGCGCTTCTGGCTCGCCCGCGCAAGGCCGAGGGCGTCAACGCCGCCCCGGCCGAGGGGGCCGGCGGGACGGACCCGGCGAATTAGACCGCGGGCTCAGTTGCCGTCATTCGCCGTCAGTCATCATCAGCTGTTGTCGTCGTCGTGATGGTCCTGGTCGCCCTGACCGTCCTGGCCTTGCTGGTCGTCGTCGGCCACGTCGATGACCAGGCGCGTGGGGTCTGACAGGGTGAAGACCCGGTAGGTCTGGGAGTCGGTGCCCAGGACGACCTGGAACTCTCCCTCGAACCCGGGATCCACGAAGGCCTCCTCGATGCCCTCATCGCCCTCGTCGCCGTCGCCCTTGTCGAGATCGAGGCGCTGCTGGCCGGAGCCCTGCCCCGTGGGCTGTATCGAGGCCGTCCCGGTTCCATGGATGACGAGCGTGTGATCTCCCTTGACGGTGATCGGATCGCCCTTGCCCATGGTGCTGGCGGAATCGACCCATTCCGGAGCCCGCCAGCCGGGCGTCCCCTCGCCTTCGAACTCAAGGACGATGCGGCTGTAACCGTCATGGGATCCCGCGCGCACCTCGGCGATAGTGAGCGCGGAGCCCTCAGCGGCTTCCTCGCCCTCACCGCCGATCTCCCAGTCCGGGTCGTTGGAGCTGTCCTGGTCCTGCTGATCCAGCGGGGAGGCGCTGGTGGCGCCCTTGGAGGGATCGGCCTGGCCGCTGCCGGTGCTTCCCTCGTCCGGGGCGGTTGATGAGCCGCCGGACGCGGCTGTGCTCTCCACGGGTGCCGGTCCGGTCGCCTCGGTGTCTTCGTAGCAGGCGCTGAGCGTCAGGGCTCCGCTGAGGAGCATGGCCAGAATCAATGCGGATGAGCGGTGGCTCATGGTGTCTCCTGATGACGACGATGCAGGGATGACGAATGATGACGAATTACGAATACCGAGTCCCGAGGCCGGTCCCGAATCCAGTCCCGGACCCGTTTCCAGGATAAGGGCCCTGGCGCGGTAGCGTGGGCACTATGGCAGCAGACCTGAAAGAGCCCGGTCCTTCCTCCCCTTCCTCCGCATCCCGCCCCACTGGACGCAAACCCCGTGTCGCCGTCGTTTTCGGGGGGCGCAGCGGCGAGCACACCATCTCATGCGCCACCGCCGCCGGAGTCCTATCGGCCATCGACCGCGACCGCTATGAGGTCCTGCCCATCGGCATCACGCTGAGCGGTCAGTGGGTACTCGTCGACGACGATCCTGCCGCCCTGGCTCTGGACGACTCCCGCCCGCCGGTGGAGATCACCGCCGACGGCCTGGGGCGCGGTGAGCTCGCGGTCCAACTCGGCAGCGGAGCGCTGACCGCCTTGACGCCCTCCGGACCGGACGTCCTGGGCGGCGTGGACGTCGTCCTTCCCCTGCTTCACGGCCCCTACGGGGAGGATGGCACCATTCAGGGAATGCTCGAGATGCTGGGCATTCGCTATGTGGGCTGCGGCGTGCTGGCCAGTGCCGCGGGCATGGACAAGCAGGTGACCAAGGTACTGCTCAGCGCCGCCGGCATCGCCACCGCTCCGCACGTCGTGATCGAACCCCACCGGTGGAAACGAGACCGCGACGCCGTCCTCCAGGCGTGCGAGGAACTCGACTACCCGTTGTTCGTCAAACCCGCTCGGGCCGGCTCCTCCCTCGGCATCACCAAGGTCGAGCGTCGCGAGGACCTGCTCGCCGCCATTGAGACCGCCCGCGCGGTGGACCCCAAAGTACTCGTGGAGACCGGGATCACGGGACGCGAGGTGGAGGTCGCGGTTCTGGGCGGCCGTGGCGATGACGCCCCGCGCGTGGCCGAGCCCGGTGAGATCGTTATGGACGCCTCTCATGGAGCCGGCGAGTTCTACGACTACGAGACCAAGTATCTGGCCCATGATGCAGTCCAGATGGTCTGTCCCGCCCGCCTGGCCGCCGCTGAGCGCGAGCTGGTCATGTCCACCGCTGCTGAGGCGTTCATCGCCATCGGGGCCGAGGGGCTGACCCGGGTCGACTTCTTCGTCACCGACGACGGGCGCGCCGTCGTCAATGAGGTCAACACCATGCCCGGCTTCACCCCCTTCTCCATGTACCCCTACATGTGGAAGACCTCCGGCTTGGACTATCCCGACCTGGTCGGCGAGCTCATCGAGTTGGCCCTGGAGCGGCCGGCCGATGTCAACCGCTGAGGACGCCCACACGCTCGGTCGGGTCACCATTGCCGACCTGACCGAGGAGGATCTTCTGGCGGCTTTCGCTCCCTTGCTGCCTCCCAGCCGCAATGAGTTGGTCGGCACCGGTGATGACTGCGCCGTGCTGGTCGCCCCGGACTCCCGTTACTGCGTGAGCACGGACATTCTGGTCCAGGGGCGCCACTTCTCCACGGACTGGTCGAGCGCGTGGGAGATCGGTGCGCGTGCCGCCGCCCAGAACCTCGCTGATGTCGCGGCGATGGGGGCGCGCCCGGTGGCGATTGTCGTCGGACTTGTCCTGCCGGCGACAACGACCCTGGCCTGGGTCAAGGATCTGACACGAGGCATGGCCGAGATCTGCGCCCAGAACGGGGCCGGCATCGTCGGCGGCGACCTGAGCGCGGGGGAGAATCTCGTCATCGCAGTCACTGTCCATGGTGACCTGGAGGGCCGATCTCCCGTTCTGCGCTCAGGGGCGCGTGCGGGCGACCTGCTCATTCACGCCGGGACACTGGGGCGCAGCGCCGCCGGGCTCGCGTTGCTCAGTAACGGCATCGACGACCCTGATCGTGCCGGGTCGCGGGTGGTCTCGTCGTCGTGGGAGGGCTTCGACGAGGTGATGCGTGCTGCAGTGCGCGAGTCACTGTCCGTCTTCCGCGCGCCCGTCCCGCCGCTGAAGGCGGGGCCCGCCCTGGCCGAGGCGGGCGCCACTGCGATGATGGATGTCTCCGATGGTCTGCTGCGCGATGCCGGACGCATGGCCGCTGCCTCAGAAGTGCGAATCGATCTTGAGGATCCTGCGAGCTCGCGGAGCGGCGCCGGGGAGGACCTGGCCGTTCTGGAGCCTGTGGCGGGACTGATGGAGGATTCGCGGATCGCTGCCCGAGCGCTGGCGCGCCGGTGGGTGCTGACCGGGGGAGAGGACCATGGCATGCTCGCCGCCTTCCCGACCGAGGCGGCGACCGGACTTCCCATGGGCTGCCTTGTCATTGGGCGGGTGCTCGAGCAGAATGAGGGTCCCCGCGTCACGGTTGGCGGGAGAGCACCTGATACCTCTGGTACTGGACAGGGGTGGGATCACTTCCGGGGCTGAAGGCGCGAGGGCCGTCCTCGGGCGGTCTCTCCGCTCGGCTCGCCGTGGGGCTCGGACGGACCGATCTCATTGCCCGAGCGAACCGATGCCGGTACGCAATGGGCGCGGAGTGCGACCGATCCCGAGAGGGAGCACATAGGGAGTTAGGGAGCAAGGAGAAAACTCGGTGGGGATGGGGCGAGAAAAGGAGGCCGTCACCCGCTCGGGTGACGGCCTCTCAGTGTTTGTCAGCGTTCAATCGGCGAGAGAGCGCTCAGATGTTGCGCGTCACCTTGCCCGCCTTGAGGCAGGACGTGCACACGTTGAGACGCTTGGGAGCGCCGTTCACGAGAGCGCGCACGCGCTGGATGTTCGGGTTCCACCGGCGGTTGGTCCGCACGTGGGAGTGCGAGACGCTCTTGCCGAAGATGGGGCCCTTGCCGCAGACGTCGCACACAGCAGCCACGGTCTCACTCCTGAATCTTCTTGCTTGAACGCCGGGCCGGAGCCCGACAATAGATCGACAGCCCGAGAAGCTGCTCCTCGGACAACCAGGACACCTTATCGGACGGCGGGTAACCATCCCAAGCGACAGAGGCGTGGGGTGGGGCACATGCCTCCGTTAATTGCGCATTGGTCAGGACTTTTAGTCCTCGCGACAGTCGCCCCAGGGCGCGCTCAGAGGCGCGGACCGGTAGCCTTGAGACATCAGGGTAAGCAGTCGCCCGATCGGGCGACCGGACCCACCAGCAGCCAAGGAGAACGCGGCGTGACACGGCAGATGAGCGGCCAGCCGCCAACCCCGGCTCCCGTGCGCGCTCTTACCGCCCCCGTTCTGCGCGATTGGCTGCGTCTGGTGCGCAGAACCGAAGAGATCACGCGCACGCTCGTCGATTCGCTCAATGTTTTTCCGGTCCCGGATTCTGACACCGGCACCAATGTTCTGCTCACTGTGCGCGCCGCCTGCGATGCAATACGTCTCCTGCCGGCCAGCGCTGATCTCGTCCAGGTCTCCCGGGCTGCAGCTGATGGCGCGATCCGTGGCGCACGCGGCAACTCCGGCCTCCTGGTCTCGCAGGCGCTGGCTGCGCTCGCCGACGTCTGCGCTGAGGGGCCCGACCCCACCGCTCTGCGGCCAGTCGAGATCGTCCACGCCTACGAGCGCATCGCGGACACCACATGGGCCGCCGTGTCGCGACCGGTGGGGGGAACTCTGCTGACGGTCGCCCGGGATGCCGCTGCGGCTGCGCGCACGGCCCTGGAGGAGTCCGAGCCGGCCGCGCCCGCAAGCGTCTCGACGATCTGCGCGGCCGCCGCCTTCGGCGCCCAGGAGAGCGTCGTGGAGACCGCCGGGCTCGGCCATGGCCCCGTGGACGCCGGCGGCGCGGCCCTGATGCTCATGCTCACGTGCCTGTCGGACACGGTCGACACCGAGGCCCGAGCCGAGCTGGATGACGGTGCGGACGGGGCGGTGGAGCTTCCTAAGCCTTGCACCGAGGTCGCCCATCAGATGCTCGTCGATCTCGTGGCCGGCGCCACGCATGGGGTCACCGGGCCGAGTGATGCTGTGCAGGCGACCTCTGCCGGGGAGTTCGAGGTCATGTACCTGCTTGACGCCACTGCCACTCAGGCGAGCGCGCTGCGCAGTGAATTGGAACGCATCGGCGACTCGGTGGGCGTCGTCGGCACCCCGGATGCCCTGGGGATGGGCCTCTATCAGGTTCACGTCCACACCGACACCCCTCGTGCCGCACTGCCCCGCGCCGGACGGGCTCGCCAGGTATGCGTCCATCACCTCCATCCCACGGCCCTGGCGGTCGCCACGGGCTGGGAGGAAGACGAGCCGCCTCTGCCCGCTGCCGGTCGTGCGGAGGGCGACGCCCATGTCGTCTCCTTCGAGCGCCTGGCCGCTCGCCGGGAGAAGCATCGAGCAGCCAGGCGCGATCGATCCATACGCCAGCATCCCTCTCAGCTCAGCCCGTCCGTGTCAGAGGCCGAGCGCACTGGTGTCATCACCTGTACTCGTGCCCCGGGGCTCATCGAGCAGCTGGCCCGCACCGGCGCCGTCGTCGTGCTCCACCCGGAGCGCGACGGCATCATCCGCGCTGCCGTCGACCTCGGTCTGGGGCGGGTGATCGTGCTGCCTTGTGATTCCGAGTGCGCAGCCCACGCCCACGAGGCGGCCCGTTTCCTGGCCGCCCGCTCATCCGTCTCCCGCGTGCGCGGCGCCGTCGAGCCGGCTCCGGTACCTGGCGAGAGCGTTCAGCTCCTCGTATGCGACACGGACGACGAGGCCCGTGTCCTGGCGGCAGCCGTGGCCGTGGCCGGCCGCGCTGAGGACCTCACCACCATGGCCGGGAGGGCCGGCCGCGCCGCTATCGAGCTGCGCACTCTGGCTCTCAGCGGCACAGATGCCGAGGCCGACGGGGTCGTTTCCGCCCTGGATGCCGCACTGCGTCCCGAGGACGAGCTAACCACCGTGATTCTGGGCCGTGACGCCATGCCCGATGTCGGCGCGCTCGTCGCCGAGGCCGTCACGCACTACGGAGAAAGGGTCCTGGGGGATCCCGACGCCATTGAGGTGGTCATCCACGCAGGCGGTCAGGCGCGCCCCGATGTTCTCCTGGCCCTGGAGTAGGTGCGAGTGAGCGCGCGACCCACGCCCGCACATGGTGCGGTGCCACTGCTGGATCGTCCGCTGGACAGGCTCCTGGGCAAGCGGACTGCGGATCAGTTGGCCAAACTGGCCAAACAGGGCGTCCGGACGGCCGGAGAGCTGCTGCGGCTCCTGCCTCGCCGCTACGACACCTGGGGCGAGTTGACCGACCTGCGCGCCTTGACCGACGGGGAGCAGGCCACCATTCAGGCTGAAGTGGTGCGTTCGTCCGCCCGCCGTACCCGCGGTGGACGTCCGCCCGCCATTATGGAGGCCACCGTCACCGACGGAACCACGACTATGGATGTCGTCATGTTCGGGACTGCCGGCCTCATGAAGCACCAGGCGGATCAGCTCTCACCGGGCACCACCGTGCTGCTGTCGGGCAAGGTCGGCACCCATCGGGGACGAAAGCAGCTGGCAGGGCCCCGCTTCCAAGTCCTCGACGAGCTCGATGAGGCGGAGCGCGAGGCCTTCCGGGCCCGACCGGTTCCCATCTACCCGGCCACCGAGGCCCTGCCGAGTTGGCGCGTCGCCAAGGCGGTGCGCACTGTCCTCGATCAGCTCGATGCGGCGGACATCCCCGATCCGCTGCCCGCGCATGTGCGCAAGGCGCACGATCTCATCGACGCCTACACCGCCTATCGCTGGGTTCACACGCCTCAGGATGCCGAGCAGTGGCGGACCGCGCGCCGCCAGCTGCGCTATGAGGAGGCCTTCGTCCTCCAAACGGCTCTCGTCCAGCGGCGCGCTCGGCATCGGGCAACACGCACCGCCGTGTCCTGGCCCGTTCCCGGGCCCGACTCCCTGCGCGCCGACCTGGACGCCGCTCTGCCCTATGAGCTCACCGCCGGACAGGCGCGCGTCGGCGAGGACCTCGCTGCCGCCCTGGACTCGACTGTTCCCATGCAGGTTCTCCTGCAGGGCGACGTGGGCAGCGGCAAGACCCTCGTTGCTCTGCGCGCCATGACCCAGGTCGTCGGTGCCGGTGGGCAGGCCGCCCTCCTGGCTCCCACCGAGGTTCTGGCGGCCCAGCATCACTCCAGTCTTGAGGGGCTTCTGGGGCCCTTGGGGCGGGCCGGAATGCTCGGTGGCGCGGAGCGCGCCACCAGGGTCATGCTGTTGACCGGATCCACACCGGCTCCGCAGCGTCGCGAGATCCTCGCCCTGATGGCGGCCGGTGAGCCCGCCATCGTCGTGGGGACGCACGCCCTGCTGTCCGAGACGGTCCAGATTCCCTCCCTGGGACTGGTGGTTGTCGATGAGCAGCACCGCTTCGGGGTCGCTCAGCGCGATGCCCTGCGCGAGCGCCGCGGCGTGATCGACCCCGTCACCGGAGCCGAGCGCACCCCGCACCTGCTGGTCATGACCGCCACCCCCATCCCGCGCACGATCGCCATGACAGTATTCGGCGACCTCGACACGGCGGTCCTCGATGAACTTCCAGCGGGTCGGCGTCCCGTCGCCACCCACCTGGTGCCCTGGGAGCGGCAGGCGTGGGTGGAGGGGATCTGGCGGCGAGCGGCGCGCGAGGTCGCCGCCGGGGGCAGGGTCTACGTCGTCTGCCCGCGTATCGACGCCGATGATCAGGCGGGGCGGTCGGACACGGATGCTGATAGGCCCGAAACCTCTGATGATCTCCTGGAGTCTCTGGAACCTGAGGACCCGCGGCGCCCACTGGCCGCTGTGACCCAGTGGGTGCAGCGCCTTGCGGATGAGCCGGCGCTCGCCGGAACGGGGATAGGCGCGCTCACCGGACGGATGCCCAGCGCCGAGAAGGAGGCGGCCATGAAGGCATTCGCCGGCGGCGCGTCTCCAGTACTCGTGGCGACCACCGTCATCGAGGTCGGGGTGGATGTGCCCGAGGCGACCATGATGGTCATCCTCGACGCGGATCGCTTCGGGCTCTCTCAGCTCCACCAGCTGCGCGGACGGGTGGGACGCGGAAGCAGCGCGGCCGTGTGCGTGGCGGTCACCGGTGCGGAGGTCGGATCGACGGCCTTCCACCGGCTCAAGGCCTTCGCCGAGGTCTCCGACGGCTTCGCCCTGGCCGAGGCGGACCTGGAGCTGCGAAGCGAGGGCAACGTGCTGGGGGCGGCCCAGTCCGGGCGACGCTCCGACCTCGACCTGGTGCGGGTCACTCGGGACCGCGACGTGATCGAGCGGGCCCGCGGCGAGGCGGAGGCGGTCATCGCCGCCGACCCGCAGCTGCGCGAGCATCGTGCTTTGGCCGCCGCGATTGCCCAGCGCCTCGATGAGGAGGCCCAGGCCTTCCTGGAGCGGTCTTAAGCGGTCCTAGCCAGTTCCAGGGGCATCAGGCATGGGAGCGGGCTCGGCGAACCAGAGCACGGATTCTCCGTAACGCTTGTCCGAGAAGCGCTCCAAGCGCTTGGGCCAGGTGGGCTCGGGCGAGCGGAATGAGCGTTCGACGACAACGACGGCACCCGGTGCCAACCAGGGATCGATGCTGCGGGCCAGGGCGGTGAGCATCATCGTCAGATCCGCCTCGCTCAGATCGTAAGGCGGATCAATGAGCACCAGATCCACCGGCGCACCGGTGGCTCCTTTCAGAAAGGTCGTGGCCTTGGCGCTCACTGCGCGCACGCCTTTGAGCCCCAGGGAGCGAATATTGCGCTGGCAGACCGCTACGGCGCTCCGCGCGGAGTCGACCAGGGTCACGTCGTCGGCTCCCCGGCTCGCCGCCTCCAGACCGAGAGCGCCGGAGCCGGCGCACAGATCCAGCACGCGTGCGCCCTCAACAATCCCGTAGTGCTCGAGGCGGGCGAACAAGGCCTCCCGCACGCGCTCGGACGTCGGGCGGGTTCCCGAGCGCGGCACGTCGATCCTGTGTCCGCCGGCCGTCCCGGCCACGATCCTGGTCACGTTCCGAGCCTACGGCAGGGAGGCGGTGGGATAAGTGACGGTGCACGACATAGCACGACGTAGAACGTTCAACAACGTAGAACGATGTTGACTTACGACCGAGGACCGATTCCGCCCGCACCTTCCGCCCGCACCGGCGCGCGTCCACCGCTGAGGCAGGGGCGCGGTTAGCCTCGAAGCATGTCAGTGGCCGTGTACCCCGGAACCTTCGACCCCATCACTCTGGGGCACATCGACATCGTGCGCCGCGCCTCGACTCTGTTCGACCGGGTGATTCTGGGCATTGCCCAGAACGCCGCCAAGGCGTCCAGCCATCTGCTGGATCTCGACACCCGCGTGGCGCTGGCTCGACGGGCTCTCCAAGATCTGCCCGGCGCAGAGGTCGACATCGTGCCGGGTCTTCTAGCCGACTATTGCCGCAATCGCGGGGCCCGTGCCATCGTCAAGGGCCTGCGCAGCGGCACTGATCTGGACGCGGAGGCGCCCATGGCGTCGCTCAACCGAGAGCTTGGCGCACCCGACACCGTTTTCCTCATCGCCGCCCCCGATCGTTCCCACGTCTCCTCGTCCCTGGTCAAGGATGTGGCCCGGTACGGTGGCGACGTCTCCCATCTTGTGCCCGATGTCGTCCTCGAAGCGCTTCGGGACGCCCTGCCGGCGCCGTACTCCTCGACAGGAAGGACCCACTCGTGACGACCAGCTCCGATGCCGGAGACGACCTGCTGCAGATCCTCGACGAGCTCGACCGGCTCATAACGGGCGCGCGCTCGGTACCCATGAGCTCTTCGGCCATCGTCAACCGCGATGACGCCCTTGCTCTGATCGACCGCGCGCGCCACGCCGTCCCTTCCGCGGTGCGTCGCGCCGAGGAGATCGTTGCGGATGCGGATGCGGTGCTCGCTGATGGGCGGGAGGAGTCCGAGCGGATCGTGTTGCACGCCCAGGAGGAGGCCGAGCGCCTGGTGGCGGGCGAGAGTGTCGTGCGCATGGCTCATGAGCGCGCGGACGAGATCGTCGCCGCTGCGGAGGACCGCGCCGCCGACCTCCGTCATGGCGCCGATGAGTACTCGGCCCGCTCACTGGAGGCTCTGGAGGCCGAGCTCGTCAAGATCACCGAGCAGGTGCGCGCGGGGCGTGATGTCCTGGCCTCGAGGCTCGGCGAGCCCGACGATGCTGAACAGGAGTCCCAAGAGGGCGGCCGCCGCCAATCCGGGTGGCCGATGATTCCCGGCTCCCTGTGAGCGGTGCGCGACGCTCCCGTTGCGACGATTCCGAAATATCACGATTCAAAGTGTGATCCGCGGACGGGCGGTGCCGTGGCCTTGTGTCGCCGGTGCCCGGGTACTCTGAGCTCCTGCGGTTCGGGTTCCGCCCTGATCCGTTCCTGATCCGCGTACGTACCGGACAACCGGAGGAGCACCATGACCACCACGGCCGCATTGGTCGTCGACATTGTCGATCTGCCGCGCCAGGTCGGGGCCGTCAAGGATGTGCGTGTCGAGACGCCCGCGCCCGCGGACCTGGGCACGGATGTCATTGGCGTGCCCGAGGGCAGCGCCGTCGTCCTGGATGCGCAGTTGACCAGCATGGAGGACGGTGTGCTCGCCCGCGGCCGCGCTGATGTCCACGTCCACGGAAGGTGCGTGCGCTGCCTGCGCGATCTCGACGAGGATCGCACCGTCGCCTTCGATGAGCTCTACTACCTGCCCCAGGCCGCCAAGGCCCAGGTGGCCGAGGACGATGAGGAGGCCGATGACCTGTTCCTGGTCGGCGAAACCGACTTGGATCTGGAGCTGGCCTTGCGCGACGCTCTCGTGCTCACGCTCCCATTCCAGCCCCTGTGCAGGCAGGACTGCGCAGGTCTGTGCTCCCAGTGCGGTGAGAGGCTGGACGATCTGCCTCCCGATCACCACCATGAGCAGCTCGATCCGCGGTGGTCGGCGCTGGCTGCTCTCCTGCCCGAGCAGGACGAGCCCGGTGCGAGCCGGGAGGAGCAGGGCTGATGGCCCATTCATCTCGCAAGGGCGGCACTAGGCAGCCGCGTCGTGTCGCTTCTCCCGCGCGCGCCGATGTCGAGGCCCTCGTCTACCGATGGGGCCCGCGGATCGATCCGGAACTGCTCGACCTGTCACTGACCCACCGCTCTTTCGCCCATGAGAACGGGGGGCTGCCCACCAACGAGCGCCTGGAGTTCCTGGGCGACTCCGTGCTGGGCATCGTGGTGACCGAGTATCTCTACCGCGCTCACCCGGACGTCTCCGAGGGCCAACTCGCCAAGATGCGCGCGGCGACCGTCTCCGAGCCCGCATTGGCCGCGGTCGCCCGGGACCTCGGCTTGGGGGAGTTCATCAAACTGGGGAAGGGGGAGGCGCTGTCCGGCGGCCGTGACAAGGACTCGATCCTGTCCGACACGGTTGAGGCGCTCATCGGCGCCACCTATCTCACCCAGGGCCTGGAGCCCACTCGCGCCGTGGTCGAGCGTCTTGTGGCCCGCTTCCTCAGCTCGGCCCGCACACGCGGCGCCGGTTTGGACTGGAAGACCAGCCTCCAGGAGCTCGCTGCAGCTCACGGTCTGGGCAATCCGCGCTATGAGGTAGACAGTGTCGGCCCCGATCATGAGCGGATCTTCACTGCGCAGGCGATCGTCGATGGCGCCGTCCGCGGCGAGGGCACGGGCACCTCCAAGAAGCTTGCCGAGCACAAGGCCGCGGAGGCCGCCTACGCCTCCATTCTGGCCAGTCACGGCGACGGCGGGCTGGACCTGCCCGGCGTCAATGAGGCCCTGCGCGCGGACCTGGCGGGTCCGAAAACGCATGCCGAGCCGCTTTCCAGGGGTTGAGCGGGCGTGCCCGAGCTACCAGAGGTCGAGTCCGTGCGCTCCGGGCTCGCCCGGCATCTGACTGGTCGTACGATCGGCGGCGTCGAGGTCTTCGATCCGCGCTCCCTGCGCCGGCAGGCGGGCGGGGCCGAGGAGTTCGTCCGCCGGCTTTCAGGACGGACGATGACTGCGGCCGTGCGCCGGGGGAAGTTCCTGTGGCTGCACCTGGATGATGGCCGTGCGCTGTCGGCCCACCTCGGGATGAGCGGTCAGCTCCTTGTCCGCGGCACGAGCGCGGGAACCTCTTCCGGTGCTGAGCGCACTCGCGATGCCGACTCGGATGAGGGCGATGCCGTCCGGCACGCTGATCCGGCGGCCATGCGCGCCCCGACTCTCGTGCGTGAGCTCTCCACCCGGCCGCGTCACCTGCGCGTACGTCTTCATCTCGTCCCTGTTGACGGGGACGCTCCCGGGGGCGCTGCTGTCGATCTCGTCGATCAGCGCATATTCGGTGGCCTGCATGTCACCGATCTGGTGCCCACGCCGGATGGCGCCCCCGGTGGGATGGGCAGCCCGGCCGCACTGCTCCCCATCAGCGCCGGCCATATCGCCCGCGATCTGCTCGACCCCGCGCTTGATCGTCAGGACGTCGTGATGCGAATGCGCTCCTCGAGCCGTGCCGTCAAGACGATCCTCCTGGACCAGCGCATCGTGTCGGGCGTCGGCAATATCTACGCGGACGAGGGCCTGTGGGCCGCTCACGTGCACGGTGCGCGGCCCGGCGCACGACTGGGGCCGCGCATCGCAAGGCGTTTGCTGGAGCAGACCGCGGCCGTCATGGAACGGGCGCTGGCGGTCGGGGGAACGAGCTTCGATTCCTTGTACGTGGACACCGATGGGACCGCCGGGTTCTTCGCTCGCGAGCTTGCGGCCTACGGTCGTGCTGGTCGGCCATGCCGGCGGTGCGACGCATTGATGCGCTCCGAGGTGGTCGGCGGGCGCAGTCACACGTTCTGCCCGAAGTGTCAGACTCGTCCGCGCTGAGGGCGGGAACGCGAGCATGCGCGAGGGTGCGGGCTCGGTGGGCTCGGCGCTCAGCGCTCAACGGTCCATGGGCCTGGAGGATTCTCCTGGGACGACGCCATATTTGTGACGTAGGTCCCCGACGCTGCTAGGCTCCATGACATGCCGAGAGCAGTGCCTGCCGAAACCGTCCGCGTCATGATCGTGGATGATCATGAGATCGTTCGTCGTGGGATAGCCGAGATCATTGATCGCGCTGATGGTTTGGATGTGGTGGCCGAGGCGGGGTCCTGTGCAGAGGCCCTGCGGCGTGCTGAGCTCGTGCGTCCCGACGTCGTCCTGGTCGATCTGCAGCTGCCCGACGGCACCGGCATCGAGCTCATGCGCGAGCTGTGCGACACAGTCCCCGACGCTCTGCCGATCGTGCTGACCTCATTCGATGACGACGAGGCCCTGGCCGAGGCGCTTGACGCCGGGGCCCGCGCATACCTGATCAAGACCGTCCACGGCGCCGAGATCAGCGACGTTGTGCGCGCTGTTGCGTCGGGGCGTGTTCTGCTCGACGAGCGCACGGTCACGCGTCGCCGGGCCGATCATGACGATCCGACGGCGGACCTGACCAACGCCGAGCGCAAGGTTCTCGACCTCATCGGCGACGGCCTGTCGAACCGCGAGATCGGGGAGCGCCTCGGCGTCGCCGAGAAAACCGTGAAGAACCACATCACCTCCTTGCTGGCGAAGATGGGTCTCCAGCGCCGCACACAGGTCGCCGCCTGGGTCGCGGGTCAGCGCGCCTCGGGGTGGCGCCGCTGACCGCACTCCCATCAGGCGACATCAGGCGACGATCGCCTGTCGGGGCATTCTCCCGGCCTCACCCGGGCTGTACCTGGCTCATCTGGATTCATTTGGCTTCTTCATTCGGCCTCAGCCGAGAGCCGGCCCCAGCGGAACCCGCCAGGTGAAGCAGGTGCCGCGGCGCTCGCCGTCGGAGCGGGCGCGCGGTCCGATGGCGAAGGTACCGCCGTGGCGACGAGCCCGCTCGGCCATGTTCGCCGTGCCCGAGCGACGCGTCACCGAGGGGTTGACCCCTATGCCGTCGTCACGGCATACCACTTCCACCACCGGCACGCCGTGGAAGGGCTCGGCATTGCCGGAGGCCGGCCCGTCCGCGGTCAGAAGACTCGAGTCACCGGGCAGCACGCCTTCGATCTTGACGTCCACCGTGACCGAGGACGCCTTGGCGTGCCGAGCCACATTGGACAGGCCCTCGCGAACGACCGCCACTATGTCATCGGCGATATCCGGCTCAACGGCCGCGTCCAGGGCATCAATGAGCTCGTCCTCCTCTTGACGGCCCGTCTGCGCCAGCCCGCGTCCATCGATCGTGAGTATCAGTGAAGGCGCGAATCCCAGAGACGTGCGGGCCAAGGAGGCCTCGCGACGCAGCCGTTCGACGACGCTCACGTCCTCATCGCGATCGCGCAATGAGCGCACGATAGAGCGGATCTGGCGCACTGAGTCGTCAACGGCCTCCAGCGAGGACTCCAGGGCCCCGCACGCCGAGGTCAGGTCGACGGGGCCACCGGCCCCATCGGCATGATCAGGGGAGTGGGCGCGCAGGCGATCGCGCGCCGCAGAGATCTGCATCCCGGTGGCGAAGAGCTGTTGGATCGCCAGGTCGTGCAGATCGCGCCCGATGCGGGCCCGTTCATTGAGCAGGGTCGCCATCTCTTCGGCGTGCTGGGCGTCGGCCAGCTCGAAGGCCATCGTCGCCTGCCCGGCCACCAGCTCGGCGATCTCCAGGTCCTGCTTGGTGAAGGGAGCCGCCCCCTGGGCGCGCAGCAGCAGCATGACCCCGACTCCGCGGCCCCGGTGGATCATCGGGGCGTACAGGGCCGGTCCGAAAGCCGCGAGTTCCGGTACGAGCAGATCGTGGGCCCCCCAGGCCTCGGCCAGAGAATCCACCGTCATGCCGGTCTGATGGGCCAACGTCGTCAGTGCTCTGCCCTCGGCTGGAAAAGCGGTCCCGATGAGACCGGCGGAATGAGCGCCCGCCGCGATCTCGCAGACCCATGTCTGGCCGACGCTGGGCAGGATCAGGGCGGCCGTGTCCGCGTGCGCGACCTCGCGCACCCGGTGGGCGATCAAGGTCAGGGCGTCGTCCTCCTCGGCGCCCGACAGCAGCAGCGTCGTCAACTCCTGAGAGACGGCCATCCAGCGCTCGCGGTCCCGGGCCTCCCGGTACAGTCGGGCGTTCTCCACCGCGACGGCGGCGGCCTCGGCGAGGGTGAGGACAATGGCGGCATCCCCGTCGTCGAAGCCACCGTCCTTGTCGCACAGGTACAGGCGTCCGTAGAGATGCCCATGCACCCGCAAGGGCGCCGACAGGACTGACCCCGTGGTCTCTCCTTCGATCTGCCCCGTGAAGGCGGCGGCCGGCAGATCGTTGTCGACGATGACGCCTCCATCGGCGGGGCCTACCCTGCGCGCACCGGTCAGCATCGAGTCGAGCTCGCTGGGCGAGGCGGTCGCCCGCGCGGTGGCCAGGGACGGGGAGCCGGTGGTTCCGAGCACACCGATAGTGCCCCAGGCCGCGCCTGTGATCGAGCAGGCGGACTCCACCAGGTGACGCAGCGCATCAGGCATGTTGAGGGAGCCGGTCAACCGGAGGGCGGCGCGAAAGAGCTCGATGGTGCCGCTGTCCAGGTTGACTCCTCGGGAGGGATGCTCGCGCGTCGAGGCCAGGTTGTCGGTGTGGATCGCGTATGCCAGCGACCCGATACCAGCAGGGTCGTCCGGACTCGGACTGCTCGGCAGCGCCAGCACCAGGTCATCGTCCGGCACGCCGGGGAAGACGGCCGGATCGGGACGTGAGTTCGGTTCGGGCATCTCAGTCATCTCGGGAATCTCGGGCATCTCAGTCATCCGTGCTCGTGCTCCAGCGACCAGCGGTAGGACGCGTCCTGCGCGCTCAGCCGGGTGTGCGTTCCACGACGCACGATGGTGGCCGGCTCCCCGGGCTCGGGGATGCCCAGAACCAGGACTTCATCGGCGCTCTCCAGGGCGCTGAGCCGATGAGTGACCAGGAGGACGCCACGTGCTGTCTCTTCAGCCTCTTCAGTATCCTCGGCGCCGTTGCCGGCTTGCAGCAGATCTGCCACCAGTCGGTCGGCGGTGGCGGCCTCCAGATGCTCCCCGGGCTCGTCGAGCAGCATCAGCGGCGCCGGAGCCGCCAGCGCACGTGCGAGCAGGAGGCGACGGCGCTCGCCTCCGGACAGAGTCGTGGCGTCCGAACTGAGCAGTGTGTCGAGCCCTTGCGGGAGTCCGGTCAACCAGTCGCCCAATCCTGCTCTCCGCAGCAGGGCGCGGGCGTCCTGCGAGCTCAGGGTCCCGTTGGCCACGCGCAGATTCTCCAGGACGGTGGTGGCGAACACGTGGGCATCCTCCGCGGTCAACGTGATTCGGCGCGCCACATCCGATCGTTGGGCGGCCCACGGCGCGGTTCCGTCCAGGGTCAGTTCACCGCCCTTGGGCTCCAGGAGACCGGCGAGGGTCGCTAGAAGAGTCGTCTTGCCGACTCCTGAGGGCCCGGTGACGGCCAGGCGGTCCCCGGGCGCCAAGTCGAGGTCGATCCCCTCCGCCACGACAGGACCGTCCGGCCAGCCAACGGCCAATCCCCGGGCGCGCAGGCGGGGGCCGCCGTCGCTGAGGGCCGGCAGCGGCTCGGGATCGGGAGCCGCAGCGCGCGGGGCCTCGGCCCTGTCCGCCTTGTCGATGAGTTCGACGATGCGTGCGGCCGCCCCGGCGGAGGTGACCAGCTGGACGGTGGCGGGCCCCAGCGCCGAGGTGACTTCGAAGGCGGTCAGCGGTACGAGGACGATGACCGCGAGCCACACCGGGGCCAGATCGCCGGTGATCACCGCCTGGCCGCCGATCAGGAGCGCTCCTACGACCGCCAGACCCATGGCGGCCGTATCGACGGCAGCGGCCATGGCCGCTGGACGGGCGCCACGGTCCCGGGCGGAGGACAAGCGGGCTTCCAGGCCGGAGAGTTCATCCATGAGACGTGGCAGGCGTCCAGATACGCTCAACTCGTCGCCCCCCTCCAAAGCGGTCAGGACGATGGCGGATAGATCGGTGGCATGCTCCTGACGGGCCAACTCGGAGGTTCGGGCCGCCCGAGCGGTCACCAGCGGGCCGACCGCACCCGCCAGTAGCAGGCACGCCGCCAGGATGAGGCCGGAGGCGGGATGAATGAGAGCCATGCCGATACTGGTGGCGCTACCGACGCACGCGGCCACCGCCATCGGCAGGTAGGAGCGCACGACCAGGTCGCCCACGGCATCGACATCGGCCCCCACCCGAGCGAGCACATCGCCGCGCCGCAGCCCTACTACAGTGTCTGCTCGTGAAGTCGCCAGGCGCTCGTACAGGTGCGCGCGCAGGGCGCTCATACCCCGCAGTGCGGTGTCATGGGACAACAGCCGTTCGCAGTAGCGCAGCACCGAGCGCGAAATGCCGAACAGGCGCACCGCCACGGGCGCCACGCCCAGGGCGACGACGTCGGGCACCTGGGAGGCGCGGGCGATCATCCAAGCTGCGACGGCGGACAGCCCGAGCGCGCTGCCCAGGCCGAGGGAGCTGATGGCTACGCAAGCCGCGAAGCGGGCCCAGTTGAGGTCGAGCAGTCCGACGGCGCGCTTCAGCGCCCGCCGCTCTGCGGGAGACAGGAGAATGCTCATCGCGCGGTCCCCTCGCCGGTACCGGGCACGGTTGGCAGGTCGTGCGGGCAGTTGCCGGGCTCACGTGCGGGTCGTGAGGTCACGTCGATGACGTCGTCCGCCATCGATACCAGCGCCGCTCGATGAGCGATGACCACGACCGTGCGGTGCTGGGAGCGCAGCATCTCGACGCCGTCGAGGACATGCGCCTCGCTGGCCGCGTCCAGGTGCGCGGTCGGCTCGTCCAGCACGACTAGCGGGGCGTCCGACATGAGCGCCCTGGTCAGACTCAGACGTTGGCGTTGCCCGACGGACAGCCCGGCGCCTCCCTGGCCAACCCGCGTCTGCCAGCCGTGGGGGAGAGACGAGACGACCTCGTCGAAACCCGTGGCTCGGGCGGCAGCGTCGAGAGGGGGGAGAACCCGTCCGAGCCGGCTGCTCGTGACCCCTGTGAACTCGGATGCGCGGTCGGCGCCGATGACGTTGTCCAGCACCGTGCCCGGCACGATGACCGGGCGCTGGGGAACCCAGGCGATCTGGGACCACCATGTGCTCGGCTCGATCTCTGACAGGTCCAGGGGCGTCATGACAGCACCTTCGGTGTCTTCAGAGGCCTCGGCGCTGTTGGGGATGACCCGCACGGTGCCACGATCGGCGGGCAGCAGTGACATGAGCACCTGGGAGGTCGTTGTCTTGCCTGCGCCCGAGGGGCCGGTCAGCGCCACGAGACGCCCGGGCCGGATCTTCGCAGTCAGTCCGGCAGGTGCCCAGCTGCCGCGTGCGGCGACGCTCAGGTCCTCGATCTCGATGACGGCGGAAGCCAGATCAGGAGCGGGCTTCGTGCCGCGCTCGGGTAGGGGAGTGTCGAGGATCTCGAAGACGGCGTTGGCGGCGGCGACCCCGTTGGCCGAGGCGTGGAAGTGGAATCCGACCTGGCGCAATGGCTGGTAGATCTCGGGCGCGATCATGATGACCAGGAGGGCGGTTGCCAGGTCCATGTGTCCGAACAACAGGCGGAAGCCCACTTGCACGGCGATGATCGCCACCGACAGCGTCGTGATGAATTCCAGGACCGCACCGGACAGGAAGGCGATCCGCAGGGTCTGCATGGTGGCCGTGTTGTAGGCCCTGCCCAGCGCCCGAACACGCCCTGCCGGACCGATCTCGCGACCGAGAGCCTTGAGTGTGGGCAGTCCCGCGAGCAGGTCGAGCACCTGGCCGCCCAGTCGTTCCATGGCTGTGAGGCGCTCCTCGGAATGGTGCTGGGTCAGCCGGCCGATGAGGATCATGAAAATGGGGATGAGCGGAATGGTGCACGCCACGGCGATGGCGGAGGGGAGGTCCTCCACCAGCATGACCAGAGCGGTCAAGGGCGTCACTGTGGCGGCCAGGAGGAGTTGGGGCAGGTATCGGGTGAAGTACGGCTCCAGGTCGTCCAGTCCGCGGGTGAGCAGGGTGGCGGTGTCGGAGCTGTGCTCTGCCTGCCAGCGCGGTCCCAACGCCGCGGCGTGCTGCAGGACGTGGCGGCGCAGCTCAATGATCGTGCGTGTGGCGGCGCGGTGGGCGAGAGCCTCCTGGGTGTAGAGGATGATGACGCGTGCCGCCATGACGAGTGCCAAGAGCACGATGAGCGGCGCCACTGCATTGAGGGCGGTGCGGGAGGTGATGATGGGGGAGACGGACCTCGAGATGAGAACTGCCTGCGCGACGACGAGCAGCGCCGTCATACCGCCGGCCAGGGCGGTGATGGCGATGTATCGCCGAGCGGCATGCGCATAACGCATGAGCCGGGGGTCCAAGGGCTTCACGGTCTCAGGATAGTGCTCCTGGGACGGTGGTCCTGGTCATCTCGCTGCATCAGCTGGGAGCCTGGGCGGCCCTTCATCGTCAGGACTCGATATCGGGCAGCGCCGAGGAGCGGCCTTCTGCGGCTCGCCCGTTGCCGCGGTCCGATTGCTGATTCAGCCGCGATGCAGCGAGACGGATCGAGCAGGCTGAGCAGGCTGAGCAGGATCAGTAGCCGATGGCTGCCTCGGGCTGGGCGGAGTCGCGCACCTTGGTGGGGTGCAGACCGCCTTCGTCGGGATCGATCGCGTCGGCGTTGATGCGCTTGGAGAAGACCCTGTAGCCCCAGATCGTGTAGACGAGCACGACCGGAACGAACAGAACAGCGGCGATCGTCATGATCAGAAGGGTGGTGTCCGCGCTCGCGGCCTGCTGGATCGTCAGCGAGTAGGCCTCATCGATCGAGGAGCGCATGACGTCGGGAGCCATCGCCGAGAAGATGAAGACGACGGCGAAGGCGATGCCTGCGAAGTGCAGGGTGAAGGCTTTTCCGCTGCTGTTCTGCTGGGTGAGGATCAGCGAGCCGATCAGTGCCAGTGCGGCCAGACCGAGAGGAATCCAGGCCAGCGCGTTGGGCGAGTGGAGGAGTTGGGCCCACAGAGCCCACACGGCGGTGACCGTCGTGGAGGCGAGCGAAGACCGCCGGGCGAGGGCGAGGGCTCTCTCAGAGAGCTCTCCGGCCGTCTTCAGGGAGATGAAAAGCGCTCCGTGGGTGAGGAACAGCAGGCAGGTGACTGCACCGCCCAGCAGCGTGAAGGGCGTGAGCATGCTGAGGAATCCGCCGGTGATCTGGTGGGAGGCGCCGTAGACCAGGGTATCGGGGGAGACCTCGCTCGCGGGCACGGGGGCGCCCGAGGCGGTGTCGATCACTTCGATCCTCATTCCCTGCACCAGATTGGCGAAGGCAGCTCCCCACAGGATCGAGGGGATCCAGGCGGCGACCGTGTGCACCCAGTCCCACCGGTCGCGCCAGGGCTGGTCGTTGATCTTCTCTCGCCACTCGATGGCGCACACTCGCACGATGAGGCACAGCAGGATGGCGAGGAGCACGAGGTAGGCGCCCGAGAAGAGGGTGCCGTACCACTCCGGGAAGGCCGCGAAGGTGGCGCCGCCGGCCGTCAGCAGCCAGACCTCGTTGCCGTCCCAATGGGGGCCGATGGTGCCGAGCATCGCCCGGCGCTCCTTCTCATCGCGGCCGAGGATCTTCAGGAGCATGCCGACACCGAAGTCGAAGCCCTCCAGGGTCAGGTAGCCGATCCACAGGACGGCGATGAGAACGAACCAGAGGATGGGCAGAGTCATGGGAGTTTCCTTCTTCCGGCTCAGTACTCGAAGGACAGGACGGGGATCGACGTCTTGTGGGAGGCGGCCTTATCGACCAGTTTGACGGACTCTTCCGTCTGCGTGCGCACACCCTCGCGGATGTAACGGCGCAGCAGAATGAACCAGATGACGCCGAGAACGGCGTACAGGAGAGTGAAGATGACCATTGAGGTCAGGACCGTGCCCGGGGAGACGACGGTGGACACGCCGTTGGCGGTCAGCATGCGAACCTGCGAGACCGGATCGGCCAGGTTGGGGACGACCACCCAGGGCTGACGACCCATTTCGGTGAAGATCCAGCCGAATGAGCAGGCGATGAAGGGAAGCCACATCGTCCACAGCGCGGCGATGCCGATCCGAGAGCTCTCGACGATGCGTTTCCTGCGGGTGAGCCACATGGCGAGAGCTCCGATGGCGATTGAGATCATGCCCAGCCCGATCATGAGCCGGAAAGACCAGAAGGCGACCATCTCATTGGGGGTGTAGTCCACTCCCCGCCCGTAGCGGTCCTCATACATGTGCTGGGCATCGGCCAGGCCCATGACTTCAGCATTGGGATCGTTGGTGGCCATGAAGGAGTACACATAGGGCACCGTGATGACATGCGTGGCGGTGCCGTCCTGGCAGGAGCCGAAGGCGGCGACCGTGAAGCCCGCTCCGGATTCCGTCCGGCACAGCATCTCGGCCGAGGCCATCTTGGCCGGCTGCTCCTCGGCGATGAGCTGGCCCTGCATGTGGCCGCTTCCGGAAGTCAGGACGCCGGCGAGAATCATCGTGATCGCGCCGAATCGCGTCAGGCGCCGCCACAGCTCGTAGGCCTCATAGCTCTGCCCGGCGGCTGCGGCCTTGGTCATCCACCATACGGAAACGCCGAGGACGACGGCGCCGGCGACCAGGAAGGCGGAGGACACGGTATGGATCAGGGTGGTCCACAGGATGTGGTTGTTCAGGACTTCGAAGAAGCCGCTGATGCCGTCGAGCTCGGCGCGGCCGGTGTCGGGATTGACGACTGTGCCGACCGGATGCTGCATCCAGGAGTTGGCGGCGAGGATGAAGAAGGCGGAGATGTTCGTTCCCAGGGCGACCATCCACATGCACAGGTTGTGCAGCTTGGGGGACAGGCGGTCCCAGCCGAAGATCCACAGGCCGAGGAAGGTCGATTCCATGAAGAAGGCGAGAAGCGCCTCGAAGGCCAGTGGAGCGCCGAAGATGTTGCCGACGTAGCGGGAGTACTCCGACCAGTTCATGCCGAACTGGAACTCCTGCACGATGCCGGTGGCCACGCCGAGGGCGAAGTTGATCAGCAGGATCTTGCCGAAGAACGTCGTGGCGACGCGCCACTGCTCGTTGCCGGTGCGCAGGTAGGCGGTCTCCATGAGCGCCACGAGCGGGGACAGCCCGATCGTGAGCGGAACGAGGATGAAGTGGTAGACGGTCGTGATGCCGAACTGCCATCGAGCCAGATCGAGGGAGTCCAACGCCATCGGTGCGAGCACCATCAGCGCCACCTTTCGGGATGAACGATGAGAGCGATAAGTGAATCCTCCGCACCCTTTGCGGAGTTATAGGAGCAGTATAAGGCATGTGACGACGGCTTGTCACGAATGCGGGAATTCTAGAGCAGTCTTGGTGCTGCGGATGCATGACGTCCCCGGGGAGTGAGCCAGTTCCCGGGCGGGCCGGTCCGTCCCGCGGCGCTCGGTGTGGAATACTGTCGTCGGCTTCGAGCGCTACGTACCGGCACCCGGGGCCCGAGCCTCAGTGGTCGAGACCGCCCTGGAGAAGTGCGCCGCACGACGCGCCGCCGCACTCCCGGACCGTGCGAGTCCCTCCGCGGGCAGGCGCCGCAAGGCGAGAACACAGACTTTTCCGCTCCCTCGTCGGGAGCACGACTGCGTCCCAGCGCCGTGGGTACGGTGGAGGCTGGGGCATCCGGAGAGTGCACCGCACCGTGTCCACATCGAAGTCCGCATCGAGCTCATCGCCCGTTCCCGATCGCGCCCCCCGTAGGCCCGGGACACCCGTCGTTCCTGCTGCTGGGGAGGTTCCGGCCGCTGAGGAGTCCAGGACTCCGACCCGTCGGCGTCGTAAGGCGACCGCCGCGGCCACGGCTCCGGCGCAGGCCCCCGCCGCGGAGCAGCCCGCGCCGGTGACCGCCGAGGGTCCCGACGACGAGACCGCTTCGAGCGCATCGGACTCCGGCGGCACGGCCCCGACCGCGCCGCGAGCGGGGGGCCGGCGACGCCGGAGGGCCACGGCCGGCCAAGCCGCTCCCGAGCACGCCGAGGCGCCGGCCGGCGCCTCGGCGGACTCCCAGGAGTCCACCGGTCGGGAGGGTGCCGGGAACGACTCCCGGGCCGATGAGCAGGACGGCGCGGGTCGCCGTCGGCGACGTCGCGGAGGCCGTGGCCGTCGTGCGCGCTCCCGCACCGAGGAACGTCAGGAGACCGAGGGGACGGAGAAGGCCGAGAAGGCCGATTCCCGGGCCTCGGCGGGTGATGGCTCCGGGGATGCCCCGGGCTCCGCCGAGGAGGAGGCGGCCCCGCCTCGCCGTCGCCGTCGTCGCTCGCGTTCCCGCGCCCGTTCCGACGCCGGGCGGGACCCGCGTGACGAGGTGACCGCTCTCAAGGGCTCGACCCGCTTGGAGGCCAAGCGGCAGCGCCGCCGTGAGGGACGCGCGGCCGGACGCCGCCGCCCCATTGTCACCGAGGCGGAGTTCCTGGCCCGCCGCGAGAGCGTGGATCGTCAGATGATCGTGCGCGAGCAGGACGGTCTCAATCAGATCGCCCTGCTCGAGGACGGGCTGCTCGTCGAGCACTACGTCGCTCGTCACACGCAGACCTCCATGGTCGGCAATGTCTACGTGGGTCGGGTTCAGAACGTGCTGCCCTCCATGGAGGCCGCCTTCGTGGACCTGGGCAAGGGGCGCAATGCCGTGCTGTACGCCGGCGAGGTCAACTGGGACGCCGCGGGGATGGAGGGCAAGCCGCGTCGCATCGAGGACGCGCTCTCCAGCGGCGACACGGTCCTGGTGCAGGTCACCAAGGACCCCATCGGGCACAAAGGCGCACGACTGACCAGTCAGATCACTCTGGCGGGCCGCTATCTCGTGCTCGTCCCGGGCGGCACGATGACCGGTATCTCCCGCAAGCTGCCCGACACCGAGCGCGTGCGCCTGAAGAAGATCCTCAAGCGCATCGTCCCCGATGACGCCGGAGTCATCGTGCGCACCGCCGCCGAGGGCGCCAGCGAGGACCAGCTCGCAGCCGACGTCAACCGCCTCCTCACCCAGTGGCGGGCCATCGACAAGAAGGCGTCCTCCGTCTTCAGGGGCTCCAGCAAGGCCCCCGTCCTGCTCAAGGGCGAACCGGAGCTGGCCGTGCGCGTCGTGCGCGACGTCTTCAATGAGGACTTCCGGCGCCTGGTCGTCCAGGGCTCCGGCGCCTGGAAGACGATCAGCCAGTACGTCGGCGAGCTGAGCCCCGATCTGGAGGATCGCCTTGAGCACTGGGTGAGCCCCGAGGACGTCTTCTCCGCCCACCGGGTCGACGAGCAGCTCGCCAAGGGCTTCGATCGGAAGGTCTGGCTGCCCAGCGGGGGCACGCTCGTCATCGACCGCACCGAGGCCATGACGGTCATCGACGTCAACACCGGACGCTTCACCGGCGGCGCCGGCGGCACCCTTGAGGAGACGGTGACGCGTAACAACCTCGAGGCGGCCGAGGAGATCGTCCGGCAGCTGAGGCTGCGCGACATCGGCGGCATGGTGGTCATCGACTTCGTGGACATGGTCCTGGAGTCCAACCGCGACCTCGTCCTGCGCCGCCTGGTCGAGTGCCTCGGACGCGACCGCACCCGTCACCAGGTCACCGAGGTGACCTCTCTCGGCCTGGTTCAGATGACCCGCAAGCGCGTGGGGCAGGGACTGGTGGAGGCGTTCTCCACGCCGTGCGAGTGCTGCGGGGGTCGCGGATTCATCGTCCACGACAATCCGGTCGAGAATCAGACCGCGGATGGGCCCGCCCCCTCCCGGAGGGGCTCGGGATCGGGCCGCCGCGGTCGCAGGAATCGCGAGGAATCCGCACCCGCGCGTTCGTCCTCGCGCTCCAGCGGTTCCTCGGAGGCCTCCGGTGAGCCCGATGCGCCCGTGCACGATGACGCGGCGCGTGCCGCCGTGCGCGGCGCGCTCGCTCAGATCGCCGCTGCGGCGGAGCATGCCCACGAGCACGCCGACATCGATCAGGCCTGATGGGAGCCGCAGTGGCCCCGCCGGCTGTGCGCGAAGGCTCGTGCCCAAGAACACAGGTTCGTGTGCCGACGCTGGGTTGGTCGAGCGCCGCGGATCGCCTACAGTGGTTCGCCGGTGCGTCTTGCGCCCTGCCAAGTGGATCGTTCTCTGGCGGTGGAAATCGATGTTTCCCCGGATGCGATCCGAAGATTTTCGACAGAGATGAGCATTCAAGTGGTCTACGCGATCGTCAAGGCCGGCGGCCGTCAGGAGAAGGTCTCTGTCGGCGACGTCGTGGTTGTCGACAAGCTCGCCGGCGAGATCGGTGACGAGGTCTCCCTCGCCCCCGTTATGCTGGTGGATGGCGGTAAGGTGACCACTGCCGCTGCCGACCTCGCCGCATCCTCCGTCACCGCGGAGATCGTCGGCGAGGAGAGGGGCCCCAAGATCAATATCCTCAAGTTCAAGAACAAGACGGGCTTTCGCAAGCGTCAGGGTCACCGCTCTCGGCTCACGGCCGTCAAGGTCACCGCGATCAAGTGAACGTCCCGCGGCGTTCTCGGGCGCCGGCGGTCCCAAGCGCCGGTGCTGATGAGAGCGTCCGACTGAAGAGAAAGAAGCCTCACCATGGCACACAAGAAGGGTCTTGGCTCCTCTCGCAACGGCCGTGACTCGAATGCGCAGCGTCTGGGCGTCAAGCGCTTCGGCGGTCAGTTCGTCAAGGCCGGCGAGATCATCGTCCGTCAGCGCGGAACCCATTTCCACCCCGGCAACAATGTGGGTCGCGGAAATGACGACACCCTGTTCGCCACTGCTGCCGGCAACGTTCAGTTCGGCACCCACCGCGACCGCAGGGTTGTCAACGTCGTGCTTCCCGAGGCCTGAGTCTCCATACCACCAATCGGTGCCGCGAGGGCGAACGGCTTTCCGCCGTCCGCCCTCGCGGCATATGGCCCCGCGCGCCTCGCCTCCCGCTCAGAGCCCTCCAGGAGAACCCATGCCCAGCTTCATCGATCGAGTGGTCCTCCATGCGGCCGGTGGTGACGGCGGCCACGGCTGCACCTCGATCCGCCGCGAGAAGTACAAGCCCCTGGCCGGACCCGACGGCGGCGATGGCGGTCACGGCGGCGACGTCGTGCTCGTGGTGGATCCGCGGGTCACTACTCTGCTGACCTATCACCGCTCCCCCCACAGATCCGCGGGCAACGGCGCACCCGGCATGGGCGGATGGCGCCGTGGCGCCGACGGCGAGAGCCTGGTGCTGCCCGTTCCCGAGGGGACCGTCGTCAAGGACGCCGATGGACACGTCGTCGCCGATCTCGTCGGTGCGGGCACGAGCGTCGTCGTGGCCGAGGGCGGCACCGGGGGGCGGGGCAACTTCTCCCTGGCGTCCTCCAGGCGTCGGGCCCCGGGCTTCCATCTGCTGGGCGAGCCCGGGCAGATTCGTGATGTCGTCCTGGAGCTCAAGACCGTCGCCGATGTCGCCCTCATCGGCTACCCGAGTGCCGGCAAGTCCTCCCTCATCGCCGCGCTGAGCGCGGCCAGACCCAGGATCGCCGACTACCCCTTCACCACACTGGTGCCGAACCTGGGCGTCGTCGAGGCCGGGGAGACCCGCTACACGATCGCCGACGTGCCCGGCCTCATCCCGGGTGCCAGCCGGGGGAAGGGCCTCGGCCTGGAGTTCCTGCGCCACATCGAGCGCTGCGCGGTCATCGTCCACGTCGTGGACTGCGCGACGCTCGAGCCCGGTCGTGACCCGCTGTCCGACCTGGACACCATCGAGACCGAGCTGGCCGCCTACGCGGCCCGCCTCGACCAGGGGGAGGACGATCCCGTCCCGCACGGCCGCGTGCCGCTCATGGAGCGTCCGCGCGTCGTGGTCCTGAACAAGATCGACGTTCCCGAGGCCGCTGAGCTCGCCGACTTCGTGCGCTCCGACGTCGCGTCCCGGGGTCTGCCCGTCTTCGAGGTCTCCGCCGTCGCCCGCACGGGACTGCGGGCCCTGTCCTTCGCGCTGGCCGAGCTCGTGGCGCGGGCGCGAGCCGGAGACGACACCGCTTCGAGCTCCTCGGTCGCCGGCGCCGAGGCGGAGCGGCCCGTCATCCGCCCGGCGGCCGTCGGCCGCCGCGACAAGAAGCCCCTGGCCACGGTGCGTCTCATCCGTCACCCGCGCGAGGGGGAGATCTACCAGGTTCGCGGCGACAAGCCCGAGCGCTGGGTGCGGCAGACCGACTTCGCGAACGACGAGGCCGTCGGTTACCTGGCCGACCGTCTGGCCGCCGGTGGCGTGGAGGACGAGCTGGTCGCCGCCGGCGCGCACGCCGGGGCCCCCGTTCTCATCGGGTCGGTCGATGGCGGAGTCCTGTTCACCTGGGAACCGGCCATGACGACCGGGATCGAGCTCCTCGGAGCCCGAGGAACCGACGCGCGCATGGAGGATCGCCACCGACGCACCAATGCCGAGCGCCGTGCTCACTACCATGAGCTCATGGATGCCAAGGAGGCCGCTCGTCAGGAGCTGCGCGACGAGGCCGCCGAGGGCATCTGGACGGATGCGGCCGGCTGGTCGGACGAGGACGGGGCATGAGGACGACGGGTTCCCGGCCGACGCGCCTGGACGATGGGGCGCGTGTCGTGCTCAAGGTCGGCTCGTCCTCCCTCACTCGCTCCGACGGGGGCCTCGACCTCAACCGCATCGACATCATCGCGGGCCTGGTCGCCGGGATGCGACGTCGCGGCCACGACGTGGTCCTGGTGTCGTCCGGGGCGGTGGCCGCGGGACTGGTCCCCCTGGGAATGGCCGAGCGCCCCGGCGAGCTGCGCCTGCTGCAGGCGGCGGCCTCCGTGGGGCAGGGGCGCCTCGTGTCCCGGTGGCAGACCGCGATGAGCGCCTACGGCGTGGTGACCGCTCAGGTGCTGCTCACCGCTCAGGACGTCGCCGTGCGCAGCCACTACCGGACTGTGCGCGCCACCTTCGACGCCCTGCTGTCGATGGGGGCGGTGCCCATCGTCAACGAGAACGACGCCGTGGCGACCGCCGAGTTCAACCTCGGGGACAACGATCGCCTGGCCGCGCTCGTGGCCCATCTGGTCACCGCCGATGCGCTCGTGCTGCTCACCGACGTCGACGGCCTGTGGACCGCCAGGCCGGGCACGCCCGGGGCCCGTCCCGTGCGCTACGTCGAGACGCCGGAGCAGCTCGGCGCAGTCGATGTCACCGGCCGGGGCGGCTCGCTCGGCACGGGCGGGATGCGCACGAAGATCCAGGCGGCGACGATCGCCTGCGCCTCCGGGATCGCCACGATCATCGCCGCGGCCGACGACGCCCCGCGTCTCCTGGAACGGTCGGAGCTGCCCGTCGATCTGGGCACCTGGCTCGCGCCGACGGGACCGCATCGTCCCAGCCGGCGGCTGTGGATGGCGCATGCTTCCATTCCCGAGGGCCGCGTCGTGGTCGATGCCGGCGCGCAGCGGGCGATCACCGTCGGCAAGAAGTCTCTTCTCCTACCGGGTGTGACCGGTGTCAATGGGGAGTTCGAGTCCGGGGCCGTCGTGGAGGTCGTGGGGCCGGCGGGCGTCGTGGCCCGGGGCATCTGCCGCTACGCCTCCGCCGAGCTCGACGAGGTCCTGCAGGCGCGCAAGGAGGGGACCGCCGATGCGCTCGACCACGTCGCCCCCGTGATCCATCGGGACGACCTGGCCGAGCTGCCGCGCACCGCGGGCGCCTGAGGCCGGCGCTTTCGAGCAGGGCCCGGGCCATCCCCGTGTCCGACTCCTCCTCCACGGCGACCGAGACGTAAGGATCGTCCGTCACCGATGACTCCTCGCGGCCCGAAGCAGACCTGTGAGATCGTCGGGGGCGATGAGGCCATCGACGACATCCGAGACGGCCAGCTCCAGACCGAGGTCGTCCACCGCCTCCGGCAACGAGGAGAGAAGATCCGCGCGCGAGCCGTCATCCGTCACCCGCAGGACGAGAACCTCGTCCGGGCTGATCCCCTCGTCGTCGAGGATCTCGGGGGCGTGGGTCGACAGGATGATCTGGAGGTCCGAGGAGCGCCGCGCCTGCGCGAGCACCGAGGGCAGGATCCTCACGATCGCGTTGTTGAGGGAGAGCTCGGGCTCCTCCAGCAGCAGGATCCCCGGGTTCGCCGGTGTCCTGATGATGGCCCACAGCAGGCCGATGAGCCGCGGAGTGCCGTCGGAGAAGTCGACCTCGTTCTGTCTCGAAGGGGTGGACCGCCAGTTCTTGTAGCCGGCGACCGGGTGCGGTCTGCCGGCGGCGTCCGTCTCAATGGTCAGGGACTCGAATCCGGGCACCGCCGCGCGCAGGGCCTGTTGCATGCGCCTGAGCCAGGCATCACGAGGTCGGGGCGCGGTCGCGTTCATCTGGGCGATGAAATCGCTCCCGAAGGGGTCGTCTCCGGCGATGACGGCGCGCGAGGGGTCGCGGATGATCTGAGGGACGAGGTGGAAGTACTGGACTCGATCGAAGTAGTCGGCGACGGAGCGGAACCTCTGATTGGACGCGATCTGCTCGAGGTGCGTCTGGGTCAGGAGGGCCTCATCCGTCAGATCCCGGTCATCGGGGCGCCTGAGCAGTTCCGTGCCGTTCCTCATGACCAGCTCCTCGTGGACGACGGGACGGTTTCGGCCCTTCCCCTCGCCCTTGACGGAGAGCCTGTACCGCCATGAGTCGTCGCCATCCCGCAGTGTCACGTCGATGACGAGGCGCCCTCCGGCATTGTTCCGCGAGAACAGACTGCGGACCTTCTTCAGACCTCCTCGACGGTCGATGGCGGAGGCGAGTCCGCCTCCCCGCCCGGCGATGTCGGCCAGGAAGCGGAAGATGTCGAGGAGGTTGGACTTGCCCGCCGCGTTCGGGCCCACGACGAACAGGCGCTCGCCGACGTCGAACCCCACGTTCTTGAAGTTCCGCCAGTTGCTCGCCTCCAGGTGCGTGACTTTCATGGGCGATACCTGTTCCTCCCGCTCGCTCCCCGATTGGGGGAATCCAATGGCGAATGCATCGACGGGCGCACCAGCCACCCAAGCAGGGGCGAGGGCGCTCAACTGCGGGTGGTGGTGGTGTCGACCCACGGCGAGCGATGCGGTTGCTCAAGCCATGGGCGGAACAGCCGAGCGCCCTCGCGCGAAGCATCATACCGCGTCCTTCTAGATCGCGGTACCCGGCGAATACGGTCGTCATCAATACGACGCCGCGAATCCCGTCCATCGTGTTCGCAATCATGGGGAAAGGTTCCCATGATGCCGATTGCGCACGTATGGTGCTGCAATGAGCGCCACCTCCAGCAGCACCTACCAGCAGGATGCGACCGACCTGGTCGCGCGCACAGCCCGAGCCGCTCGCAGTGCCCAGCGCTCCGTGGTCGGAGCGCGCCGTGAGGTCAAGGATGCCGGGCTGCACGCCATGGCCGATCATCTTGTCGGATCCGCGCGGGAGATCCTGGTGGCGAACGCGGCCGATGCGGACCGCGCTCGCACGTCGGGCATGGCCGACGGACTCATCGACCGCTTGACCCTGACGCGCCGAAGAATCGGAGCCATCGCCGATTCCCTGCGCGAGATCGCGGGCCTGCCCGACCCGGTCGGCGAGATCATCGACGGGCGGACCCTCCCCAACGGGTTGCGGGTGCGCCGCGTACGGGTTCCCGTGGGCGTGGTCGGCATGATCTACGAGGCCCGTCCCAACGTCACCGTCGACGTGGCCGCCCTGACCTTGAAATCCGGCAATGCCGTCGTGCTGCGCGGTGGCAGTGCCGCCGAGCGGACCAACGCGACCATCGTGGGCGTCCTGCGCGGCGCTCTGGAATCCGCCGGCCTGCCCGCCGACCTGGTGACGACCATCGATACCGCGGGAAGGCAGGGGGCCACGGAACTCATGCGGGCCCGCGGCCTCATCGACGTGCTCGTCCCGCGCGGTGGAGCCGGACTCATCAGGGCGGTCGTGGAGCAGTCCTCGGTGCCCGTCATCGAGACCGGCTCGGGCAACTGCCACATCTACGTCGATGCCAGTGCCGACCTCGAGTCCGCGGTCCCCCTCATCGTCAACGCCAAGACTCAGCGCGTGGGCGTGTGCAACGCCGCTGAGACGCTTCTGGTGCACCGCGACATCGCCGACCGCCTTCTACCGGCCGTGGCCGCGGCTCTGTGGGACAGGGACGTCGTCCTTCACGCGGACGAGGCCGCCGAGGCGGCGCTGCGGGAGCCGGCCGCGCGGGCCGGGCGCGGGCGTTCGCTGATGCCCGCCACCGATGAGGACTGGGCGACCGAGTACGGCAGCCCCGACCTGGCCGTGCGCGTCGTCGCCGACCTGGAGGAGGCTGTCGCTCACATCTCGCAATGGTCCACAGGGCACACCGAGGCGATTCTCACCCGGGACATCGCCGCCATGAATCGCTTCACCGGGGCGGTCGATTCGGCCGTCGTCATGGTCAACGCCTCGACCCGATTCACCGACGGCGGTCAGCTGGGCCTGGGCGCCGAGCTCGGTATTTCCACCCAGAAGCTCCATGCCCGTGGCCCCATGGGGCTGGCCGCCCTCACGACGACTCAGTGGATCGTTCAGGGGAACGGGCATGTACGTCCGGACTGACGGCCCCGGTCGTGACCGTCGCGGGGCCGTCCAGGTCGCCGGGATCTGATAGAGGCGAGATCCCGCGATGACCTCGGTCGTGGTCGTGCCGCCGTCGCGGCCGATGATCTGGCCGTGGAGACCCGCGAGTCTCCTTCGCGCGGCGTCCCGAGATCGTGCGGGGGAGGGGACCGGGGCGGGTGCGGATCGGACGGGGCGACACCGATCACGCTTGCGTGCGCAGCGGGCGTGGCACGAGCCACGCCGCGCCTCGTCCATGGCAGTATGGACGCGTCTGCGTGCACACGGCTCGCAGCGACCGAAGGAGCAGCAGTGCCGAAGAGCGACAGGGGGACGGCGCCGATGAGCGACGTCTCGCGCCAGCTGCGCATCGGCATCATGGGCGGAACCTTCGACCCGATTCATCACGGGCACCTCGTCGCGGCCTCCGAGGTTCAGTACGCCTTCGGGCTCGATGAGGTCGTCTTCATGCCGACCTGGAATCAGCCCTTCAAGAGGAATCGTCGTGTCACCCCGGCGGAGCACCGTTACCTCATGACGGTCATCGCCACCGCCCCGAATCCGCATTTCACCGTTTCCAGAGTGGATATTGATCGCGGTGGCACGACGTACACGATCGACACGCTCCACGACGTTATCGCCGAGTACCCCGGTGCCGAACTCTATTTCATCACCGGAGCAGATGCCTTGGCGCAGATCCTGACGTGGAAGGACAATGAGAAGATCTTCGACCTGGCTCACCTGGTCGGAGTCACCCGTCCCGGGCATGTCCTCACGGATACCGGGCTGCCCGAGGATACTGTGTCTCTCGTGGAAGTACCCGCGATGACGATCTCGTCCACGGACTGCCGCAGTCGGGTCGCCCATGGCATTCCCGTCTGGTATCTCGTACCCGACGGCGTCGTCCAGTACATCCGCAAGTACGGTCTTTACCGTACGGTTGAGCGTTCGGCATCGACGACGTCGATGACCGCTCGCGTCGCACGGGAGCAGTCCCTGAGGAAGGAGAACGACGGTGAGTGATCCCACCGACGTCAACCAGAGCCAGTCCGACGCCGCAGATGACGACGCCGGCACTCGCCGCAGCCGTCGGGCGATGCGGCAGGCCGAACGCGCTGCCGAGCGCGAGGCCATCCTGACCGGACAGCAGCCTCTTCTGACGCGACGGGAGCTCAAGCGCCTGCGCCAGGAGGCCGCGGCGCTGCGTGCGGCCGTCGCCGCGGGGGAGATCACCCCCGAGCAGGCCAGGGCGTTGCAGGATCCGCTGGCCGAGCAGCCCGAGATCGAGGCCCCCAGCCTGGAGGCCACGGGGAGCCACGCCGCGTCCCATGAGGGACGGGCGGCGCAGGCCGATAATGAGCCCACCGCGTTCGGCACCGCGTCCCGTGGCGAGAGCCTGCCCGATGCGTCGTTGCGGGGGCAGTACGCGCCGGGGGAGTCCACGGTCCCCGCCTCCTCGTTCGATGAGGCGGGGGCGGCGCGTGTTCTGCAGATCCCCGAGCACCCCCCGGCGAGCAGGACCTCCGAGGCCGAAGCATGGACATCGTCCGCGCATGATGACGAGGCCGGGACGAGAGGCGCCGGCGCAACGGCCTTCCCCGGAGTCCCGTCCACGGGGGATGACTCGATGAGCCCCGTCGCGGCGCCGGCGCATCGCACGGACGGAACGGGCGGAGATGAGTCGGGCTCGTGGCAGACGTACTCGCGTGCGTCCGAGCCCCCGACGCCGATGGCAGCGCCACCGGTCCCCGGGAGCGCTCCAGGGCCCGTGATCGGACAGGGCGGGGACTCGAGTACTCCGGGTGCGGCCGCGTCTTTCACGTCGTCGGGGGCCGGGGCCGTATCCGGGCCGGAGGCCTCCGCGGAGCCCTTCGCCGAGCCGGCGCCGCAGGTTGCCAACACCTCGCTGTCCGATGACGACATCGAAGACATCTCCTCCCAGCCGACCGGGGTCATGAACGCCGTCGATGCGTCGGCGCTGTCGCCCCTTCCATCGGCTCCGGCAACGGATGAGCCGGCCGGCATGCCGGAGCGACGCTCTCTCTTCAATCGCGATACCCCGACGCCCGGCGCCGAGACGGGGCCCGGCGAGCTCGCCCCCTCCGGTGCTGACGGGTACGAGGGGTACGCACCGGGCACGGCGGCCCCGGTCTCCTCCGGTGCTGACGGGTACGAGGGGTACGCACCGGGCGGATCCGCGGAAGTCGAGGGGCTGCCCGAATGGGACTCGCAGGCCGCCGGTGGACCGCCCCGTCGCCCCACCGTGAGGATTCCCAACGCGGCTCAGGGCGTGCGCACGGTCGACACCAATACCGGTGAGCTCAGCGACGTCCGTCCTGTCGATGACGAGTTCGACGGCATCGACAACCCGCAGTGGCGCATCCTGCGGCCCGAGGCCGCTCGGCCCGATGCGCCGTCCGATGAGCCCGAGGCGCCGGTTGCCGAGGAGCCCGCATCCGCGCCGCCCTTCACCCCCTACGAGCCGATGCCCGGGGCCGCGGTTCGCGAGCCGCAGCCCCCCGAGCCGCAGTTCCCCGAGCCGACTGCGACGGCGCCCGCCGACTCGGGCGCGGGATGGAGCGCGCCTGCTCCGACGTCTTCTCCGATGAGCCCGGTCTCCGAGCCGCCGAAGACGTCGAGGATGGGCAAGATACTGCTCATCGTGCTGATCGTCGTCGTCGTCGCGCTCGTGATCCTCGCCGTGGTGTGGTTCTTCCTCAACCGCGGGAGCGACAGTTCCGCGAGCGCTCTTGGCTCCGTTCCCACCTGGACCTCATTGATAGGCTGATGCGGAGTCCATCGCCTACTCCCAAGGAGTCCCGTGCCCGCCACTGATCACGCCGTCGCCCTGACCCGTGTCGCCGCCCGCGCCGCCGCAGAGAAGAAGGCGGAGGGCATCATGGCGATCGACGTCTCCGAGCGGCTCGCCCTGACCGACGTCTTCCTCATCCTCTCGGGTGATAACGACCGTCAGGTGCGAGCGATCGTCGATGCGATCGATGAGGCCATGCTCAAGGCCGGAACCAGGCGCAGGTCGCGGGAGGGCTTCGAGGACTCCCGTTGGGTGCTCATCGACTACTCCGACATCGTCGTTCACGTCCAGCAGTCCGAGGATCGCGAGTATTACGCCTTGGAGCGTCTGTGGAAGGACTGCCCTGTCATCGAGCTGCCCGAGGATGTGCCGGCTCCGGCCGATGTCGCGAGCTGAGGGGGCCTGTTTCTCATGACGCGACTGGTCTTGTGGCGGCACGGTCTGACCGATTACAACGTGGCGGGCAGAATCCAGGGACGAGTCGATATCCCGCTCAACGATGCCGGGCTCGCTCAGGCCTCGGCGGTCGCGCCGGCCATCGCGGCCATGGAGCCGACCGCGATCGTGTCATCGCCTCTCGGCCGCGCCCGGCAGACCGCCGACGTGCTGTCCGCGGCAGTCGGTGTGGACGTGCGTGTCGACGACGCCCTCACGGAGCGCTCCTTCGGCATGTGGGAGGGACTGGAGCGCCTCCGGATCGAGAGGACGTGGCCCGATCAGTTCGCCGTGTGGCGGGCCGGGGGGGATCCCGAGGGCGTCGGGGTCGAGACGCGCGGCGACACCGCCACTCGGGTCGGCGTTGCGATGGAGGACATAGCCGCGGAGGCGGGCGAGGCCACCGTCGTCGTCGTCGCGCACGGAGCGGCCATCACCCTGGGCGTCACTCGTCTTCTGGACCTCGATCCCTCCGCGTGGTTCGGACTACGCGGTCTGGACAACTGCCATTACGCGGTGCTGAGCAGCGCGGAACGATCCCCGGGCTGGAGGATCGTGCACTGGAACCGTGGTGAGGGCTGGGCGGCCCCCGCCGCGAGTGCGGCGCTCGGCGGGTTCCTGTCCTGAACCGGTACGCGGGCGGGGCGGGCGATGGCACCAGTAGGTTAGGTGAGGTACCACACGCGGCATGGATTTGCCCGTAGGGGTGTGAAGTCCATACAGTTATCCGCGTCGCCCGCCGGGCGGCGCCCGGTGACGGGGCTATGGCGCAGTTGGTAGCGCGCTTCCATGGCATGGAAGAGGTCGGGGG